>BNJS01003010.1_pt1 | contig 84391 bp, 141 predicted proteins | sample 8540461 | NCBI WGS metagenome assembly BNJS01 (sample SAMD00202454, study PRJDB9452) | human saliva metagenome | isolation source: human saliva | place: Japan
CTGTCAATAAATTCGCGCTCTTTGCCCGAAATTGGATTGTATCAATCGAAAACGCCCCCACATACCGGTCTGAACCTCAGTTCGTGGGGCAATCCTCTTATAGTTTTTAGACAGCGCCTCGATGTTTGTCCGACATTGCCTTTGCCTCCTCGACCGAGGCACTGATCTCCTTCATGTTCGCCGCTTGATTCTCAATCAGTCCGTTGATGGACTTAATGCGCTCGGCAATATGACTTGCTGCCTTCTCCATAGATTCGAGTGCATCGAAGATCTTGCTTGCGGCATCACGGCTGCTATCGGCAAGTTTTTCTGACTTCCTCCCGCCACAACAGAAGCCGCGCCCTGCCTCACCGGCGCGTGCCGCCTCGATGGAGGCATTCAATGAGAGAAGGTTCGTCTGCTTCGAGATCGTCATAACGAGCTCGGACATCTTGAGCGTGTTCTCCGTCTGGTCGCGCGTATCCTCTGCAGCCTTCGTGATCTCCTCCTGTACGTTTGAGATCTCCATCGTGCGCTCCATCGTCTGGCTCACGCTCTCCGTGATCGCATCAATCGACGCATCACAGACTGCTGAGCATCGTCTCAAAGCTCGCCGTAGAACCTTTCCTTCTTCTGTGATGTCTGAGCCAGTACCTCCGATTTCCGCTTTTCCTCGTCGATATCGACAAAGGGACACCGATGATCTCCTCCGGATGTCCGCTCTTGTCGCGTACGACATTGCCGGACGCATGATACCAACGATAGCTGCCATCGCGAACTTTGAGACGATAGTCTGCACTGTACTGTATATGACCCGTGAGATCCCGAATGCAGGCGTTGAAGGAGGAAAACGTTCTCTCCACATCATCCGGATGCAGACGCGAGCTCCACGACTCGATTGTGTTTGGGAAGTCCGACGCGTCACGGAAACCGACCATACGACGGAACTCATCCGACCAGATTGCGTAGGCAATGCTGAAATCCGGATTGATCTTCATGTACCACATACCGGATTTGATTGCCTCATTGACCGATACGCAGACGAAAGCGCTGATACTCAAGCTCCTCGTTCACACAGTCGATCAGCGCGTTCAGCTCAGCGGCATACGGCTCACCGCCGTGCAGCTTCGTGAAGAGCTCGTTCTTCTTATGCTCCGCGACAATCTCCTGAATCGTCCCTGCAAAATCCTGTGCTCCCGTATTCTTGTCAACCATTGCACTTCCTCCAAAAACATTCTCAATCTTTGATTTATTGTACCATATTATCCTATATATGCAAGCAAAAGTCTTCGGCCTGATGCACCGCCCTAAGTTAAGGAAACACTGATAAAATGATGTTCGCCAGATCGGCGTCGTTTTATCATCTGAACGTGTGGTACTCCGAATGCAGCGTGGTGCTCTGTGGAGAATTTTCCGTCAAAGTGTGGGCAGCAAAAAATGCGTCACGGAGGCAGTGTCTAACGTATCAGAACCGCCTTTACTCCACAGCCGTCAAAAACTCCTGTCGCGACGGTCGGAATTCATCGCCATAAAGAATCCATGCGGTCTCCTGTATGCCAAATACAATATCTTGAGAAATATTGTAGACATATCGTGCCCACGGATGTCCAATGTGCTTTTTCCCGTATGGCCGTCATCTGTGCCAGCGAAGGATCTTCTAAGTACTGCTTGCCAAACCCTTCTTCCCGTGACCCCACGTTTTCGTGGCCGGGGAAGAAGAGGTAGTCAGGATTCGCAGCAATGAGCTGCTCTTTTGTCATCTCCTCTCCCATATGATTCCCTGCGGCAGCCTTTGCATTGATGGACTCCGTATAACGACAGAGCTCATCAAGGTAGACCCCGCGCCGCCATAATTTGGCATAATGGATATAAGCGCAATACGCTTGTGTTTCTTCTCCTCCGGCACCAAGGCAATTTTTCTCTTGGAGCTCAACAAGTTTGTCTTCCATTTTCTTAATGAGCTTCTCCCCGCGCTCCGATTCTCCAACAGCCGCAGCAAGCAAGCGTATATTTTCATGGATATCGTCGATGGTGGCTGCGGACCTAAAGACAACGACAGGTATATTCAGGTCTCGTATTGCATCGACATTCTCTTTCAGCAGCCATTCCGGAACAGCAACGAGATCCGGCTGCAAAGCAGCGATTTCCTCCACCGATGGGTTGCGAGAAATAGCGTTTGGGATTTTTTCACGTACCCATGGAATATTCGTATCCTCTGTATTGGCAAGAGTCTCATTGATGGCAACCATCCGCTTCGGCTCCACAAGACCAAGCATCATCTCATCACTGCTCGCGCCAATCGTCAGGATCCGTTGGGGCTTATGCAAAATAGACACAACCGTCCCATCTGCATCAGTAACACTGTAGCCGGTCTGGTTCTGCCTGTCCGAAATACACAGCCCGTCAAAGAGAATAACAGCATGAATATGCACGGCAGCATCACTGCACGCAGCCATCTGCTCATCGTTCCACAACTCCTTTTATCCCTCTCGCAAAAACTTTCTCCATTATTTGGGAAACTCCCCTCTACAGCGCAGAAAGGGGAGTTACGGTTTCTGTAAAGTTATGGAAGCACTGATAAATTCAGTACAACCATCTTGACGCATCTTTTTGCCCGCACTTCGGCGGAAAAAGCCTCCTGAAAGCACCACTCTGCGTCCGGTTTTCCACCTCGTTCGGACGAAAAATCTACGCCAATCCGGCAGACCTCATTTTTATCAGTGATTCCTTATGAAATACTCTCGGCGGCGCACCACACGGGAACGCTGCCAGAGAAAGCGTTAAACTCTGCTCCACGCCGATCATGCAAGTTGCGTCCGGGTGCCGTCCACCACTCTCCGGGGGCGCCCCACTTTACATTCGAATGCTCGGCATAGAACTGGTTAAAAATGTTGTTCGCCTTGAGATATACCTTTGTTGCGTCGGCAATCTGGTAGTTCATCGCAAGATCGACGACCCAGTAATTATCCGTCGGGAAAGCACCGCGTACCGGTCCGGGCGTCCAACGATCCCGCGCGCAAGCAGCGACGCATCGAATGCACGGTTGCGGTGAGTCGACACCGATGTTCCACTGATCCTCGGGCAGATAACCGTCTGCATTCACGCCTCTGCTCCGTCTTGCCGACATGCGTCCGTGTATAACCGAGGCGCGCGCGCGCAGATGCGAGTCAACGCGCTTCGCGAGCTGCAGCGACCAGCCATGGGCATCCTCATCGCCGACATTGATGTTCACGTATGTCACAGGATGGTAACCGATACGATCCTTCGAGTGGCGCTTGAGTAGCTCGCCGTGAGGCTGAGACCCCTGCCAAAGTCACGGGCAATACCGATCTCCTTCGTGTTGCCGGACTCGGGCTTGAGGTTTGGATTGCCGTATGTCGGCGCATAAAAGTTCATTCGGCGTCGGCGTGATGAAGTACGCACTGTAAGAAGCATAGGCGTGCGTCATCGGATCAATGTCATAGCCGAGGGCTGACACTCGGGCTGTTGTGACTGCCAAAAGGATGAGTTGTTGTCATGACGAATACCCGCTGTGAGTTTCAGCGTCGGAAGGATGCTCCACTGATCCTGCAAATAGAAGGAGCGGTTGATGAGCGTACGATCATCGATGCTCACAATGCCGCCGTTCTTGATCGTCGTATCATCCTTTGTGAACTCGAAGCCAGCCGTCAGCAGATGGTCGCCGAGCTTCTTGTCGAATTGGTCGCTGAATCTCCATGTCGAAACACTAAAATCATAACTGGATCCGCAGGCGTCCACATGCTATGGGTGAAAATATCATAATCATATTTGCTGCGCGAGATACTCATCTGGTTCTTGGTTGTGTCATTGATTTTCACATTCCAGATCAAATCGCCATCAAATAATCATAGTTCCCGCGATTGACATTGAGCCCCTGCTGCTTTTCATAGAGTGCCTGATAGCGATCCGAGTCCTGTATGAGCGCAGATTGAAGGCAAGATAGGATGCCTTGCTCAGATCCTTGCCGAGGTGAAGATTGACCGAGTCCGCATCCAGATGAGACGGCACCGTATTGCCGTGCGCATCCGAAAAGTCTCCGCTCTTATCCTTCTGGTACTTGATGCGCCAGTCCCATCCGTGCTCACCGCCCGCATTCGCGATGCTGTACTGCTGACGTCCATAGCTGCCGTAGCCGATGCCGAGCGTCGTCTTCATCCCCGATGCCTTCTTCGTGATGATGTTGATGACGCCGCCCTTCGCATCCGATCCGCCGAGCGTTGACGCCGAGCCGTGCAGTACCTCGATGCGGTCGATGCCGCTAAGATCCTTCATCGCAGATGCCAAAGGCCGAAAAAGCCCCCGCATAGTTCTGTCGGACACCATCGATCAGAAAAGACCACATGTTCCGACCCGTTGATGTAGAATTTGCTGCTGTTGTTATATCCCGCCGGTGCATACTCATTGACCGTAACGCACGGCACATCGCGCAGCGCCTGCGTGAGGTCGGTGTAGTGGCGACGCTCGATGTCCTTGCCTGTAATCACCGTGATATTTGCATCCGTCTTGAGTTCCTTATTCGGGGTTCTTGTCGCCGTGACGACCGTCTCCCCAGCGTATAGTTTCATCTGCCGTATTATTCGCATCGGCTGCGAATGCATGCCCGCCCATGGACAGCACGCTTACACTGAGGGCTGCTGTCAGAGCAGCTCTAGCTTCTTCCTTGAACCCAATCGCTCATCTCGTAATCTCCTCCTAAAACATTACACATTACTGCAGGGCAATACACCATCTATTCATCTGCTGCAAAGGGATGTACTTCGTCAGTCAGAAAAGCATATTCAGGAAACACTGATAAATCTGGCACAAGCATCTTGACGCATCTTCTTGATGCATGGCATGAATCATGAAAATAAAAATCCCCTTCCTGCGATACAGAAAGGGATAGCCTCTGAAAAAGGCATGATTCGGGCGCAACAATGTCGTTCTCGATAGAATCCTTCCCCGTCTCTCGCAGGTACAAGCAGTGATTCATAACTGAGGCAGTTCTCCTGGCTCCAGGTCATCGTTCACCTGCGCCTTCCCAGAGGACATTCCTCAGTGGCAAATCGGGACGGCGAGATCATCTCTGCACGCCCTGCGAGGCTCACTCCGCTGATACAGTGGCGGGACTACTTCGGCATCGGTCTGCATGGCATACGGCCATACAGCCTTCACCGAATTCTCTATTAAGTCTTTGACACCTAATTCGACAATATTCAGTTTTTCAGCAATCCAATCTATCGTACTATAATACGAGATTTATTGTATTGTCAAGTGAAAATATGCTAACAACACTAATCCCCGATATAGAGCACTACGAACACATAAAAAGCAGTGCCCGATAAAGGGAAAACCACCATGCTGTGAACCTAAATCTATCGAGTCGTGATACTGCGGCGTGCTGTATGCGCAGCTTCCTCACCAGATCATCACGGGAACGATGCTGGAACTCGTGAACGAGATACATTGGCTGGACAGTCTCGACGATACGGCATGCTGCATCGGTATGAAACGGCTGATGCTGATCGACATGCATGACGTAGTCCATCGCCGCCTGCCAGTCGAGCGGTGTCTTCCATCCTACATGCCGACGCATCATCTCCCGCGTATATGCCCCTGAGAGGGATTGGTGCAGGTGAATGCCATGACGCGCTTACGCAATTCTCCAAGCTCGTGGTAGATCTTTTTCACGTATGCCGCGCCTCCGCCTCGCTCTGCAGATCCAAGTTCGTGTTCATCAGATGTCCCGTGTCGAGCATGAAGCCCGTATCGGGATAGCTGACGCGCTCCAAGAGCTCAGCGGCGAGCTGCGGTTTTTGAAAGGTCAGTCCTGGCCACCAGAGATTTTCAAAGAGTAGTTTGCACCCCTCGGTATCTCACCGGCAATCGCATTGACAAGCTCGATGGTCGCGTGAATGACGTCCTCATCCGTGACAGAAAATGCGTGCGTATACATCTCCGACGTGCAGTTATGTGCAACGTGGAAGACGAGATACTGCGGCTGACACTCTGCCGCCCGCCGCAGATTTCCCCGCCAGCCCTCCACCCAGTCGTCAACATCCAGCGAGCCGTGGTAGCCTCGGATATTGTCCTCACTGCCGAACTCCGCCATGAGGCGCGGTGCGATCCCCACGCCAAAAATCAACCCCACGTCGGCCAAAACAGGGAGATGTACGCCCTTGACGCACGCGGGCGGAAACAGTGTGCGATCCCATGGCGCACAGAGCATGAACTCGATGCCGTCAAGCCCAAATTCCTGCAGGATGGCAGGAAGAGCATCAGCATCACCGTGAAGGATATGCGCCACGTCGCAGTCCGCATTAGAGAGATTGGTTAAGGTAAGCATGGTCAGAACTTGTAACTGTAGCTCAGAAGGTAGTTGATCGGTGCGCTGTGGTAACGAAGACCAGTGTGCATCGTCGTGTCATCACGGTCGAGCACGTTGTCAATGCGCAGACTGATCTCATTGTTCTCATCCGGCGCATACGTCGTGTTCCATGTCGTGAGCAGATAGGGTTTGACCGCATATGGCGGCTCTTTCGACGGAAGAACCACGCGGCTTCCCAAATAGGATGCTGCCGTGGTGAGGGAGCTCCACTTGTCCTTTCGATAGGTCACGCCGCCCGTCAGCTGCAGCTTGCCCAAAGGTACGGTACCACCCACCGCCATTCCGATCAGAGTTGTTAACCTGTGGGATTCTGCCATGTGATGCCCCCAATGATAGGAGAATCCATTTTTCCCGTGAATCTCATCGGAAAGCTCGACGCCCGTATTGCGGAAATCCTCGTTCACATAGATATACTGGACGGTTCCGGAATCTTTGTCCACGGATGCCGAAATATTATCCTTGATATCAATATGGAACAGAGCCGCTTTCCATGTATGCCCGCCATGGTTTTTCTTCCATCCGATTTCATAATTGATGCCCTTCTGCGGCTTTCAGATTTGGCGTAGAGCAGTTTGACATATCACTTTTTGGGGTACATCTGGGAGAAGGTCGGCATGACAAAGGACTGACTGACATTCAGATAGACACTGCTGTCAGAGCTCAGCTTGTGCAGCCACTGCGCCGACGCACTGAGATCGCTGTAATTCTGCCCCCTTTGTAGCCCCGTCGTCCACGTCTCACGCAGACCGAAGATACCTGTATTCTTCGCATCAGAACCGCTGCTCCCACTGCCCGTATACGCCCCAATTGTGCGTACAAAACGTCCTGTTTTACTATCCCCTTCTGCCTTCGTCACATCATAAATCTCATGTTCCGCCTTAACGCCTGCAATCGCGGTGGACTTTTCCTCAATGCGCCATGTACGCTGCAAATCCAAAGCCAAAGCGTACTGTTTTTTTCTCGCGGGTATGGTACTCGGCCGGTTTTTTCGCCCCACCCTATTCATATAGGTAGTACCAGTTCCCTCCGATGTCCCCTGTGTTGAAATACAGGCTGCCCTTCCAGTCCCGATCCTTATAATTCAGCTGTGTTGTATAGCGATTTGGTAACGTATTTACGAGAATTATATGGGGCACCTGACCATGATTCCCCGCCGTGCTGAGAGTCAACATGTGTGAAGGTACGTGTATAGCGCACCTCACTTTCATAATAGTTTAGGAGGAAGTCGAGGCGTGGGTTGACATGGTAGGTCAACCCCATACTTTCCTGTTTGATGTCGTGAATATCGGTACGCTGCTCGCCTTTGAATTGCGGAACATAGACTCGAACCGACCTTCCTTTTCCTCGTCTTCTTCATCGTAGTAGAAGCCCATCCCTGCGACCCAAACTGATCAGAAATTGTAATAGAGGCCAAAGCGCTCATCCCCTACGCTGACACCATAGCTGCGCTGTCCGTAGTTGCCAAAAGCCCGCGTGAACCTCGTTCGCCATCTTCTTCTTTGTGATGATGTTGACAACGCCCGCCATCGCATCACTGCCATAGAGTACGGAGCCGCTGCCCTTGACGATCTCAATGCGCTCGATGCTCTCTGCGGGGATTGCATCGAGATTGTACTTGCCGCGCCATGAAATCGGATTGCCGTTCATCAGCACGAGCACACCGCTTCTCACACCGCGTACGTTCAGTTCATTCGTCATCACCCCCTGTGCCGCACCGGCGGGACCGAAGGACTTATAGATGAATCCATTCGCCTTCGCAAGCACGTCCGACGCGTTTGCTGCCCCGCTGTCCTTGATTTCCTGCGCCGTGATAATCGTCGTCGCAGCAGGGCACATCGAGATCCCGCTTCTTCGTCCGCGTCGCCGTCACCACGGTCTCACCGAGGGCATGCGTCGCAACCTCCTCGCCAGCGGGCACATCGGCATCCACCGTCTCCGCCGCATAGACCTGTCCCGTCGTTGCAGAAAGTGCAATCGCCGCCGCCAAAAGTCGTTTGTTCCACATTTGCATTACCATTCTCCTTCTCCAGCAAGTGTACGGATCGACGCAGCATTTAAGGAATCACCGATAAACGGCATCTATCAGTACATCCATAAGATTATGACTATATTTATGATCAACGCCCAAATACATGGGCGAAGTGATTTCATGATTGTGGTATTCGTCTCGTGCTGTGCTGTCACGCTGCCTGCACGCCGTTCCTGCCATGGCGCAGTAGGGCATCAGAACTTGTAGCCGTAGCTCAGGAGGAAGTTGAACGGCGCCGTATAGTACTCCGACCCGGCATGGGACGTGCTGTCATGCCGATCGAGGACGTTGTCGATGCGCAGACGGATCTCACTGTTCTCATCGGGCGCATAGACCGTATTCCACATTGTGAGCAGGTACGGTTTCGTCTCATAGGCAGGTTTTTTGGATGGCAGCTGGACGCGCTCCGCCAGATAGGATGCGGAGAGATCAGACGTCCATTTCCCACGCTGATAGGATATCCCGCCCGTGAGCTGAACCCGCCCGAAGCTTCGTTCCCAGCCGAGATTCTTCTCGGTGTTCTTCACCTGAGGGTTCTGCAGGGTCACGCCCCAGCGATAGGAAAGTCCATTCTTGGCTTGGATGCGATCTGAGAGTTCAATCCCCGTATTGCGGAAGTCCTCATTGGTATACTGATACGGCCCCGACCGAAGTTGGCGTGCGGTGATATTGTCCGTGACGTCCATGTGGAACAGTGCCGCCTTCCACGCATGCCCGCCGTGCGTCTTCTTCCAGCCGATCTCATAGTTGATCCCCTTCTGCGGCCGCAGATCAGGGTGCTGCCTTCTGTCGGCCGTTATCCGTATACATCTGGGAGAACGTCGGCATGACAAAGGACTGCGTGATGTTCAGATAGGCGCTGCTCTGCGCGTCGAGCTTATGCAGCCACTGTGCCGAGGCGCTGAGGTTGCTGTAGTTCTGACTGCGTGCCGCCCCTGTCGTCCACGTCTCGCGCAGGCCGAATATCCCCGTATTCTTTGCATCAAAGCGCTGCTCCCACTGTCCGAACAGTCCCCAGTTATTGCGTGCGTACCGCTTGTCATCCGTGCTGGCAGGTGTCGGCAGCTTCTCATAGATCTCATGCGCAAGATCCATGCCGACGACCGCCGTGGCTCTCGGATGGACCTTCCACGTGCGCTGCACATCGACCCCATACGTCGTATTCTTTTCACGCGTGTGATAGGGTTTATTTGGTGTATGGGAAAAGGAAGGGCTTTCAGGGAAATGAACGACGCCGGCATAATCCAGCGTCCCCGTGTTGAAGAACAGATTTGCCTTCCACGCATGGTCGTGATAGTTCAGCTGCGTGATGTACTGCTTCGTCTCGTACGTGCGCCGATTCATCGGATCACCCACATGGATGTGATAGAAGTTATGCGACGGATCAACGGCGGTAAAAGTACGCGCATACGTCCCCTCTGTCTCGTAGTAGCCGAGCTGGAAATCCATGCGTGGATTGATGCGGTAGGTCAGACCCGTATTGCGCTTGATGACATCGCTGATGTCCGTCCGCGTCGACCCATGAAAGTGCGTGACGGCGTCTCCGTATTGGTGACGCCGCTCTGCCGTCCCCACTTATCATAGTTATAGTAGAAGCCAAATTTCTCATCGCCGACGCTCACGCCATAGCTGCGCTGTCCATAGTTGCCGACGCCGACATGCACCTCGTTGGGCATTGTTTTTTTCGTGATGATGTTGACGACACCGCTCACCGCATCACTGCCGTAGAGAACGGAGCCGCTGCCGCTCGGCGATCTCGACGCGCTCGATCGCGCTCGCAGGGATCTGATCCAGATTGTACTTGCCGCGCCATGCAATCGGATTGCCGTTCATGAGGACGAGCGCACCGCCCTTCAGGCCGCGAATGTTCAGCTCGTTCGTCATGCTGGCCATCGCCGCGCCGTTTGGTCCAAAGGAGGTATACGTAAACCCATCCGCCTTTGCCAGCACATCCGAGGCCGTTGCTGCGCCGCTCCGTGCGATCTCCTCTGCCGTAATGGTGGTCGTCGCAGCCGGCACATCGACATCACGCTTCGTCGTCCGCGTCGCCGTGACGATGGTCTCGCCGAGCGTGTGGTCGTCTGTTGCCGCGGGCTCCTCCGCATAGACCTGCCCCGTCAGAGCGGAGAGCAGGACTGCCGTCGTCAGTATTTTTCTTATTCCATCGTCTCATGATAATATTCCCCCAAAAAGATAGCAATTCCCATGTTTTCAATCCCTATTCCAGCCGGAACCGAAATGTCTTTGTCCAAACGCCCCTGCGTCCATTGTCCCCAGATTGAACTGAAAGCGATACCCCGCCGCAATCGCCGCGCGGTCCATCGCACTGTAGCCGGAGGGGGAGATGAGCTTGACGGACTCGACCGAGCCGTCTGCGGCAACGAGAATCTTGACCGTCACCGAGCCCTCGACATCATCCTCGATGAGTTCCTGCGGGTACTCAGGTGTTGCCTCTGCCCGCAGGCTCGCCTCAACGCGCTCTGCCGGCGGGGCGGGCGGAGCGGTGGGAGCTGCATCTTCGCCGCCCGATGTGCCGGATGTTCCGCCCTTCGTCCCCCGCTGTGTCACCGCCGCCGCTGCTGCCCGCCGTCCCCGTCTGCGTCCCGTCTGACGGTTTTTGACGATGTGGCAGATGTTTGGGGATTGCTCGTCTGCTTCGGTGTCTCCTGCGGCGTTTCGGGCGGCAATGTCTTATCGACGATCACAACGTCGCTCACCGCACTCACTGCCGGAGCCGGTGCCGCATCACCTGCGGCAGCCGCGGCGGGCGGTCCAGCATCGTAGAGTGTGACCTCCACGGGCGTGTCCCCCGTCTGCGGCACGGCAATCGAGAACAGTCCCAATGCCCCCGCCGCCAAGAGGAGAATCACATGCAGCGCCAGTGACAGGCTGAGTGCCGTGTATGTCCCCCGTTTTTCCTCCATTACCGTATCCATTTCACCCCTCCAGTTTCACGACGCCGCAGCAGATACAAGAAGTACGGCGTACCGATAAAATGCCGTCATGATGCCGACGCGAATCTCCATCCCGGGAGAAGAATCCGCCCGATGGAGTCGCAAAGCACGAAAATGTCGCCCCCGCAAGAAGGCTCGCAGGAAGCGGTCGCCGATGATCGGGATCCGACGAGCAGGCGCATCATGTGCGGGACAACCAGTCCAACGAATCCGATGTTTCCGCTGATGCAGACCCCCGTCGCCGTAGTGAGTGCCGCAAGCACGAGGAACAGCAGGCGAAACGGCGTCACAGACATCCCCGCCGTGCGCGCCTCCACCTCGCCGAATGCGAGGAGATTCAGATGCCGCGCAAGGAGCAGCATCACCGACGCGCCGACCCCGATCGGCCCAATCCCCAAGAGGACATGATCCCAGCGGCGATAATCCAGACCGCCGATCGTCCAGAAGAGATACTGCTGCATCTTCTGCTCGTTGAGAACCGTGAGAATGGCCGCCGTACGCGGCGAGGAACATCCCCACCACAACGCCCGAGAGGAGTAATGTCACGACTGGGATTCGTCCGTGGCGCATGGAGAGGGATACGGTCAGCCCCACGGCGAGCATCGCACCGACAAAGGCAAAGGCAGGGAGCAGGAGCACGCTCGACGCACCGACGCCGAGTCCGATGGCAAGCACGGCACCGACCGATGCCCCGCTCGACACGCCGATGATGCCAGGGATCGGCGAGCGGATTGCTGAAGATACCTTGGGCACCGCCCCCGATATGCCCAGCCCGGCACCGACCATCAGGCCGACGAGCGTGCGCGGCAAACGGATGTGCAGAAGAACAGCCTCCTGCTCCGGTGTGAGAACGATATGGGGGAAGAATGGGCAATCCCATGGCATGCGCAAAGTATGCGACGATGTACTCCGCGCTGATGTCATACTGCCCCGAGCACAGAGACAGAATGACAACCGCAGCGAGCGCCCCAACGAGCCCCGCGAAAAAAACACGCTGTTTCATTGTGTCGTCCTCCCCTCTCCCGAAGTTCCGAGGATCACGCGGAGGGTGCTTCTTTCTCTGTGCGGTTTTCATCTGCCTCGTATAGACCTCCATGTGATGCGTCAGCGGATTCTCAGTGACCCGCACAGGCGCACCGTACGCATGGGTCAGAGCGCGTCCGTCAGTACGTCCTGCGGCCGCCCATCTGCGAGCAGACCGCCGCCCCCGATGAGAAGGAGGCGCGAGCAGAACCGCGCCGCCGAGGCTCAGCTCATGTGCGACGAGAGCACGGTCTTGCCCGCCGCGCAAAGCTCACGGCAAAACGGAAGATTTCCTCCTGATAGATCACATCCAGCCCCGTCGCCGGTTCGTCGAGGAAGAGCACGGGTGTCTGCTATGCGAGCACCTTTGCGAGCAGGACACGCTGCCGCTGTCCGCCCGACATGGCGTGGAGGGGCTTGTCTGCCAGTTCCGAGACCCCCGTATGGGCCATACACGCTGCCGCAATGGCACGATCCGCTTCCTTTTCCTGCTGCCACCACGAAAGGTAGGGATAGCGCCCCGCCAGCACGACATCCAGTGCCGTATAGTCAAAGGCAATCTCTCCGCCCGGCGGAGGTATGACACACGCTGCGCAAAGTCACGCGGCGAGCAGTTGAATCGGCAGGCCCATCAGCGTCACCTGCCCGGCGAGCGGCGGCAGGATGCCGCGCAGTGTCTTGAGCAGCGTGCTCTTTCCCGCGCCGTTCGGTCCGATCAAGCCGATGATCTCCCCCGCCCCCACGGAGAAGGATACATCCTCGAGGATCACCTTGCCATGATAACCGGCGTAGAGTTTCTCGACGTGAATGATTTCCTCCAACATAGTCCCCCCTCGTACTCAATCCACGGCCGAAAGGTGCTCGTCCGCAGGCTGCCGAAATGCGTCGCCATAGACGCGGTAGGCAATCTCCTGCACGCCGAAGACAAAGTCCTGCGAGCAGTTGTAGATATACCCCTCGAACGGTTCAGCAAACGCCCGGTTCCGAATCGCCTTCATCGTCTGCAAAGAGGGATCCCCAGATACTCCCTGCGGAACTTGTCACATCATAGTTCCCGTGATCGTTATACGTCGGCAGGGAAGAGGATGTCGGGGTTGATCTGAACAAGCTGCTCCTTCGTCATGACCTGAAAATCGCGGATGCCAAGTTCAGCGCGTCCATTTACGACCCCCGCATAATGACACGCCTCATCAAAGCTGCTGCCAAGGCCTCCATAGCCGCCCATGAGAGAGATGAGGACGACGCTCTTGCGCTGCTCCGGAGGAATCTGCTGCACCTTTGCCTCAATCTCCGCCAGTTTTTCATCCATCATGGACTGCGAGCCGTAAGCCGCGCTCCTCTTCGCCCGCCAGCTGCCGCGAGCAGCGCGATCGTCTCACGGTTTCTGCCAGATTCCGCGCACCTTTGCAGACAACCACCTTCAGCCCCGCCTCGCGCAGAGACGGTACGATGGAGATCCCCCAGTCCGGTACAATGACGAGATCCGGCTGCAGCGCCATGATCTCCTCCACAGTCGGTTTCCGATGCGGTGTGGAATCACTTTTACGAGTTCTGTCACATTGGAGCTCACAGGATCGTCAAGGTCCATTCACCGCCGCCATGCGCTCCGGCTCGACCAGCCCCAGCATCACCTCATCTGTGCTCATCGACAATGTGACGATGCGTTTGGGCGGCGCAGGAAACGCGGTGACTGTCCCCTCAATATCTGTCACCTGATACGCGACAGGCTCTGACGAACGGGATCCCGACGGACTGCACGCCGCGAGCAGAAGGCTCAGCACGCAGAGGAGGAGTGCCATGTATTTTTCTCGACAAGATAGTCTCCTTCGCTTCAGACGCAAATATGAATTATAGCATAATTTTTCTATCGTTTTTGGTTGTTCTTTATGTTATTTTTATCGAATCATTTGCTTGCGCCGCAAAATATTTCCGTTCCACAGCAATTCCTCGATATGACGTGCGCCGCGCAGTCCCATGAACGGGCTTTCCGACAAGCACAGCGCATCCTGCACGGGATAGGCAACGGGGAGATACTGTGTCCCCCTCGGATCAATATGGGCAGACTCGTTGCTGCTCCCGAGCAGCAGCCCGCCCTCCATCTCAGCAAGGAGTTCCCGTATCCGCACAGCATCCGTCTCGCCCAGTATCTCATCCGCGAGGCAGGGGCCTCCCGTGCCCCTGCCGCATCTGCCGCCACCACGAGATGGCAGACATCTGCCCACTCCGTCCGAAGTGCCTGAGCAAGCCCCCAAGCAACGGAACGCGGAGCACGGATCAGTGCCGATTCATAGCAGAGCTCCCCCCAGAGGCTCTTGCATTCGTTGATGCGTAGAAAGTCCTCGCGCATTACGCGCGCAATCTCAGCCTCTGCCGTGTCCCCATGCAGGGGCGGCAGCACACGGGCGATCTCCTGCAGCCAGCGCTGCGTCCCTGCACGCCCATACGGCGGCAGCATTGCGAGATAGGGAGTGCCGCAGAGTTCATTGAGCAGGCGGGCGCTCCCCAGTCCGAGCTCATCATGCACGACGATATTCAGTGCCGCACGCGACAGAGTGCCCATTCCGGCAGCGGACAGATCACTGCCGAGGACGGCATTCACATGATAGCCCGCCATCTCAAACAGGCGCACGAGTTCCACACATCGTTGCCGCCATTGCAGTAGGTACTCGTCATACCGATCAAATTGACCGTATGCGCCTGTGTCTCCTGCCGCCCTGCCAGAAGCAGCGGCAGCGCGGTGCACGCTGCCTTGTCCCAGCCGTCGGCAAAGCTGCCGGTAAGCCCGCTCGTATCGAGGGGCGACGATCGGACAGGTGATCCCCGCGCCGCGCGCAATCGCCTCAACATCGTCGCCGATGAGCCCTGCCGCGCAGCTGCTGATAATCGCAAGCAGTGCGGGCGGCTGCTCCACATAGGGAGCAAGAGCCTCGTTCAGATACTCCCTCCGCACCGAAGACAATCGCATCATTGTCAAGCTGCGTACAGAGCATACGATGGGAGATCGTCGCCTGACTGTGCTCAATGTGACGCATGGCAAAGAAATGGCACCAGAGGGGACGGTTGACGACGATCACCGCATCCTTGATCCCAGCAAAAAATGCCGCTGCCCCTGCCAGCGCACAGGTATCCGTACACATACAGACATCGTCGAAGGATTTTTCACGATCATCCATAGATCAGCCCTCCCTGCTCTCGTGCCGATGCAGAATCCGCCGCATATCATCCAGCAGGCGGCGCTCCATCGACCAGCCGACCGACGGCAGCAGCGCAAGGAAGAGCTGGCGCAGCTTCGTATCGACGAGTTCATGTGTCGTGAGGACAAAATCCACACGGTGCAGCAGCTCCTCTGCCGCAGCATCCCCCTCATGATGAATGGGGACATCGGTTTGTCTCTGCAGTTCCTCCTCCATCAGCGCACGCCGCTCGGGCATGAAGCAGTCCAGCAGGACGATGCCGTCCAGTTCAATCCCCGCCTTGTCCAAGAGCCGCAGAATGATCTCCGGCTGGAACCATGTGAGGTCGCGGCCGATGGCAAGTGCACATCTGTGCCCCGCAAGATCATTGCGTGCCTTTTCCACAGCAGCGACAAAGGAAGCCTCCTCCGCCGTAATGGCGCGTTCCGCCGCCTCCTCGCGATGACAGAGCTGACCGACGCACCGCAGCCACCGCGCCGTCTCCTCCGCCCCCACGGCGTAGACATCGGCAAGATAGGGCGTCCCGAGGCGCTCTCTGATATGCGCGGCGAGTGCCGCCAGCTGCGCCTGCTTTTCGTCGTCCATGCGACGGCCGAGGAGGATGACGAGCTCCGCCTCCGGCACCGCCTGCAGTTCATCGAGCGCGAGATAGGACGGGAACTGTCCCGTCACGCGCAGGCCGAGCAGGGAGAGCAGCCGCCGCAGTTCCTTGACATATTCGCCGTGCATCCCCCCGCAGTCGCCGAGGAGCACCACGGTTCCTTCCTTGCGTTCGGCGGGCTGCATAAAACGATCCACGAGTGCCCGCGCAGCATCGAGATAGCCCGCATAGTACTCTCCATCGAGAAAGCCGTGTGCCGAGACTGCCGTGACCGGGAGCCCCAGTTCCTCCTCCATCTCTGCCGCGATCGCCTGTGTATCGTCGCCAATCACACCGCTCACGCATGAGTTGGCGATAAACACTGCCTGCGGATGATATTTCTGCGCGGCAAAGCGAATGCACTCCCGCAGACGCTCCTCGCCGCCAAAGACCGCCTCGTTCTCGCTAAGCCCACTCGTCAGTAGCGGCACAGGGAGAGAGCCGCACCGATGTACCCGCCGCCGTCAGCCGATGAAGCTGCTCACGTCCATCCCGTGCGCGATGTGGGCGCATGGGACGCGGACTGTGAAAGATGACGAGCGCACCGCGCACGAAGGAGAGCGCACGCCAGACACCGGGCATGCTGCAGCTGCAGTTCGTACGGCGCACTCCGACGCGTTTGACCTCAATCCCCATAGCTCTCCACCAGTTCCTCAGAGCTCCTCGAACGCCATCGGCGTCGGCACGGTCAGCATTTCATTCGTATCAATCGCGTGCGCGAGTTCCTTGTAGTACTGCGCCTGCTCTGACTCCGGTGCGTAGGCGATGAGTGTCTGTCGATGGATCTCCGCCTCGTGCACGGCACGCGAACGCGGGATATAGGTGATGAGCTGCGTCCCGATACGCGCGGCAAACGCCGCAAGGAGTTCACGCTCGTTGTGCACGTCGCGCCCGTTGCCGATGATGCCGCCGAGCTTTACCGCACCGCGCGCAGCAAAGCGGCACACGCCCTTTGCAATATTGTTCGCCGCATACAGCGACATGAGCTCGCCCGAGGAGACAATGTAGATCTCCTCGGCGTATCCCTCGCGAATGGGAACGGCAAATCCGCCGCAGACTACATCGCCGAGGACATCGTAGAGTACGACATCCAGATCGTCAAAGGCATGAAGTGCCTTCAGGCGCTCAAGTGCTACAATGATCCCGCGTCCGGCGCAGCCAACCCCCGGATCGGGGCCGCCCGCCTCGATGCAGCGCACACCACCGGTGCCCTCATGGACGAGGTCGCCAAGCGTGAGTGCTGCGCCCTTCTTCTCACGCTCGAGATCGAGGATCGTGGACGGGGCAGCACGACCGAGCAACAGACGCGTCGAGTCGTTTTTCGGATCGCAGCCGATTTGACAGACACGCCGCCCCATCTGGGCAAATGCCGCAGATACATTCGCGGCGGTCGTGGATTTGCCGATGCCGCCCTTGCCATAGAACGCAATTTTTTTCATAAGCTCACCTATTCTTACTCATATACTGCCCTCCGCCCGTTCCTCCAAATCCCCCTCAATGGAGATAGAGGCTGCGCAGCTCGTCCAGCGTTTCCTGTGAGGCGTTCCACAGGCCGCGCTGCTGTGCCTCAACAAGGTCTCTGCCATGCGGTGGAGCGCCCACGGATTGACCTCCTGCATCCACTCCTGCATCCCCGCATCGAGGACATATTTGCGTGCGTAACCCTCGTACATCCAGTCCTTCATCACGGCACTCGTCGCGTCCCACTGATAGCTGTGCGCCAGATAGTTGGCGAGATCGGAGGCTCCCTTGTAGCCGTGCTTTTTCATCCCTCGATGAACTTTGGATTCATCGCCTCCCCGCGGAACAGACGCGCGCCTCCTCCGCAACGCTGCGCAGGACAATACGCTGCCGGTCGCTCGAATCGCCCGTATAGGGAGCGCGGTGCCTTGCCGTCAGCGCCCGCACAGTCGCAATCATACCGCCGTGGTAGGCGTTGTAGTCATCCGAGCTGAACATGTGCGTCTCACGCGTATCCTCATTTTTACCGTGACGTCCAGCCCCGCCATGCGCCGCTGAAAGACCTCCGGATCATACGCACGCGCCAACCCGTCGCCGCCGTATGCCGTTCCGGAGAAGCGCGTATAGACGGCGGCAAGATCATCGATGGACTCCCATGCCTTTGACTCGAGCAGGTCAGCGACACCTGCACCATATACCCCGGCGGATCGCCAAAGATGCGTACGAGGCACGTTCCCACGCGCTCTCCCGTGTCTCACCCTGCTCCTCAAAGCCATGTCGTATCGGAGAGGACGTGCTTGCGCACATAGTTCTCCGCATCGCTTTCGTCGAGATCGCGCACCATGCGCACTGCCCTGATCCACCCAGCGTATGGCGTTCGGCACTGCATCACGGAACAGCCCGCTGATGCGTGCCGTCACATCGATGCGCGGCCGCTGGAGCTCTGCGAGGGGGATGATCTCAAGCCCGCAGACACGCTGCGACGGACGCCGCCAGACAGGGCGCACGCCCATGAGGTAGAAGAGCTCCGCGATACACTGTCCATGACTGCGCATGTTCGAGCCCGCCCAGAAGACGATGCCGACCGCCTCGGGATAGCGCCCCTCATCGCTGATATACTGCTCGATGAGCGCATCCCCAGCTGTTTGCCATACTCCCCATGCAGCGGGCGTCGGCATACAGCGCGGATCGAGCCCGTAGAAATTGCGCCCCGTCGGCGGTACATCGACGCCGTTTGTCGTCGGTGCGCCCGCAGGGCTCGGCTCGATGTAACGCCCCGTGAGAGCACGCGGCGTCTCGTGATCTCCCCCTCCGTGCGGCGCAGGCGCGGCACCATATCCTCCACGACCTCATGCAGCGCAGGGCTAAAGGCGGCGTGCATCTCCTCCGAGGAGCCGGCTATCACGGGCAGCTCCATCGCCCGCGCGACGGCCTCCGGTGCATAGTCATGCGCCGCAAGGGAAAGGAGATGAGCGCACGCATCTCCTTCTCGACCATATCCAGCTTTCGCCCGTAGGTCATCCCGTCTGCCGTCATGCGCTCGCTGTGTGTGAGCAGCTCCTCATAGTCGTACCCCGACTGCTCGGCAACGAGACGGACGAGGGATTTCTCCCCACCATGCTCCATGCGCACGAGCGCACACAGGAAATCGATCAGCGCTTCGCCCGCAGGCACACGTCCGAGGATGTGCAGCCCCGTGCGAATCTGCATATTCTTGAGGTCGGTCACATAGTTGTGGAGGGCATCGGCATAGTCGTCAAAGGAGTCGCCTTCGTCGATTTCCCCCTCGAAGTGGCAGGCAGCAGCTTTCTCACGAACAAGCTCCTGCGCCGCCTCGATATTGTCCGGCTGCGCTGCGCGAAAATGGACGTACTCATCAAGAGCCTGTTCCAGTTCCTCGATCTCCTCAAACTCCCCCGCGAGCTCCATCGGCGGCGAGAGGTGACTGATGAGGCACGCCGCACCGCGCCGCTTTGCCTGAATCCCCTCCCCGACAATCGTGATCCAGTAGGGATAGATATCCGGCAGGTCGCCCAGCGACACATCCGGCCAGCAGCGGTTCGAGGCGCCGTGCTCTTGCCCGGCAGCCACTCGAGAGAGCCGTGCGTCCCGACGTGAATGACCGCATCCGCCTGCCAGATGTCGCGCAGCCAGTGATAGTACCCGATGTAGTGGTGTGTGGGAGCGGCGTCCGGCGAGTGGAGCAGCTTGCCGGGATCCTCGCCAAAACCGCGCGGGGGCTGCACCGTGATAAAGAGATTCCCGTTCAGCGTGCCGGGATGAGCAGTGTTCCATCGTAATTGAACACATCACCGGGCGCATCGCCCTGAGTCCTTTATGAGCTGCATTCGCACCTGCTCGGGCAGTTCCGTAAAAAACGCACCATACTGCGCTGCTGTCAGCTGGCCATCGGCAGACTTTGCCTGTTCCGTCGTCATAAAGCGGCGATCATTGGTCGCGTGATCCGTCAGCAGCTTCATGAACGCCTTGCTGCTCTCCGGGATCTCCTCCATGACGTAGCCCGCCCGCTCCATTGCCCTCAGCAAGAGGACACTCTCGGGTGAGTCCAGTCCCGCCGCGCTGCCGATGTTTGCATTCGTCGCGGGATAGTTGTGGAATACAATCGCAACTTTCTTCTCCGCGTTCGGCTTATGACGCGGCGCTGCCCATTTCGCGCCTTGCGTGCCATCCGCTCCATGCGCTCATCCAATGGCGCATAACTGACCTCGCCGGCCTCATCGCGTACCTTTGCCGCAATCGGAACGGCGTGGATCACACCGTCAAACTCCGGCATGGCGACGCTCATCGAGACCTCCATCGGAGCGAGCCCCGCCGGAGAGCGCTCCCACTCCTCCTTTGGCGCGAGAACTGTATACGCCTCAAGAACAGGCACACCGAGCGCATAGAGATCCTCGGTTCGTGTACCGCCTGCCTTGAGAGAGAACTTCATCGTGCTGATGATGACATCGACATAGGGCGTTCCATCCCTGCAAAAATATTTTTCGATCGCTTCCATCAGTGTCGGAGATTCCACGCGCGCATCACGATAGGCGTTCGAGAACACGGCGACGGCGTTCATCCCCTCCGCCTCAATCGCACGGATGAGTGCCGTGTGATAGGTAAAAATCTCCCGTAATCCACTCCGAGCGATAGAAGATCACGCCGACCGTCGGGCGCCCCTCCACGTAATGCACGCCGAGATAGCCCGCGATGTCCTCGGGATCTCCCGCCCATGCCGGATGATAGACACCATTCCATGCGAGCGGTTTGGGCGGCTCTGCCGTGCAGGAAAAGCCCTCCGAATTCTCTGCCGAGCCAGCGGAAGAGATTGCACATATTCTCCTCGCCGTCATAGCGAAAAATACGCCCACGTCCGCTGGATCTGCTCCTCCGAAGCCATACGTCACCTTGTCATGCTCCGCATTGTCCACGACAATCAGATGCAGCATCCGACGTTTCTGCAAATCACGCGATGCCTGCTTCAAAAATCGTTGTCCAGCCCTGTACCCATCCAGAGAAAGAGATGGAGATCTGCCGCCGCGCGCATTTCCTCCCAGCGATCCATGCCGTCGACGGCACACACACGTACCTCCGGCTCTTCCATATCCGCTGCACAGCGGAGTGCGAGCACGCGCACGCGCAGGATGTTGGTGTAGACTGCAATTCTCATATCGTACCGCTCCTGATTCTATCGCCTGCGGGATGCGCGGACAATCTCAAGCACCCCTTCTGCCGTGAGCTGCTCCAGCGTATAGTAGCGTGCGTCCATGCGGCGGGCGAGCTCCGGCGCAATACCGACGCGCGGGACGGCGCGCTCCGTATCAAGGACAAGACTGAGCGCCTGTGTCCCGGCAACCTCCTCCGCCGCCTGCAGGGCGCGCTGCACGCCTGCGTCCCCCTCTTTGGTGTTCGCCCGACCATCCGTCACCAGTACGAGAACATTTTTCCCGCCGCCCCTGCGCTCCAGCTCATGCAGCATCTGCGGTGCGTGGGCAAGCCCCTCGGCAAGCGGGGTTCGTCCGCCCGTCGGCAGCGCGCGCAGCTGCTTTTCCCGCCAGTTCACGCTGCGCGTCATCGGCAGGAGGGTCTCTGCACGATCGCGCCGAAAGGCAATGAGCCCCACACAGTCCCGCTTTTGATACGCCTCCTGCAGAGGGATAGAATCGCGCCCTTCACCGTGCGCATACGCTCACGTGCGCCCATCGAGCCGCTGGCATCGACGAGGAAGAGAATGTTCGCTGCTGTGCGCTTTGCCCGTACCCAGACGCGCACATCCTCGGGGCGAATGACAACCGCCGGACTGCCATGGCGGATATGCTGATGGGGTGCGGCTGCGCGCAGTGTCGCAGAGAGTGCGAGATCAGGGGCGGCGGCCGGCACGCGGCATCTCCGTTCGCAGCCCGCGCCCATCCGCTGTATGCGTTTTGGAGGATGTCACGCTTGCCGCTCTTTCCGCCCTGTGCACGCATCGTCATGGAAGAAGCGAGAGCCGTGCCATGACGCCTTCGAGCAGGGGCGAAATGCGATCTTCCTCATCAGCACGAGGGAGAGTCCTCCGACGGTGATGCATCATCCGTCTCATCCTGCGAGGCGTTCTGCTGTTCATCTTCCTGCATGGGGCCTGCCGCTCATCCGCTGCGCCCTCATCCTGCGGCGGAAGCGGATCCTGCGCGTCATCCGGTACATCGCTATTGCCCTGCTCTGGCACATTCGCGTTGTCAGGCGGTGGCTGCTGTTCCTCCTGCGGACGGCTCATCCGATGCACGAGCACGAACTCCGCCGCCTCCTCCACATCCACGGGCATAACGAGATGCCCTGCCCGCAAGTGCCGCAAAGCGCACGCGCCGCCTCGATGAGATAGATCTCCGCATGGTTTGCCGACACAGTGGGCACGCAGGACGCAGGCGGCCGCAAAGTGCAGAATGGCAGACGGCACCGCCACGCGCGGCAGGAGTTCACGTGCACGGCAAATCGAGGCTGCAAAATCCTCCTCCTGTGCGGCATAGGATGCACGAAACGCCGCCGGGTCACGCTCAAAGGCGAGCACCCGTGCGGCGATCTCCCTACGCTGTGCAGGGGTCAGTCACATCCTCCATCGACACAAAAAGCCCGAGGCATCCAGCAGAGTGGGGCGGAGCGTCCCTCGGCGGGATCCATCGTGCCGACAGGCGTATAGGAAACTTCTTCGGTAAATGAAAGCCCGTCCCGCTCAAGGCGAAAGAATCGATCCTCGGCACATTTCAGAACCGTGGACAGAATGTCCTCGCGCAAGAGATTCACCTCGTCCATATAGAGGAAGGTATGGCGTGCACGATGAAGAAGCCCGTGCCGCAGACGCCGTTCTCCCCTGCTGCAGGGGCAGCCTCCATGTCGATCGTGCCGAAGATCATATCCTCCGACGCACCGAGCGGCAATTCCGCCATGCGTCCCGTCACCGTAAAGTGGGCTGCCGCACGGACAAGGACGGATTTTGCCGTTCCGCTCGTACCGGAGATCAGGAGGGCGCCGGCACGCGGATTCACCAGTACAGCCGCAAGTGCGCGTTTCGCGTGCTCCTGCCCGACCACACCAGTCAGTGGATAATGCGGGGTATTCAAGCTCTTTCCTCCGAAATGCGATTTACACAGATTTTCCTAAGATCGCATCTACCGCGCTCCAGTCGACCGCCCCTTCCTCGAAGGGACGGCGGCGCATACGGTGCGCGAGGACAAGTCGGCTGACGCGCAGCAAGTCCTCTGCGTTGACAGCCGTTCGTCCGGCAAGTGCCGCGTGTGCAACCCCTGCCTTGATGAGTGTAATATCGGCACGATGCCCGTCAACGCCGAGCGTCAACGAGACCTGCGCCGCCAGCCCAAGAATGTCGTCGGGCACTGCCACATTGGCAACGCGCCGACGTGCCGTGACAATCTGCGTACGCAGCTGCTCACTGCTCTGCCGCGTATGTCTCAGCAAAAGGCATCTGCATCCCGCTCGTAGGCAATCCGACGACGGATCACCTCAACGCGGCTTTCGGCATCCTGCTCCCCGCAACGGTCACCGAGAGCGCAAAACGGTCGAAGCTGCGGACGGATATCCCCCTCCTCCGGATTCATCGTACCAATGAGGACAAAACGTGCCGGATGCGCATAGGAAATCCCCTCGCGCTCCACGGTGTTGACGCCCATTGCAGCCGAGTCGAGCAGGATATCGACGATATGATCCTCAAGCAGGTTGATCTCATCCACATAGAGGATATTGCGGTTCGCGGCCGCCAGAATGCCGGGCTCGAACGCCTTGCGCCCTATGCTGGATCGCGGCCTCCATGTCGAGCGTCCCGACCACGCGGTCCTCCGTCGCACTGACGGGCAGCTCCACCACGCACATCGGAACATCTTCCCTGCAGCAGCTTTCCCCTGCGCTCCTCTCTTGACAGGCATCGCAGTAGAGCTCGGGGCGTGCGGGATCGCAGTGACAGGCACAGCCGCGCACGGCGTGCAGATCCGGCAGGAGCGCAGCGGCGGCACGTACGGCAGTGGATTTTGCCGTTCCCTTCTCTCCCTTGATGAGCACACCGCCGAGAGACGGCATGACTATACTGAGGAGAAGAGCCGTCTTCATCTCTTCCTGCCCAACGATTGCAGTAAACGGGTAAACTGTTCTATGTTTCATTGACCTGTCCTCTTATTGCATTGTACAGCTACGTTCAGCGACTCCTTCATCGCCGTACGCTTCAATGCATTCGGCATCGGAGACGGCGGGAGGTCCCTGCCAGCCCTGCGCGCATAGCACGCGCCGCCGCAGGCGGAAAAATCTGCACACGTCCTGCAGAGCGCCGCGGCATTCTGCATCTCCAGCGCCACCTCTTTCTGGCGCTGCACATCAATGCCGCATTCCACATTGCCGAGCAGAAAATGCGCATCGCCGACAAAGGAGGAACAGGCGTAGATGTTCCCGCGTGCGTCAACGTGTACCCCGCCCCGTTCATCGCATGACGGTGGGAAAATCCGCCGCCTGTGCGCCGGGCAAGACACGCCGCCTGCTCCATCTGGGTGATCGCCATCGTGCGTCCGGTCATTCGCCCAAGTCTGCGGTTCAGTGCAAAAACCGCTTCCATCGCCTGCGCCATGTCCTCGGCCCGTGCGCTGCGGACAGCAGAGCCCGCCCCTGCGGCCGCAGGAGATCAAAGCCCACACGGCGCACATTGCCGAGATAGTACGCCATCTCGACAACACCGGAAAGCTCTGCAACATTGTCCGCTGTGACGACTGTGGTCAGGCCGATCTCAATGCCACACTGCGCAAGCTGACGAATCCCTGCGACAACATCCGCTGCCGTACCTCTGCCGTCAGGATAACAGCGAAGTGCATCGTGCACAGCAGGTCTGCCGTCAAGGCTGACGCCAATCCCAATGCGCACACTGCGCAGAAACGTCGCCGTCTCCTCGGTCAGCAATGTCCCGTTGGTCTGCAAATCCATGCGTGCCGGGATACGATTGCGGCGCACGTAGTCTGCCATCTGACGCAGCGGCGGTAGTGCAGGAGGAGGTTCTCCGCCCGAGAACTGCAGGATAAAGGGCATTTTGCCCGCCGCCGCGAGTCGATGGTACGCCGCGCCGTCTCCCATGTCATCGTGTGCCTGTCCTGCGCTGTGGCATAGCAGTAGCGACACGCGAGATTACAGTTTCCGGTAAGGCTCATGACGAGCATGCGTAGCGGCACCGCCCGATCTCCTCACTTTTTCATCGGCAAAAGCGCTCCGGATAGACCGCGCGTGCCAATGCGTAGAACAGCATCTGCCGCATTCTGTGAAGTATTGTAACGATACCGATCCGGAACCGTATAGAGGTGATTTTTCCTGCACGGCCTTCACATGGATAAACAAGGGGTCGCTGCAGAGTTTCTCGCGAAATTCCTCCGTTGTTTTTCCCCTCCGTACTCCACGTCGGCAGAAGGAATACGTCGGGATTAAGTGCGACGACCTGCTCTATCGAGACCGCAGTCGTCGCCGTCAGCCCTGCCATCGCCACACCATTGCGCAGGGAGGCACGGCGACACATATCATCAAAGAGCCCATCCTTGCGTCCAAACACACCGCTGAACGCAAATGCAACTACGATGGGGCGCTCCTCCTCTGGGATATCTCCAACACGCCGCTCTACATCAGCGAGAAGGGCACGCTTTTTCGGCAATGAGGTGCGGCGGCATTTTCCTCCTGCCCAATCAGGCGTCCAACCGTCTCAATGCGCGTAAAGATGTCCTCGAGGTTGTTCGGCGTACGTGAGACAAAGACGGAATCCCCAAATCGCGCAGGCTATCCACTAGCTCCTTTGGTAGGCCGTCAATCGCAAGGACAAGGTCGGGATCCAGTGCCGCAACGCGCTCAGGGCTTCTGTCCTTGAGTTTGACGGATACGGCGTGACTCTTCCGTCATGCAGGGATATTCCCCGGATCATCCACCGTGGAGGTGAGCCCCGCGATCTGCTCCGGCGGAGCGATCCCAAGGAGAATCTCATCCATCCCCCGTCCCAGTGACACGATCCGATGCGGCTTCTCCGCAACAACGACCTCCGCCCCGGTATCATCCGTTCCACGATAGAATACCTCTCCGCCGCCCCCTGCTCGCGCCCCGTTCCCACATCCTGCAAGGAGAAGAAGGCAGCCCACGACAAAGAGCGCATAGAACAGCCACTTAGAAGGCATGGGTATAGTTCAGACGGAAGTTGCGCGGCAGATCAATATTTCACGTAACAGATTCAAATAGTTGGTGCGATTCAGCAAGTTGTAGAGTCCTAGAGTTATCGTGTCAAACTTCCCTGCATTGTAGATTATGTTCATGTTGGGCTGTACCCTATCAGGTGTATCCTGTGGGACTCCAGCCGACGGAACGTAGTACTCACGATCCCCAAGGTATTTGAGATTTAAGTTTCCCTGCCACTTTGCCTTCTCATAGTCAACTCGAACAAGTCCCGAGAGACGTCCTGATTCCTGTTCCCAGCCCACACTCGTGCTTGGATCCTTCACCTGAGGATTAGAGACAGAACCGCCAAGTACAAGCTTCCATGTATCATTTAATTGCCTGCTGTATTCTACTTCAAGCCCTGTATGGAAATCTCCTCTATTTGTAGGGATATTTTCCCCCGCAGAATTCACTCCCCAACCAATTTATTATGCATGGCCATACTGGTAAATGGCAGCCTTCCATGTGGATGTCCTCTGCGAATCTTGACCCCCGTCTCATACGTCAGCCCTCCTCCGGTTTGAGGTCATTCGCATTTACAGGTCTGGATGTGAACATGAGCATCTACCGTCGGCATCTGAAACGCTTTGCCTATATTGATATACCATGTTGTGATTACGGTCGAGATTGGTAGTTCGTCTGGAACTGCGGCATAAAGACGTTCTGATCCTTTACTAGATCGTTAATAAACTCACCGCGCAGACCAAGAGTCATATTGAACTTCGGCGTAATTTGCTTGCTGTACAGAGCATACAGTGAGTTCCAGTCCGCACCCCCGTACGCTTCTGTGCGGGTACTATCAATCGCTTCGCGCTGGTAGGAATATCCTAATACCATCGAATCTTTGCCGAACTTCCAATTTTTGACGTCAAAGATTTGACCATTCATCCTTGTACGGCTTGGGGTTGTTTCTTCGTAGGAACAAAATCATATCCATCAACCTTACGATAATTGTATCCTAAAACTGCATGGATTCCGTTCTTCTTCCCCTGATGAGACAAAGACTGGTCGTATGACGATTGTCATTGTAACGATAAGCTATGTCGTGTCGCAGACGGCACAAATGCGCCGCCCTGACATCCTATATTTAATCCCTCCCGCGTAATATCCCCCTCCAGATAATTGTGGTTCAGAGACAGCTCATCCGTCAGCTTGGCGATGATGCCCACAGCTCTTTTTCCTTTGCCGACCCACCAATCTGTCAGAAAACCTTATTTCTTCCAAAATCATTCGAGTGCAGGGCGCTCCTTCGTCCACTCACGGCTTACGTCGATAATGACACGATCATCCGCATAGGTCGCCTCGCTCTTTTTGAACTGATTGCCTAGTGTTTGACTGAGTGTAAATTTCGTCTCCCCCTCTTTCGGCTGCTTCAGAATAACATTGACCACTCCACCCATTGCCTCTGCACCATAGAGCGTCGATGCCGCCCCTTAACGATTTCAATGCGTTCGACCATGGAGCAGGGATGTTCTCCCGTACTCGGATAGTTTTTTGAGATTCATCGGCCACCGTTGACCATGACAAGCGTGCCACGATCATAGCCGCGCAGAGAGATACGCGATGCAGAGAGTCCATAGTCCTGTCCCGCATCGCCAAAAGAAGTGCTCGTCGCACCGATCTGCTGATCGATGGCCTCATATACGCTCCGATAGCCAGCCTTCTCGATTTCCTTCGCCGTAATGATGGTCGTCGTTGCGGGCGTATCAAGGTCGCGTTTGACGCGCCGCTGTGCTGTTACAACAGTTTCATTGAGCGCATGTGTATCTTCCTCGGCGATGGCAGTGGATTCCGCCGCACCGGTCTGCTCTGCTGCATGAACGATACCGGCAAAGCTCATCCCGGCCAATGTCATACATACGGCTGTCGTCAGTTTCTTTTCGCGTGTCATTCTTCGTCACCTTTCTTCATCCTGCACCGATGAACCTGCATGCAAAAGAGAAGATGTGCATCAAAAGACCCCTCCTGCATACACAGAAGGGGTTTTTTACACAACAAAAGATCACACTGCATCCGCAGATGCACTGGAATCCCCATCCCTATCACTCGCAGGTCAAACGGCGATTGTCAATCAGGCAGTTCTCCTGGCTCCAGTTCCTCGCGCACCTGCGCCTTCCCGAGGGAAATCCCTCAGTGGCGGAGACAATGTCCCCATGCAGGTTTGCTCACTGCTACAGTGGCGTGACCGCTCCGGCTTAGGCAGAATCATTATTCTGTTTACCGGATTCTCTATTAAATCTTCGCGAAATCTCAATATAATTGGAATTTCACTGATACCTGATCCAATTCGTATAAAATTGTCATAAAACGTGTTAATCGTACCATTGGAAGAAATGCTTGTCAATATGACAAAGAGATATTCTTTGAATCATCTCAATAAAAGAATATACGTTTTTAATCCAAAAGTTCTAGATAGTCCCCATAGCCCTCACGCTCCATATCCTCTTTTGGGATAAAGCGTAGGGAGGCACTGTTGATACAGTAGCGCAGACCGCCCGTTGCAGCATGGGACTGATCGTGAAAGACATGCCCGAGATGAGCGCCGCTCGCTGCTGCCGTGACCTCGGTGCGCACCATGCCGTGCGAAAGATTATGTCGTGCTCTGCGATCAGAGCCGCATCGATCGGGCGCGAGAACGCCGGCCAGCCGCAGCCCGAGTCATATTTATCCGTGGAGACAAAGAGCGGCTCGCCCGTCGTGATATCACAGTAGATGCCCGCGCGGAACTCGTGATCGTATGCGTTGCGGAAGGGCGGCTCTGTCGCCTTTTCCTGCGTGACGGCATACTGCATTTCTGTCAGGCGTGCCCTCAGCTCCGCATCCGAAGGCTTTTCGTAGCTGCGCACGGTCTCCGCTGTCACCGCAGGCTCTGCCGCCGCACGTTTCTCACGCATCGCGGCAATGAGCGCAGGAGAGATATGACAGTACCCATTCGGATGATTTTCGAGATACTCCTGATGCTCGTCCTCTGCACGATAAAAATTCACGATCGCATTTCGATCGCAACGGGCGTTCCGATATGTTTCTGCAGTGCGTCAAGGGACTCCCGTACCACACGAGCATCAATACTCTCGCCGCCATCTGTATTCGGCACATAATAGATACCCGAGCGGTACTGCCGTCCGACATCGTTGCCCTGCCGATCGACCGTCGTCGGATCGATGGAGTCATAAAACGCTGTCAGAAGCTGCTCGAGAGAAATGATGTGCGGATCATAGACAACGTGAACTGCCTCCACATGCCCGCTGCCGCTGCATACTTCCGCATCAGGAAGGATGTGACGCTCATGCCGTTGCATAACCGCACTCCGCAGAGACAACACCGGCACAAGACTGAGATAGAGTTCCGTCCCCAGAAGCAGCCGCCGGCGAGATAGATCTCTCGCTGTCCGCTCATCGCGACATTCTTCTGTACGATTTCATGCGGCATCTCCGCCGAGGCCGCATCAGGCGCACTCGCGACCGCCAAGACAGATGAGGCGAGCCGAGCGCACAAATATTGCGCAGTAATGAGAGTTTCATATTGTCTCCTTTCTTGGGAATCGTTGATAAAGGAAGCACTGATAAAATGAGGCCTGCCATATTGGCGTGGATTTTTCCCCGAACTGGACGCATCGAAAATCCTATCTTTTGTACACGATGCAATCTGTAATCCACCATGGATTAAATCAGATCGTATTCTCTTAACTTTTTCGATGCCAAAGCTCTGGTCGATGTAATGACTTTCATCATAATCAAGCGGCCACCTTTTCTGCTGTTCAAAAATATGAACATCATTGGATTCATCGCCTTCTTCGCCCTGATGCACTTTATAAACTCAGTCGTTGGAACATCGATTGCCCGTCCAATATCTCCTAGTAAAAAGAATTCTCGTGTTGGCACCCCTCTGTCACTAAGTTTCATGAACGACTCATGGCGTGTTCCTGTATGACATTCCACCTCGACATCCGCAATCGTCATTCCGCGCAAATCCACTAAAAATACTTTAACCGCTCCGCATTGACCCAGTACTGCAGTGTAACGCCTCCATCATCTTATCTGCTGGTTATCTTTTCCTATATGAAGCACATACTCCTTGAAACGTCTTACCGATAGAAACTAGCGTCTTCTTCATAGGGTCTATGCACGTTGCAAGAAATGTCTCCTGTGCCGGGATACCGAGATGGCGAAAGATGCTGCATCCTATGTGTTCAGAAAACTGATTGTTAATGTAGCTTAGCGATGTTTTCTTTGTCGAACGAACGGGATCAGGAAATTTCACCATGTAGGTGCTCCCGTCATAGATCAATGTACGTTTTCGTTCTGAACCACCAAAGCGATTACTGCGCCATGTTGCATTTGTAATGTCAATCATCTATCAGCCCCTCAAAATACGCCAGCATTTCCTCTCGGTCGCTTTCTGAAATATCTCCTTCCTTCATGGCATATTTCGTCTCAGAAAAAAGATGGCTCATTTCAGAAATCATGAAAGCTCGGTTCCTCGCCTCATACGCCCGGTAGAACGCTGTCATATATTCACAAAGTACCTCTTCATAGTCTGCCGGATTATATTTGTACTCCATCATTATCGCATCCCATAGGATTCATAAGCCTAATTGCAGCTCATTATAAAGCTGAATCCTCCGGTATCAACTCTCCAAAATAATCAAGGATAGCATCACGTTCATCAGGAGATATAAAATGCTCCTTCATCGCCTGTTTCGTGTCGAAAAAAATCCGCTCCCAGATGCAGGATAAACGCAGCGCGCTTTGTTCCGGAAGCGCCGCGTAAAAACTCGTCATGCTCTCACAGAGATAATCAACGTAGTCAGTCGGGTGATATTTGTACTGCTCCATGCGTCTCGCCTCCTGTGTCAATTATTCCGCAGAGCGGATGCCGCAACCACAACCTCTTACTGGTACCACCCCTCGAGGGATGTTATCATTCCCCTGTGAGTTGTCTCTTCTCTGTATGATTATAAAATGCCGTTCAGCTTTTCCGATGTCCTGTATCTTCTCCGCAGAGAGCTTGGTGACGCGTGCGATGAGATCGAGCGGCATTTTCTCATGTAGGAGAGCGAGAACCGTTTCCCTGCGCCCCTGTGCAAGTCCTTGCTCAAGCCCCTGTTCAAGCCCCTGTTCAAGCCCCTGTTCAAGCCCCTGTTCGAGGCCACTAGGCAACACCATCTTGGTAGACTCCTTCGCTTAAATTGCACATCTGTGCCACTCCTTTCTCCAAATTCGGCGTCATGACAACATTATAGTGATCTTTCAGTTCATTTAAGACTTCATTGCGGTCGTTCCGGTTCTGATGGATGAGCACCATATTCAATAGGCGAAACAGTCCCTGCAACTCACGATATTTCTTTTTCCCCAGACAGACCATGATTGGCACGATAAGGTCGTATTCTTCCGGCTTCGCTTGCGCTTTTCCAATCAGATTGCATTCCTGCATCGCATACTTTGTGATGGTATATTCCCACTGTGCCCCGGGATTTGTGCAGATCCATATCGAGTACACCTTTTCCATATCATCGTACGAAGAGTGTGTGAACACCGTACCATACTGTGCTGAGACCAAGCGGCAACAGTAATACATGGCTCGTTTCAGCAGAGAGTAGCCCGGAGAAAAATTGTTCTGCGCCTCCACATTGATGATGAGTTTGATTGATCTTTCTTCCCGTGGAAGAATGGCACGAAAAGCGAATATCATAGTGGACAACTGCTTTCCGTCAGGGAAGTGTCCTCCGTATTGAGCCCCTCCAACTGCAGGGCGCACCGATTCATCCGCCCGAACAGGAATGGTGCCGATCTCCGGTGATCCCTGAATACACACCGTAGCAATGTAGTCGATGGATTCACCAGAAAACTCTTCAACACATTCTTTGAGAATATTCGCGAGAATATAACGGTCAGCAAGCACTTCCTTACATGCGGCATCATAGGACTTCTTCGTCTCCTCAATCGTATGCACAGCATCACCTCCCTTATTCTCTATTATATCATAACTTCGTGAAACAAAATGGATGAATCGGCTCCCTCACGTCTCGATCTGCTCCGCCGGTGGGAGCTGCCAGTCGATGGGTGTCTCCCCACGCGCGTAGAAATCATTGACACGCGAGAACGGATGGGCCGCCGAAAAAGCCACGATGCGCTGAGGTGGGCTCGGATGCGGCGACTCGACGATGAGATGGTGCGGATTCGTGATAAGGCTGCGTTTCTTTCGTGCAGGACTGCCCCAGAGGATGAAGGCGAGCGGTTTCTCACGTGCCCCGAGGAGGCGAATGATGGTATCGGTGAACCGCTCCCACCCGTGCCCTGCATGTGATGCCGCTGCATGGGCGCGCACGGTGAGAACAGTGTTGAGGAGGAGCACGCCCTGCCGCGCCCACGGGATGAGACAGCCGTGATTGGGCGGGACGATCCCGAGATCATCCTGCATCTCCTTGTAGATATTCAGCAGCGACGGCGGTGGATCAATGCCGACCTGCACGGAAAATGACAGTCCATGCGCCTGTCCGTCGCCATGGTAGGGATCCTGTCCGAGAATGACGACCTTCGTATCGGCAAAGCTCGTGTAGTGCAGAGCATTAAAGATCGAATACATATCGGGGTACACACGACGTGTACGGTACTCCTCGATAAGGAATGCGCGCAGCTCACGATAGTAGGGCTGTGCCATCTCCTCCGAGAGTTCCTGCCAATCATTTTGGAAAATTGCCTTTGCCATGCTAAACTCTCTCGTAAACTTCAAATATACAGTCTTCTCCTGCGCGGCAGCTCGTCATGGAAAATCCATCCAACGAAGGGAAAAAGACATCTGCATCATAGCTGCCCGAAAGGCGTGTCACATACGCTCGCCATACATACGGCAAAAAGAAGGTGGTAGCATTCTGCGCCGCCGATCCTAAAGATCGGACGCTCCTCCTCCGCTGTCAGCTGCCCCAGAAGGCGCCACAATGCCGAGATATCGGGCACTGTATGAAACCATCCAACTCCTGCACGGTTCGCGAGAGGACGACATTCGTACGCCCCACGAGTGGATGCCTCCCCGGCAGGCTCTCCATCGTACACCGTCCCATGACGACGATGCCGTCCATTGTCGTACGGCGAAAATGTGCCATATCCTCGGGGCGGTCGGTGAGCAGATGCCCCGCCCGACCGATACCGCCCGCACCATCCACTGCCGCGATGAGTTCGAGCGGATGCAGGGCGAGATACTTCGGGGGCACGCACAATCCCCGACGCATCTACTTCCTCCCGCCATGCAGAAACCATTCTCCCATCAACACAGAGCGTCGGCGCAATCTCCGCCAGCGGAACGAGCACAAAGGCGCGCTCCGTCAGGTAGGGATGCGGCAGAGTCAGCTGCTCCTGTGCAGACGTGACGCCGTCCACATGGAGCAGATCGAGATCTATCGTACGTGCGCCCCAATGCTCATGCCGCACGCGTCCGAGTTCCCGTTCGATGCACTGCATCGCCGCGAGAAGCTCCTCGGGCGTACGATCAAACGTGATGCACGCGGCGGCATTCAAAAAGACGGCTGATCCGTCTTTCCCCACGGCGACGTCTCATAAAATGCAGAGACGCGCTCCACACGAATGCCATCCAGTTCCGACAGCCGCCGCAGTGCCGCGCGCATCGTCTCACCGCGTTCGCCAAGATTTGCCCCAAGCCCGATATACGCTGTCCGTACCATCACTATCCCTGTCCCGCGTGATAGAGACGCCGACATCCGCAAAGATGCCTGCGATCGGAGCGGCAGGTTTATGTACAGTGAGCGTAACGGAGCGGATACGGGGAATGTCGCAGAATCTGCGCCGCAGCCTCCTCCGCGAGAGCCTCAATCAACGCCTTTGGCGCTCCCTCGATCACTCGACGTATCAGCTCATCAGACCTCAGCGTAGTTCACGGTGTTCCGAAGATCGTCCGTCTCCCTGCCTCACGCAGATCAAGCCCTCAGCTCCGCATCCGCCTCGAGATACCTGCGCACTTCCCGCTCGTGAGGAGGCACCATGACACGCCATGAAGCGCATACCGTGCAAAAAAATACGATCCATGCTACGCCCCCAATATCGCATCCGTCATACGGCACATCCGCGCAATCGGCTTCACATCATGCACGCGCACAATGGATGCGCCGTGCAATATCCAGGACGCACGCCGCCCCGTCGCCTCCATGCGCTCCGTGACGGGCAGCCAGTGCTGCCCCGATAAAAGCTCTTACGGCTCGCACCGAGCAGCATGGGATAGTCTATCCCATCGTAGGAGATGAGCTCGTCCATGCGCCGAAGAACATGCATATTCTGCTCGGCCGTCTTGCCAAATCCGATGCCGGGGTCGAGGATGAGCCTTTCCCGGTGCAGTCCTGCCGCATCCGCCGCTGCAAAGGAACGTGCGAAAAATCCCGCATTGCGCCGATGATGTCCCCCCGTGTATGTCGTTCCATTCTGATTGTGCATCACGACGACGGGTGCATTCATCTCCGCCGCCACACGAGCCATCGCCCCCGGCTCCTCGAGCATACTGAAGCCCCCCTATATCGTTCAGGAGATGCGCACCCGCGCGCAGTGCCGCGCGTGCCGTCTCCGCGAGACGTATCCACAGAGACGGGCACGGGGCATGCGGGCAGGAACGGCTTCGAGGAACGGCGGCAGACCGCTCCGTCTCCTCCGCCGCGCTCATCGGCACGAAGCCGGGACAGCTGGACTCCGCCCCCACATCGATGATGTCTGCACCGTCCCGTACCATCTCCTCCATGTGGCGGAGCGCATCGTCGCGCGTGTTCCACTTGCCGCCGTCAGAAAAAGAATCCGGCGTCACGTTCAGAATCCCCATGACAAGCGTCCGCTCGCCAATGGTCAGCTCCTTCCCGTCAGAAAAGCGATAATGTCGATTCGCCGTCATCGTGCGCTCCTCTCTCCATCCCGAGCATCGTCCATGCCTGCATCCGTGACGCTGCATCCGTGCGAAATATGCCGCAGGACGCCGACGTCGTTGTCTGTGCACCGTGTGCACGTGCGCCGCGCATCATCATGCAGAGCTGCTGTGCATCGAGAACGACAAGCACGCCCCTCCGCCCCGAGTCCGCGCTCGACCTCACGCGCGATATCAGCCGTCAACCGCTCCTGCGAGCTGGGGACGGCGCGCCATCGACGCGATCAGCCCGGCAAATACGCCCAAAGCCCGCCACGCAGCCGCATGAGGCTGGTAGACAATGTTCGCCGTTCCGAAGAATGGCAGCAAATGATGCTCGCACATCGAATAAAACGGAATGGCACGTACGGCGACGAGACCGTCCGTCTCCTCCGTCAGGACATCCGCCCAAAGTGCTGCAGTATCTTCATACGGTCCCGCAAAGAGCTCTGCATAGAGCTGTGCAACACTGCTGCGGCGTCTCCTCCATCCCCTGCGCTACAATGTCGACGCCGAGTGCCGTGAGAAATTCACGCATCGCTCGTGCAGCGCCGCGGAAGATCCGCCGTGTGCTCTGTCTCCATCTCCGTCCCCCATTTCCTGCCGCCCTTTACCCCGCCGCAATCGCCGCCGTATCGCGCGGTGTCGTTCGACAACAACCGCCAATGATGCGCGCCCCCGCCGCTGCGTATTCCCGCGACCGTGTGCCAAAATCCTCCGCCGTCCCGCGCCACATCTGTGTCAGCTGCATCATAGTACTCTCCGGAGTTCGGATAGACGACGATGGGCTTATTGGTCTTCTGTCGCATCGTGTGGATCAAATCACTCACATACTGCGGTGCTGTGCAGTTTACACCGATGGCCGCTGCCTCGGGCATGGCATCGAGCACGCGCGCACATGCCGCAATCTCCGTCCCGTCACTGATGTGCGCACCGTCCCGACAGGAGAACGAGAAATACGCGGGAATGCGGATCCCTCCGCACGTAGTACGCGGACGATGGCACATGCCTCAGAGGGCACGGCAGCGTCTCACAGGCGAGAAGATCGGGTGCTGCGGGGCGAGAATCCGCAGTCGCTGTGCGTGAAACGCTGTGGTGCCCTCCTCATCCACGTCATAGTCGCCGCGATACTCCGAACCGTCGGCAAGATACGCTCCGTACGGTCCGACGGACGCCGCCACGAGCGGCACAGCGGCATCTCCGCCGCACTCTGCCCGATGGAGATCGCGCGCCTCCTGCGCCAGCCGCACGGAGCGGCGCAGCAGCTCTGCTGCCTCCTCCGCAGTAAAGCCGCGCCGCATAAAACCGGCGATGGTCGCCTGATAGCTTGCGCTTGTCAGGACATCTGCACCCGCACGCAGATAATCCAGATGAATCTCACGCACGAGGTCGGGACGTTCAAAGAGCGCCTTTGCCGACCAGAGCGGATCATCTACGGAGAAACCGCGCGCCTCCAGCTCCGTTGCCAGTGCCCCATCAGGATGAGCACATCCCTGCACAGCAAGCCGCGCCTCTAAGACATTCATCCCATCCCTCCATGTTAAGGAAGCACTGATAAATTCGGCACAGCCATCTTGACGTATCTTTTTCGCCCGCTTTTTCGTTAGCAAATCCTCCACATAGCCCTCGCTATGCGTCCGGTTTGCTGCCTCAATCGGACAAAAAAATCTACGCCAATCTGGCAGACCTCATTTTATCAGCGATTCCTTAAAAAAACGCTCCCCTGCACGCGGGACACTGTCCATGCGGCAGGAGAGCGAGAGATGGTGTCACTTCAGCAGGCCATGCTTACGCAGTGCCGCATCGAGCTGTGCCGCATGCGCCGGCTCCATCTCCGAGAGCGGCATACGCAGCGGTCCCGCATCATAGCCGAGGCGGCGCATCGCCGTCTTGACGGGGATGGGATTGACCTCGCAGAAGAGCGCATCGATGAGATCGGTATAGTCGATCTGCATCTTTGCCGCCGTGCGCACATCGCCGTCAAAATAATGCTGACATATATCATGTGCCACGCGCGGCGCAACATTCGAGAGCACGGAGATCACACCCGAACCGCCAAGCGACAGAATCGGTACAATCTGGTCATCATTGCCGGAGTAGACCGCAAAATCATCGCCCGTCGCTGCGCGCAAACGCAGGATCGCCGAGAGATCGCCGCTCGCCTCCTTCACGCCGACGATGCGCGGATGCTGCGAAAGCTTTGCATACGTCTCCGTCTTGATGCCGACCCCCGTACGCGACGGCACATTATAGAGAATCGCCGGAATGCTGACGCTGTCTGCAATCTTCGTATAGTGGGCAACGAGACCATTCTGCGTGCATTTGTTGTAGTACGGCGTGACGAGGAGGAGCGCATCGGCACCGACCTTTTCGGCATACTGCGACAGCTCGATCGCGTAGGACGTCTCATTCGAGCCCGTGCCTGCAACAACGGAATGCGGCCGCCCACCTTCTCCACGGTATAGCGGATTGCCTCACGGTGCTCTGCATCCGTCATCGTCGCAGATTCGCCCGTCGTCCCCGTGATGACGATGGCATCCGTCCCGCCCGCAATCTGATCCTCAATGATACGTCCGAGCTCGTTGTAGTTTACCCCGGTCTCTGTAAACGGCGTAATAATGGCAACGCCCGCACCGCGAAAAAAATCTCTTTTTTTCATGGCAAGCTCCCCCTTTATTTATTCTTTCATCATTATCCCACGTACCGCGCGAAAAGTCAAAAAGCTTTGTTGATCTGTCCATCCGCAGCGCAGGACGCACCGCATCAAAGAGGCGGCATTTTCGCGGATCTTCTCCTCGCCGCCAAGCACACAGCGCACGTTCGCCTGCATTGCATCCGCAATGAGGGGGCGAGCGCGCGGATGTCCGCCTGCTGTGCCGTGAGAATCTCATCACGCGCTCGTTGGCGATCCTCGTGCGTGATGCCGCGCAGATGGAACGTTGCGGCAATATCCCCCTTCATCTGCGGCGTCATCGGCGCATCCACACCGCTCATCGTACCGATGATGAACTTATCCATCTCTCGGTCGGACACATCGAACGTGCGCACATAGTCCGCCGTCTCATCGAGCACATCCAGCGTCTCGGCGAGGTTTCGGATCACGGTAGGGAGGAAAACACCATAAAGCCGTTGCGGTTGAACTGCGTCATCGCACCGTAGGGCCCCGCCCTGCACGCGGATGCGTGTCCAGAAATAGTCGTAGCGGAGCAGCGTCTCGAGCACGCGCATCGTCCCCGTGTGGCGATAGCCCAGCTTGAGGAAGTTTGCGCCCTTTGCCACGTACTGCACGCGGCTCTGCGTCGTCGGGTCCCTCGTTGCGTGCGCGGATGTTCCACGTATACGGCGCGGACGGGAACACTGCCGCAGAGGCGTGTCCCGGAACGCGGCGAGCTGCGCTAGCCGTCTCGTCATACATGGAGGCGGGTGCCGTCACACTGAGGATCAGATCATTTTTATTAAAAGATCTGCGGCAGGGATGCGCGCAAATGCCGCCTGCATCTTCGCATGATCCGCGTCAAAATTCTCCTTGAATGCAGAGAGGAAATCGTGGAACGGCGGCCCCCGACCTCCGCATAGGCGCCCGCCGGCGTCAGGTAGGCGGCAATGCGTGAGGCGACAACCTGATTTGCCGCACGCTGGGCGAGGCTCCATGCCCGTCTTCTCCTCATCGACCAGCTCGCGGATACGCTTGCTGCCCGAAGTCGCTCGTGCCGATGATCTCCGTGAGGAGCTCAAACAGACGCGGCAGATTCTCACGCAGCACCTTCGCGCGCAGCAAAAGCGCGGCATGAGCGAATCCGCCTCGCCCGCACGCGTATAGGCAACAATGTCCGCCCCGATGCCGCCCGTATAGAGGCTGCTGCAGCATCGCCAGCTCTGCATAGCTGTGCTCCGCCGTATCGACCGCACCGAACATCTCTGCGAGCAGATATGCGTACGGCAGATCCTCCTGCGCAACGGCCGCCATTGGAAAGTAGAAAGTCAGATAGAACAATGCCCGTTCGTCTCGAGATCCGAAAAGAGCACCTTCGTCCCCGCAAGATCGCGCACCTCGAGCGGCAGGCGCTCCGCATCCTTGCGAATGTCCGACCGTGCAAGAATGGGGATTGAACGCAGTGCCTCCTCCGTGTCGGGGAGCCTCCTGCGCCGCCTTCAGTGCCGCACAGGAGCGCATGACCTCCGCGACCTCGTCCGCACTCATCGCAGCCTTCTTCTCCGCCAGCTCCGCCGCCTGAGCAGCTGCCCGCTCCGCACCGAGCGTACGGCTCGGCGCGAGGCGTCACGAAAGCCGCGTGCGGGTTGTCGAGGAACGCCTCGCGGATCAGCTGCTCAAGTAGCCGTCCTTGAGTCCCTTTTTGAGGGCGCAGCAAGGGTATCCTCATAGCGCAGATGGTCCTCGGGCGCACCGCCGTAGAGCCACGTCTTCATCAGGCGAATCCCGTAGATCAGCCCCTTGGGTGACGAGCCGAAGTCCGACTCACGCAGGCGGAACTCAAGCGTATTGAGCGATGCCTGTACGAGCTGATGATTGAGCCCCCCGTCCGCAAGCTGCGTCAGCGTCTCCCGCACGACCCGTGCGAACTCCTCCGCGCGCGCCGTCTCCGACTTGCTGACCACGATGCTGAAGAACGGCTGAAGGATATCGCTCTCGTAGTTCGAATCCACATCGCGGCCAAGCCCCGCATCGATGAGTGCCTGCCGCAGCGGCGCACCCTGCATCCGCAGCAGCGCGTGATCGAGAATCTGCAACGCCATGACGCGCTTCATGTCCGACGTATCGCCGATCACCCAGCTAAGCGAGAGAAAGGCATTCTCTGCGAGTGGCTCCTCCGCGCCGATGGGATAGAAATGATCCTTGCGGACGCACGCCGGGAATGCAGCCTGACGATCAATACGCGACGGCACGGGAATGCGGTCAAAATGCGAAAGGTAGGCACGGTCGAGATACGCCAGCTTCTCCTCGATGTCAAGATTACCATAGAGATAGATATAACTGTTTGGACGGATGATAGTAGCGCGCATGGAACGCAAGGAACTGCTCCTGCGTCAGCGCGGGAATCGCCTCGGGATCGCCGCCCGACTCATAGCCGTATCGTCGTATCGGGATAGAGTGCCGCCATGATGCGGCTGCCGAGGAGATCATCCGGCGCAGAGTGCCCCCTTCATCTCATTGTAGACCACCCCGCTGTACGTCAGCGGGTGCATCTACATTCTCCAACTCGTAGTGCCACCCCTCCTGCATGAGCACCTGCGGATTCTCACGCATCGCCGGGTAAAACACAGCATCCAGATAGACATCCATCAGATTTTTTGAAAATCGCGGTCGTTGCGGCTTGCCACGGGGTACATCGTCTTATCGGGGAACGTCATCGCATTGAGGAACGTATTGAGCGATCCCTTCACGAGCTCCACGAACGGCTCCTTCAGCGGATACTTACGCGAGCCGCAGAGCACGGAGTGCTCCACGATATGCGCCACCCCCGTATCATCGACCGGCGGCGTGCGGAAGCTGATCGAAAACACCTTGTTATCGTCTGCCGTCTCCAAAAGAACAGCTGCGCCCCGTCTTCTCATGCACAAACGTGTATGCCGTTCCCTCTGCCTCTGCAATCCGCTCCGAGCGAAGCAGACGGAAAACCGTGAATCACATCATCTATTTTCATGAAATGTATCCTCCTTATCGTTACGCCTGCCATTATACCATAGAGAGGGAGATTCTCAAAACAAAAGGGCTGTCGATACGACAGCCCAACGAGGGAAATATGAATAAATCCCCCTAAATCTCAAACCGGTGGAAATGCCTTCTCAGGATACATTTCCTGTGCATCGGCATCATAGCGTCCGATGCCGAGAAAGAGCGCCGGCGGCATAGACACGATAAAGCCCTGCCGCGAGAGGGCTTCGCTCCGTGGTCGAGAGCCCGCTGTAAAAAGCCTTGACGCGCTGCTGTGCCAGCTCGTAGCACGGGAGCGAGAGGGCGCGGTCTGCCGCGCAGACGGCAACCCTCCCCGCCTCCGCGAGTTCCTCCGGGGTATAGGCATCCGCAAGGGTGAACGCACCGACACGGCTGCGCAGGAGGAAGCGCATCGTCGCGGGCAGATGCAGTGCCGCACCGATGTCGGCGCAGAGGGAACGGATATAGGTTCCCTGGAGCAGTCCACATCGATGCGGATACGCCGCCGCTCAGCATCAATGTGCGGGAGTTCCAATCGGTGAATGGTGACCGTGCGCGTCGGAATCTACCGTCCCGTCCCCTGCCGCACGAGATCCGCGGCGCGCTTCCCGCCGACCTTGATTGCCGAGTAGACGGGGGACGCTGGGTGATGCACCCGCAGGTGCGCAGTACCGCCTCGATCGCCTCCGCCGACGGCAGAACGGGATGCTCTGTGCGCTCCGTTACCTCACCATAGACATCCCCCGTATCCGTCGCATAGCCAAAGGCAATCTCGGCACGATAGGACTTATCCGCCCCCTCAAGATACTCCACGAGTCGCGCAGCACGCCCAAAGGGCAACAGGGAATCCCTGCCGCAGCAGGATCCAGCGTCCCGCATGGCCGACGCGCTTCTGATGAAAGATGCGCCGCACGACATCGACGACATCGTGCGAGGACATCCCCGTCGGCTTCAGTACATTGATGAATCCGTCCACGGTTTACGCGTTCAGCTCCTCCCCGATGGCATCGAGGATCGCCGTACGAGCCTCGGCAAAGGGCGCGTGGATCGTGCATCCCGCCGCACGGATGTGCCCGCCGCCATCAAATTTCTGTGCAATACGCGGACGTTCGTCCCTTTGAGCGCATGCTGACGCGGTAGGTATCCTTTTCCAGCCATTTCGTAAAGAACACAACCTGTGTCCCCTCGATCACGCGCAGCTTGTCGAGCAGCCCCTCCGTCGTTGTGACCGCGCGCGCCCGCTCCTCGTCGATAAAGACGGCGGCAACCCTGCCGTCGAAGAACATCTCAAGGTTTCGGATCGCTTTGACCTGTGCCATGACCTCATCGTACGACTTCATCTCCATCGCCACAGAGATAATGTTCGGCTTCACACCGATCTCGATGAGATCCGCCGCCGCGCGCATCGTATGCGGCGTCGTATTGGAGAATCGGAAAAAGCCCGTATCCATCGCAATCCCCGTATAAAAGCAGATCGCCGCGTCGAGCGTCGGTGTAACGCCGAGCGTGCGTGTGATGTCGTAGGCGATCTCGCAGGTGGCGGCAGCATCAGGATCCAGATAGAGATAGTCCGCTTTCTCATCGTTCGTCACATGATGGTCGATGTTGAGCAGCCGCACGGCGTCCACGGAGGGCACTGACTCCCCCGTACGCCCGAGCTCGACATCGCAGACGACGAGCAGGTCGGCAGTGTACCGCTGTCCCTTGACGGGGCGTTCGATCTGATCCACATCCGGCAGAACGTTAAAAATGCGCGGGATCTCATCGTCGATCAGGACGCGCACATCCTTGCCCTCTGCACGCAGAACGTGCATGAGACCGAGCGTCGAGCCGATGGCATCCCCATCGGGGCGGATGTGTGAGGTGAGAATGACGGTCTGTGCATCGCGGAGCATCTGCGCCGCATCGTCCATAGTGATCTTCATACGTCCTCCTTCTTCCCATTCGGCTGCTCCTCATGAATCTCGTTGAGCAGACGCTGGATGTGGTCGCTGTAATTCAGTGATGTATCGAGCGCAAAGCTGATCTCAGGCGTAAAACGCAGACGGATGCGCTTGCCGATCTCGCGCCGTACAAAGCCGAGCGAGCTATTTCAGTCCGTTCAGTGTATCGCGCGCCTTCTTCTCATCCCCCATGACGCTGACGTAGATCTTCGCCTCACGCAGATCCTCCGTACACGCAACGGAGGTGACCGTCACGAAACCGATGCGGGGTCTTTTAACTCATTGAAAATAATATCGCTGACTTCCTGTTTCATCAGCTCCTGAACCTTTTTCTACGCGAACCTTGCTCAAGGTGCGCCTCCTCTCCGGTGATATGCAGGGAAAATCCATACAAAGACAGCCCGCTGTCCGCCATCATCGGCGGGCAGCAGACTGCCGGTTATTATTCTTCTTCGGCGTGCTCTTCTGCCTTTGCCGCAGCCGCAGCAGCCTGTTCCTCACGCTTCTGCTCTGCCGCCTTGTTCGCCTCGGCAATGGAGGTCTCGATCTCCTCCATCGTATACGCCTCGATGATATCGCCCTCGGCAAAGTCGCGGAAGTCGACAATCGAGATGCCGCACTCATAGCCGGCGGCGACCTCCTTCACCTCATCCTTGAAGCGGCGCAGGAGTCGATCTCCCCGTCGAACAGCTCGACATTGTCGCGCAGGATACGGATCTTGGAGTTGCTCTTGATCTTGCCCTCGAGGACGTACGAACCAGCGACCAATGCCTTGGAAAAAGCGCATGACCTGACGGATCTCGACCCGTCCCCTGGATCACTTCCTTATACTTCGGCTTCAGCATGCCGCTCATCGCATCCTTGACATCGTTGAGCGCATCGTAGATGACGCGGTAGGTACGGATGTCCACTTCTCCGTATCAGCAAGGCGGCGTGCGTTCGCATCAGGACGCACGTTGAACGCGATGACGATTGCCTGTGATGCGGAGGCGAGCATGATGTCGGACTCGCTGACCGCACCGACGCCCGAATGCACGATGCTCACGCGCACTTCGTCGTTCTTGTTGAGCCCGAGGAGGGCCGAGTTCGAGTGCCCTCGACCGAGCCCCTGCACGTCCGCCTTGACAAGGATGTTGAGATCCTTGATGTCGCCTTCCTGAATCTGCTGGAAGAGCGCATCGAGCGAAACGCTCTTCGATTTGATGAGGTCGCGGCGCTGGTTTCAAGGCGTGCCTCGGCGATGGAGCGTGCTTGCTTCTCATCGACGGCGGCAAGGATGTCACCTGCCGAGGGCACATCGTTGAGACCGAGGATCTCGACCGGCATCGACGGCCCCGCCTTCTTGACGTTGTCGCCGCGGTCGTTGATCATCGCGCGGACATGTCCGTACGCCGTACCGACGACGATGGAGTCTCCGATGCGCAGCGTACCGCTCTGAACGAGCACCGTCGCCACGGAGCCGCGGCCCTTGTCGAGCTTTTGCCTCGATGATGACGCCGCGCGCCTCGCGGTTCGGGTTTGCCTTCAGCTCCTCGACTTCAGCGACGAGCAGGATGTTTTCGAGCAGATCGTCAATGCCCGTGTGCTGCTTTTGCCGAGACGGGCACCATGATGGTATCTCCGCCGTACTCCTCGGCGACGAGTCCGTACTCCATCAGCTCCTGCTTGACGCGCTCGGGATTTGCCCCCGGGCTTATCGATCTTGTTGATGGCGATGATGATCGGCACATTCGCCGACTTCGCGTGGTCGATCGCCTCGACCGTCTGCGGCATCACGCCGTCATCCGCCGCGACCACGAGGATCGCAACGTCCGTGATCTGCGCACCGCGCGCACGCATTGCCGTGAACGCCTCATGTCCCGGCGTATCGAGGAAGACAATCTTCTTCCCCTTGCAGACGACCTGATAGGCACCAATGTGCTGCGTGATGCCGCCCGCCTCATGCGTGCTGACCGAGGTATTGCGGATGGCGTCGAGCAGCGACGTCTTGCCGTGATCGACGTGACCCATGACCGTAACGACGGGCGGACGCTCCTTCAGCGTCTTCGGATCGTCCACGATCTCGGGGATCAGCGTCGGATCGATATCCGGCGGCAGTTCCTCGGTGGTGACACCGAACTCCCCTGCCACAAGCGTTGCCGTATCGAAGTCAATCTCCTGATTGATGCTCGCCATGACGCCCATAAGCATGAGCTTTTTGATGATGTCCGATGCAGTGTAGCTCATCTTGGATGCGAGATCCTTGACGGCAATCGTCTCCGGCAGCTTGATGTGCTTCGGCCGCGCGATCTCCACCTTTGCTGCGGGAGCAGGCGCTGCAGTGCCGCGTCCCCCTTGCGCCCCTTAGCAGTGCGCCGCTCGCGTCTGCGGTCGTTCTGACGCAGATCGCTGCGCTCCTCACGATCGCGTCGCGCGCCGCCACGCCCGCCGCGTCCGCGATCCGCGCCTGCACCGCCTTCATTGCTGCGACCGCCGCCGCGTCTGCGGCTCTCACCGCGTCCCCTCCGTCGGCGGCATCGCAGGCATTGCCGGTGCTGCCGCCGGGCGTGCGCCCACCGGGGCGCCCTGCCGGACGGGAGCTGCGGCTCGCAGAGCCGCCTGCGCCCCTGCACTGCTCCGACGCTGCGGCGTCTCGGCCTGCAGTCTTGGCAGGGTGCCTGCCGAACGATGACGATGCCGGGCGCCTTCGTACGCGCACGAAGAACAGGGCGCTCCTTCTCCTCAGCGGGCGCACTCGGAGCCTTTTACCTCCGGCTGTTCTGCCGGCTTTTTCCGCGTCGTCAGCCTTCTCAGCAGGCTTCTTTGGGCGCAGTCGTCTTCGGTGCCGCAGCATTTCGCCGCCGCCTTGCTCGGCAGCGCCTCCTTACGCACGGGCTTCGCCGTACGTCCGAGCTCCGCCTTGACGGCTGCGCGCTCCTCCTCACCGACGGCACTGAACATATTTTTTTACTTTGTAGTTCTTGCTCTTCAGGATGTCAATAATGGTACCTTTGTCCGTCTTAAATTCCTTCGCCAAATCGGTGATTCTGTATTTCGCTTCTGACATCAATCCACCCCGTCGGTATATCATGCAAGCAGGCGGCGAGCCTCTTTTGCAAATCTCTATCTATCAGCAGTGCAACAGCACGGTATTCCTTACCAAGACAGTGTCCCAGCTGCTGCATCGTCAGCAGTTCCCGCCGCCGGCACGTCCATCTGTGCCGCCATGCGGGTAAAGTTTATCCTTCGTCTCCTCCGACGCATCCCGCGCGAGCAGAGATAGGCACCACGCTTCTTCCGCAGCATCTCCTCCGCCATGAATGCTCCCGAGACAATGCGCCGCGCGTGCCGCCATACTGAGGAGATTCTGTACGCGCGTTTCAGTCTGCTGCGTCCATGAGCACACTCCTCTCCGGAGACCGCCGCCTCCGCCGCATCGTAGACGGCAGGTGCAACGCGGCCTTTCGGTGACCACGAAAGGCCGCCATGCCGCCGTGCCTCCTGCACACAGGTGACACAGCGGCGAGAGATACGCCCGCGTCCCTGGGCTCTTTCCGGTCGGATCAATACCGACGGTTCCATCCGCGTGACGCACAACACGCAGCAGTTCGTCCTTGGGATGCAGACGTTCGACAGCCGACACACAGCCGCTCGGGCTGTTTCGCCCGCCCCATTTAGGCCTCCTCGGCCGCCGCTTGGTCTTCGGACGGCGCATCCGTAGGCGCACCATCGGCCTGCTCTGCTTCCCGTGCCTGCGTCTCACTCTTGATGTCGATCTTCCATCCCGTGAGCTTCGCGGCAAGACGGGCATTCTGCCCCTCCTTGCCGATGGCAAGCGAGAGCTGGTAGTCGGGCACCACGACGCGGGAGATTTTTCCGCCTCGTTCACCGCGACCGAGATCACCTTGGCGGGATTCAGCGAGTTGGCGATATAGGTCGCGGGATCGTCACTCCATTTGACAATGTCGATCTCTCTCCCCGCCAGTTCATCGACAACCGCCTGTACGCGCATATGGTGCGGGCTGACACAGGCGCCGATGGGATCGACGCGTTCCTCGGACGACCAGACCGCCACCTTGAGCGACTGCCCGCCTCACGCGCGATGGAGCGAATCTCGACGACCCCTCCTGAATCTCCGGCACCTGCAGTTCAAAAGAGCTTTTTGAGCAGTCCCGGATGCGTCCGCGAGCATAATCTGCGGACCGCGGCTCGTGCGCTTGACCTCGATGATGTAGGCGCGCACCGTGTCGCCGTAGTTGTACGTCTCATTCGGCAGCTGCTCTGTCGCCATGAGCACGCCTCGGCGCGCCCGATGTCCACGAACACATTATGCCCCTCGACGCGCTGGACGATCCCGTGACGATCTCCGAGGAGCGGTTCATGTACTCCTCGTAGACGATGCCACGCTCTGCCTCACGCAGTCGCTGCATGACGACCCTGCTTTCGCCGTCTGTGCGGCAATGCGTCCGAAGTTTGCCGGCGTCATCTCGATCTCGACCACGTCGCCGACCACATAGTCCGGATTGATGGCTCTGGCCTGTGCAAGTCCAATCTCCGTGACATCCCTCTCCACCTCATCCACCACCGTCTTGATGGCGAAAACATGGAATGCGCCCGTCTCACGTGACAGGGAAATGCGGACATTCTGCGCCGCACCGAAGTTACGGCGATACGCCGAGATCAGTGCCGCCTCGATCGTCTCAAAGAGGAGTTCTTCGTCAATGCCCTTCTCGTACGCCAGCTCCTTCAGCGTCTGCAAAAACTCCTTGCCGCTGTCCTTCTCCTTGGTATTTTTTCTTGCCAACCCCAAAGCCTCCTAAAAATCGATATGCAGGCGCACCTGTGAGACCTGCTTCAGGGGAATCTGTATCCCATCGTCCAGTGTCAACATCTCACCGTCATAACCCGCGAGCGTCCCTGTCCACTGTTTCTTCCCCTCAAACGGAGCATAGAGCGTCACATCGACGACGCGTCCATGCTCACGCACAAAGTCACGTTCCTTGCGCAGGACACGGTCAAGCCCCGGCGACGAAACCTCCAGCATGTAGGCGTCTGGAATAACGTCCTCCCGATCGAGAACCTCCTCCAGCCGCTCACTGAGACTCTGACAGTCGTCGATGTCGATGCCGCCCGCCTTGTCGATGTAAACGCGCAGATAGTAGTCGCGCTCCTTCACGTACTCGACATCCACCAGCTCGATGGCGGGCGAATCCAGTCAGCAGTCCGCGCACCATCTCCTCGACGCGCTCCTCGATCTTCGCGCTCATGCTCTCCTCTTCTCATACGTAATGAAAGAGTGGGCTTCCACCCTCTTTCCGAAACTAAATGAATTTCTTGCAGTATAGCATAGGATAGGGACTTTTGTAAAGCCCTACTTCTCACGAAACATCTGCTGTTGCCGTGCCAAAAGGCGAAGATAATGTTCTCGTTCTCCAAAAATCTATCTCCCGTACAGCCGCCGTACGATCCACGACATCACGCGGCTCGGGACCGATGAGACGGAGGATCGTTCCTGCAATCAGGACGGCCACGAGAATCATGGCAATCGCGGGCAGCGCGACAAAGAGGAACGCCGCAAGGAGTGCCGCAAACACAGCCGCCCATACAATGCTCGAAAACAGCGAACGGCGCGGTATCCCTGTCCCGATGCGGACATAGCGCACAGAACCGCGCCCGCCGCCATAGGCAGAGCCGTGCCGTGCCTCATCCTGCGGCTCTGCGCCGCTCCTCATCCACCGTCACGCCGCGATAAGCGGCATTTCTCCTCCGGACTCATCGGCCGGATACGCGGATCCTGTTCCATGGGGTCTCCTCCTTCACGACTCTGTTTTCTCATCCACCTTGCGCATCGCCGCACCGCACAACATCGTCACGAACCCCTCCTCGCTCAGATAGCGCGGGTCGAACGGAACGCAGCCAAGCGTCTCCCGCATGCGGCGATACGCGGCATTGACACTCCGCTTATTCGAACCGAGCACATGATACAGCTCCGTGAGCGACGTGAGATCAATGCCATTGATCTCGGCAAAGAGGAAAATCGCTGCCGTCAGCATCTCCGGCGTCTGCGCCCGCTTCAAATCAAACTGCGCGTAGTCAAAGAACATCGTCCCGAGCAAATCCCGCGCATGGTGGCTGAATCGAGTGCCTCCGATACGACAGCGAGTGCACTGAACTCCTCCGCACACGTACGCTGCGAGAGCGTCCATTTCGGACGCCCTCGGCGGCAAAGCGCATGCTGCGGGGAGGACGTTCAGCCGTGCACGCGACGCGAGCATGTGAATCGTATGACGCACAAGTGCGCCCTCACGTGCGAGAAAAATCATCCATATCCGCCTTGGGCGACTGATAGAGAAGAGCTCATACTCCTGCTGAATCGTATCCTTGATGCGCCGCTGCAGCGGCCTGCTCGCGAGGCACGGCCGTGATATAGTTGAGCATCATCATGCCCCTCATCACAGATGTGCCGAACAGAATATTCTTCTCAAGCGTTCCCGGGATGTCGGGCCGCGGCAGAACAACTCCTCCTCACGCAGAAGATCGCTGCAGACAATGTGATCCTCATACGTCTCCTCCACCGTCAGCACGGCAAATCGTGCCGCGAGGAGATCGCGCAGAATCTCGCGTTCATCCCTGCCGCAGCGTCTTATCCTCCTTCGCACAGAAGTGCTCGATCGGTGTCTCATCCGTACTGATCAGATGGTAATCAAAGAAGAAATAGTCCCAGAACCGCAGCCAGAACGCCTCTTTTTCCTCGTCAGAAGACTGCTCGTAGGCACTCGCATCGTAGAGATTGCCCGTATAGATCATCGCCGCACGCCCGATCTCCCGCTGGTACATGGGGCGACGGAAATACTCGCCGATCTCGTGGAGGAGCTCGTTGAGCTGCAGATTCAGCTCCTCCATCTCGATGCGCTCATCCTCCTCGATATCCTCAGGGTCAGCCCTTCGATCTCCTCCCACTCCACACGCTCCGGCAGGCGAAAACGCCCCGTAAGGTAGAACATCTCCAGATCGGCATCCAGCTCACTGAAATCGATCTCATACTTCCCCGTCTCATCCAGATACGTGAGAAGTCATTCATGCGTTTAAAATAGTCCTCCGCATGGCGTTTCAGCGGACGACGGTCGATATGCGCGTCGGCAAAGCGGAAAAAAAGAGCGCAAGGTAGTCGATATGGATCAAAAAGCCGTGCGAGCGAATCATCGCGCCGCATGATGACCGTGAGAAAGTCCTCGATGCAGTACCAGTCTGTACACAGCCCCTCAGCACTCTCGCCCCGCCACGCCGCCTCACGCAGATACCGCTCCCGTCAGTGTGCGCGGAACAAAAATCTGTGCGCGTCCATGCGCCAAGTAAAAGCGCTTGACCAACGCGTAGACATTTTTCCATGAACCCTCCCTGATGCCATGCGCCCTCAATACAAATTTTAAGGAATCGCTGATAAAATGAAGTCCGTCAGATTGGCGTAGATTTTTCGTCCGATTGAGGAGGCAAACCGGACGCATAGCCAAAAGCTATGTGGAGGATTTTGCTGACAAAAAGCGGGCAAAAAAAGATGCGCTAAGATGACGGTGCTGAATTTATCAGTGCTTCCTATTACAATAGATTTATAGATCAGGGGGAGCGGTTCGCGACCGCCCCTTGTCTACCTCGTTACCTAAGCTGTAGAATAAGAGGGCATTGGTCTGACGTGTGCTTCCTGGAACGTTACGTCCGCAAGTAAGTCCGTCATCCATCCTCATTCCCAGCTGTTCGTTTTTATGCAGGTAGAACTGCATTCTTGCACGTTCGTGTCAGCCCTCAATAGATCGAATCGGCAATGAGGGAGTTTGGTTTACCATTGCTGCAAATCTATTGTTTTGGAGGGGTTCACATGAACGCTGTCGGTATTGATGTCTCCAAGGGAAAAAGCATGGTTGCCGCCCTTGCGCCAGGAGGAAAGCTGCTTGCCCGCCCCTTTGAGGTGCTCCACACCAGAGTGGCATCAAAGCAACTCGTTTCCCTTTGTCCACACACTCGGCGCAGATACGCGCATTGTCATGGAGCACACTGGACGTTACTACGAGCCGCTGCTCCAACAGCTTGCCAAATCCGGTCTTTTTGTCGCCGCCGTCAATCCCAAACTCATCAAGGACTTCGGGAACAACACGCTGCGTAAAGTGAAGACGGATAAGGCCGATGCCAAGAAGATTGCACGTTATGCCCTTGACAATTGGTGCGATTTGCGCCAGCATACAGGCATGGATACCACACGTGCACAACTCAAAAAGACCTTGAATCGACAGTTTGCCTTCTGCATGAAGCAGAAGATGGCCTGCAAGAACAATCTCATCGCGCTCATCGACCAGGTCTATCCCGGTGCCAACACCTATTTTTGAAAGCCCCGCCAGAGCGGACGGCTCGCAGAAATGGGTGGACTATATCGCCACGTTCCGGCACGTCGATTATGTCTGCGCTATGAGTCTTTCTGCCTTTTACGGAGCGTTACCGCAAATGGTGTCATCGGCACGGCTATAACTTTCAGCCGGACAAACCGAGGGATGCTCTGGAGAAGGCAAAGGATCCTCATTGCGATGCTCCCGATGGACAAAACGACGAAGATGTTGGTGCAGAACTCCATCGCCCAGCTCAATGTACTGTCCAAGACGGTGGAGGCCTTGCGCACGCAGATGATCGAGCTTGCCGAGCAGCTGCCGGAATACCCCTGTTGTGATTGATATGAACGGTGTCGGTCCGACACTTGCCAGCCAGCTGATCGCTGAGATCGGTGACATCACCCGTTTTCCCCGTCGTGGCTCGCTGACCGCTTTCGCGGGTGTTGATCCCGGAGCAAAGCAGTCCGGTACAATGCAGCTAAGGAGCAACAAGACATCCAAGGCAGGTTCTCCGCATCTTAGGAGGGCACTGTTTCAGATCGTTTCAGGACTCCTGATGCGTGCTCCGATGATCCGGTCTACAACTTCATGGACAAGAAGCGCCCTGAGGGAAAGCCTTACTACGTCTATATGACGGCGGGAGCAAATAAGTTCCCGCGCATCTACTATGGACGTGTGAATGAGTATTTAGCGAGCTGTCCCAAAGACCACGAATAACGTTTCACCCTCAACCTGTTCGGTCGGCGCTCCCTGCGGCGACCTGTTTGTTGTGCCAAAAGTCTCACTTGCCGCAACTCCTCATCTTTTTCGTCTAGGGCTTGACTTTTTATTTGCAGGCTTAATTCCTTTTATCCCTAACAAAAAGTAGGAAACGATGTCACTGCAGTGAGGCGGCCGCAGCAAACGCTGCAGCCGCCTCACTCGAAATAGATCAGGTAAACAGATCCTGAACTCTCCGTAAAGCTCTTCTGCTCCGATTCACCGCATCGCCGCTCAGCTCTGCGAACTCCTTGAGGAGCTCCTTCTGCTTCGCCGAGAGCTTCTGCGGCGTTGTGACCTTGACGCGGACATGCTCGTCACCGCGTCCCGTGCCACGCAGGCTGGGGATTCCCTTGCCCTTGACGCGCAGCACTCGTCCCCGTCTGGATCCCCGCCGATCTTAAGATCGACCGCCCCGTCGAGCGTCGGCACCTGTACGGTATCGCCGAGCGATGCCTCGCACGAACGTGATCGGGATCTCGATGATAACATCGTTGCCGCGCCGCTGGAACAGCTTATGCGGCCGGATGAAGATGTAGACGTAGAGGTCGCCGTTTGCACCGCCGCGTACCCCGCCCCCGCCGCCGCCCGTCACACGGACGCGCTGGCCGTCGTCCACGCCGCGCGGAATGTTGACCTTGATCGTCTTCGTCACGCGCTTGCGACCCGTACCATGACAGTCGGGACACGGCGTCTTGATGATCTTGCCCGTGCCGTGGCACTGGCTGCACGTATGTGCACTCATCATAGTTGCCGAACATCGTCCGCTGCATGACCTGTTCCTGCCCCGTGCCATGACACGTCGGGCAGGTCTCCGCCTCGAACCCTTTGCCGCACCGGAGCCGCCGCAGGTCGGACAGTTCTCCTCACGCGGTATGGAGAGCTCGACCTCCCTTGCCGAATGCCGCTTCCTCAAACGAAATCTCCAGATCGTAACGCAGATCAGCCCCGCGCTCTGGGGCCCTGTCTGCGTGCACGACGACCGCCGCCGCCTATGCCGAACATATCGAAGATCATTCATATCGAAGCTTTCGAATCCGCCGCCGAAGGTTCCCTCCGGCTCCTCGCACTGCGCCGCGGCGCGGGTCAAAGCGCATCGTGACCGAACTGGTCATCGTCGCCTTCTTCTTCGGATCCTTCAGCACATCGTACGCCCTCGTTGACCTCCTTGAATTTCTCCTCAGCGGTCTTCGGGTCGTCACGGTTGAGGTCGGGGTGATACTTGCGCGCGAGTTTCTTGTATGCTTTTTGATCTCGTCGTCCGAGGCCCCTTTTGAGCCCAAGGACTTTCGTAGTAATCGCGTTTCTCGCTCACGATACCACCTTACTTCTTATCATCCTTGACTTCGGTGAACTCCGCATCGACGACATTGTCGTCCTGCGATGCTCCCTGCGCACCTGCGCCGGCATTTGCCTCCGCGCCTGGTAAAGCTGCACCGGCGGCACCCGCCGCCCTGCTGTGCCTGCTGATAGGCGGCGGCAGAAAGCTCATAGAGCGGCTGGCGGACTTCCTCCGTCGCGGACCTTGATTGCCCTCGATGTCAGAACCCTTGAGTGCCTCTTTTCAGCTTATCAATGCCCGCCTGTACCTTTGGAGACGAGTGCCTTGTCCGCATTCTCGCCGAGATCCTTGATCGCCTTCTCCGCCTGATAGACGAGAGAATCGCCCGTGTTGCGCGCATCGACGGCTTCCTTCTGCGCCTTATCCTCGGCAGCATGTGCCTCGGCTTCTTGACCATGCGGTCGATGTCCTCTTTGCTCATGCGCGCCGTCGGACTGAATCGTGATCTTCTGCTCTTGCCCGTGCCGAGATCCCTTTGCCGACACATTGACGATGCCGTTTGCATCGATGTCGAACTTGACCTCAATCTGGGGTACGCCGCGCGGTGCGGGCGGGATGTCCGTAAGCTGGAAACGGCCGAGGGTCTTGCTGCCCGCTGCCATTTCGCGCTCGCCCTGCAGGACATGGATCTCAACGCCCGGCTGATTGTCCGCCGCCGTCGAGAACACCTGGCTCTTCGAGGTCGGATCGTCGTGTGCGCTTCGATGATCTTCGTGCAGACGCCACCGAGGGTCTCGATGCCGAGCGAAAGCGGGTAACGTCGAGGAGCAGGACATCCTTGACCTCACCGACGAGGACACCGCCCTGGATCGCTGCGCCGATGGAGACGCACTCATCCGCGTTGACACCCTTCGAGGGCCTTGCCAAGGATCTTGCGGATGGCTTCCGTACCGCAGGGATACGGGACGAGCCGCCGACGAGAATGATCTTGTCGATGTCGCTGCTCGAGAGCCCCGCATCCTCCATTGCCTTTGCGTGTCGGCACCATCGTGCGCTCCACGAGGTCTGCCGTCAGCTCATCGAACTTCGCACGCGAGAGCGTGAGATCGAGATGCTTCGCCCCGCTGCATCTGCCGTGATGAACGGCAGATTGATGTCTCGTCTGGCTCTATGCTCGAGAGCTCGATCTTCGCCTTCTCAGCTGCCCTCGATGAGACGCTGTGCACTCATCTTGTCCTGCGAGAGGTCGATACCGTTCTCCTCTTGAACCCCTCGACCATCCAGTCCATGATCTTCTTGTCGAAATCGTCGCCGCCGAGCACCGTGTCGCCGTTCGTCGCCTTGACTTCCGAACACGCCCCTCGCTCAGCTCAAGAATGGAGACATCGAACGTGCCGCCGCCGAGGTCGAAGACGAGCACCGTCTCATCCTGATCCTTATCCAGACCATAGGGCAGCGCCGCCGCCGTCGGCTCGTTGATGATACGCAGCACCTCAAGACCTGCGATCTTTCCTGCATCCTTCGTTGCCTGACGCTGGCTGTCGCTGAAGTACGCCGGCACCGTGATAACCGCCTGCGAGACGGTCTCGCCGAGATACGCCTCTGCATCACTCTTTGAGTTTCTGCAGAATCATTGCCGAGATCCGGCGGCGTGTAGCTCTTTCCGTCAATCGTGACATGATAGTTCGATCACCCATGTGACGCCTTGATCGACGAGATTGTGCGGTCAGGATTCGACACTCGCCTCGATTCTTCCGCAAGACGGCCGACGAGACGCTGTCCGTCCTTCGTAAATCCGACGACAGACGGCGTGATGCGGCTGCCCTCGGGATTTGTAATAACGACCGGGCCTCGCCGCCCTCCATCACGGAGACAACTGAGTTCGTCGTGCCAAGATCAATACCAATTACTTTAGCCATGTTATATTCTCCCCCAAAAATCATAAAGATATTATTTTCGTTAGGGGAATCACTGATAAAATGAGGTCTGCCAGATTGGCGTAGATTTTTTTGTCCGAACGAGGTGGAAAACCGGACGCAGAGTGGTGCTCTGTGGAGGATTTTTCCGCCGAAGTGCGCAAAAAGATGCGTCAAGATGGTAGTGCTGAATTTATCAGTGTTCCCTTTAGTTACCGGCGACCCTGCACCATCGCGGGCGGATCACACGTCCTTTTACCTGGTAGCCCTTCTGGAGCACCTGCGTGATCGTGCCGTCCTCTGCATCCGCATCCTCCACGCGCATCACTGCCTGATGAAAATTCGATCGAAGGGCTGCCCCTCTGCCTCGATGGCCTCAAGGCCGCGCTTGCATGACCTCGCGCAGCTGCGTACGAATCATCTCGACGCCCTTCTGGAACGCCTCAACATCCGTCTGCTCCACGGCGAGTGCATCGCTCAAAAATTATCGAGGAGCGGCGCAGATCACTGAGCATATTCTGCGTAATGACGGCGGCGAGTTCTTCTTTTTCCTCGCGCGTGCGGCGGCGGAAGTTTTCAAAATCCGCCTGCAGGCGCAGGACGCGATCACTCTTTTCCTTCAGCTCCGCCTCGAGTGCGGCAATTTTATCCGCCTCGGTCGGGTGCTGTTTCCTCCCCTGCGGGTGCGTCCGCTGCATCCGTCTCAGTCACAGCATCCGCAGCAGCCTCAGGCCGCCCCTCTGCCATGTCCTGTATCTTCTCTTCTTCCTGCAAGCCGTTCACCTCTCCTACCACTTTAATTGATAGATCATTTCCGTCAAATCTCGTATTGACATAGTCAAGGATGCGCATTGCTTTCGCATACTCCATCCGCGTCGGTCCGAGCACGGCAATCGTTCCGAGCAGCTTTCCGTCGACATGATAGGTCGCTGTAATGAAGCTGCTGTCCCAAAACGTACTGCTCTCGTTCTCGCGTCCGATCGTGACCGTCAGTCCCTCTCCCGCATGAGTATGCAGGATATCCTTCACAAGATCCTCGCGCTCGAGGACGAGCAGCATCGCGCGTACGCGATCGAGATCCTGAAACTCGGGATTGCTGAGGAGCTGTGCTGTCCCGCCAGGTAGAGACGACCATCCTCACGCCCTTCGAGTGCACGGTGCATCACTCCACCGCCGCGACGAAGATCGACTCATCGCCGATCGCATCGCGGATGCGGCGCAGATCCTGCTTTGTCACAGCACAAAAGTGCCTTGCCCGGAGAGCGTCTGATTCACCGCGCCCGCCATACGCTGGAAGTCCGCGAACGTCGCACCGTCAGGAATCTCGACGATACGGTTTTCGACGAACCCCGCATCCGTCATGAGGACGGCAATCGCGTGACCGAGGTCAAGCGGCAGGAACTGCAGCATACGGAACGTGGACTGTGCGGCCTGCGGTGCAAGCACGAGCGACACGTTATGTGTCACATCGGCGATGAGGCGCGCCGTTTCCTGGAACACCTCATCGAGCCTCCGCACGCGCCCTTTGTACCAATCGTGAATCTTTTGCCTTCTCGGCGTCCGTCACCGGAGCGATGGGCTGCAGCCCATCGACGTAGAAGCGATAGCCCTTCGACGACGGAATACGCCCGGCGGATGTGCGGATGCTCCAGATAGCCGAGCATTTCCAGATCCGCCATTTCGTTGCGAATGGTGGCAGGGGCTGATGCCGAGATTGTACTCTTCGCAAGCGTCCGTGACCCTGACCGGCTCCGCCGATGCGATATAGTCATCAACGACCGCCCATAGGATTTGGCTCTTGCGCTCATCCAGATCGTTCGACATTCACCCTCCTTTCAATCCTGTTAGCACTCTCATAAAACTGAGTGCTAATCAAACATCATAAAGAATATACCGCGTAAAAACAAAAAGTCAATAGCTAAAATGACAAAAAGTCAAAGTTTTTGTTTTCGTCATACAAAAGATAGTGAGTAGCCCCTACAACGGGCACAAGAAAAGAGCGGCACGAAAACCAACATTTCCGTACCGCTCTATTATGATGGAATAAACTACTACGCAGTCGGTTTATCTGCAAAAACCTTGAAGATGTAGACTGCACGGATCTCTACCGGCGTTACACCGAGATCCTCAATCGCTGTGGAGAAGTCCCGATGCCAGCACAGCACGTTCCGCCTTACGGTCCGAACTCGTCACAATCGTAGTGCCGGTTCATCCTTCGGATAGAGCGTCACTATCGCTGTTACCAAACGTCACCTCATAGGTTCCGTTTGCCGTCTGATAGAGGAAGTTGAGCGTCTGTTTCAGTCATATTCCGATTTCCTTCGGATCCGAATGTCCACCTTCTTTGAGGCAGGTTTGATCGTCAGACGCAGGACTATAGTTGATCGTATAGATGCCGTCGAGATCGCGTGAGCCGCCGTCCGTAAAGAGGGACGGGGATTGCCTCAGCGTGCTGCTGTGGATCTCCTCGTGATGCACACCACGAACCCCGCGAGTCTTCCCGAGGTCAAAGCCGAACGAGCCGTCCGAGCCCTCAACATAGTCATGTGTCTCGAGGTTTGTTCCCCATCGTGACAATAACCTTGTCGCTGGTCGGTACTCGTGTCGACCCTGCGGCGTATTCGTCTCGGAGCCGCCTGTTGACGTACCCGAACCGGAAGAAGATCCACCTGAACCGGGAGGATGAACCGCCACCCGAGGAAGAACTTCCGCCGCTTTGTGGACGAACCACCAGAACTGGAGGAAGAACCTCCCTGTGCTGGTCGAAGAGCCACCTGTTGAAGTAGAGGAGCCTCCCGTGCTGGTTGAAGATCCACCTGTCGAGGTGGAGACGATCCACCTGTGCTTGTCGAGGACTGCCGTCGAGGGTGGACGAGCCACCTGTTGTGGTCGACGTTCCGCCCTGTGCCCGTGGTCGAGCCCGTCGCCGCCGCCCGTCGGAACCACCCGTGCTCGGCGTTGCTGCCGCCGGTGTGTGCCCGTGCTAGGCGTTGAACCGCCTATGGTCGTTCCTGCACTCGGTGTCGATCCGTCGAGCCGCCCGGGGTTGTCCCCGCTGCCCGTGGGTGTACCTGTGCTCGGTGTAGAACCACCGGTAAGACCGCCCGTGCTCGGTGTGGAGCCGCCGGTGAGGCCACCCGTGCTAGGCGTAGAACCGCCAGTGAGGCCACCCGTGCTCGGTGTAGAACCACCAGTAAGTCCGCCCGTGCTTGGCGTTGTGCCGCCAGTTACACCGCCGGTGCTAGCGTAGAACCACCAGTAAATCCGCCAGTGCTCGGTGCTGAACCGCCCGTGAGGCCACCCGTGCTCGGTGTGAGAACCACCAGTGAGTCCGCCCGTGCTGGCGTTGTGCCGCCAGTTCACCGCCGGTGCTGGGCGTAGAACCACCAGTAAATCCGCCAGTGCTCGGTGTTGAACCGCCCGTGAGGCCACCCGTGCTAGGGGTAGAACCACCAGTAAGGCCGCCTGTGCTTGGCGTCGAACCACCCGTAACACCACCGCCGCCAAGGCTGACGCCGCCGCCCGAGCTGCCGCCCGGGATCGTCGTGCCGCCCGTAAGGCCGCCCGGATTACCCGTGATGCTGCCCGTGCCGCCGCCAACGACACTGATGCCGCCCGAGCTTCCACCCGGGATTGCTGTGCCGCCGCCGACGCTGCGCGGGCATCCCCGGAACAGAGCCGGAGCCGCCGCCCGTGAAGCTAAAGCCTCCCGTACTGCCGCCCGGTGTCACTGTGCCGCCCGGAACTGTGCCCGTGCCCGGCGTAGAACCGCCGCTGGTTGACGTGCCCGAACTGGACGAACTGCCCGAGGAGGAGCTTCCGCCGCTTGTGGACGAGTCACCAGAACTCGCCGCCAGAGCCACCACTCGTGGATGATCCACCTGTCGACGAGCCGCCGGTCGAGCCGGAAGATCCACCCGTCGAGGTAGACGATCCGCCCGTGCTAGGAGGAAGATCCCCGTTGAGGTGGACGAGCCTCCTGTCGGGTCGACGTTCCGCCCGTGCCCGTGGTCGAGCCGGTCGTGCGCCGCCGCCTGTTGTTGTACTCGAAGTAGACGAGCCGCCTGTGCCCGTCGTGGTGCCTGTTGTCGTTCCCGGCGTTGTGCCGCCGCCCGGCGTGGTCGAACCAGCCCGTGCTCGGCGTTGTCCCACCGGTGGTTGTGCCCGTACTCAGGGGTTGACCCGCCTGTGGTCGTTCCTGCACTCGGTGTCGATCCTGTCGAGCCGCCTGAGGTTCTCCCCGTGCCGCCCGTGGGCGTACCCGTGCTTGTGTCGAACCACCGGTGAGGCCGCCCAGTGCTCGGTGTCGAGCTCCTCCCGGAACACCACCGGTGCTTGGCGTTGTGCCGCCAGTTGCGACCGCCGGTGCTAGGGCGTAGAACCACCAGTAAATCCGCCAGTGCTCGGTGTTGAACCGCCCGTGAGGGCCACCGTGCTAGGGGTGTAGAACCACCAGTAAGGCCGCCTGTGCTTGGCGTCGAACCACCCGTAACACCACCGCCGCCAAGGCTGACGCCGCCGCGGAGCTGCCGCCCGGGATCGTCGCCGCCCGTAAGGCCGCCCGGATTACCCGTGATGCTGCCCGTGCCGCCGCCAACGACACTGGATGCCGCCCGAGCTTCCACCCGGGATTGCTGTGCCGCCGCCGACGCTGCCGCCGGGCATCCCCGGAACAGAGCCGGAGCCGCCGCCCGTAGCTAAAGCCTCCCGTACTGCCGCCCGGTGTCACTGTGCCGCCCGGAACTGCGCCGTGCCCGGCGTGAACCGCCGCTGGTTGACGTGCCCGAACTGGACGAACCGCCCGAGGAGGAGCTTCCGCCGCTTGTGGACGAGCCACCAGAACTGCCGCCAGAGCCACCACTCGTGGATGATCCACCTGTCGACGAGCCGCCGGTCGAGCCGGAAGATCCACCCGTCGAGGTAGACGATCCGCCCGTGCTAGAGGGAAGATCCCCGTTGAGGTGGACGAGCTCCTGTCGTGGTCGACGTTCCGCCCGTGCCCGTGGTCGAGCCGGTCGTGCCGCCGCCTGTTGTTGTACTCGAAGTAGACGAGCCACCCTGTGCCCGTTGTTGTACCTGTTGTCGTTCCCGGCGTTGTGCCACCGGTTGTTGTACCCGTGCTGGGGTTGACCCACCTGTGGTCGTTCCTGCACTCGGTGTCGATCCCGTCGAACCGCCCGAGGTTGTCCCCGTGCCGCCCGTGGGCGTACCTGTAGCTTGGTGGAGCCGCCCGTGAGGCCACCCGTGCTCGGTGTCGTTCCACCCGGAACACCACCGGTGCTTGGCGTTGTGCCGCCAGTTACACCGCCGGTGCTCGGGCGTAGAGCCACCAGTAAGACCGCCAGTGCTCGGCGTAGAGCCACCAGTAAGACCACCCGTGCTCGGCGTCGAACCGCCAGTAAGGCCGCCAGTGCTCGGCGTAGAGCCACCAGTAAGACCACCCGTGCTCGGTGTCGAACCGCCAGTCAGACCTCCTGTAGCTAGGTGGAACCTCCCGTAAGGCCACCGCCGCCAAGGCTGACGCCGCCGCCCGAGCTACCGCCCTGAATCGCCGTGCCGCCCGTCAGGCCGCCCGGATTGCCGGTGATGCTGCCCGTGCCGCCGCCAACGACGCTGATGCCGCCCGAACTACCGCCCGGGATTGCAGTGCCGCCGCCAACGCTGCCGCCGGGCATCCCTGAACAGAGCCGAGCCGCCGCCCGTGAAGCTAAAAGCCTCCCGTACTGCCGCCCGGTGTCATTGTGCCGCCCGGTACTGTGCCCGTGCCCGGCGTAGAACCGCCGCTGGTCGATGTGCCCGAACTGGACGAGCCGCCCGAGGAGGAGTTTCCACCACTCGTGGACGAGCCACCAGAACCGGAAGAAGAACCACCCGTACTGGACGAGCTGCCGCCCGAGGAGCTGCCCGCCGCTTGTAGACGAACCACCAGAACTGAGAGGAAGAACCACCTGTTGAAGTAGAAGAACCACCGGTGCTGGTCGAAGAGCCTCGGTCGAGGTAGACGAGCCACCCGTTGTGGTCGACGTTCCGCCCATGCCGTGGTTGAGCCGGTCGTCCGCCGCCTGTTGTTGTACTCGAAGCAGACGAGCCGCCTGTTCCCGTTGTTGTGCCTGTTGTCGTTCCCGGCGCTGTGCCGCCGCCCGGCGTGGATGAGCCCCCGTGCTCGGCGTTGTGCCACCGGTTGTAGGTGCCCGTGCTCGGAGTTGACCCGCCTGTGGTCGTTCCTGCACTCGGCGTAGAGCCCGTCGAGCCGCCCGGGTTGTCCCCGTGCCGCCCGTGGGCGTACCCGTGCTGTGTAGAGCCACCAGTCAGGCTACCCGTGCTCGGTGTAGAACCACCAGTGAGGCCACCCGTGCTCGGTGTGGAACCTCCCGTAAGGGCCGCCCGTGCTCGGCGTCGTTCCACCCGTAACACCACCGGTGCTTGGCGTTGTGCCGCCAGTTACATCGCCGGTGCTCGGCGTCGAACCGCCGGTAAGTCCGCCCGTACTCGGTGTCGAACCGCCGGTCAGACCACCCGTGCTCGGCGTAGAGCCGCCAGTGAGGCCGCCCGTGCTCGGTGTGGAACCTCCCGTAAGGCCACCGCCGCTGCGCTGACGCCGCCGCCCGAGCTGCCGCCCGAATCGTCGTGCCGCCCGTCAGGCCGCCCGGATTTCCAGTGATGCTGCCGTGCCGCCGCCAACGACACTGATGCCGCCCGAGCTTCCACCCGGAATCGCCGTGCCGCCGCCGACGCTGCCGCCGGGCATGCCCGGAACAGAGCCGGAGCCGCCGCCCGTAGCTGCAAAGCCTCCCGTACTGCCGCCCGGTGTCACTGTGCCGCCCGACTGTGCCGGTTCCCGGCGTAGAACCGCCGCTGGTTGACGTGCCCGAACTGGACGAACCGCCCGAGGAGGAGCTTCCGCCGCTTGTGGACGAGCCACCAGAACTGCCGCCAGAGCCACCACTCGTGGATGATCCACCTGTCGACGAGCCGCCGGTCGAGCCGGAAGATCCACCCGTCGAGGTAGACGATCCGCCCGTAAAGCTAGAGGAAGATCCCCGTTGAGGTGGACGAGCCTCCTGTCGTGGTCGACGTTCCGCCCGTGCCCGTGGTCGAGCCGGTCGTGCCGCCGCCCTGTTGTTGTACTCGAAGTAGACGAGCCGCCTGTGCCCGTCGTACTGCCTGTTGTCGTTCCCGGCGTTGTGCCGCCGCCCGGCGTGGAACCACCCGTGCTCGGCGTTGTGCCACCGGTGGTTGTGCCCGTACTCGGGGTTGACCCACCTGTGGTCGTTCCTGCACTCGGTGTCGATCCCTGTCGAGCCGCCCGGGTTGTCCCCGTGCCGCCCGTGGGCGTACCCGTGCTTGGTGTCGAACCACCGGTGAGGCCGCCTGTGCTCGGTGTCGAGCTCTCCCGAACAGCCACCGGTGCTTGGCGTTGTGCCGCCAGTTACACCGCCGGTGCCAGGCGTAGAACCACCAGTAAATCCGCCCGTGCTCGGTGTTGAACCGCCCGTGAGGCCACCCGTGCTCGGTGTCGAACCGCCAGTCAGACCTCCTGTGCTAGGGTGTGGAACCTCCCGCAAGGCCACCGCCGCCAAGGCTGACACCGCCGCCCGAGCTGCCGCCCGGGATCGTCGTGCCGCCCGTCAGGCCGCCCGGATTACCCGTGATGCTGCCCGTACCGCCGCCAACGACACTGATGCCGCCCTGAGCTTCCACCTGGATTGCTGTGCCGCCGCCGACGCTGCTGCCGGGCATGCCTGAACAGAGCCGGAGCTGCCGCCCGTGAAGCTAAAGCCTCCCGTGCTGCCGCCCGGCAGTCGGCGTGCTGCCGGGGACCGTGCCAGTGCCCGGCGTAGAGCCACCGCTGGTCGACGTGCCTGAGCTGGACGAGCCGCCACCTGAGGAGGAGTTTCACCACTGGTGGACGAGCCACCAGAACTAGAGGAAGAACTTCCGTGTGGAAGTAGAAGAACCTCCTGTGCTAGTCGAAGAGCCTCCTGTTGAAGCAGAGGAACCTCCCTGTGCTGGTTGAAGATCCACCCGTGCTAGAGGAAGAGCTTCCTGTTGTGGTCGACGTTCCGCCCGTGCTCGTGGTCGAGCGCCGGTCGCCGCCGCCTGTTGTTGTACTCGAAGCAGACGAGCCACCCGTGCCCGTTGTTGTGCCTGCTGTCGTTCCCGGCGTTGTGCCACCGGTTGTTGTACCCGTGCTGGGGTTGACCCACCTGTGGTCGTTCCGCACTCGGTGTCGATCCCGTCGAACCGCCCGGGTTGTCCTCGTGCCGCCCGTGGGCGTACCTGTGCTGGTGATCGAGCCACCGGTAGTCCGCCTGTGCTTGGCGTCACTCCACCCGTAACACCACCGTGCTTGGGGGTTGTGCCGCCAGCCACACCGCCTGGTACTTGGAGTGGAGCCACCCGTCAGGCCGCCAGTGCTTTGGCGTCGAACCGCCGGTCAGGACCCGCCCGTGCCTGGAGTGGAGCCACCCGTAAGGCCACCGCCACCAAGGCTGACACCACCGCCCGAGCTGCCGCCCGGAATCGTCGTGCCGCCCGTCAGGCCGCCCGGATTTCCAGTGATGCTGCCCGTGCCGCCGCCAACGACACTCGATGCCGACTGCGACCCGGGATTACCGACAGCCGCCGACGCTGCCACCGGGCATTCCTGAACAGAACCTCGTGCCTCCCGACAGTATGCCAGGCGATCGGCGTTCCCCTGTGGTAGGAACCGAGGGGTTGAGCTACCCGTGTTTGGCGTTGTACTCGCTGCTTGTGGACGAACCACCAGAACTAGAGGAAGAACCGCCTCGTTGAAGTAGAAGAACCACCCGTTGTGGTCGACGTTCCACCTGTGCCTGTGGTCGAGCCGGTCGCCGCCGCCGGTTGTTGTACTGAAGCAGACGAGCCGCCCGTGCCCGTCGTACTGCTCTGTTGTCGTTCCCGGCGTTGTGCCGCCGCCCGTCGGAACTCGCCTCGTGCTCGGTGCTGTGCCGCCGGCTGTTGTGCCCGCGCTCGGGGCTGATCCGCCTGTGGTCGTTCCCTGCACTCGGTGTCGATCCTGTCGAGCCGCCCGGCTGTCCCGTGCCGCCCGTGGGTGTACCTGTGCTCGGTGTCGAACCGCCGGTAAGTCCGCCCTGTGCTCGGTGTGGAACCTCCCGTAAGGCCACCGCCGCCAAGGCTGACGCCGCCACCCGAGCTGCTGCGCCTGACCGTCGTGCCGCCCGTCAGTCCGCCCGGATTTCCGGTGATGCTGCCCGTGCCGCCGCCAATGACGCTGATGCCGCTCTGAGCTTCCACCCGAATCGCTGTAGCCGCCGCGCGGTGCTGCCGCCGGCATCCCCGAACAGAGCCGGAGCCGCCGCCCGTGAAGCTAAGCCTCCCTGTGCGCCGGCCCGGTGTCGGTGTGCCGCCCGGACCGTGCCCGTGCCCGGTAGAGCCGCCGCTGGTCGACGTGCCCGAACCGGAGGACGAGCTGCCACCCGAGGAGGAGTTTTCCGCCGCTTGGACGATCCACCAGAGCTGGACGAAGATCCACCACCCGTAGACGAAATCCACCAGAACTAGAGGAAGAACCTCCTGTTGGCGCAGAAGAACCGCCCGTGCTGGTCGAAGAGCCCTGTTGAAGTAGAGGAACTCCTGTTGTGGTCGACGCCGCCCGTGCCCGTGGTTGAGCCGGTCGTGCCGCCGCCCGTCGGAACCACCCGTGCTCGGCGTTGTGCTGCCGGTTGTTGTGCCCGTACTCGGGGTTGACCCGCCTGTGGTCGTTCCGCACTCGGTGTAGAGCCCGTCGAGCCGCCCGCTGTCCCCTGTGCCACCCGTTGGCGTACCTGTGCTTGGTGTCGAGCCACCAGTCGTTGCCGGTAGCTCGGTGTCGCTCCACCCGTAACACCACCGGTAGCTGGCGTTGTGCCGCCAGTTACACCGCCGGTGCTCGGCGTGGAACCACCAGTAAGGCCGCCCGTACTCGGTGTCGAACCGCCGGTCAGGACCACCCGTGCTCGGTGTCGAACCGCCAGTCAGACCACCCGTGCTCGGGTGTGGAACCTCCCGTAGGCCACTCGCCGCCGGTTGACGTTGCCACCCGAGCTGCCGCCCGGGACTCGTCGTGCCACCCGTCAGGCCGCCCGGATTGCCCGTGATGCTGCCCGTACCGCCGCCGACGCTGATGCCGCCCGCGCTGCCGCCCGGAATTGGCGTGCCGCCGCTGGTGCCGCCGGGCATCCCCGCGACACTGCCCGTGCTTCCTCCTGATGCCATAGCCGCCCGGTGTCATTGTGCCGCCTGGGACTAGCCAGTTCTCGGCGTTGTGCCACCGCCTGTCGTGGTCGATCTGCCCGGTGTTGTGCCCGGCGTCGGAACAGCCCGCTCGCCTGCACCACTCGCCACCTGGCTCCACCGGCACCGCCGCCACCGCCAGCACCCGTGCCACGCCGCCACCGCCAGGCAGTCCGCCGACGCTGGGTCCGCCGCCGCCGATGCTGCCGGAGCCGCCCGTCTGCGTGCCGACAGATGCACCACCTCCACCCGTCGTCATGCCGGGATGTTGTCTGCATGACGATGTTGTCGTGCTTTCGTCGTCACTGCCGCACCGCCCGGCGTGTGCTCGGCGTAAAGCCCGTCGGCTTGATGGTCAGATGTGGCTGGCTCATACACAAAACCATAGTTTGCAAAAATTCGTCGCACCGGTATAGCTCCTCGTAACAGAGGATGGATCAATCACAATCGCATTAAAAGTTATACGTCCCCGCATTGGTCGTTGTCGTTACGACGGCGCATAGGTTGACGGATTCCTGTAATGGGGATGCTGCGGAGTAGCCTGCGATTTGTCGCACTCGTCCCGCGCTCGACAGTGGCGCCGTCACGACGGATTCGGCTGTCCGGAAGTTGCGCTCTCACTGCTCCGCTGTCACCTTTTACCCGCGCGGCGTGATGGGCGAAGTTGCCATCCGTATAATGGATATTGTAGTTCGCATCCGTGCCCACGCCGGTCGCGCCCGGAGACCCGTGTCCAGAGGCCTGTCGTTCCTGCATCCGTCGTCGCGTCGCCGATGGGTCGATGGTTCCGCGTCACAGACGTAATCGTATCGCCATTGGCGAGACCCGTCGTCGCATCCTTTCCGCGCGCACGTTGATGCGGCTCGTGCCGTTCACATACGAGGCGAGCGAATTGTCCGGCACCATAGGCGCGGCTCTTGTCTCCTGCCATGATAAAGAGGTCGCGCTTCGTGATGTCGAAGCCGCCGTCGACGTAGGTGATGTTGTAGTTCGACGCCTTGCCCATCGCCGAAGCGTCGCGCCCGCGATCTTCGTCTTGAGACCCGTCGTTCCCCGCGTTCGTCGTGATGAGGGCGTTCGTCGACTCCGTGACGTCGGTCGATCGTGTCGCCGTTCACGAGACCCGTCGTCCCCGTCGCGGCGTCGGCGCGGAACTTCGACGCCGCCCGTATAGGTCGCCGCGACTGCTCTCCGCACCGTAGACGCGCGTCTTGTCGCCCGCATGGAGCGTCAGATCACGCTTCGTGATGGCAGCCGCCGTCGTCGTAGCTGATGTCGCAGCTTCGCGCCAGTCCTGTGCCGGAAGACGGCGCCCGCGAATCTGCGTCTTGAGACTGCCGTGCCCGCATCCGTCGTGGCCGTCGCGTGCGAGTCAGATCGTCTCCGTGACGGAGGAAATCGCATCGCCGTTGACGAGGCTGCCCTGTCCTGACGCGGAAGAGACCCGTGCCGTTCACATAGGTCGCCGTGTTGCCCGCCGTGACCGCAGGGCTACTTTGTCGCCTGCAGCGAGCGTCAGTGCACGCTTTGTGATGCTGAACGTGCCGGGGCGTAGGTGAGTCGCAGGTTTGCCCGCTGAACCTCTGGAAGTGGCGCCCTCGACTCCGTCCAGAGCCCCGTCGCCCGCGTTCGTCGTGACGAGCGCATCTGAGTCGATCGTCTCCGTCACGTCGTCGATGGTATCGCCGCTGACTGAGCCCCTGACGTCGCTGTCGTCGCACCGACGTTGATCTGCCCGTGCCGTCTCACGTAGCCTGTCCGTCGAGTTGGCGTCGCCGCAGACGCGGCTCTGTCGCCTGCCGTGATCGTGAGGGCGCGCGGCTTGATCGTCAGAGTGCCGGCGGCCGCCGTGATCTTGTAGTCCCGGAATCAGGGCTGTGGCTTCCTTCCGCCAGCTTCGCCCCCTGCAGCGTCATCGTGTAGTGATTGCCGACGCCCGTGCGCCCGTGACCGGCATTGTGCTGCCGTCCTTCGCCACGATCGTAGTATGGCAAAGCTGTCGCCCGTCACGAGCGAGCCGGTGACGTCGTCGAGGAGCCCGCATGACGACCGTGTCGTTCGACGCGCCAGATGCGCTCGCCGTTCGGCGCCGTGAAGCGGATCTCGCGCGGCTTGATCGTCAGCTTGCCCGTTTCGTATTTGAAGTTGTATCTGACGCCTGAGCGTGCTGCTCGATACGTCCGTCACGCATACTCGCCCGCATGGAACGCCCCCTGCGCGAAGCCCGACGTGTTCTTTCGCGTCCGCAATCGAGGTATAGGAAACAGACCCCGTCGTCCCGGAGTTCGCGATCGTCTGATTGTTTGCGAAGTTCTCGAACGTGACGCCGTTGTTGCCCGCGTATAGTTTTGTGCATTACCGTCGGTAGGTCTGTCTCCGTCTTGCCGCGAACCGTGACCGTGCGCGGCACGATGCGGTAGTCGACCTGATCTTGTAGTTGAGTTCGCCAGACCCTTGTAGGTGATCTCTCACTGGCGATCGTCGAGTCCGAGTTGCAGGTGTGCGCACCTGTGCGCATTCTGACGTCGGTCATCGCGTTCTTCACCGTGCCGTCCGCCGATATCGATGTCGGCGTTGACGTTCGTCAACTTTGTCGTGCCGAAGGCGTGCGTCCCCGAGTCCATCACATGGGCGCGGATGTAGTCGACCTCATCCTGTCGAGCGCACGACGCGCCGCGCCGCCGTCGTCCCCGATGGGAATCCCTGCGGTCGATGCGTTGAAGAACGTGTTGTTGTCGTCGCCGTAGGTGCGCACTGCGCAGAACTTGAGCGTCGGCTGGTACTTGTAGTACATCGCGTTCTGCCTCGCCGGCGGCTGCGGCTTATGCGGATCATCGAAGTCCACGCCGTATCTGCGGAACTCGAAGACGAGACCGTTGATCTCGTTGTTCACCGAGTCTTCCGTGACTGGACGACGTACTGTGGCCGGCGCCGTCTTGATGGCGTCCGCACCCGCCTTGTTCTTTGAACGATCCGCCCTCGCCTCGATGACGACGACGTCGGACGTGCCTGAACCGATGATCTGTCCGCTCGAAGCGATGGTCACATCGCCGCCGCCCGGAGTTCTGTGATGCTGATGGGCGTCGTCTCGCCCGTGACCTGCCTCGAGATCGTCGTCCTTCGCCGTCCTCTGATGTTGACGCTACGCTTTAGACGTGACATTGCTGATCTTCTTGATCTCGTTCGCGCCCGTGAGGTTCACGTTGTTCGCCGACATCGAGGACGGGGACGCTCTTCATGACGCCCGTCGAAGTCACGTCGCCCCCGTCTTGATCTCAAGGCCGTCCGTGAGCGTGATCGGGAATATCGACATTGCCGACGCTGATGTTGCTCGTATTGTCGCCGCCGACGCGGATCTTCTTGAACTTCGCGCCGTCCGTGTTCTTCAAAAGCGCCGTCTGGGCCGAAGACTATCGTTGCTCAGCACGAGGTCGGACGGCGCACCGCCAGCCCCCGGCGTACCGAAGGAGATGTCTCTGCCCGGCGTATAGGTGTCGAGCGAGACTTCGCCGTGCCCCGAGATGCTGCTGTTCGTCAGCATTGAGCTGCATCCGCCTGATGGAGACATTGCCGTCATGATTCCGATCTGCGCCGTCCGCATTGATATGCGTATCGTCGAGATTGACCTCACGCGACTGCCGATGGTGAAGTCCCGCCCATGCGTATTGATATTGCCCGCAAGATTGACGCCGCCGAGCTGCTGTTGACCGCCTGCTGGATGTTCACGCGGAACGGCATATCGATCGAGCTCGCCCCTGCCATAACCTTCCACCGCCTGCGCGGTCGCCGATGTTGGATGATCCGTAGCCCCAGAACTGGCGGTTGACTGCCGCTGAAATACTTTGTCGAGCAGGGAGAGCTTACCTCGGTCATTCACATTGCCGCCCATCTTGAGGTCGCGATTGCGTCGCCGGAAGGATGTTCGGCTTTCGCTGCCCGTCATCTCGCTGTTGCTGAGGTCAACGGCGTCCGCCTTGAGCGCGTGAGAGCGCCTGTGCCCGTGTTGACCTCGCCGCCCTCCGCCGTGTCCAGTTTGTTTCCCTTCCAGATTCAGCGTATCTCTGTTCGTACTGATCTTCGTCGAAGCGTCGAGGTCGACCGTGCCCGCGTCGGGCTTGAGTGGATCGTCGTCGCATCGACGAAGTTCAGGTGCCGCCGACATTGACTTTGCCGGAGACGTCCTTCGCCGAGGTAGACGTGCTCGAAGCCGTCCTGATCTTGTTGCCGCCGAAGAGATCCGCGCTGAGCGTCAGCCCGTGCCGGACTCTGCTGATGTTGATGTCGGTCCCCGCCGTCGCCTGCTCAGCTCCAGCGCGCCCTTGCCGGAGACTGCTGCATTGAAGGTCATCTCGTCCGCCGCGAGCTTGATGTTGCGTTGTTCGTCGTCCCGCCCGAGGTGACAGACCCCGCCTTGACGCCCGAAATGGTACGCGAAGGAACCGAGCGCCTCGCGGGCGTCGTGATCGTGCCGATCGTCAGCTTTGTCTGATTTCACGTTGACCGCATAGGCGTCCGCCGCAAGCGTGCCGATCTCGTTGTCCTTGTCGAGGGTGATGTTGCTGGCCGCGGCAGCCACCGTGTTGTCGCGGTTCAGGCTGGAGGAGATCACGGCGAGATTGTCCGTCTTGATCTTGCCCGCCGTCTGTCTGGCGTCCTGTCAATGCGTTCACGGTCAGGATCTCGCCCGAGTGCAAGCGCCGCGTCGCCCGTGAAGTTGATGTGCTTCGCCTGCAGGGTCGTGTTCTGCCCGAGCGAAGAGCCTCCGCCACGTTGATCGTCATCCCGCGCGGTCGCCCCGCCCTTCGGATCGACGTTGCCGATGCTGTAATGCGAGAGGTTCGCCGAACACGTTCGTCATCTTGTCGTTCGTCAGCTTGCAGGTCGCCCGCCGCGCCGTCGCCGACGCCGATGGACTCCCCGCCCCGCTGTAGGTGCCGATGCCGAGCGTGCCCGCGCCGGTGACGGAGGGGCCCGACGCACCCGCGACGAGGTTCGCTATATTGTTCGTGTAGAGGTTCAGCGCGCTGCCCGTGGCGATCTCCATCTCTGCCCGCGCCGCCCGTGTTCTCGATCGCGCCTGTCGTGAGCGTGACCCTGTAGTTCTGCCTCGAGCCGTCCGTGCCGACCTTTGAGTCCGCCCGCGCCGATGACCGCCTTGCCCGACTCCGCCGCCCTTGACGACGACGCGGTTGTTCGCCCCAAGGCCGTCGATCGTGACGGTGCTCGCCTTCCGCTGCCGAGGACAAGCCCGAGAACCTCGTTGCCGAAGAGCTTGGCGCTGAGCTGCTCGCTCGTGATGTGGAGTCCCGCGCCTGCTGCATTGTTGTTGAGCGTCAGGTCGCCCTGCGTCTTCGCGGTGATGACGAGGTCGCTCTGCCGACGAGATGTTCGTCGTATTGTCGTCCGCCGTCGGCGTGATGATCTGTCCGCATGCACGCGAAGAGCGCCGACCGTGTCCGTGCCGGAGTCGAGCTGCGCCCTGCGTCAAGCCGCACGTTGTTCCCAGTAACATCGACCCAGACAGGCGTAGAGCCATCAACAACCTTTACCTTGGCGTCCTCCTATTCAGAACGACATTGCCGCCGCGCGAGTTGAGCGTCGCCCCGTGCGTAGTTGCCTCGACTCTGAGTGCAGCCCCCGCTCCAGGTGAATATCGCCGTCCGTCTGATGTTGATCTCCGCGCCGTTGTCCTTCGATGCCGCCACTGCTCTTGACGTGGACGGTCTTTCCCTGTTCCACGGTGAAGCCGCCCGGATGACCGTATCCGGATCGTAGCCCGCCTTCGGACGTGTCCGCGCCGATCTTGAGCCCGTCCCCGCCCCACGATGGAGACATTATCCTTTACCACGACGCCGAGCCCTGCCCGCCGCGTTAATGGACTTCTGACGGTGCCGCCGCCGAGAAATAGAGGTGCTGACTGCCCGCGACGTCGAAGCCGCTGCAGCCGTCGAGCGTCTCGTTGATCGTGCGGTAGGAGATGCGGAACTCCCCGTGCGATGCGTCGGCAGCATTGTCGCCGATGACGATGTCCTGCGAGTTCGACGCGCCCTTTCGTCTTGATCCAGCCGCCCTCGGCGCCTTGACTTTGCCGAGGCCGAGGTCGATGCCGCCCGAGAGGTCGAGGTCGAGGTTCTGACGGCGAGCGTATCGCCCGCATTCGGCAGCTCCGCCGTCTCGCGCCTTGATCTTCATCGTTGTGACCTGCCGTCCGCGCCCGCCTTGTTCGTTCCTTCGAGCTGATATGACCCGTCGTCTCGATGTCCGACGGATTCTGAAGGTCGTGTCCTTGACCTTGATGTCGCCTGCCTGGCCGTTGCCGCCGATCTGATATTGCCGTACTGGGCGTTGCTGACGTCTCCAGTCGTTCGCCCGCCGACGCTGACCGCTCAGTCTTGTCGCTCTTTCGAGCGCGAGGTCTTGCCGACGTTGATCTTGTTGCCGAGGTCTGCGTCGTCGGCTTTCGAGCTTTGCATCGTCCTTCGTCTTGATCTTCTTCGACGTTGAGCTTCTGCCCGCGCTCGAGCTTGATATGCGTGATTCTCGCCTCGATGCCCCTCGACGTCCTTCTTGGATCGACGTTGCGGTTCTCGATCTTGGTGACCCTCATATCGGTCTTGTTGGTCAGCGTGAGCGTTCCCGTGTCCGTGAGGTCGGCGGCGATGTCCCCTGATCTTGTTGTGCTGCGAGTCGATCACCATGTCGCCCTTGCTGAGGAGCAGGAGCTTGCCGACCTCGAAGCCCGCCGCCGCTGTCTGCGTCAGGCCGACGCCGTGCACGGCGAGCGTGTCCGTCGCCGCGCCATGCACCGTGCCGGTGAAGGCGAGGCGCCGTCTGTCAGATGCTCGTATACCGGCAGAGCCGTGATCCGCCGATCGCCCGCCGTGCCCGCGTTGTCCTCGAGTCGATGGCGACGTTGTAGTAGCTTTCCGCCGCCAGCTTCGCCGATGGCCGCGATCCGAGAGCAGGCGCTCGTGCCGCCGACCGCGTGAAGCGTGCCGCCGTCTTTTCGCACGGCAAAGACGCCCGTTCCGAGAACGCCATCCAGACTCACGGCATCGGCGTGGTGATCTTCGTCTTGCCCGCCCTGCGGCAAGGACGATCCTGCATCGAAGTTCACGGTGCTTCCCGTGAACGCCATGTCCTTGTTGTTCGTGTTCGTGACAGCGCCCGTGACCTTGACCGTGTCGCGGGGATGACGGCGAGCGGCGCCTTTACGGCGGTCGTGCCGATCTCGATGTTGCCCGTCTGGCATTGCCGATCTGCACCGTGCCCGTGCCCGAGTCGATGAAGGAGAGGTCCGCCATGGCGATATCCGCGCGCGATGCCGCCGGCGCATTGACCGACATCGTCTTGCCCGCCGTCCGCGTCTCGATCGTGACCGCCCTGTTCGCACTCGAAAGGACGCCGGTCTCTCCCGCTGGGAGAGACAGCGCATCCGTCTTGACATTGATCGTTCCCGCCGGCAGTCTCTGACCTTCGCCCCGTGCCGAGGGAGACGCTGTCCGCCGGAAGGCGGTCTGAGCCGCGCCGGTCGAGGCGATCTGGGCGCTGTCTTCACGGCGAGCGTGCCCGACGCCTGAGCTTCAGTGCGCCCGCGCTGCTCTTGAGCGCCGCCGCGCTGCCCGCCAGAGGCGTCGTGCCGCTCGACCGTGAGATTGCCCGCGATGTCGATATCCGCGCCGCCCGCGCCCGTCACGCAGACCCGTCCCCAGCGCCGACCGCAAGGCTGCCGCTGTTCTTGAGGGTGAGCTCGCCTTGCCGTCGACGTTCCGGACTGCGTCTCGCGCCCGTGAGGCTGACCTCGGCATCCGCCGCGTCGAGCCGCAGCGCATCGGTCGTGATTTCTGCCCGTGCCCGCGACCCGTCCCCTTCGAGGCGAGCGTCAGCGCATGGCCAGAAGCGACGTCCACCGTACACGCTGACCGCCATCGTGCCCGCGCCCGTCGTTCAGTTCGAGGTCGCTGTCCGACGTGACGCCGCTGACGGTGATGTCGCCTTCTGGCTTGCGTCGTCGCCGACGATGTTCTTGCAGAAGTTCGTGATCTTGCCCGAGCCGGAGAAACGTGCTGCCTCGGCGAGGTCGAGTCCGCCCGTGCCTGTGCGCCGAAGTTGATCGCGTCCGTCCGAGAGCGTCCAGACCTCCGCATAGCCCTGCGGGATCGTTGTCGCCTGTGATCTGTCCCGCGAGGTCGATGGTGTCCGTGCGCAGCTCGACCGTGCGCGTCGATGCTCGATCCGCCGTCGATCTTGATGCCCTCTGGCGACCGCTGCATTGCATGCCCGTAGACTCTGCTGATGAGCGTGACCTTGCCTCGTGCCGTCCGGATCGTCGAGCTGGCGAGCAAAACGCCCGCATCCGCTGCCGTCGCTGCCCGCCATCTCGACGTTGCCGCCCGCCGTGCCCGGCGCGCCCGCAGGATCGACCCGGGTATCGATCGTACGCCGTTCAGCGTGATGCCCGCTTCGCCCGCGCTCTGGGAGTTGGCGAAGCGACGCCGTTATCCACGAGGCCGCCGCCGATCTTCACGCTGCCGCCGAGCGTCTTTGATGCTCGTCCCGCTGCCACGCTGACGCTGGCGCCCGCCGTCTTGCTCAGTCGGACGACCACGGCTCAGCTTTTCCTGTCGGCGTCGCCGCCGGATGCGAGCGTCTCCGACGTGATGTCGGCATTGATGTTGATGGCGCCCGTCGCCTTGAGGCGCAGAGCCACGTCGCCGCCTGACGTCTTTCGGATGGCGTCCGGTGATGGTGATGGAGTTGTCGTTCGGTCCCGTGAGGTTGTCCGTTCGATGTCTGCACGGAGGTCCCGTTGTTCAGCGTGTCGGTGACCTTTCGCCACGTCCGCCATCGAGTTGCCCTGCAGGGGTCGCCCGCCAGGCGCGTCTTGACCTCGATGTCGCCCGCCGATCAGCCATTCGCCTGCCTTTGCCGCGCTCGGAGGAGGCGCGCACTGTCGCCCGTGATCCAGACCTTCGCCCTGACGTCTCGACCATGCCGCCCGCGCCCCGTCGCCCTGCCGTGCGCCGTGATCTCGCCCGCGAAAGCGCGTCTCGCCGTCCGACCAGACGGCGATGGTGCCGCCTGCGCCGCTGTCCGCCGTCGCGTCGGCGCGCACCGCCGCGCCGTCGCTCGATATTGACGTTCTGCGCGTGCGAGCGTCGCCCGAGCCCCGCCAGCCGCCGCCGATCTCGACTCGTGCCGCTCGCCGTATGCTGCTCGCATCCGTCACGCTGCCCGCCGCCAGAGGTGCACGTCAGTTCGCCGTCATGCGGATGCGCCCGGTGCCGTCAAGGTCGCCCGCTGACGCACGATGCCTTCCTGGTTGACCGCCGACGCGCGTGAGCGCGTCGCCCGTCGCAGCCGACATGAAGACGAGGCTCCGTCCGCTTCTGACGAGACCTTTGTTCGTGACTGCTCTGCTCCATCGCCGCCCTCGAAGGCGACGACCGCGACCTTCGTCATCGCCGCCGTAGTCGAAGGAGACAGCCCCTGCCCGCAGCGAGGACCGCCGCGCCCTTCCTCGCGACGATGACGCCCCTCGTTCGCGACGTCCTGCCGAGCAGTGGGCGACGCGCGCTGCCCTGCGCGCGCAGCGTCGCCGCGGTTGATCACCTGTTGTCGTTCGTCTCTGCCGACGAAGTGCATAGCCCTGCCCGCCACGAAGTCGGCGTTCGTGATGTTCATCGGGAAGCGAAGATCGCCGCCGCGTCCACCTGCGCGCCGGGCGCGAAGAGCACGCGCCGGGTTGACTGAGGAAGACGCGCCCATTCGCCGTGCAGTGCGCCGAAGATCCGGAGGGGTTGTTGCCGAGCACGCGGTTGAGTGAGCGCCGCCTGTGCGTTCGGCTGCAGGACGCTGACGCGCTCGCCCGCTGCGATGTTGAAGGACTGCCAGTTGATGACGGCTGTTCTGCGAGTGGTCCGATGGACCGCCATCTCTGCCGCGTCTCGATGCGATTCTGCGCGTCGCCGGCGGCGACCCGTCCGCCCCTGCGGAAGGGGCGCGGCGCGCCCACGTGCTCGCCAACAATGTCCCTGCTGCAACAGGCTGACGTTGCTGGCAGCAGGGCGCGGCGCAGACGTCCGCGACGGTGTCTCGTCTCGCGATGCTCATTGTCGTATCCCTCTTTATCCCAAAGACCGTCCGACGTGCGTCGAACCTCATACTCTGCCCTCTGTTGATTCTTCCTAGTTGATTCTTCCTCGTTGTGCCCCCACCACCGCAGTGGTCCCTCTCCCCGTCAAACGGGGAGGCTATGGGGCTGGTGAAATCTCGGCGAAGATCACCGTTTAGAAGAATCTATAGACCTGAAACCAGAAGCGTCCGCTGCGGTCACTGGTCCGAGACCGCAGGCTCGTGCCCAAGCTTCCACGCGTAGTTTACACGAGCGACCCAGTTATCATCATTGCTCCAGTTGACGCCGAGGCCTCGCCCCAGCAGGCTGCGGCTGTCCGGTCCGTATAGCCGGGATAGCCTCGCTGGTAGATGCTCGTACGTCCTCCATCGACGAAGACGATCATCTGCCAGACGTTGGTATCGCCCCTCGCGCGTCGGTACGTTCCACCGCAGCTCCGCCGTCCATTTCCAGCCGTCGTCGCCCGATGCCTCACTCGACGGGATAGGCGCGTACGCCGCTCGGCCCGCCGAGGGAGAATTTCTCCGAGGAGTCGAGGGTTTTTTCCGCCCACTGGCGGCCATGAAGCGAGGTAGAGGCGTGCCGATCGTCGATGTGCTGAAGGCGCGTGAGGTCAAGGTTCCACTTGCCGAAGTGCCCTGCCGTGCGCCCCGTCACTGCGTCATTGAGTCGCTGCACGGGCTCGCTCGATCGCGACGTTGCTGCGCGTAGAGGAGAGCGAGAGCGTCAGCCCGCCCGTCAGGAAGCGGTCGAGGTTGTCCTATTGATGCCGAACACCCAGTTGCGTGCGTGTTTCGGGTCGCGGAAGGACATCTTTCGTGCCGCTGCCCAGTGTCTGAAGTCGAGCCGCACGGAGCCGTAGAGGTTAAGGTCACGGCTGCGGCGGAAGCTAGCGCGAGTTGAATCCGATGCTCTGTGACGAGCCCACGAAATCCATGGAGGAAAAATGCCGCCGAGAGAGTGGAAGGATCGTGCGGCTGATGCCGAACTGCTCGCCCCTGCCGCCAGAACTGGCGTGCTGTAGGAGACGGAGCCCGACCACATCTTGCCGTTTGACATGACGCCGCCGATGGAGAAGATGTCCCCTCGCGGAAGGGCCTGGCGTGGATTTGAAGAACGCGCTGTACTGATAGCGCCCCGTGTAGGCGGTAGCCGCTGTCCACGCCAAGGTAGCCCCACATGCGGTGTCCTTTGTTCTTGACGTTGACAATGAGGTCGGTCGTCGCGGCTCGCTGCCGCCTTGAGTTTGGTGTCTTGCCTCGATGCGGTTCATGTCGTTGGTGAGCCAGACGCCGCGGCTGAGTTCGTTCTTGTCGATGATCTGCCCCGGTGCGACGCCCATCTCGCGCAGGATCGCCCGATCGTGCACGTAGGTCTCGTTGTTGACGATGATCTCGCCATAGCGTCCCGGCACGATGGTAAAGGTGACGACGCCGTCGCGAAATTCCCTGCGGTGCGAGGTAGGCAAACGCGACAAAGCGGCCCTTGTCCCGGCAGATGCGTGATCTCCTCCGCCTGCGCCTCAAGGTCGGAAAGCGTCGCCTGCATGGTGGCGATGCGGCGCGAGATGTCCCGCAGCTCCGCATCGGTCACGGGTTTTCTCGTCAAATGTATAGCGTGCGACCCAGATGCTCTCCGTCGTCTTCTCTGCTGTCTTTTTCGGCGGCGTGCGCGGCGGGGTGCAGCTCACGGCACAGAGGGGCGGTGCGCCTGCGTGGTCAGCGTCGTTTTTCACGCGATGCGTTCGTTACATGTTTTATGTTCATCTGATTCATTCGCACATTTCTTCTGTCTGCGCGTATTGCTATCCTTATAGATACTCTTAATATAGTTATCGCCAGTTTATGCTTTATATTAACACATCTGTGACTTTATTCCTAGAAACAATGTTACGGTTCTGCTTTTAATGAATCAGATAACAACAGAAAGCCTGTCGCACTGAAGCCGAAAAGTTTCAGTGTAACAGGCTTTAGGATCATATCCACAGGCGCCCCTCCACCGCTTCTCGCGCGCGGGGCGTGGTGAGCCCAGAGTGGTGCCGAAGATGCGGTCGCCCGCATCGCCGAGCCCCGGTACGATGTGAGCCGTGTCTCGTTGAGGCAGTCAGTCACTGCCGCGATCGTAGATCGGTACGTCGGGTGCTCCGCGACGCGGCGGATGTCCCCGGAGCGGAGACGAGGCATATGAGGATGACGCTGCGCGCGCCCCTTGTCCTGAGCATGGTGAGTGCTGCCGACGCACTACGCGCCCGTGGCGAGTAGCAGGGTCAGTACGATGAGGGTTCGATCTCGATGCCGCGCGGGAGCTTTGCATAGTACTCGACGCGCGCGTCTCGGGTCGCGATAGAGCCCGATGTGTCCGACACGCGCCGCGGGATGAGGGAGCTCAGGATGCCGTCGAGCATCCCAAGCCCTGCGCGCGCAGGATCGGGACGATGCCGAGTTTTTGCCCGCGAGCATTTTGTCATGGCAGTGTGCGACGGGGTCTCGACTCTGCATGTCGCGCAGGGAAGTCGCGCGATCTCGCATGCCATGAGCATGGCGATCTCCGAGAGCAGTTCGCGGAATTCCTTTGTCCCCGTCTCTTGCGGCACGATGGTCAGTTTGTGCTGGATGAGCGGATGATCGACGAGGTGGAGTGTCGGTACGTCGGACGGACGGAATGTGTCAGCTATGGGATGCTTTCCTTTCCACGGGAGGGTTAGGGAGCACCGATAATCGGCACAATCATCTTGACGCATCTTTTCGCCCGCTTTTCGTTAGCAAATCCTCCACATAGCCTCGCTGCGCGTCCGGTTGCCTCAATCGGACAAAATCTACGCCAATCTGGCAGACCTTCATTTTATCAACGCTTCCTCAGTTCTCCAAGATGTTCATAGATCGGATATGGCAGAGTGCATCGACGCGGCGGCGGTGCTCTGCACGGCGGCCTCGTCCGTCGGTGCATCGAGGACGTGCGATGATGATGCGACCTCACGCATGTCCTCTCGCGTGAAGCCGCGCGTGGTGAGTGGGCGAGCGAGACGGATGCCGCTCGTGACGGAGCGGGCTGCGCGCGGCTCGAACGGGATGGTGTTGCGGTTCGCTGTGATGTTGACCCTCGTCGAGGAGGGTCTGCGCCTTGCCCGTGACGTCCTTGTTCGTGAGGTCAACGAGCATGACGTGTGGTCCGTGCCGCCCGAGACGATGCGCGTAGCCGAGCTTCGTGAGTTCGTCGGCGAGCGCGGGCGGCGTTCTTTACGACCTGTGCGCCGTACTTAAACGAGCTGCAGTGCTCGCCGAGGGCGACCGCCTTTGCCGCGATGATGCACTCAGAGGGCCGGGCCCTGATGCCGAGACACGGCCCATTGATCTTTTTCCCGAGTTCTCTCGTCGCGTCCGAGGATGAGGCCGCCGCGCGGGCCGCGCAGGGTGTGCGGTCGGTACGATGTCGGCGGACGGGGCTGGGGTGCTGCCCGCTGCGACGAGCCCCGCGATATGTGCCATGTCGACTATGAAGATGGCATCGACGCTTTTTGGCAATGGCGGCGAGTGCAGCCAAAGTCGATGATGCGCGCGTACGCCGACGCCCGCGATGATGGCGCGCGGATGGTGCTCCTGGCGGCGAGTTTTCATGCGTCGTAGTCGATGCGCTCGGTCTCGCGGTCGACGCCGTAAGGAATGACCTTGTAGGTGCCGGAGATGGACGGGGCTGCCGTGCGAGGTGTCCACCGTCCGTGAGGTTCATGCCGAGGATGGTGTCGCCCGGCTGCAGGAGGGCGAAGAATCACCGCCATGTTCGCCTGTGCGCCCGAGTGGGGCTGAACGTTCGCCCACGCCGCACCGAAGAGTTCCTTTGCGCGGTCGATGGCGAGCTGCCCTGCGACATCGACGCACCCGCCAGCCACCGTAGTAACGCTTGCCGCAGCCCCCGGCGTATGTGTTAGGAGGACGCCGCCCGCGCCTCCATGACGGCACGGCTGACGATGTTCTCCGAGGCGATGAGTTCGAGCTTTGTCCGCTGGCGGTTGGGCTCGTGATCAATTGCCGCTGCGATCTGCGGTCTGCCTGTTTCAGCGTGTCCATAATGCTCAGTGTGCTTCCTTAGCTGTTAGTTGTTTCTCTCTGCGCCATGATCTTGTCGACGCGGCGTGCGTGGCGACCGCCCTCGAACTCCGCGTGACCCATGCGCGCACGATTTCGCCCGCCGGGCTGATGCGCGTGACGCGTCCGCCCATGGCGAGGACGTTCGCATCGTTGTGTTTCCGCGACATGATCGCCGAGTAGACGTCGCCGCAGAGTGCGGCGCGGATACCGTCGATCTTGTTTGCCGCGATGGAGATGCCGATCCCCGTGCCGCAGAGGACGATGCCGCGATCCGCCTTGCTGGAGACGACGTCAGCGCAGACCTTCTCCGCGATGTCAGGATAGTCGACTGACTCCAGTGCCGAAGGTGCTGACGTCCGTGACGCGGACATCCTCAAATTCGTAGGACACCATCTTGACTTCCTTCAGCTCTACTGCCCCATGATCGCTGCCAATCGTTATTTTCATCCGAACGGCCTCCTTTATCTATGTTATTCCTGCCCATTTTAGCATAATTTGATGAAAAAAAACAGACTGCCTCTGTGAGGGGGAGCGTTGCTATGCGAAAATATCTATGGTAAAATTAGAGTAACAGACATGCTACCATATATCATATGCAGGAGGTGTTACCATGGCAACAATCAGTTCTGATCGAGAAATCAAGGTACCGAAAGAAAATGTCGACCAGCTTATCGACGCAATGAAGGAGCCCTCACATGCGGCATTGGATATTCCTGATGTCAGAAATAAACTCGCAGAAAGTAGACGGTTGCTAGAACATGCTGCTCGTATCGATGCAATTACTCCGCGAACACTTCTCGGATAATCAGAATCGAGAGAGCATTCTCCTCTTCTTGCCATGCAAACGCGATGAGGATATTGAGATGTTCGCCAAGCGACGGGCGATGCGCTTTGAAAAAGCATCCAAAAGCAGAACATATCTGTTCGTCGATGATGCGGTTCTATCCGGCGGAGTGCTGGAATTCATTGCCTTTTTCACCATGGCTCCACAGATTCCTCCATTTGCCGGAAGGCTTACGCCAGAACAAATCAAAGAGCTGGATGGCATATCCGATGCAATCCACGGAAAACGACTTTCCTCACTTCCCGTGGTGCTGATCGGTCAGTTGGCGAGGCTGACGAATACAGCAGCATATCAGGTGATGAAATGCTAGCTGTGCTTTGGGGATTGCCACCGAGGCATCGCGTGCAATCGGTGGTCGCGTTGTCATGGTCGATGTGAAGACACAGGCTCCGGCTAATTCACTTTTATGAACGGAATGGTTTCTGAAAAATCTCCTGACGATCTCGATACGGGATTATCGTAGAGATGATTTATATGCTGGGAATGTCTGAAATTAGCAGGGAGCATAAAGGGGTGCTGATATGCTGCAGGTATTATCAAAACCGTATACGAATCAGGCATCACGGGCATGCCGAGGTCTGATGAACATTCGGCACGGTGAGGGAATGTCATATCAAACGCTGACAAAGATATTCAGAAATTCCTACGATAGAACCAAGCACTTTGGGGTATTTGATGCTTTGTGATGTGCGACTGCTATCTCCCCTCATTCATGAATTTATGCAGGAAAACAAAAATATTTCAGAGGAGATCGTTGATACTTTTCAGCTTCTTCCCTGAACAGGGAGAAACATATCAGTTCGGAGGGCGCGCATCATGGTGCATTCCGATGATGGCACAGACTACACGCTGTCCGCGCAGTTGCTCTCCTGCGCGATGTCCATCATCGAGGAAGCCGCTCTTCCGTCTTCTGCCTACTCACTCGGTGGAGGGACGGTGCTGTCCCATCTGTTCCACCATCGGAGAGTGCAAAGACATCGATCTATCTCGCCAACGATGCACAATGCATGGAGCCCTCGCCACGATTAACGAGGCACAGTGACCGCGCGTTGTCCCCGACAACGAGGACGTGAAACTGCATTATGCTGTCCTTCGACGAAGGAAAAATTGACTTTATCGCAGCAACTACAAATTACGGATTACCCGGCAAAGATGCAGTCCATATTCGGTCAGCGTATCGCAGTTGACGACCCCGTCGAAATCGTGCTGCGTAAGAAAATTTATTTCGCGGAAACCGTGCTCTACCTCGCGACATATGTTTGATCTCTGCCGTACTGTACGAGAGCAGTCGGCGCACGGATCTTATCACAGAACTGAAAAAGTATCCCGACAAAGTCAAACAGTTTGCAGATGCGTTTCCAAAAGAATCGATCTGATCCCTGCATCGAGCCGTATAGTACGATATATGCAGACTCACCGCTTCCGGAGGGAAAAAGTTCGCGGGAAGAGGAGTTGCACTCTGTCAAATGTTGCTTTAGCACTGCTGGGTACTGCGTGAAGGAATGACGCCTTCACACAGTACCCGCTTTACATGCACATCACCGCTGCACGCGCATGGCGCGAGCAGAGAGGAAGAAGATGAGGCGGCGGCGGCGACGATACGCGCCTGCCGCGATGCCGAGGTAGTAGGCGGAGAAGAGCCTGACGATGCCCGCGACGAGGGCGGTGGAGGATGGCGATGAGGGTACTTCTGACGCTGCGGGCCACGTATGCGCGCGGCTGCGGCAGGACGAGGGAGCGCATTGATGATGAGGATGCCGACCCACTGATGCTGACGGCGACGACGACGGCGAGCAGGGCGGCAAACGCCGCCTCGATGCGCACGGCGGAGATGCCGCGCTGTGGGGCGAGTGATGGGGTTGACGGAGAGCAGGAGCAGATGCTGAAGAGGACGGCCCAGACCAGTACGATTCGAGGAGATCGGACGGCGAGCAGTCCCGCAAGGTCGGACGGCGTGATGCTCAGGATGTCGCCGTGATCAGAGCGGGAGAAAATTATAGCCGCCGCCCTGCCATGACGACTGCGAGGCCGACGGCAATGGCGGTCGAGGAGAATACGCCATGACGGTGTTCGTGCCGATGCCGCTGTCCGATGTTTTGATGTGTGATGAGAGGGCAAAGGCGATCGAGAAGATGATGAGCGCGGTGAGCGGCGAGACGACTGACGACGCGCGCCGACGGCAATACCCGTGGATAGCACCGGGCCGAGCGAGTCGGGAGAAGAACGCCATGCGGCTTGAGACGACCATGGTCGAGAGAAGCCCGAAGAGCGGCGTCGTGCAGGAGGACGGCGAGGAGGGCGTTTGCTTCATAAAGCGTACTCTGTCCACGAAAAGGGCAGGAGCGTGTCCATGACATGATGATCAGTTCCATACCGTCCTCCCTCCCTGCCGTGCGCTTTCCCGTTGGCGCGCGCAGCCGCTGGGGTCGGGCAGGATACCGAAGATCTGCTCCATCGCCGGGCAAAGCTGGAGACCTCTCGGGCGTCCCGCCGCCGCGATGCCGTGGTTCATCAGGACGACCTTGTCCGCATGGCGCCGTCATGCTGAGGTTGGCAGATGAGGGAGGATCGCGAGATCCTCCGGCGCGCAGCTCCGCGACGATCTCGTAGGAGACAGCGCCAGTCCGCGCTGGATCGACGCGCCCGAGACAGAGCCCATCGAGGAGGAGCCAGGCTCGGGATGGGGTCGAGGGCGAGCGCGAGGAGAACGCGCGTGAGTTCTCCGCCCGAGTGCGCCGGGCGGCGTGTCGATGAGGTGCTCCGCTCGCGCGCGCAGGCTCTGCGTGGTACGCGCACGATGGCGTCCATGCACCCGGGACAGAGCCAGACGCGGGGCGCGCCGTGATGGTCGCCAAGGCGAAGAGATCCATGACGCAGTGGTCGGTGCGCCTCACGTCGAGGCGGGAGGGTACTGCGACGTGGCCGATGACAGGGCGGCCGCATGGCGCGTCGGCGTCGACGAAGCGGGATGTGTCCCGTGGCGCGGCACCTCGCGCGAGGATGGCGCGCAGGAGGGTTGATTTTCCCGCGCCGTTCGGCGATGATGGCGATGAGCTCGCCGCAGGCGAGGAGTGCACGCTGACGTGCAGAAAGACGTCAAATGTCCTGCAGGGAGACGCCGGTCCCTGACGCGCGTGTCGGCAGAGAGTGCGCGCAGCCTCGCTGCGCTGCCGCTGTGGATGGAAAAGATATGCCTGAGCGACTGTCTCCTGAGGATGATGAGTGATTGCTTGGTCGCACTATGTCGTGCCCCCACGCACCGCAGCGGCCCCTCCCCGTGAAGGTTACGGGAGGCTTACGGCTGTCGACGCACCCGGTGTCTCTCGATAAGAGAGACGTTTCAAAAGTCAGTCAGTTGGCGTGGAGATCGCAGTGCCGGCGACGATGCCGAGGACGGCGTAAGTACGACGACGCGGCGAGGCCAGATGGACAGTCCCCGCTCCCGCTGAGGCCGCGCAGGAAGGTAGCTTGTATGCGCTGCGGAGGAGGATCCCACGAGATGGCGCACCGCATCCGGCAGTGCTGCCGTGGAGAAGAATGTCCTGGCAGAGGAAGGACATGGGCGGAGGGACGTGTTGGATCAGTCGCATCTCCTCGTAGGGTGGAGATATGCAAGCGCCGCGAGAAAGCCGATCTCCGCGAAAATCGCACAGCGTCTAGCGTCGATCGAGAGAGAAGAGCGGTGTGAGGTGAGGAAATGTGCGCCAGAGATAACTTCGGTCCAATGATGATCGCCGAGGAGATCAGGACGCGCAACGGCACTCGTCAAACCTTGCGCGATGACGTAGGCATCGGGACGGATGTGCGATAATTTCCTCAAGGCTTTTATAGTGAATGCGCTCGCGTGCAAGCAATACGTAACTG
>BNJS01001983.1_pt1 | contig 84337 bp, 127 predicted proteins | sample 8540461 | NCBI WGS metagenome assembly BNJS01 (sample SAMD00202454, study PRJDB9452) | human saliva metagenome | isolation source: human saliva | place: Japan
TCAATTAAAGCGATATTTAACTGACATTCAAACCGACATTTATATCATAATATAAAACCGACATTATATTGTCGCATTCTTTAAAATAATAATGAAAGATCATCTTGGAATCAGCGTTTGCCGGCTCCAAGATTTTTATTAAATACTACCAATTAAAACATTTCAATTGCCTTTATAATATCAGCAGATGTAGAAGGGTTTTCTTTAATCCATTTATCAGTGATAAAAAGTTATTGTGGAAAGTGCAGCTTGCATCATTATAGCAACGATGAATCATCCATATATTATGAAATGTAGGATCACCGATTCAATAAGTGCCTCTTCATAGCCCTTTTATAAAAATTTTCACAAAGTGAACCAACTCTCCGGGAGATCCGAAGTCAACACTGGGTTTTGTGATATTATCTCCAAGATAGGTTTTACAAATTGGAATGAATCGATACCAAGATTGCATCTATTATTTCACTATTAAATAGTACTCTTCATCGGGTACCACAGCTTTTTTAGTGCAGTAATTATATCTTCTTATTCATAATTCTCACATTTACAAATTATTGTAATCCCTTTTTAAAGAAATTCTTGAACTCAGCCACTTGCAGATGATTGAGTGATTGAAAACTGAGTGTCTTGCACCTGCATGGTTATACCGGTTCGTATGTCATAGGAACAAATTGTAAAGAAACTTCAGGATTTCCTACAAAACAAAAACCTAGAGATGTTTTTGTGAAGCTCTCATTTGCTTTATTAAATACCATTGCATCCCCATACTCTGTAAGTTCTGCATTTACAGGAATAACTACAACTTTGCCTTGTATCCTACAACAAAGTTACTATGTCTTGTAACCTGAACTATAACAGCATTGGTATAGTTTTCCATATGGCAATAAATCAGCTTGTATCATCACCGTTTGCAACACTGCTGTTAAATATTTCTCTCATTCTGGCTTTATTTTTTCGATTTTCCTCGTCAGTTGCCCCCATAAAAGCCTTTTTAAATAAATCCATTAGCGCCATAATAATCTCCATTCCGTCATCACAGGTGATGGCATAAATATATTAATGTCTAAACCAGGGTATGACCCTGTTGACATGTTTACAATACTCTATATATTCCGATCCGAATTTATCAAGCAACCACTTTTCTTCAGTCTGCTTCATCAGTACAGTTAAGAATATATATAAAACTACCGGAATTATAGCAAGTACACATTATGTGCAGTTATCAGAATACCTGTACACACACATAAAAATGCAAGATATATAGGGTTTCTGACAATGGAATATATTCCGATTGTTACCAGATGCCCGCTGCTTATCTCTTTACTGATTCTTTGAATGATCACAGCATATCCACAATGCGACTCCGATAAAAATGAGCATAAAGCCTATAAGCATTGCTTCAGATTTTTAAGCCGGGAAGATCTCCGCCATTTAGAAATCCTTTCTTTTTAAGAAAAGCCCGAAGGCGGTTAGAAGTAAACAACTGACGGCATAAATAGGACCGACACCAAAAACAGGTAATGTATTCTTTTTCATATAAGCCCCCTTTATATAAACTTTTTACACATTAAATCTAAAGAGTATTACATCTCCGTTCTGTACTACATATTCTTTACCTTCTATACGAACAAGCCCCTTTTCTTTGGCGGCAGATGTAGAGCCACAGTCAAGAAGATCCTGATAGTTGATAACCTCAGCTTTGATAAATCCACGCTCAAAGTCTGAGTGGATCTTTCCTGCCGCTCCCGGAGCCTTTGTGCCTTTCTTTATAGTCCAGTTTCTACACTCATCCTCACTGCTGCAAGATAGCTTAAAAGCCCAAGCAGATCATAGCTGGCTGCAATAAGCTTATCAAGACCTGATACGGAGATTCCAAGAGCATCAAGATATTCCGCTTTTTCCTCATCATCAAGCTGTGAAATTTCTTCTTCAATAGCTGCACATACAACAAATACCTTTGCGTTTGATTTTGCGGCATATTCTTTTACCTTAGCCACATACTCATTTGACGCACCGTCATCAGCAAGGTCATCCTCAGCTACATTTGCGGCAAAGATAACAGGCATATATGTGATAAGTCCCTAGTGACTTTACGAATGCTAAGTCCTCTTCATCAGAAGATGTGTAGCTGCTTGCCATATTGTCATTTTCAAGTATATCCTTGAGTTCCAAAAAGAATATCAAGCTCATGCTTTAAGGCTTTGTCATTCATAGCAGCTTTTTAGTCTTTTGCAATTCTCTTCCAAAATCTCAATATCGGAGAATATAAGCTCTAAGTTGATAGTTTCAATATCTCTGATAGGATCAACACTCTTCTCTACATGGATGATATTTGAGTCATCAAAACATCTTACCACATGGATGATGGCATCACATTCACTGAAATATTTGATAAAAACTGGTTTCCAAGACCTTCACTCCTTTGCTGGCACCTTTTACAAGACCTGCGATATCTACGAAATCTATAAGTGCAGGTGTAACCTCTTTGTATTATATAATTTGCCAAGTTCCTTTAATCTGTCATCCGGTACCGCTCACAACACCTACATTAGGTCAATGGTAGCAAAGGATAGTTTGCGGCAGTAGCACCCGCCTTTGTCAATAGAGTTAAATAATGTACTCTTGCCTACATTCGGCAAGCCAACGATTCCTAGTTTCATATAAAACCTTTCTTAAAATATTTTTGCTTTTGAATAAGTATATTCACAATAAAACCTGAATAAATCTCCAAGTTAACCTGTTATATTTTTAACATATAGGTATATAATTTAAAAGAGTAAAGCAAGGAGCTTTTTGTAGAAAGGATGACCGGATGAAATTGCCATATGGAGCAAAATGAAGATAATTTTAAAAATGTAAAAATAGTTTCAGAACTTTACAAATTATGACAAGAATTTAGATGAAGCTACATTAGAAATAATGAACATAGCATATTCTACAGGGGAGATTATTCGGATGAAATATTACTTGCTTATGTAAAAAGCTTATTTTGAAATGAATAGTACAAATTAGAATTCATAGGAGGTAACGATGAACAAGATTACTTGTATTTGTTTAGGTGTGAAAGATATGGAAAGGTCAATAAAGTTTTATAGAGATGGTTTAGGATATAAGACTGATTGCAGAGAAAATAATCCGTCAGTATGCTTTTTTGATACTCCGGGAACAAAGTTTGAACTATTTCCTTTGGAACAATTAGCAAAAGATATTGATGAAAATAATCCACCAAAAGGGAATGGATTTTCAGGAACTACATTAGCCTACAATGTTGAACATAAAGAAGATGTAGAGACTGTAATTGCATTAGTAAGAAAAGCAGGTGGAAAAATTGTAAAAGAGCCACAGGAAGTTTTTTGGGGTGGATATCACGCATATTTTTCGGATTTAGATGGATACTATTGGGAAGTTTCATGGGGACCGAATTTTCAATTTGATGAAAATGGATTGCTGAAAATTTTTGAGGATAAATAGGAAAGAGTATGCCATAAAGTAAGGAATATTTGATTTTGAAGGAGGTAATCATAGTGAATGAATTTAATGAATTTGTTCGTGAGATTTTTTCCGCAGCAGGTGATATTGTCATAAGATCCATGATGGGCGGATACCTTATATATTTTAACGGTAAGCTGATAGGTGACATTTGCGATAATGAACTATTTTTAAAGAGAACGCCGACATCGGACAAACTTCTTGCAGACTCAGAATTGCGTTATCCGTATGAGGGTTCAAAGACATTGATGTATGCATTCGACAGATTTGAGGATATGGATTTGATTACTGAACTACTGAAAGGTATGTATGCGGAACTGCCAGAAAAGAAACCCAAGAAAGCTAAATGAGACACACAAGCTTCAGTTTGTAGATTGAAAACTTAGAATAAATGAACCGCCTGCATAACACGACATACAAATAGGCAAGATCTAACCGGTATTAGATTACAAATGATTTAAAGGGAAAATAGAGGTATTCATGGTAGGGGATAAAGCTCTGTAAAAAGTTGATAACAAAGCTTTTATATTTCAAATAAGTGATGATGAGAAAGATTAACCGGTCAAAAATCGTGACCGGGTTCAAAACTTTGAAACATTCATCGTTAAACCTTTATTCCTTTGCAGAACAAGGTATCACCATAAGCTCTGCTGTGCTTAAAAAGTGATGTGGCAGTCGAAGTCAGTGATAAAATTATGGATAGCTTTGGGAGACGAGAAACTTTTTGCTCTAATAGAGAAATGTTTGTCCGCCTTGACAGAGTCGAGTTAAAGTAATTGAGACCCAAATCAATGAATAATATATCAATAGAAAATTATATAACCCTGAGTATGATCTACTTTCCGTTTACGATAAAAAGGAATTATTAAATAAGATTGCGAATACATATGATTTGGAAGTAATATGCTTTTAAAAGAATTTTTCCGCTTTAATAAGTCTCACATATACGGCAGAGTTTTCGCTCAAAGGAAGGTATCGAATTTGTTTTCGTTCCGGGAGAGCGTAAGGTTGGGAATTGACTTCAAAGGGTAGAAAGCCTTCTGAAATTTTTCAATGAGGAAAACTTTATATGATCTTGCATACTCATTTATAGACGAGTATGAAGATGAAACAGACAGTCAAGATTATATTACTAAGATAGAGAAAAGCTTGAAGATAATGAATGTATCAACGATAGAAGACTATCTTAATAACAATTTCAGTAAAGAGGAGACTGTTTTTAGTACATCCTATGTTAGTGCAAAAGGACTATAGTGAAACCTGTTGGGAGAGTATTTTGATGATGAACTTGAAGAAAACAAAGAATGGCAAGCAAAGATTGAAAGTGCTGAAAAGAAGGGTATATCTGAAATAACAGTTTATAAGAGTATTTGTCTATATAAAGAAAATGAAAGTTGGCATGGTAAGTGTATAGAGAAACTACATTTAAGGAGCTTTACAGGATATAACATATGCCGTGTTACTCTCTTCCAACAAAAAGAGAGTGGGAGTATTTAACCGGCAAGGGCTGTAGAAGCATATTTCCTTGGGGTAACAATATGGATTTTTCTATGAAGCTTAGACATATAGAGTTTATGGATGACGAAGGAGAGTATGCCTTTGGAGACAGAAAACTTCTTCGGACTTTATATAGCGGATGATCCATATTGCAAGAGAGATTGTATATGATGATGGAATATTTTCATATAAAGGTGGAGACGGAGGTCGCAAATATATGTGGCGGATTTGAAATGCCGGTGGGGATATTTCATTTCACCGTACTTTGAAGAAAAAGGATGAAGAGACAGGTGAGTATATAAACGGGGGCTATGACTTTTTAGAAGAGTTATAAGGATTGTGAAAAAGATAGGGGAAATCATTCTATGAAGATAATTATAAAAAGAGTTATTGTATGTATTTGTAATTTTGGTCGTACAAATGTTGTTTTTATGTATTTTACAAAGCAGGGGTGGACTATAAAAGAACTTGTATCTAGTGATGCCTTTTATAATATTTTTGGAGGGCATATGCGGTATGCAGGATATTTGTTCATATAATAAGAATAAAAATATGGTAAAAACAAAAAGATAAAAGTACAATAGCTGTTAAAATCACATTATATAAAAAGTATTCACTCTATGTAAAAACATAGGTGTTTTTCTTTGCAGTTTTTAAAGCGTGATAATTTTCGCAGTGCCATATCCTTCTAATATGCTATACTATGAAGATATAAAAATATCTTAGGAGGTTATGATGGACGTTGCTTTTCCACATTTAGGGATTTATATAAAACATTTGGTAAATCATATTGATGTATTCGTTCAGTATTGCTTTTTATGGAATAATAATAGGGCTTGGAATGCTTGCAGGTATCAATATTGCCTGTGCAGATGCAAAGAAGAGGACAAAATCCTGATATATTTGGATTTTTGCCATGTATGCGATAGTCAATAATAGGTGAAAGAATCTACTATGTAGTGTTTGAATGGGATATGTATAAAGATGACCTGCTTCAAATATTAAATCTTCGTGGTGGAGGACTTGCCATATACGGAGGCGTAATAGCTGCAGTAATTACACTGACAGTATACTGCAAAGTACAAAAACAGTCGTTTTTTTCAATGGCTGACACCGGAGTTTTGGGACTTATACTGGGACAGGCGATAGGAAGATGGGGGAATTTTTTCAATGCCGAGGCATTTGGAGGATATACCGACTCACTCTTTGCACTAAGATATAAACTGGATATAGTAGGTGCTCGGAATGTTAAATGATGATGTATTAAAACCGATGTAATGGAGATTGACGGAATAAAGTATATTCAGGTTCATCCTACTTTCCTGTATGAGAGTTGTTGGAATTTGATGGTACTTGCTTTCATGTTGTGGTACAGAAAGATAAAGAAATTTGACGGAGAGGTATTCTTTATCTATCTTGGAGGATACGGTCTTGGAAGAATGATAATAGAGAGTCTTAGAACAGACAGCCTGCTTTTGCCGAATACGAATATTGCCGTATCACAATTACTGGCAGGGCTTTGTTTCGTAGTTTCTATGTGTGTATAACAGTTGGAAGAAAGAGAGTAAAGAATGCGACTAAATAAATTTCTGGCAAGTATAGGTGTCTGCTCCAGAAGAGAAGCGGATAAAAACTATAGAGGCCGGCAGAGTTAAGGATAAACGGACAGGTGGTAGAGCTTGAGCTACAGTGGGTGATGAGGACCTTGTAAGCTTTGACGGCAGATATATAGGTATGGGCAAGGATGTAGAGAAGATAAAGCCTATAATAATAGCATTTAATAAGCCTGAGGGACTTATATGTACCACATCTGATAATGACGGTGCAAATGAATGTAGTGGACATATAGGAAATGAAGGAGAGAGAATATCCGGTGGGAAGACTTGATAGGATTCAAGCGGATTGTTGCTTCGGACCAATCAGGGTAGTCTACAAATTCTCTTTTAAGAGCTGCAAACCATCATGAAAAAGAATATATAGTAAAAGTAAATATGATATAGATGATGCCCTTTATAAAGTAAAATGGCAAACGGTACATCTGTATGAGTTAAAGACTAAGACAAGAAAATGCAAGGTAAAAAAGCTGAATAAAAACACTTTCAGTATCGTTTTGACTCAAGGGTTAAACAGACAGATAAGACGAATGTGTCTTGCCTGCGGTATGAAGGTCCAAAAGCTGAACAGAGTAAGAATAGAAATATAAAGCTTGACGGACTTGCCCTAGGTGATTACAGAAACCTAAGTGATGAGGAAGTACAGAAATATATGCAAGGAACTTGGGATAAGGGAAAATGGATAAGAAAAAGAGAATTAAGGAACTGGTTGAAATACTTAATAAGGCTGCAAAAAGCTACTATGTGGATGCAGCTGAGATAATGCCAAATATAGAATATGACAAACTCTATGATGAGCTTTTAGAATTGGAAAAAGAAACAAATGTGGTTTTATCTAATTCACCTACTCAGAATGTAGGCTATGAAATAGCAGGTGAACTTCCAAAGAAAGCTCATGAAAGCCCTATGCTTTCACTGGATAAGACTAAAAGTGTGGAAGATCTTAGAGAATGGCTTGGTGAAAACAAGGCATTACTCTCATGGAAGATGGACGGACTTACTATAGTATTGACCTACAGAGATGGTGAACTGGCAGAAGCCGTCACAAGAGGTAACGGAACTATAGGAGAGGTTATTACAAATAATGCCAAAAATTTCCAAAATATACCCTCTAAAGATAGAATTTAAGGGTGAGCTGATACTTAGAGGTGAGGCAATTATAAAGACATTCCGACTTTAAGAGAATAAATGATATAGAAGATGCGGCTGCCAGCATAAGAACTCGAGAAATCTTTGCTCGGGTTCTGTAAGACAGCTTAATCCCGCCGTTACAAAAAGTCAAGGATGGTATATTGTAATATTTTCAATGTGGTAAAGGCCGACGGTGTAGATTTTGAAAACTCAAAGGCAAAGCAGTTTGAATGGGTCAAAAATGAAGGCTTTGATGTGGTGGAATATAAATTTACAGACAGCAAAAGCATTGCAGATGATATAGCCGAGTTTGAGTCAAAGATAGAGAGCAATGATATTCCTTCAGACGGATTGGTACTTTTACTTGATGATATCGCACTTGGAGAAAGACTTGGAAGTACTTCAAAATTCCCAAGAAATGCTATGGCATTTAAATGGAGTGATGAAAGACAGGTAACAAAACTTAAATATATAGAGTGGAGTCCGTCAAGAACAGGGCTTATGAATCCGGTGGCTGTATTTGAACCTGTAGAACTTGAGGGAACTACCGTTTCAAGAGCCAGCCTTCACAATGTGAGTATATTTGAAGATTTGATGCTTGGAGTGGGTGATGAAATTTCCGTATATAAGGCCAATATGATAATTCCGCAGGTATATGAGAATCTCACAAAATCAAATACTGAAAAAGTTCCGGATACCTGTCCGGCATGTGGAAGCCATGCAAGTATAAAACAGGACAATGAGTCCAAGGTACTTTTATGTACAAACCCTGACTGTCAGATAAAGCATATAAAACAGTATGCTCTTATGGCATCCAGAGATGCATTAAATATCGACGGACTTTCAGAGTCCACATTGGAGAAATTCCTCTCAAAGGGCTTTATAAAAAATGACAGTGATATATTTAAGCTGGATAGATATAAAGATGAGATTGTAAATATGGAGGGCTTTGGAAAGAGAAGCTATGAGAAGCTTATGGCGGCACTTGAAGAAGCAAAACATACAAATGTGGCAAGATTTTTATATTCACTTGGAATAAACGGAATAGGAAGTGCCAATGCCAAGATGATTGCAAAGTATTTTGACAATGATATTGACAAAATTATTACTGCCGGAAAGATGAACTGCTTGAAATAGAGGGAATCGGTGAAGTACTGGCAAATTCTATAGTTGATAAGGATTCCAAGAATATAGAAAATGGAAGAGCCTTAGAGAAGTCCTGATATTTGAAGTGAAGAGTCTGGTGGGAAGTGATTCGTTTGCCGGAAAAAGTATTTGTTATCACAGGCTCGCTGGAACATTTTACAAATAGAAATGAGTTGAAAGAACTTATAGAAAAGAATGGAGGAAAGGTATCAGGAAGTGTATCAAGCAAGACAAATTTCTTGATAAATAATGATACCGCATCAAATTCTTCTTTAAAAATAAAAAGGCTAAGGAACTTGGAGTTGAGATAATCTCGGAGGATTTCTTAAAACTTTTAGAAGAATAATATGTTTATTTTGTAGACAGCTTTGTTCACCGGAAAGAGGTACTATGCCAATAAAAATACAGGACTGCCGTCAAAAGAGATACTTGAATCTGAGAATATATTTGTGATGGATGAGGATAGGGCTATTTCCCAGGATATCAGACCATTGCAGATTTTGATATTAAACTTGGATGCCTATAAAAGAAGATACAGAGACCAGATTCTTAGAGCATTATCAAACTTCCATTGCAGGTAGATTGTTCTTTTTGATGATGAAAAGTCATCAGTCAAAGAATACAAGTCAGAGTCATCTGAATAAGTTTTATACATTTTTGAAGATATAAAGAATGATAAATATGACGGAATGATAATTACAGGTGCTCGTGGAGCTTATGGATTACGATAAGGTGAATTATTGAGTGAGCTTTTGTGAAATAATGGAATGATCAAAGACTCATGTAACATCTACTTTGCATATTTGTTGGGCGGCACAGGCAGGGCTTTACTATCATTTTGGAATACCCAAAATATGAGAGAAAAGAAAAGCTGGCAGGAGTGTTCGTACACGGATTTTAAAGAAAAAGTGCCATTAGTCAGAAGCATGGATGATTTTGTAAACTGCCCACATTCCAAGAAATACGGAAGTTAGATTAGAGGATGTATTAAAAACATCCTGAGCTTCAGGTTTTGGCCAAGTCTGAGGAAGTCGGAGTACTACTGAGTGTTAATGAATATGGCAGCGGATCTCAAGTTTTTATACGGACATCCTGAGTATGACAGAATGACTCTCAGTAATGAGTACCACAGAGATGTTGCAAGGGGTTGGAACTTTCATTGCCGAAGAACTATTTCAGTGACAATGATCCTTTTCAAGACCTGTGTTGAGCTGGAGAAATTTTTCCAATACATTATACGGAAACTGGCTGAATTTCTATGTATATCAGAACACACCGTATGAGCTTTCCAACAATTTTTGATTGGGTAATTTAAAACTCGATAAGCGTGTCAAAAATATTTTTGATTAGAACATTATTTTGAGTAAATAAGTTCAAAAATATGGATTTTATGATAGAATTGAGCTATATAAGTTTAAAGGAGTATGTTTATGAGCGGAAAGTATGTTGCCTATGGGATCTTATTCATATCACAGGAAAGTGCAAAGGAATTACAAATATATGATGTGGATACAAAAGAAGGGCTGTTTTGTCAAAAAGATGAAGTGGATGTAGACAACTCTTCCTATGTCATCAAATCAAGAGACCAGAAGACATTGTATTCAATTGCCGATGAAGGAATCGTTTCATTCTAGAATTCTATCTGACGGAGGTCTTGAAAGATTAAACTCTGTTAAGATAAACGGAATGAGAGGTTGTCATCCTTTCAACAGATGTAAATGATAAATTTATATTTGTATCCGGATATCATGACGGGAAAAATCACGGTTTTGAAGCTTCACAAGGACGGAAGTGTGGGAGAGATAGTGGATGAAGTTTATCACAAAGGACCTCGGTTCCATAGCGAGAGGAAATTTCAGACCTCATGTAAGCTGTACTAGAAACAACTCCTGACGGACATTTTGTTATGGCTGCCGACCTTGGAATAGATCAGGTGAAAATATATCATTTTGACAATAAAGATGAGAGACTCTCCCTTGTTGATATGATTCCATGCGATATAAATTCCGCACCGAGATTTTTGAATTCTCGAGGGACGGAAAATTTCTATATCTGATGTATGAGATGAAAAATGTGGTGGATGTATTTACCTATGAAGCTAAGCCGGGTGCAGAATGCCTCAGATTGAGAAGATTCAAACAGTGCCTACAACAGGAAGCAATAAGCTCTCTGAACTTACAGCCGCAACCACATTGACACTTAATGCTGATGAGAAATTCCTGTTTACAACAAATGCAGGTGACAATTCGGTATGTCTGTATGAAAGAGATGCCGAGACCGGACTTTTAAAAAGAAAAGATGTGTCTTCCAATAAGCGGTGAGTATCCGAAGGATGTTGCAATTTTCCCTGACAATCATCATATTGCATCCATAAATCATGAGAGCGGAAGTATTACATTCTTTAAGATAGATTATTCAACAGGTCTGATTGTGATGTGCTCAAATATTATACGAGTTAATCAGCCTAATTGCTGTGTCATAGTGGAGGTATAATGGCAGGTTCAAGTTTTGGAAAAAGCTTTTGTAGTTACAACTTTTGGAGAGTCACATGGAGTAGCTTTGGGTGCTATAGTGGACGGCGTGCCGGCAGGTATAGAACTAGTGAAGAGGATATCCAAAAGTTTCTGGACAGAAGAAAACCGGGACAGAGTATTGTTACTACATCCAGAAATGAAAGCGACAAATGTCGTATCTATTCCGGGAGTGTTTGGCGGTAAAAACAACAGGTACACCTATTATGGTGATGCTTGAAAATCAGTCTCAAAGGTCACAGGACTACGATGAACTGGCTATTACATACAGACCCGGACATGCTGATTTCTCATTTGACTCAAAAGTTCGGCTTCAGAGATTACCGTGGTGGAGGAAGAAGCTCAGGCAGAGAAACAATAGGCAGAGTAATAGGGGTGCCATAGCTATAAAGGCACTTGAAAATGCTGGGTATCAAGGTACAGGCATTCACTCAAAGTATCGGAAATGTATATGCCGAAACTTTAACCTTGAAGAGTGTAGTGAAAATGATGTATATATGCCGGATAATGAAGCTGCCGGTCAGGCGATAGAGCTTATAAAAAGAGCTAAGGAAGAGAAGGATTCTTTGGGTGGTATCATAGGATGTATAGCAACAGGTGTTATGCCGGGACTTGGAGAACCGGGTATTTGATAAGCTTGATGCAAGGCTCTCAGCAGCTGTCATGAGTATCGGTGCTATAAAAAGGGTGGAGTTTGGTGCAGGTTTTCATAAGTACTATGAAAGGATCAGCAAAATAATGACCCTTTCTTTGTAGATGAGGATGATACCGACTTCATATCAGAAAAAGACAAATATGTCAGGCGGTATATTTGGAGGAATCAGTGACGGTTCACCTATTATTATCAATGCGGCGGTAAAGCCTACACCATCTATTGCCAGAGAGCAGGAAACTGTGAATGCGATAAATGAAGAGGTGGAGCTTGAGATAAAGGGTAGACATGACCCTGTCATAGTTCCAAGAGCTGTAGTGGTGGTAGAGAGCATGGTTGCAATTACCTTTGTTTGATATGGTACTTGAGAATATGAACCAAAATGGATAATATTTTGAAAGTTTATAAAGATAAAATATAAAGTTAGTATAGGGGCTTTTTAATTCACGATTGATTCGTGGATTTTAAAAGCCTTTGTTTTTAAGGAGATACTATGAAGTGGTATGACAGTGCGGTTTTTTATCATATTTATCCTATCGGAATGACAGGAGCACCGAGAACAAACTCATTTGAAATAAGCGAGCACAGATTAAATAAGCTTTTGCCTTGGATAGGTCATATAAAAAAGCTTGGCTGCAATGCGATATATATCGGGCCGCTATTTGAGTCTGTGGGCCATGGTTATGAGACTGTTGATTATAAAAAGCTTGATTCAAGACTTGGAGACAATGAGGACTTAAAAGCCTTTATAAATACCTGTCATGAAATGATATAAAAGTTATAGTGGACGGTGTATTCAATCATGTAGGTAGAGAATTCTTTTGCATTTAAGGATGTAAAAGAGAAAAAGAGAAAAACAGTGCATACAAGGACTGGTTTAAAAATCTGCATTTTGATTGGAACAATGATTATAATGACGGATTATATTATGACAGCTGGGACGGGCATGGTACTTGTAAATCTCAATCATCAAAAATCCGCAGTAAGAGAGTATATGCTGGATGTGCAAGATTTTTGGATAAGAGAGTTTGATATAGACGGAATAAGGCTTGATGCGGCTGATGTACTTGACTTTTACCTTTATGAGTGAGCTTAGGTCTGTGACGGATTCTTGCAAGCAGGATTTTTTGCTTATGGGTGAAGTGATTCACGGAGATTACACCAGATGGGTAAATGAAAATATGCTTCAGTCGGTAACCAATTATTGGTTGCACAAGGCTCTTTATTCAGGACACAATGATCACAACTACTTTGAGATAGCACATACCGTAAAGCGTTGTACAGATATGGGAATGCATATCGCCAATGCTTTTTATAACTTTGTTGACAATCATGATGTGGCAAGAATTTATACAAAGCTGAATAATAAGAATCATTTTGCACCTGTACATGTGCTTTTTATATACATTACCCGGAAAGCCTTCAATATACTACGGCTCGGAGTTTGCTATTGAGGGCGAGAAGAAACCTTATGCAGATGAAATACTTAGACCTGAGTTAAATTTTGAGGATTATAAGACTGCCTTAGAATCAAATGAAAATACCAAACTGATTGCAGCCTTGGGAAATATGAGAATTTCAAACTATGGGTTGAGAGGCAGGCTATAGAGAGCTTTTGCTACAAACAGACAGTATGCATTTTTAAGAGAATATGGAGATAAAAAGACTTGTTGCCATAGTAAATAATGATGACAATAATGCAGATGTTAATTTAAATATCACGGTGAATTTACAGAAATCTTTTCGAGAAAAAGGAATTTCGACGGAAATATGCATGTGAATATCCCCGGAAATTCGGACAGGTATGGATAGGGTAAAATTATAGAAAGGTGATACATATTGATGAAGAAAATAATAATCGGTATAGTAATAGTAATTGTACTGGTTGCAATCGTATGGTATTGCAGATTTATTCTGGGGCTTGCATCTCAAATAGCTGCACCTGAGGTATCCACACTTGATAAAGAGATATCTTGGGGAAAAAGGAACATGGACTTTGGGGAAATTATGATTCCTATGAAAAGGAAGAATATACAGTAAAGGCATATAAAGACTATGAGCTCCATGTGACTCTTGTAAAAATCCCTGTTGAGACAGATAAATATGTTATTATAAGCCACGGTTTTTAAGTCAAAACAGATATGGTGCCGTAAAATATGTGGATGCATATATGGACCTTTGGATTTAACTGTATTATTTATGATTTAAGGGATCATGGTGAGAATGCAAAACAGCCTTAAGCCTCGACAGTTTGAGTCTGAAGATCTTGAAAAGCTTATCGAAGACAGTTATAGTAGATACGGCAATATTAAGCTTGGTCTTCACGGAGAGTCTATGGGTGCAGCCACTTTTTGATGGTACTTGCAAAAAGCCGAAGGTAGATTTTGTTGTGGCAGATTGCTGATTTTCAAACTTGTATGATCTGCTTCATGCAGCCTATGATGTGGCAAAGGTAGGCGCAGTACTTCCAAGTGTAAATTTAGCAATGAAATTAAGATATGGCTATGATCTTAGAAAGACTTCGGCCAAAGGATGCCTTGTCGGAAATGAAGTACCTGTATGCTTTTATACACGTCGAGGCGGATACCTTTTATTTTTGCCTGAGAATTCGCAGGTAAATAAGGACGCTACAGCAGGGTATTCAGAGCTTCATTTGGTACCGAATGCGGCACATGCACAGTCAAGAGAAGTACTTGGAGAGGTGGAGTATAGGGTATAATCGGTGATTTTTGAATAATATAGACTTTAAATAAAGATTTTTGAGATTAGAAATACATCCTGACAAGCAAAAGGCATTGGCACTGTGACTTGTCAGATATAAACCTCTAGTAATGGAAATTTACATTATTACGCTTTTAGTATATCTGTAATCAAATCAAATTTATCTTTTTGTAAATCAATAATTTTAAAATATTGGTCGGCTATAATGCTGTCGTCTATATTTACAAAGAAAAATGGAAACAAACTATCTTCTTTTAAAGTTCATGATTTTTCTCAAATCAAGCATACTTGTAGTCCCTTTTAATCTAATCAAAGACGGTTTTATCTCTATTAGCCTAAAGCCCAAATCAAATGCCAGATTTATAGTGTCAATTTCATTATTTAAGCAATCAAGTTCTATTTCCTTTTCTTCATATAAAAATAGTTTCAATACCTCAACAGGTAAATTTTTATCTTGCAGATCATCAATTAGCAAGAAATTAACTGTTTTTCAGCGGTACTATTTGATAAATCATTATTCATATATACACATATCTTTCTTACGATAGCAAATTAGTGAAATTTTACATTATGACGATTCAAGATATCTACAGTCAAATCAAACTTTTTCTTTATTATAAACATAATTTTCTGGCATAGTGTTCAATGAATATTTCATCTTTAATAAATAGGAGAAAAAGGCAACAAATTTTCTTTACATCTTCTTCTGTAGTTTGAACAAAAACTTTTTAGATTCATAATTTTATTTAAATCGAGCATATCTGTAGTCCCACTCAGTCTGATTAAGAATTGTTTTATCTCTATTACTCTAAAGCCCAAATCACTGCCAGATTTATAGCATCAATTTCATCATTCCAGCAATTTATTTCCACTCTTTCTTTATCTAAAAACAGCCTCACATCTCAAGCAGCCACCCATTATCTTGCCAGTCATCAAGCTCAAAACTATAGTATTTTAGCAATGGTTTAATCTCCTCTATAAAAATTGTCTATTATAAAACCATAGGATCAAGACTGATTTTAGTTTTTAGACATTCACTTAATAAAAACATATTGTTGAGATAATGTTTATACCAGGCCCTTTTTATTAGTAAAGTCATCTTCGTTTATTCCTCTATAAACATAAATTGCAATTTCAAAAAGGATGAATTAGACATAAAATAATCTTTATCCGTATATAAACTAATATAATCTTAGGAGAATCTCCGATTTTTACAAATCTCTCATAAAAATCCTTATAAAAAGCGGGAAGTCGCTAAATTTTGTGGAAGTTGCCAAACATCATGAGTATGAATATTCCGGTATTTTCAGGTTTGTTATAATTAATCAATGAGATAGCTGAGTCGCTGTCATCCCTGTCAAGTTCACTATATAATACTTTATTCAGTCCATATTCTTTGCTAAGCAGTAAAATTATATCATCCTGTGATTTTTGGTATAATGATATCATTTTTATAAAAAGTTATAAAACCGATGGCAAAAACTGCTATCTGTAGTAGATATCTCTGATAGTACGATAATTACAAATGGATTGGTCCATAAAAGTTCTCCTGTATTAATCCAAAAACTCTGTCATAGAAGCTTTTAATAGATTGTATATTATTAGTTCCATTCCAAAAATTATCACCCCATACAGTCTATCATACACTCCGCTATATTTATAAATACATAATCTATGAAGTTTTTGAATTTTGTAATAATCCACAGCTATCAACAATGCATCAAGGATTGATAAAATACTTAGGATGATTTGTACCGATATATGTTCTCATTCCATCGAATTCACAAGCCTTCGGTATTTATGAATAAATAAAATCGGAGATTTTACTCCGTTAAGTATACATATAATCAATAATATCAGTATAATGACTTTTACAGACAGGCTTAAATTAAGTGTTAAAATTATCAGTTTTATTCATATAATATAAATCCCCTTTTACAATGATATAAAAATAAATTATGCATTACTGACTTCAATATATCATAGCAAGTATTAAAATACAATTTAAATAACATAAAGAAAAATGATAAGAGCTTATTTTTCAGTTTAATATAACTTACAGATTTATTTATGCATAGTGACATAAAAATTTATTGAGCAAGTTAGTAAAACAAAATAATGAATAAAATAAAGTGCTTGACAGTTGTTTCAGATAATGTATAATATTCTTTGTTTAATAACACTAAACTTTTACTTAGAAATAGTGTGCAACACAAAGAAAGGCTTTTTATGGAGATCGGTTCAAAAACTCAAAAAGACTCAGAGTGCTTGCGGGACTTACACAAGAAGAGCTTGCTGATAGAGCGGAATTGTCAAAAGGATTTATTTCGCAGCTGGAGAATGATCTGACTTCACCGTCTATAGCAACTCTTCTTGATATTTTGCAATGCCTTGGAGTGGAAATAAAGGACTTCTTTGATGAAGAAACCGAAACGCAGGTGGTTTTTACAGAAGAAGATTACTTTATTAAAGAGGATAAAGAACTTAATAATACCATCGAATGGATAATACTGAATGCACAAAAATATGATGGAGCCTATACTCAGACTATTGAACCGGGAGGATGACATATCCTGACAATCCACATGACGGAGAGGAGTTCGACATATTCTTTTCCGGAACTGTGGAGATACATAGGGAAATGATGTATTTGGCAAAAAGGAGAGGCTTTTTATTTTACATCCGATAAAAAGTATTATATCAGCTCAAAGCGAGGTGCAAGACTTATTTGGGTCAGCACACCGCCCAAATTTTTAAAAATTGGAGGAAGTATGTCGACATCCCTTATTGATTTGGAGCATATCTCAAAAGAGTTTTGACGGGAGATTGTTTTAGATGATTTAAATTTATCACTCAAAGAAAACTCATTTGAACTTTACTCGGTCCTTCGGGTTGGTGGTAAGACGACCACCCTTAGAATAATAGGTGGATTTGCACAGGCGATACCGGAAGAGTGATTTTTGACGGCAAGGATATATCAAATCTGCCGCCAAATAAAAAGAAATTTAAATACGGTATTTCAAAAAGTATGCTTTATTTCCTCATATGAATATTGCGGAAAATATAGCCTTCGGTTTGAAGATAAAGAATAAATCAAAGGCATATATTGACGATAAGATAAAATATGCGCTTAAGCTGGTAAACCTCTCCGGATATGAAAACAGAAATATAAACTCTGCTGTCAGGCGGACAGCAGCAAAGAATTGCAATTGCAAGAGCTATAGTAAATGAGCCGAAGGTACTCTTACTTGATGAGCCGCTTGGAGCACTTGATCTTAAGCTGCGTCAGGATATGCAATATGAGCTTATCAGACTTAAAAATGAGCTGGGTATCACTTTCGTTTATGTTACACATGATCAGGAAGAGGCGCTTACAATGTCCGATACCATAGTGGTTATGAATCAGGGATATATACAGCAGATGGGTACACCGGAGCAGATATATAATGAGCCTGAAAATGCCTTTGTAGCGGACTTTATAGGTGAATCAAATATAATCGGTGGAACAATGGTACAGGATAAGCTTGTAGATATATTCGGAGCAAAATTTGCCTGTGGACGTGGGATTTGGAACAAATAAGCCTGTTGACGTTGTAATAAGACCTGAGGATATTGACCTTGTAGAACCTGAAAAGGGAACTTTGGTAGGAAGAGTTACTCACTTGATATTTAAGGGCGTGCATTATGAGATGGAAGTCACAACTCCGAACGGATATGAGTGGCTGGTACATTCTACAGATATGTTCCCGGTAGGCAAGGAAGTCGGCATCAGTGTGGATCCTTTTGATATACAGATAATGAACAAGCCTGAGTCTGAGGATGAGGAGGCTGTGGGTGTAAATGAATAAGGATTTAAGAAAAGTACTTGCATTCCCGTATATTCTTTGGATGATAGGTTTTACAATAATACCTCTCTCACTTATCTTTATATATGGACTGACTGATAGGAGCGGAAGCTTTACACTGTCAAATGTGCTTTCAATATTTGCAAAAGACCATTTCAAGGCACTTTTATTGTCCATAATATTATCAATTGTAAGTACGGCTATTTGCCTTGTAATGGCATTTCCGCTGGCACTTACTTTGAAAAGCAAAAAGCTTAACAAGGGAAGCCTTATAGTATTTATATTTATTTTGCCTATGTGGATGAACTTCTTGCTTAGAACTCTTGCATGGCTTTCACTTTTGGAGAAAAACGGAATTATAAATACGATTTTAAACTTCTTGCATCTGCCGAGTTTAAATATTATCAATACGCCGGCAGCTATTATATCTGGTATGGTTTACAACTATCTGCCTTTTATGGTACTTCCTATATACAATGTACTTGAAAAAGATAGATGACAATACAATAAATGCCGCAAGAGATCTTGGTGCAAATACAATGCAAACACTTACGAGGGTAATAATACCTCTTAGCATTCCGCATATCAGCGGTATAACTATGGTATTTGCGCCGGCACTGACAAACATTTGTTATCAGGCAATATCCTTGGCGGAAGCAAGGTGCTTTTGATAGGAAATGTACAGAGCAGGAGTTTACAAAGGAAGCAATTGAATCTGGGGTTCCGACTCTCACTGGTAATGATGATCTTTATACTTATCAGTATGGCTTTATTGCCAAGTATGATAAAAGACGGGGAGGGCATGAGCGTTTGATCTATTCAAAGATAAGAAAAGTACTGGGAGATTTTTACCCTGGTATTTATATTGATATATATGCCCCCTATAGCAACTCTTATGATACTAAGCTTTTAATGCTTCAAAAGTCAAGGAACAGGTGGGGTGGATTTACTTTTGACTGGTATGGTGAGCTTTTTAAAAGCGCCACAATAATGTCAGCCTTTAGAAACACATTGGTGATAGCATTTTTATCGGCACTTATTGCCACGCTGATAGGAACCGGAGCGGCAATAGGCATCAACAATATGAGGAAAGGTACCTAAGACAGTGGTAATGGCAGTCAACAATATTCCTATGCTGAATGCGGATATTGTAACAGGTATCTCTTTTGATGCTTGGATTTATAGCTTTTGGAATAAGCCTGGATTTAAGACTATTCTTTATAAGTCATATTACATCTAATATTCCATATGTCATACTTTCGGTAACGCCCAAGCTTTAGAGCAGACTGAGAGAGTTACATGAGGCGGCACTGGATCTTGAGCTACACCGATCAGTGGCATTTTTAAGGTGGTATTTCGGACTATACCGAGTAACATCAGGATTTTTGCTGGCATTTACAATGTCGCTGGACGATTTTATAATAACACATTTTACAAAGGGAGCAGGTATAAACACTATATCAACCCTGGTATATTCAGAGGTCAGAAGAGGTATAAAGCCCAGTCTGTATGCCCTTTCTACAATTATTTTTGCTACCGTTTTGATACTGCTTATAGTATCAAATATTGCACAGAATAAAATAAAGAAAAAATAAATAGAAGATAAGAGGAAATATGAAAAGAAAATTTGTAAGTATAATGACATTGATGAGTATGCTTTCCGTGGCTGTATTATCAGGATGCGGAAAAAGTGATGCAGGTGCCAAGGCAGGCAGTGCAGGCGAGCTTATGTATATAACTGGGGTGAGTATATTGACGAGAGTGTTGTAGAGGAGTTTGAAAAAGAAACAGGTATCAAGGTCGTTTATGATATGTTTGAGACCAATGAGGAAATGTATCCGGTACTTGAGGCCGGTGGTGTGGTATATGATGTAGTATGCCCTTCAGATTATATGATCGAGAAGATGATACAAAATGATATGCTTGCGGAAATCGACTTTAATAATGTCCCTAATATCAAGAATATAGATACAAAGTATATGGATATGGCAAAATCATTTGATCCTGAGAATAAATATGCTGCCATATACATGGGGTACAGTAGGAATACTTTACAATACTTCAATGGTGGATGATGAAATCACAAGCTGGAGCGATCTTTGGAATCCTAAGTATCAGGGAAATATCCTTATGCAGGATTCTGTAAGAGATGCCTTTATGGTTGGTGAGAAGATGCTTGGATATTCTATGAATACAACAGATAAGGCTGAGCTTTGAGAAGGTAAAAGAAAAACTGATAGAACAAAAAGCCACTCGTGCAGGCTCTATGTAATAGATCAGGTAAGAGATAAGATGATTGGTGGAGAGGCCGCTATAGGTGTTATTTACTCAGGCGAGATGCTCTATGTTCAAAATGAAGTTGCAAATTCAGGAGAAGATTTCGAACTTAAGTATGTAATACCGAAAGAGGGTACAAACCTTTGGATTGATGCATGGGTAATTCCAAAGAATGCAAAGAACAAGGAGAATGCGGAGAAGTGGATAGACTTCTTAAACAGACCTGAGATTGCAAAGAAGAACTTTGAATATATTACATATCCTACTCCAAATAAAGCCGCTTTCGAGCTTTTGGATAAGGAGTTTCAGGAAAATACAGCACTCTTCCCTGACAGATGATATGTTAAAGAACAGCGAAGTATTTAAGTATCTCGGAGATGAGGGAGACAGCCTTTACAATGACCTTTGGAAAGAAGTGAAAGGAAACTAAAAAAGTAATGCCGTGGACTTAGTTCATGGCATTCTTTTATTGTGTTTACTTATAACCAAATTTAGTATATAATTTAGTCATAATTTGGAGGTGATATTATGCAGATTGTGCCTATGAGGGATTTGAAAGATACTGTGCAGATTGAGAAGAAATGTCAAAACGGCCCGGTTTTTGTGACTAAAAACGGTTACGGAAAGCTTGTAGTTATGAATATGGAATACTATGAGTCTAAGATTGCTAAAATTTCAGAGGCTGATTTTTATCAATGAAGGTATTGTGGATTTTGCAAATGAGAAAATAAATGATGGAAAAGAAGTAATAAAAAATTGAAGGATAAATATGGAATACAATAATCATATTATCTTACTGATTGTGCACAAATGATTTAGCTAATATAGTTGAATATATTGATAGAGAATTATGTAACAGAGATGCTGCAACTTACTTTATTCAGCATTTTGAAAAAGAAATGGAAAATTTATGCAAATTTCAAACATAGGTTCAAGATTAAACAATATATATTTGAAAAGAAATGATATATGTAAGGTAACGGTTAAAAATTATATAGTGTATTATTTTGTCGAAAAGAAAGAACATGATAGTAGTAGTAAGAATAGGACATTCTTTTGCAAAATCAGGATAACTTGTTAAATATTAAAAACATCCCGCAGACTTAGTGTGGTCTGTGGGATGTTTTATAAATGTAAAGTTTTATTTGGTTTTAAACAAATCTTACTCTGTCAGCAATATTCTCTTTTCCTTAGGATCCGGTTCTGTTACGATTCCGCCAAAAAGGCATTTGTGCGATTAATTTCCATGACTTAGGAATTTCAAAACATTTCTTGTACAAGGCTGTCAATTACAGGATTATAGTAGCAAGTTTGCACCGATTCCAAGCCTCTAAGACCTGTCCAGATATTTATTTGCAGCATTCCATTTGCTTGATTTGCCCAAATAGGAAAGTTATCTGCATATGTAGGGAACTTTTCTTGCAGTGCTCTCACAACTTCTTCATCATAAAAATAAAGTATTGTACCTGCTGCAGCCTTAAAGCCGTCGATTTTTCACGAGGGACCTTGCCCTCAAAAAGTATCAAATATTCTATCCCAAAGCTCATCCTGTTTCTTATCCATAACTACAAGTACACGAGCACTCTTCATATTAAAGGCATCAGGTATCAGTTCGGTGACTCTCTTCAATGACCTTTAACTTCAGACTTTGATACCGGAAGTGTTTTTGTTTAGATTATAGTAAGTCCTTCTTTGTTTTAAATTATCTATAAATTTCATAAAATCTCCAATCTATTCCAATATAATAAATATGTATGTAATATGGAATGTCTGAATATTATAGTCTATTTTTAAATTATTTTAAAGTAAGATACTTTTAATATATAGCCGGTTTTTATTTTCGGTTTGTGACATAACATAGTTGTTACCATATATGTTGTTTGCCTGGAACAAAGGAGGGAAGTATGAAGTTTATAAAAAGGCACAAACGTTTCTTTATAAATACACTTATCTATCATTTCTTTTTGTTGTAATTGTTATTCCTATGAATATATGGATATATAGGGGATTAAACCTTTATAGGCTGGGAAAAGCGCGGTTTATGTTTTTCGGAATATGGTTCGTGTAGTCTGCAATAATTGCCGCCATAAAATTATTATGAAAATAGGAATACAAATGAAGGCGAAGATTTTATATTTCAACTGACAACTCAAGAAGTTGAGGAACTTCAAGTCACAAATGACCCTGAACAGAGGCTCAGGACGAGGTAGTAATATTAAGCAATCTCAGTTTTTACCTGAGCAGGGAATCTATATACAATGACAGTTCTCAAAGGAGAACTTGTAGTCAAGCAGAGTAAAGTTTGATTCGTACTTTCAAGCAAATGAAAGACTATATCGTAGAAAATCAAGAAATGTATAACAAGCTAACATGCGTAAAATTGACAAGTTCATTTATCTGAACATATGCAGCTTATATTAGAAATACATGTAATTTAATTAGAGGACTTTTGATGGAAAATTTGGAGAATATATATACAGATTTAGAAAATTTTTAGGATTCTTGGGATTGTTAGGTTTGTAGATTTTTAGGATTTGTATTTGATTATGTAGCATCATAGTTTTACTGTCTGTGAATGATACGCAGAGTATTGAGAATAAAGATGACAAAAAGACATACTTTTATACAGAGGTATATTGGCAGCTATATTTACAGTCAATATACTTATAACTAACAGTGGATATATCCATGATAAATATCAGTCACGACTATTTTTTGAATCAACGTAGCTTTTGGTTAGCCCCAATAGTGGATACTATTATTGGAAAGAAGTTAAATGTAGCTGAAGTTGAGTTAGTGTTTATTGAGTTTAGGTTATAGCACAAAACACCGGCATGTCCGGTGTTTTATTGTTTTTAGCTCAGAGCCACATCCAGTGCCATCATCACTGCACTCAAAGGCAAATAATATAACTCCTATATTTGAATGTTCTCTCACTCATTTGTGGATAAGTTCCTCTACTACAACATACATCATAGCTCCGCCGCAAAGCTTTAGAAGATATGGCATCACGGGGATATAGTGATGCTCCAAGCATTATCAGGGCTGCTACAGGTTCCTACCGCACCTGAGAGAATACCGTAGAATAATGCTTTATTTTGCTCTGTCCTTCCGCATGAAGGGCATGGATATTATGGCACCTCAGGGAAGTTTTGAATAGCGATACCAAGAGAGAGTGCGAGAGCGGCTCCTGCAGATATACCTATAGTTCCGTTTAAAAATCCTGCATATACTATGACTGACTGCCATTCCCTCAGGTATGTTGTGAAGAGTAACTGCAAGTACCATCATAGTTGTTCTTGCAAGCTTGCTTTTTCTACCTTCAGCCTTATTTGCATACATATGTAAATGAGGAATTATATGGTCAAGACTCAGTAAAGAATAAGGTTCCGAGCCAAAAGCCTACAAATGCCGGAAGAAAGCTGAGCCTGCCTGCACCGGATTCTTCCATCTGTTCAATAGCCGGTATGATAAGACTCCAGACTGATGCGGCCACCATAACACCTGCTGCAAAGCCTGTCAGTGCTCTTTGGACACTTCTGCTCAGTACGTTTTTCATAAAAAGTACACCGGCCGCACCTAATGATGTACCTATAAAAGGAATAAAAATTCCTTGTATTGCTTCATATAACATAAATACACCTCCTATATTAGATTTATATAAATTTGATTGTACACTATCATATATACATATGATAACATTTATAAATACAACATGGCAATATATAAACTTAAAAGAATGTACTTACCATATAAATGTTTTTATAATAACTTATCTCACTTTTGGAAATACTAAACCAAGTCTGTGTATATTTTATAGCTAAAGGTGTATTTTCCAAAAGCAGCTGCAAATGAATTTTGTTTTTCCTATATTCCTTTAAAACAAAAGGATTGCTCTCACAGAAAGTTTTCCAAGTCCTTTGTTTTGATACTCCTCATATATATTAAAACTGTGGAAATAAATATCACCTACATCAAAGTTAAAAGTATAAAACCGAATGATCCTATTTCTTTCATCCTTATAATAAATATAAAAATGTCATCATCTTTCCTCATAAATGTCGATATCAGGCATCCCATCGCAGGAATATGTGGATCAGCCAAGTTCATCATAGTTTCCGCACATTCATAGTCAAATGAAAGCTTTTTGCACATATCAAGTGCAGATGAATAGTTTCTTCGCATATAAAAGAAAGCTCTGTACCGCCTTTTAAATCATCATAAAGGTAGTTTAAAGAGAGCTTTGAAATAACCTCTGTTATCTACATCTGTAAAGCTATTATCTCATAAATATTATTATCTATTTCAAATAAAGCCGAAACAGAAATAAGATTTTCGCTTTCTGATAGAGATATATATACATCTTTCATCACTGAAATCAAAATAAAGCGGAAGGTGTTGCTCCTTATCCTGGGCCTCAACTATGGAATTTATTTGATTTATCATATTTTCTGATAAATCTCTCGTTTTTATTATATTCATGGCAATCTCCAAGCGTGCATTTATTGAAATAATACGTATATGTGTTATACTTTTAAAAACATAATTATGCCCAAAGGGCTCTTAGGAGAAAATATGATTGCAAAACTTATTGAAAAAAATCACAAACAAATGCCCCTATATGTGTAGGGTTTAGATCCGCTTATTTCGCATATACCGGATTATATACTAGATGAGAAGATAAAGAAATATGGAAAAACTACAAAGGCTATAGGAGAAGCTTTCTTGAGTTCAACAAAGAGATAATTGACAAGACCTATGATCTTATTCCTTCAGTAAAACCCTCAGATAGCTATGTATGAGGAGTTCGGTATAGAGGGAATGATTGCTTACCAAAAGCAGTCGGAGTATGCCAAGGAAAAGGGCTTTACTTGTTATCGGTGATGCAAAAAGAGGCGATATAGGTTCAACATCACTTGCTTATGCGAAAGGCACATATCGGAGAAGTGATGTATTGGGCGAAAAAATAGTAGGATTTGATACGGATTTTGTAACTGTAAATCCATATCTCGGTACAGACGGTGTGAAGCCTTTTATAGATGTATGTAACAGTGAGGATAAGGGTATATTTGTACTTGTAAAGACTTCAAATCTTTCAAGTGGTGAATTTCAGGATCAGCTGATAGACGGAACACCTCTTTATGAACTTGCAGCAAAAGAAGACCTCAGTGAATGGGGTGCTATGAGCATGGACGGAGATTATTCAAATGTGAGCGCCGTAGTGCGTGCAACATATCCTAAGATGAGTGCAATACTCAGAGAAAAGATGCTAATACTTTCTTCCTTGTTCCGGGATACGTGCAACAGGGTGGAACAGCCGAGGATTTAAAGCCATGCTTAATAAAAGACGGACTTGGTGCGGTAGTAAATTCTTCCAGAGGAATCATAGCCGCATATAAGCAGGAAAAGTATTCTTCACTTGAGTTTGGAGATGCGGCAAGAGCGGCTGTAAAGGATATGATAGTAGATATAAACAGAGTTTTATAAAGAGAAGTGAAATGACAAAGATAATGGATAATGGGAAGGTACTTTCCAGGATGAACTGAGTAAAAGATATTTATCTCGATTTGGATAAAGACGGATATAGCAAAAGACCACAAAAGCCGGGACAATTTGTAAATGGACTGTACAAAGGACCCTTCCAAAGCTTTTACCAAGACCAATAAGTATATGTGAGGTGGGTAAAGACTCTATAAGACTTGTGTACAGAGTTACAGGTGAAAATGCCGGAACAAAGGAATTTTCAAACTTAAAAACCGGAGATGATATCAAAGTTTTGGGGCCTCTTGGAAACGGTTTCCCTACAGATTCCAAGTCTACTATCCTTATAGGAGGAGGTATAGGAATACCTCCGATGCTTGAAACCGCAAAGCAATCAGACGGTGAGAAGATAATTGTACTGGGATTTAGAACAGTGATACTTTCCCTGCAAATGAACTTGAAAAGCTACGGAAAAGTATATATTGCCAGTGAAGACGGAAGTATAGGCACAAAGGGTAATGTACTTGATGCAATAAGAGAAAATAACCTGAGTGCAAAAAGGATTTTGCCTGCGGACTCACCGATGCTTAGAGCCATAAAAAGATATGCCGCTGAAAACAATATAGAATGTTTTTTCATTGGAAGAGAAGATGGCATGCGGAATAGGTGCATGTCTTGCTTGCACATGTAAGTCAAGTGATATTGACAGCCACTCCAAGGTGATAAAGAAGTTTGTACTGAAGGGCCGGTATTTACTGCTTTCGGAGGTGGAACTATGATAAATACAAAAGCAAAGATTGCAGGAGTGGAGTTTAAAAATCCTGTGACGCTGCAAAGCGGAACCTTCGGACATGGTGAAGAGTTTGCAGACCCTGCGGATATCAACAGACTCGGTGCGGTGAACTACAAAGGGTAGCAAATATCCCATGGAGGGAAATCACACCCAGAATTGCGGAGGTCTATGGCTATGTTAGACTACATCGGACTCAAAACCGGAGTTGATACATTTATTGAAAGAGATTTGAAATTCCTGCAAAGAAAAGGATACAAAAGATAATAGTAAATGTCTGCGGAAGAAGTGTTGAGGATTACGTTGAAACCGCTGAAAGACTCTCAGATGAGGATGTGGATATGTTTGAAATCAATATATCCTGTCCGAATGTATCACATGGTGGAATTGCTCGGTACAAATATTGAGAGCGTGGTGAGATCACATAGCAGATGAAGGCCCATTCAAAGAAGCCTATTATCATGAAGCTTTCACCGATAGCTACAGATATTACCGAGATTGCAAGGGCAGCTGAGGCTGCGGGAAGCGATGCGCTTTCACTTATAAATACAATCACCGCTATGAAGATAGATATCAATAAGAGATGCTTTGCAATAGCAAATAAGACAGGCGGAATGTCAGGACCTCGCCACATTGCCGATTGCTCTCAGAATGGTATATCAGGTGGCAATGCTGTTAAGATACCATCATAGGTATGGGAGGTATATCTACTTTTTGAGGATGCCATAGAATGTATGCTTGCAGGTGCCACAATGGTAAGTGTGGGAACCGCAAATTTCATAAATCCCAATGCAAGTATTGAGATAGCTGAAGGTATTGAGAACATATATTGAAAATCAACGGATTTAAAAGATGTAAACGAGATTATAGGTTTGGTAAAATAAACCTTTGAATGGAGAATTTATGGAAAACTACAAAAAGAATTTATTGATTTTATGATAGAATATGAAGTTTTAAAGTTCGGTGACTTTTGTGACAAAGAGCGGAAGAAAGACTCGTCTTTGTTAATACGGATTTTACAGAAGCGGAGCACAGCTTAGTAAGCTCGGAAAGTATTACGCAAAGGCTATAAGAGGTGCTTACGATAATTTCGATGTTCTTTTCGGACCTGCATACAAGGGTATTCTCTCTAGTGTTGCAACATCAATGGCACTCAGCGAAGAGGGATGGAAATACTGTTCAAAACAGAAAAGAAGTAAAAAGATCATGGAGATGCGGCATTTTATCGGTTCACCATATTAAAGACGGGATAAAATCGTTATAATCGAGGATGTGACCACAGCGTGGAACATCTATCGAGAGACTTTTGCCCATTATTAAGCGCACGGGAAATGGAGTGCACTCGGTCTTGTAGTAAGTGTGGACAGATGTGAAAGAGGACAGGGTGAGAAGTCCGCACTTGTGGAGATAAGTGAAAAATACGGTATAAAGACTACAGCCATCGTTACAATGAATGAAGTTGTAGAGTATCTTTATAATAAAGAAGTGGGCGGAAGAATTATTATAGATGATAAATTAAAGGCCGCCATAGATGATCTACTAGCAAGATTTACGGAGTAAAATAAAATCCGGCGGAGGAAAGATGGAAAAGACATATAAACTTATGAAATTCTGTGGTGGAGCAGGGATTGCTATCGGTGTGATAATGATAGTTGTAGGTGTTGCTACAGGTGTTATGTCCATTGTAAACGGAGCAAGACTGCTGGCAGGAAAGAAACATATAGAGTTTTAATATGAATAAACTTGGCACTAAGTTTAGATTCATAGGATGATATAATATATCTGTATTATGCTATTTTCTTTTTGCAGAGGCATTTGAAGAGGAATATCTTTTGAAGCACATGGTTACAATACAACACCTTTCTTTGAGATAAGAAGATATATTGATAATTTTGATAAACTTGGTATGATAACGGTGATGAATCTGGGGGGCAATGTACTCGCGCTCATGCTCTTCGGATTTTCTCAGACCGATAATCGGCAGAAGAAAATGCGTTTTCAGGACTTGATTCAGGGATGTCTGTTTTCACTTATGGTGGAAGTTATACAGCTTTTGACCAATGTAGGAAGCTTTGATGTGGACGATATTATACTTAATACATTGGGAGTTTTTCTGGCATATTATTTTTTATTCTGTTTAAACTATCATATGGAGACGGGGAATGAGTTTTTAGAGAATAGGAATTCCTTTTAGAAGAGAAGAAAATATTTTGGACTCCGACAGATTTTTATCGGCAGAGGACAAGGTCAAGTTTGCTACAGGAAAAAGATATGGTCGACTATATGAGACGACCATTTGCAAGGATGCAAAATTTGCATTGTTTATGGATATAGTTGCCGTGGTACTGCTTGTTTTTGCAGTAAGAAAAAGTGATAGAAAATCAGGGTGCACCAAGCGACCCAGGTATCGGCTTTTGCACTTTGCTCATTTCTATTTGCGGCGGCGGGATTTTATTATTCGCTGAAAATCTTTTAAACAGGGAACGGCCAGGAAATCACTTTTCGGTGATTACTACAATAATTGGAGGAGTTTTTATTTTTACTATGGTTTATGATATTTATTCTGGGATAGCAGGCTGATAGTAGAGAGAATAAATCTGGCAATGGAGAGAATTTCAGATAAAATCTGAGAAAGATATCAGATCTGGTGAATTTTTCTTGAAACTCTCACGCTTTTTGGAACAGGTAAATGATTTGGAGAATAAAAAGAGATACGGAGAGTTTGAAAAGCAAAGCTTTGAAGAACTTAATATATCTCAAAACGAACTTTTTATGATTTAAAAGAAGAAAAATTATAATGAATCCGTATACAATCCGGATGTATTGGAGAAGCTCGTGTGACAAGGAGTTTGTGTCACTCGCTTTTAAGCCTTTCTTTTTGAGGTGAGGGCCGCGCTTATAACAGTATTTGAGGGAGACCTTGAAGGATTTGTCAATATTTTTGGAACTGTTTTTTTACAGGTATACGGTATATGCCCTTGAGGAGGAGATGCCAGAAATCTCCGAGACTATTTATTGGTACGCCTCGACTACCTTGATATCACAGCAAGAAAAAGATAATAGAAAGCTTCACTACTTCCAACAGATTTTTATAATATAATTATGAATGATGATCTGTCCGATCTGAAGATATCTTTTTAAATTCGGAGAATACATCGGTGAAAATGAGATCAAAAACTGCAAAATACCTTAATTCACTTGATATGGAGACTGTCAGACTATGTGCAAAAACTTTTTGTAGACGGATATAGAGACGGTTTTATTGCTAGATGCAAAAAGGATATCTCAAAGAGAAGTATTGTATCTTTGATATATCGCATCGGATTCGAGAGAATAGTAAAAGAAGCTGTTATTCTCTTTGAAGATATGGGATTTGAGGTGGTTCTTGACAGAAAGCCTTACAGACTTGCTGATATGTCACATATTAGAAATCGAGGTATTTGCAGTGGCGGTGTAAACAGACAGTTTGAGTACGACCATAAGTATGATATGAATATCTTTACAAAGAAGGCATATCTTGACAGAAAATATGAGATAAGCAAGCAGACATTTGAAGAGATAAAGGAAAATATGGCTCGCTATGGTGGACCTGCATTGATGGATGCGTCTGGTGATACTGAATTTTTGCCTATAAAGAAAAATTCTGCAAAGCTCATTTGTTGAAAAGCAAAATAATTTGATGAACAATTACAGAAATGATATGATGCTTTTACAGGATGAGTATATAGATACTTCCGGGTACTGCATTCTGTAGTATTGCATGGCCACTTCCAAGTATTGCAAAGGAGCCTAAAGGTTATTCAAATATATTTAACGATATTATCAGAATAAATACTTTGGATGCCGGCAAATATAAAGTAGCGCAGCAAAAGATTATAGATGCCCTTTGATAAGGCTGATACTGTAAGAGTTATCGGAGGTAAGGATAATAAGACAGACCTACTATAAAGCTTCATGAGTTAAAGGAGCCTTCCAAGGAAACAAATTTTTGAAAAACTGTGGAGCTGATGTAAATATTCCGTTGGCGAAGTGTTTACATCTACCTGTGCTTGCAGGAACCAAACGGTACACTTTTTGTTAAAGATGTTTTTGGCAGGATATCATTTAAAGAATCTTTGCATAACTGTAAAAAACGGTATGATAGAGGATTATATCTGTGAGAACTTTGAGACAAGAGAAGATAACAGAAGAATGGTTGAAGATTCCATCTTAAAGGGACATAAGTCTCTACCTATGCGAGTTTGCCATAGGAACAAAATGTGGTTGCTTATAATGTAGCTAAAGAAGTATGACATTTTTCGAGAAAATGCCTATTTTGATTGCTGAAAAATGGGACCTCATTTTGCGTTCGAGATACATGCTATTCGCATGATGAAGAAAATGTTTCTTACAATCCTGACGGCAAGGCTATTATTGCCAGAGATAATGAATGCTCTATAAAAGAAAGACAGATATCAAGAGCGCATATTTTAATTGTCATACAGATATTACTATCGCTTTGGTTGAGCTTTGGGGATATCTATACAAAATGAACCTGACGGTACAAATACTTATATCATCAAAGACGGCAGATTTGTGCTTGAAGGCAGTGAAATATTGAACGAATAAGAAATCATAGGCTTTGTTTTACAAATTAATTTTGGTAAAACAAAGCCTATGGTTGACGTTATACATAAAGATTATTTCTCACAATGGAGGTAAGTATGGTTGAGGTTGCTATAGTTAGTGGGAAGCGATTCGGATTTAAATGTTATGAGAGCCGCGGAGATTTCCTAAAGAGAAATGGTGTGAATATGAATATAACATCATTTCAGCACACAGAGAGCCGATATTTTTCTTTGCCTGGGCAAGAGAGTTAAAGAAAAGGGGAATCAAAGACGGTAATAGCAGGTGCGGGAAAGGCGGCGCATCTTCCGGGAATGTGCGGCACCCTTTACCGTCTTCCTGTAATCAGGAGTACCGATAAAGACTGTGATCTTGGCGGTGTGGATTCTCTATACTCTATAGTTCAAATGCCGGAGGAATCCCTGTAGCAACCGTAGCGATAAACGGTAGCAAAAATGCTGGAATACTTGCAACGAAGATACTTGCCTTAAGCAATGAAGAGCTCTTTGATAAACTTGAAAAATTTCAGTGACAGCATGGCTAAAGAGGTGGAAAGCCAAGGATAAGATTAAGAGATGTGGGGAGTTGATACTTTTTGAAAGGCTGATTCCTATAATTTCAGTTCTTTCTTCTTTGTATAGTTGTTTTTGTTTTGTATATTGGAGGTAATATGGATTACAAGAGTGCCGGCGTGGATATTGAAGCAGGTTATAAGGCCGTTGAGCTGATGAAGACATGTAAAAGGCTACTATGAGACCGGAAGTCCTTGAGGATTGGAGGTTTTTCAGAGCATTTTCTTTAAATAAGATAAAGAATATGAAAGAGCCTGTTCTTTATCCGGAACTGATGGAGTGGGAACAAAAGCTTAAACTGGCCTTTTTAACGGATAAAGCATGACAGTATAGGTATTGACTGTGTAGCTATGTGTGTGAATGATGTGGCCTGTGCAGGCGGTGAACCGCTGTTTTTCCTTGATTATATAGCCTGTGGAAAAAACGATCCCGAAAAAATAGCAACTATTGTAAAAGGTGTGGCGGACGGATGTATACAGTCGGGAGCAGCACTTATAGGTGGTGAAACTGCAGAAATGCCGGGATTTTATCCTGTAGACGAATACGATTTGGCAGGGCTTTTGTGTGGGTGTTGCCGACAAATGCGATCTTATTGACGGAAAAGATTTAAAGTCAGGAGATGTTTTGATAGGTATTGCTTCAAGCGGTGTACATTCAAACGGATTTTCTTTGGTAAGAAAAGTTTTTGATATGACAAAGGAAGCCTTGGACACCTACTATGATGAACTTGGGAAAACTTTGGGAGAAGCACTTTTGGCACCTACAAAAATATATGTGAAGGCACTTAAAGCTGTAGAGATAAAAACCTAAAGATAAAAAGCCTGCTCACATATTACAGGGTGGAGGATTCTATGAAAATATTCCGAGAATGCTTATTGAAGATACTAAAGCTGTGGTAAGAAAAGACTCCTATGAAATACCGGCTATATTCAAACTTATGGCAAAGACAGGTGATATCAAAGAAGAGATGATGTACAATACCTTCAATATGGGACTCGGAATGGTGATAGCCGTTGATAAGTCTGATGTATCAAAAACGCTTGAAGCACTGAAGTCTTCAGGAGAGTCGGCATATGAAATCGGATATATAGAAAAAGGAACAAAGGGAATAGAGCTTATATAAAGGAGCAACTATGTTTGATATTGTATGTCTGGTTTCGAGGGAGGAACCAATCTTGCCGCAATTATAAAAAGCAATAGAAGAAAAACGGATATGTAAGAATAAAAAGCCGTTATATCAAATAACAGTGATGCATATGCCTTGGAGAGAGCAAAAATGCAGGAATAGATGCAAAAATGTATATCACCCAAAAAATTTTCTTCAAACAGAGATGAGTTTAATAAGGCATTACTTGATGAACTGAAAATGCTTTAATCCGGATTTGATAGTACTGGCAGGCTTTTTTGCAAATATATCGGAGGATATAGTAAAAGCTTTTGAAAAATAAGATAATAAATATTCATCCTTCCTTGATTCCGAGCTTTTGCGGTGGGGTTACTATGGACTGAAAGTTCATGAGGCTGCATTAAAAAGAGGGGTTAAGGGTAACAGGGAGCTACAGTACTATTTTTGTAGATGCCGGAATAGATACCGCAGGATAATAATTCAAAAAGGCTGTGGATGTTCATGCTAAAGATGATGCAAAAGTCATTACAAAAAGAGGGTAATGAAGAGGCTGAATGGATTATTTTACCCTGAGGCTATTGAAAAATTGCAAATGGAGAGAGCTTATGAAAGATTTTAGTAGTAGGTGGAGGCGGCAGAGAGCATGCCATAGTTAAGAAATTATCCGAGAGCAAAAAGAACCCTGAAATTTATGTGGTTCGGTAATGCAGGCACGGAAGATATTGCAACAAATGTGGCAATATCGGTTATGGATTTTAAAGCTCTGACAGACTTTGCAAAAGAAAGAAAAATAGATTTAACGATTATCGGAATGGATGATCCGCTTGTAAAAGGTATAGTGGATTGCTTTGAAGCTGAAGGACTTAGGAGTATTCTGGACCGAGAAAGAATGCCCGCCATACTGGAGGGGTCAAAGGTTTTCTCAAAAGACCTTATGAAAAGTATGATATACCTACAGCGGATATGAAAAACTTCGTGACCCGAAAAGAGGCTATGAAGTATCTTGAAAATGTCAAATACCCCTATAGTACTTAAGGCTGACGGTCTTGCACTGGAAAGGGTGTGCTGATTTGTAAGGATAAGAGTGAGGCATATCGGGAATAGAGGAGCTGATGACCAAAAATCCTTTTGAGATGCAGGAAAATACCATCGTTATAGAAGAATTCTTAGAGGGAAGAGAAGTCAGCGTACTGTCTTTCGTTGACGGAAAGCACTATGCACTTATGACTTCGGCACAGGATCATAAAAGAGCCAAGGACGGTGATGAGGGACTTAATACCGGAGGTATGGGAACTTTCAGCCCAAGTCCATTTTTATACTGGAAGAAATAGATAAGTATTGTGAGAACATATTTATCAAAAGACCGTGGATGCTATGAGAGCCGAGGGCAGAGAGTTTAAAAGGTATAATTTTCTATGGACTGATGCTTACAGATAAAGGGGTGAAGGATACTTGAGTACAATGCAAGATTCGGAGACCCCTGAAACTCAGGTAGTACTTCCGAGAATGGAAATGATATCATAGATGTTTTTTTGAAGCCTGTATTGACGGAACTTTGATAAAAATCGAGCTTTTAAATTTGGGAACAATGCCGCAGTTTGTGTTGTACTGGCAAAGTGAAGGCTATCCGCTTGAATATGAAAAAGGGAAAAGAAGATATGCGATTTGAAAATTTTTAAGGACAGAGACGATTTATACTGCTTCCATGCAGGTACAAAAAGGGACGGAGCTGATATAGTTACAAACGGAGGCAGAGTCCTTGGAATTACAGCCAAGGCAGCCACGCTAAAAGATGCAAGAAAAAGGCTTATGAAGCAACAAAAACTTGTGGATTTTTGAAAACAAGTATATGAGAAATGATATCGGTATAAGTATACTTGACAACGATTGACACAGTAGTTTGTATTTGTTAGACTAATGAGAAAAAGTAATAGAAACTGCATTGAATCGCAGAGGCGTTCAATGTATCCGCAAAAAGGAGAAAAACCATGGCAAGGATCATAGGTGAAGGCATCACATTTGATGATGTACTATTGCAACCGGCATATTCAGAAGTTATAGGAAATCAAATTGATATTTCTACATATTTAACAAAGAATATTAAATTAAATATTCCTTTGATGAGTGCAGGAATGGATACTGTTACAGAACATAGAATGGCTATAGCTATGGCTAGACAGGGCGGAATCGGAATTATTCATAAAATATGAGTATTGAAGAGCAGGCACAGGAAAGTTGATAAGGTAAAGAGATCGGAAAACGGAGTTATTACAGATCCTTTTCTATCTTTCACCAAAGCATACACTTTCAGATGCCAATGAGCTGATGGCAAAGTATAGAATCTCAGGGGTTCCGATAACGGAGGGGAAAAAGCTTGTAGGTATTATTACAAACCGAGATTTAAAATTTGAAGAGGATTATACAAAGAAAATATCCGAGTGTATGACAAAAGAGAATCTGGTTACGGCACTTGAAGGTACTACTTTGGATGAGGCCAAGAAATACTGGCACATGCCCGTAGAGAAGCTTCCTACAGTGGATATGGACGGTAATCTCAAAGGGCTGATTACAATAAAAAGATATAGAAAAAGCAGATAAAGTATCCTAATTCAGCCAAGGATTCTCAAGGAAGACTGCTTTGCGGAGCCGCACTTGGAATTACAGGAAATGTACTTGAAAGATGTGAAGCCCTTGTAAATGCAAAGGTGGATGTTGTGGTGCTGGATTCGGCACATGGACATTCCAAAAACGTAATTGACTGTATAAAGGCAATTAAGGAAAAATATCCTGATCTACCTGTTATAGCCGGAAATGTGGCAACAGGTGAGGCTACAAAAACACTTATTGAAGCAGGGGCGGACTGTGTAAAGGTCGGCATAGGACCCGGGTCCATATGTACCACAAGAGTTGTTGCAGGTATAGGGTGTACCGCAAATCAGTGCAATAATGAATTGCTATGCTGGCAAGAGTATATACCTATAATTGCAGATGGTGGAATCAAATTTTCGGGTGATATTACAAAGGCATTGGCAGCAGGCGGAAATGTATGTATGATGGGTTCGCTTTTTGCGGGATGTGATGAATCACCGGGAGACTTTGAATTATATCAGGGTAGAAAATATAAAGTTTATCGCGGTATGGGATCTCTTGCGGCTATGGAAAAAGGCAGTAAGGACAGATATTTCCAGACAGATGCAAAAACTTGTACCTGAGGGAGTAGAAGGAAGAGTGGCATATAAGGGACTGGTGGAAGATACCGTATTCCAGTTGCTTGGAGGACTCAGATCGGGTATGGGATATTGTGGAGCGAAGGATATAAAAGACTCTTCAGGAAAACTTCGGAATTTATAAAGATAAGTGCCGCATCCTTAAAAGAGAGTCATCCTCATGATATCCATATAACAAAAAGAAGCACCGAATTATTCACTCGGAAGATAACTAAAAAATAAACATAAGGGGGATACAAGATGAATGCAACATTAGTGGTTATGGCGGCCGGTATCGGCTCAAGATTTGGCGGAGGCATAAAGCAGTTGGCACCTGTGGGGCCAAACGGTGAGATTATTATGGATTATTCCATATATGATGCAAAGGAAGCCGGATTTAATAAAGTTGTATTTATAATCCGTCACGATTTGGAAAAGGATTTTAAAGAAATCATCGGGGACAGAGTAAAGAAATATATAGATGTGGATTATGCTTTTCAGGATCTCTAACGATTTGCCGGAAGGATTTGAATGTCCGAAAAGAAAGAAGTAGCCATGGGGAACAGGACAGGCATTGCTTTCTGTAAAAGGCATTGTAAATGAACCTTTTGTAGTAATAAATGCGGATGATTATTACGGAAAAGAAGGCTTTAAAGTAATATATGACTACATGGCAAATAAGATGGACAAAAACAGCAAAAAAAGCTCGATCTGTGTATGGCAGGCTTTTGTACTTTAAGAATACTCTTTCAGATAATGGCGGAGTTACAAGAGGAGTATGCAAGGCTGATGCAAACAACAAGCTCGCTGATGTAACTGAGACCTTTGAGATTGAATTAAAAGACGGGGTATTAAATGCTGTAGATGAAAAACGGTAATAAAAGAGATGTAAATCTTGATGATATTGTTTCCATGAATATGTGGGGACTCACACCGGAATTTCTTGATATTTTGGAAGAAGGTTTTCCGAAGTTCCTTGGCAGCATGACAAATGAGTTGAAAAATGAGTACTTATTGCCTTCAGTAATAGATGAAGCAATCAAGTCAGACAAAATCAGCGTGGAAGTATTAAAGAGCCATGACAAGTGGTTCGGAGTAACATATAAGGAAGATAAGGAGATTGTTGTTAATTCAATAAGAGCCTTAGTGGATAAGGGAGTTTACCCTGAGAAAATTTTTGATTAAGAGGAATTTATGACAAAGCTTTAGAACATTGATAATGGGACATAAGAACCCGGATACGGATTCAATCTGTGCGGCTATAGGTTATGCCGATCTAAAGTCCAAAAACTGAAGAGGGGGAGTTTTTCACCAAGGCGTGCCGGCGAAATCAATGAGGAAACCAAATTTGTACTTAATTACTTCAAGGTTAAACCGCCTAAGCTTACTGAAAGTGTAAAAACTCAAGTAAAAGATGTTGAGATAAAGCATACAAAGGGCGCTGATAAGAATATATCATTTAAAAAGCCTGGGCACTTATGCAGGAACTTGATGTGGTGACTTTACCTGCTGTAAACGTTGACGGTGATCTTGAAGGAATAATATCAGTCAGTGATATTGCAAAATTCATATATGAATATATATGACAGCAGAATACTGCAAAAAGCAAATACAAGATATTCAAATATTATAGAAACAATTGAAGGAACTTTGGTAGTCGGTGATGACAAGGCCTATTTCAATTCAGGTAAAGTAGTTGTTGCAGCAGCAAATCCGGATATGATGGAATACTATATAGAAAAGGATGATCTTGTAATACTTGGAAACAGATATGAGATGCAGCTTTGCGCCATTGAGATGGGTGCGACCTGTATTATAGTATGTGAGGGTGCCGGTGCATCCATGACTATAAAGAAGCTTGCAAAGGATCATGGAACCACTATAATTACTACGGCCTATGATACATTTACCGTAGCAAGGCTTATAAATCAGTCCATGCCTATAAATTACTTTATGAAAACCGAGAATCTTATAACATTTGAAAATGAGGATTATCTGGACGAAATAAAGGAAGTAATGGCGACTGTAAGACATAGAGACTTCCCTATACTTGATAAAAACGGAAAATATCTCGAATGTTTTCAAGAAGAAACCTTCTCGGTGCCAAGGGTAAGAGAGTAATTATGGTGGATCATAATGAAAAGAGTCAGGCGGTAGACGGTATAGAGACTGCAAATGTGCTTGAAATAATAGATCATCACAGACTGGGTACCGTGGAGACTATAGGGCCCGTTTATTTCAGAAATCAGCCTCTCGGATGTACATCTACAATTATTTATCAGATGTACCCATGAAAAAGGGGTTGAGATTCCAAAAACAGATTGCGGGTCTTCTTTGTTCCGCTATTATATCCGATACTTTGCTTTTCAGATCACCTACATGTACGGAAGTTGATAAGGCTGCAGGCCTTGACCTTGCAAGGATTGCAGGTATTGATATAGAAAAGTATGCAAACCAGATGTTTGCATCGGCAAGCAATCTTACAGGTAAGACCGATGAGCAGATTTTCCATCAGGGATTATAAGACATTTGCACTTGGAAAAATTAATATAGAATAGGACAGATCAGTTCCTTGAATGAGGAAGAGTTAAGAGATATTGAAAACAGACTCCTGCCATTCCTTGTAAAGCTTCATGAAAGCAGCACAGAGGATATGATGTCTTTATGCTTACCAATATATTGGAGCAGTCAACAAGACTTATATGTGTCGGTTCGGGTGCGATGGCTCTTGTAATGAAGTCATTCAGAATCGAAGAAGGCGTGTATGAGATAAATGATTCAGGTGTAATAGAGCTTGCTTCAGTGGTATCAAGGAAAAAACAGCTTGTACCGAGTCTTGTAATAGGGAATACAGATGTAGGAGAGATATGGGGAAAAACCATATTACATTAATCGGTATGCCTGCATCAGGTAAGTCTTCAGTCGGAGTGGTTTTGGCCAAGCGACTTGGTAAAAAGTTTGTAGACACCGATATCGTTATTCAGGAAAAATATGGAAAGCTCTTAAAGGAACTTATAGAAGAGCATGGTGATGAAGGTTTCAGAGAAATTGAGGATGAGGTAAATGCCGGACTGGATTTAGACAATTGTATCATATCGCCCGGGAGGCAGTGTGGTATATGGTGAAAAGCCATGCAGCATTTAAAAAGAAATCAGTGTAATTATATATCTGGAAACTTATATACTGCACAAAGTCAAGACTTGGTGACTTAAGAGAGCGAGGAATTACTTTAAAAAGAAGGACAAAAGTTTAAAGGATCTTTACCTTTGAAAGAGTTCCGCTTTTATGAAAAGTATGCGGATATTACAGTCAATGAGATGAAAAATCATTGGCAAAGACTATTGATGAAATCTGGAGAGATTGGGTGAAAAGCCGAAAAAGAGAAGAAACTTCAAGAGTGAGAGAGTTCCTTTCGCTCCTAAAGATAAGCAGGATCTGGTCACGTAAGAGCGGTACGGCTAAGAGTATCAAAGATAAAATTATCAAAGACAAGAATACCAAAAGACAAGAACTTTAAAGAAAAGATCTTTAAAGATAAAACTTTTAAAGACAGATTCAGTAGAGAAAAATCTGATATAGCGAATAACATAAAGCTAAAACAAAACAATAATCAAAGATATAAAGAAACACTTTAAGAAAAATGAGAATTGATTTTTAAAACCCGAAATATGCTATACCCTGCACCGTGGTAATGGTAAGTTGTGCAGACTTGATGAAGAAGCGATATAGTTACTGTGGCGTGGACAGGTACAATATGTACCAATCTCCCATGGTTTATATTTCTCTAGACCAAGCAGATATTCATATGATATAACAAAAAGTCCGGAGAATTTGTTATAAATCTACAAATGAAAAGCTGGCAAAAATAGCGGATGAATGCGGTGTAAAATCAGGCGAGATATTGATAAATGGAAAGTATTAAAGATAGAGCAGTTGCCATCAAAGGTGGTAGCTGCTTCATCTATTAAAGAAAGTCCGGCTCTGTATTGGAATGTAAAGTTGAAGATATCATTGAGCTTGGTTCACATCATATGTTTATAGCAAAAAGTGGTTGCTGAAATGTAGACGCAAAATATATGGATGACAACTTTGACCTGACAAAAGCTGACATGGTAGTATATAATCATGGAGAGAGTATTGACTTCAAAGGTACTTGGTACCTTTGGTTATAGTAAGAAAGATAAGAAAAATAAGAAATAAGGTAAACTTGGGAGGTATCTTTTTGAAAAGGATAACTGAATGATATACAGCTACATATATTTTGCGGTATAGGTGGTATAAGTATGGAGCGGACTTGCAAGAGTACTTTTGAAAAAGAACTTTGAAGTGAGCGGCTCTGATACAAAGGCTAATAACAGGACAAAGGATCTTGAGGACAGAGGTGTAAAAATATTTGTAGGGCAGTGAGAATATCAGTGATGATATAGATTTGTTTGTATATACGGCTGCCATACATAATGATAACCCTGAGTTTATTGCGGCTAAAGAAAAGAATATAAAAATGATGACCAGAGCGGAGCTTCTCGGCTATGTAATGTCGAAGTTTAAAGAGAGTATAGCAATAAGCGTGCACTACATGAAAGACTACAACAACTCTTTATGTTGTCACACATATTACTGATACAAAGCTTGACCCTACAACTCTGTAGGAGGTATTGTAGAGAAGATAAAGGAAATATTTATAGGCAAGGGTGACACATTTGTTACGGAAGCAGTGAATATACAAACAGTCTTTGAGTTATCATCCTACAGTAGGTGTTATATTGAATATTGAAGAGGACCACCTGGACTTCTTTAAGGATTTAGATGAAATTAGAAACTCTTTTAAGAATTTCGCAAAAAATACAAGTCCTGACGGTTGTATAATAATAAATGATAAGATTGAAAACAACAGAGAAATTATACAAGGGTTTGAGGGCAACGTGGTGAGATACGGAACCGAAAACAGTGACTGCTAGTGCTACAAATATAAGATATGACGCTTTGGGGTATCCGACATTTGATCTTGTACATAAAGAAGAGAAATATGAGAATGTAAAACTTTATGTAGGAGGAAACCACAATATATACAATGCCTTGGCTGCTATTTGTGTTGCCTTTGAACTTGGAGTAAGTATCGAAGATATAAGAAAAGGACTTTCGGAGTTTAAGGGTGTAGACAGAAGATTTGAGGTTAAGTGAAAACTTGACGGTATTACAATAGTTGATGACTATGCACATCACCCAAGTGAGATATCGGCTACATTAAATATTGCAAAGAGATATCCTCATGACAGACTTGTAGTGGTATTTCAGCCACATACATATACCAGAACGAAAGCATTTTTTGATGATTTTGCCAATGTATTAAAGAATGTGGACGAGGTTATAATTGCAAAAATTTATCCTGCAAGAGAGACAGACAATCTTGGAATGAGTTCAAATCTTCTCTCAAAAAGAATAAATGAACTTGGTGGAAATTCCACAAGTTTTGAGAGACTTTTGATGAGATAGAAAAATTATCTGTTGGAGGATCTTGAGAAAGGGTGATTTACTGATTACCATGGGTGCCGGAGATATCTTAAGAGTGGGCGAGTTTTTACTCGGAAAATAATTTATAGAGATATAGTTTTAAGACAAAGGGAGAGCTATGAAGTACGAATTTTTAAAGGCAGATATAACTAGCATTGTAAGTTTCTGCCGTCAGAATTTATAGATAAATATATGCTAAAGGCAAACGGTGATTATATAAAGGTGTACCTTTATGCTGAGAAATGCTGACAGACTGATAAATCCCGAAATCATAGCCGATGCCCTTTGAACTTACTGATAAAGGATGTTGAAAGAGCTATAGCATACTGGTGCAAGAGCGGAGCACTGATAGAAAAGGCTGAGAATATAGGTAAGCTTGGAAACGGCGACGACTTTGAAGAAGTTCTTATTACAAAGGGTATGCCTTCAAAAGAAGAACTTGAGGAAGCAAGACGTATTCTGACGGCAGCAAAAGAAGTATATAAAAGACGAGAAATGCTTGAAGCAGGTATGGGAGCGGAAGCTTTAAAAGAGAATAATGTTAAATCGGAAAGCCTTGATGAAGCAAAGAATCCAAAAGAAAGCGATAAGGAAACGCTTGATCCGCCAAAGATACCGATGGAGAGATAATTCAGAGAGTGAAGTAAAGGCGGAGATACCTGAGGTGAAAACAGAGCCGCCAAAGCTTCCTGACAGAAGTCTGGTGGATTTGACTAAGTTCAAAGGAGATGAAGATTTTCAGGAACTGGTATTCTGCGTGCAGACATATACGGAAAAGATATTTACACCTACAGATACCGAAAAGCTGGCATATCTTTTATGATGTTGTGGTATGTCAAAGGACTCTACTTGAGTACATAGCGAAGTTTCGGGTACAGCAAAAGAGTATAAATTATATCGAAAGAGCGGCACTCTATCCATGAAAAAGGTATTACTACAGTTGAGGAAGCCAAAGAAGACAATGTAAAATATTTCAATGAAAAATAAAGCAGTGTTAAAGGCATTTGGAATATATGACAGAGTTTTGGCACCGTGTTGAATTCAGATTTGTTAAAAAGTGGTTTGATGAGTATGGTTTCGCACGGAGATAGTTGTTGCAGCCACCAGCAGAACAGCATTTAATAACATCATCACAGAGTTTTTTCATATGCCGACGGTATACTTTACAAGATGGCATAATGAGAATGTAATGTACACTTTCAGACATAAAAACCCAGGATGAAAAACATGATGAGAAGGTAAAGGCGGCCTGAAAAACTTCAAATAACGCTTCAGGTTCAAAGTTCAATAATTTTGAGCAGAGGAATGACAATATTGATTCCGAGTATGCAGGACAAGTTTTAAATGAGCTGAACAATTTATAGTTTGGCTGAAGGAGATGTATGGCTATGAGATAATTCCTCATATAATGCAATAATGAGAGAATATGAAAATATAAGAGCAAATAACAGAGCCGCACAGTGTCAGAAGAATTGAAGAGGTATAAGGAAAAGATACCTGAAATGAAGGAATTAAACAATTCCACAGGAAGTGTGGCTGTTTCGAGATATAAAGAAAGCTTGAAATCGGGAAGATTGTCAATAAAAATGATTTAAAAACAGATATTGACAGTATAAAAACAAAAAGAAGAACTTTTTGTGCGCTGCCGGCTTTGCGAAGGGTTATATGGAAAATAACATATGATTGCAAAAGACTCGTAAGGATACAGGATATATTGACGGAAAATGTCATTGCCTTTAAGTTAAAGATAAGGAAACTCTGTATGCTCAATCAACCTTGAAAATATATTAAGTAAAGAAAATTTTTGAAAAATTTCTCACTTTGATTATTATGATAATAAAAACGATACTCCGGGCAGAATATGACAAATGCCGCTTATATGGAGGGTGTAAAAAGATTTTGTGAGAAATTCTGCAGACAAACATTTTAAAAATAAACGGAAGCAAAAATGCGGTTGATACGACTCCTGAAGAAAAATGACAGAAGAAACATATCAGTATCTCAGCGGTAATATCTGTGTAGGAAAGACATATTTAAGCAATTGTATAGCCAAAGGTATTACTTTGACAGATATTATTCCGTAATATACCCCAGTGCAAAAAGAACTTTTTGAAGCATTGGTAAAGGTTAAGATGGAAAAAGTGAGGATCAAAAATACTTTGTTTTAATTGAAGAGGTGTAGGAAAGTGATATGCTGATAATTGACGATCTGGCACTGAACTTTCCAATCACTTTTACAACTACCGAATTTTTCCATATAATAAACCGTAGGGTTAACACCGAAAATCTACTATAATATCGACTAATCTCTAGTCTGGATGAAATGAGATATATACAGTGAGAGAGTTATCAAGAATAAGAAAGAGTTTCATGTATATAAGATTATTTGAAATGATATTAGAGCAAAGCTGTAATGGAGGGAAAATGCTGTAACGAAGATAAAATTGATTCTATTCCTGCAGGTCCTTTGGGACTTATAATTTTAAAGGAATGGAGGATTTTACAAAAAGTAAATAATTACCTTTGTAGAGTGGCGTAGAGAGAGAGAAAGTGAGCATAAGGATACACTCTTATTCCTCAGAGTATGAGAAAGAAGATTATATTATAAAAATCAACCATCTCAAGATTCGGGCCTCAGGTGAGGCTAAGGGAACTATAGAGGAATCCGTAAGAGGTGATGATTTATATTTGCTTGTGGATGTATGCAATTATTCCATGACTTATTCACTGTCAGGAAAAATAAATCATATGTCACCGGATGATCATTTCTAGGATCTTAAAAAGAATTATTGCCGCAATAGCCGGAAAGGCAAGAAGAATAACTGCTATAATGCCTTTCTTATATGAGAGTCTGCCAGCATAGAAAGACTCGGAAGAGAGTCTTTTGACTGCGCATTGGCATTACAGGAACTCACAAATATGGGTGTTGACAACATCATTACATTTGATGCGCATGATCCAAGAGTACAAAATGCGATTCCTTTAAAGGGATTTGAAACTGTGCAGCCGATTTATCAGTATACAAAGGGACTTCAAGACATCGGATTTACAGGTTGATCTCGAATCATATGATGATTATTTCTCCTGATGAAGGCGGAATGAGAAGGGCAATATTTTTGCAAATATGCTGAAGCTTGATGTAGGTATGTTCTACAAAAAGAAGAGATTATACAAAGGTGGTTGACGGCAGAAACCGATTATTGCACATGAGTTTTTGGGCTCCGATGTCGAAGGTAAAGATCTTGTAATCATTGACGATATGATATCTTCAGGTGAGAGCGTTCAGAAGTCGCTAAGGAACTTAAAAAGAGAAAAGGCCAAAAGAGTCTTTGTCTGTGCAACTTTCGGACTGTTCACAAACGGCTTTGCAAAATTTGATAAATATTATGAGAACGGTATTATCGACGGTATATTTACAACAAACTTAGTGTACCAGTCACCTAATCTCTTAAGCAAACCTTATTATTACAATGTTGAGATGAGTAAGTATGTTGCTCTTATTATTGACAATTTGAACCATGATTCTACTATAAGCGGTCTATTGACACCTACAAACAGAATCAACAATTTACTTGAGAAGGTAAAAATAACAAATAGGATATAAGGTTTGGGTTATGAGAGTAGTTATATGTGATGATAATCCAATAGAACGAAAGAATTTGTTAGAAATCACTACACACATATCAAAGTCGGAGGGCCTTGATACGGAATTTGAGGTGTTTGAGAGCGCCAAAGCAGATGTTATACGAAGTGGAAGATACAACTTGAGCTTATTGATGTAATGTTTCTGGATATAAATATGCCGGGAATTGACGGAATGGAGGCGGCATCAAAAACTTCGTTCAAACGGATATATCGAGAGATAGTATTCACCACAGTTTCAAAGAATCATATGTTGGGAGCTTTTTGATGTCAGAGCCTTCAACTATATTGTGAAAGGTGAGACTGACGGTGCAAAGACGGTAAAGATAATAAAGGATGTTTTCAAAACGGCATCAGAAAAATCAAAAGAGTATATGCTCTTTACCGGCATCGGTGAATATAGGAATATCGCGATAAATGATATAAAATATTTTGAAGTTAGAGGAAAAATAATAACCGTGTACTACGGCAGTAAAAGTTTTGAGTTTATTTCGACTATAGGAAAACTTGAAAACCTGCTGTTTACAAAGGGTTTTTATAAGAGTGCATAGGATCATTTTTAGTTTCATTGCAACATATAAAGAATTTCACTTATGAGGAAATCACATTGATAGACAATACTGAAATTCCGTGGGAAGAAAGTACTACAGTGGACTTAAGGGAAGCGATGAAAGAAAAATGCAATAGGGTGATTAAAATGAAGAAAAAATATAAAGCAATGGGTGCTATGTCATTGGCACTGACGACCGCCTTTATATCGGTGAACGGTGTAGGTGTTCTAAAAAGGCAATGCGACAACTGTCGGAGCTGCATATGTAGATATGACAGGTATTCAAAATAACGGAGGTTTCACACAGCTCAAACGCAGGGTATGTTGGAAACCTCAGCACGGAATAGATGAAAGCAACTATGGAGAGTGGATAATTGAAAGAGAGCCACATATGAGCAGGACGGATTAGAGAAAAGAGAATATGTCGCTCGGACGGTACATTTTATGTATCAGGTATGAGACTATTCCAGGCTGACTGTACCGCCGGTGCTCTCAGATCCTGGACCGAGCCCACAAGGCCTCTGAGATTCGGGAGAGGAACAAGGCACTTCAATACTGATAAAAATATTTGCCCACAAAAATCCAAATGCAAATAAAATCTTTTGGACATTCATCGGGAAAAAGAAAAGAATTGAAAAATTCGGAAAGTTCAAAAAGGTACAAAAAGCTTCTCAGAGCGGCAATGACAATTCGACCCAAGAACTCGGCAAATAATGTAGAACCGACCGAAAGCTCCACGCAAAAAGGCTGAAACTGCAAAGCAGCCGGAAAATAAACCGGTCACAAACATAAAAAGAAATGATAATGACAGTGTTAGTAAATCTGAAGTTGACAAAAAATGTTCAGACTGAGGTAAATACCGACAGTACAATTATAGATAATGCGACTGAAAACACATACGTTCACAAGCCCGCCTGATATTACGGAAACTTGACCGAAAATAAACAACAATGAAGTTATTAATGAAAATTGTGAAGCTTCAACAAATGCGGATGAAAGTATAGAGGAAAAACAGTTCAACTGATAAAAGCTGAACAGATATGACGGTGCTACACTCAGCTGCAGGTGCGTATGCATGGTGGATTGCAATTGTATTATTACCGATGATAAATGCGGTTAAAATGGATAAATAAAAAGAGAAGAGAAAAATCGAGGGCAAATGTTAATAAGAAATATAATTGAGATTGCATTAATTATTATATTATTCATTGTAGGCATCGTGATATATTTGTATTTAAAAAGAAGGATAATGATGCCGAATCTGATTTTGGTAATCAGAAAGAGAAATAAAAGAAGATACAGAGGATTAAATAAAAATGGCTAAAGAGCTAGAAGAAATTACTCCATGGAGAAAGACTTTGCGCAATGGTATACAGATATATGTGCTTAAGGCGGAGCTTGTTGACTGATACTAAGTGTAAAGGGTTGTCTTGTAAACTAAGACCCTGCCGGTTATGCGATATGGGAAAAACATGAAAAATGAGATAGACAGAAGATTTAAAGAGACAGGCATTCAAAACTGTTATCTGCCCTATGTTCATACCCTGAGAGCCTTTACAAAAAGTAGAGGCGTCATGTTGAAGGCTTTGCACCTTGAGGTCGCATGGGTAACTCATGGCGGAATGGAGGAGCTTGAGGAGAGACTCTGTCAGACCTCACATCGAAACATTATTCTGTGACTACTACTCAAAGGTTGTAAAAAGTTATAGAGATCTTCCACAGCTTTTGAATCAGTGGTGTTCTGTAGTAAGATGGGAAAAGACAACCAGACCTTTCCTTCGTTCAAGAGAGTTTTTATGGCAGGAGGGACATACAGTTCATGCGCACAGCCAAAGGAAGCCTGCGACAGAACTGTACAGATGCTTGAAGTGTATGCGACTTTTGAAAAGGATTTGGCTATACCTGTTATAAGAGGTATAAAGACAGATATGAAAAGTTTGCACGGAGCTGAGGCGACCTATACCATAGAGGCACTTATGCATGAGCAGGCATTACAGTCAGGCACCAGCCACTACTTCGAGACGGATTTGCAAAAGCTTTTGATGTAACATTTACAGATAAAGACAATCAAATCAAGCCGGTTTTTGAGACCTCATTCGGTATGACTACAAGAATAATTGGTGCTGTTATAATGGTACATGGTGATGACTCAGGTCTTAAGTTACCACCTCATATAGCACTCTGTTCAAGTAAACATCATACCCGTAGCTGCACATAAGGAAGATGGCTTGAGGCAGCTAATGCGCTAAAAGACAGACTGTATGCGGCAGGGTGTAAGAGTAAAGCTTGATGACAGTGAGAAGAGTCCGGGTTTAAGTTTGCCGAATCGGAGATGAGAGGCATCCTCTTGAATTGAAATCGGACCGAAGGATATTGAAAAATAATCGATGTGTATTTGTGCAGAAGATACAGGTGAAAAGATCTTTGTATCACTTGAAAATGTTGAAAGTGAAGCTAAGGAATGCCTTGAAAAGATTCAGACAAATATGTATGAAACAGCCCTTGCGCATAGAGAAGCTCATACTTATGAGGCAAGAACCATGGAAGAGTTCAAGGATATTGCAGATACATAAGCGATTTATCAAGCGCTGTGTGTGCGGGTGACAGAGCTTGCGAGGACAAGATAAAGGAAGAGGCAGGAGCCACATCAAGATGTATGCCTGAGGCACAGGAGCAGCTTAGCGATGTATGCGTTTGTTGCGGAAAGAAGGCTACAAAGATGGTTTACTGGGGAAAAGCATATTAAAATAATAAAGAGACCGCAGTCAAAAGGCTGCGGTTTTCATATTAATTTTTAGCATTCATATACTATGTCCCGAGTATGCTTTTTTGTTAAGGAGATAGAAATGAGAATAGAGTTTACAAGAATGTTGAAAATATTATAGAAAAGTTGAAGAGAACAGCTTTTTGAAGGATTTGCGGTAGGAGGTTTGTACAGATTCCATGCTACAGGAAGCCCAAGACTGGGATATCACTACAAACGCTCTTCCGGAAAGAGATGAAGAATATATTTAAAAAGACCTTTGATACAGGCGATTGCACATCGGAACTATATATAGTGCTTATAGATGGCGTGAGGCTATAGAGCTGACTACATACAGAATAGACGGAAACTACTCCGACGGAAGGCATCCTGACAGTGTTTCATTCAGCAAAAGTCTTTCTGAAGATCTTTGCAGAAGAGATTTTACAATGATGCTATGGCCTATTCACATAGCAAAAGGGTATAGTGGATCTCATGAAGGTCAGGAGGATTTAAAAAGGGATTATAAGAGCTGTGGGAGATCCAAATAAGAGATTTGATGAGGATGCTCTGAGAATGCTTAGGGCAATACGTTTTTCAGCTCAACTGGGGTTTCAAATAGAAAAAGCCACATTTGATGCAATAAAATGAAAAATCTTCACTTATCAAATGTCAGCAAGGAGAGAATATTTGTAGAACTGAATAAGACACTTTCCGGAAATTTTGCAGAAAAATGTAGAGTATATATACAGCAGCAGGCTGTAGCAAATATATCGGTAAAGAGTTTGCAAAGCTTGATGAAAGTTTTTATGAGTTTTACAAAAGAGATCTCGGCGATGAAAAACATATGTACTGGACTGTATTTTTGCAAAATGCAGAAAATATAAATTCGTAAGAAGATTCTTTCGGAATTGAAGTCGGATAATGCTACAAAAATAAATACCTGTCTGCTTATAGAGGAACTGAAATTACCTTTTACTGAAGAAGGATTCGGATATAAAGACTGTCATTGCACAGACTCGGTACAAAAACTCTTTGAGGACTATATAAAAGATTGCAAGTCGGACAGAAAAATGCAGGTATATTGAAGAGAGTAAATGAAATCGAAACAAGATATGAAAAAGATTCAAGAAGAAAATCATGCTTTGATATCTCCATGCTTGATATTACCGGAAAAGATCTGATTAATCTTGGAATACCGAAAGGACCTAAAATCGGTGAGATTTTGGAAGAATTATTAAAAAGAGTTATTGAAGACTAAACTTAATAATAAAGAACTGCTTGTTGATATAGCAAAAAGAGTAATAAAAGTTCAGGTCGGTACGGTAGGTACAAACCTGTAGCTTTTAACTTTATTTATTTTTTCTTATTTCACTAAGTTCCTTCATCTGAGAGATGTACTTTTTATTAAGTCCCGGATTTCTTTTATCATATTTCTAATAAAGAATGACATGATTTTTCCGGGTTTTCGGTGTAAGCTTAAGGATACCTCTTTTCTGCAACTTCATATTTTATCTTTAAGCTCAAGATAAGCCGGACTCTTTGAAGCAACCGTATTTGAAAGTGATGAAAGAGCATTTTCTATATCGGATTTTAAAGATGAGAAACTCACTCTTCCGTTAGAGATATATTCATTTGCCTGGCCTGGCCATGTCCTGCCACACTGTCTTTGATACTCATGCTTATTTTGAGTCTCACTTACAAGGTCGTCGGCAATCAATGAAAGTTTTTCTTTGACTTCAAGGAATTCAACCTTAGCCCCTTTCATGCCGTATATGCTTTTGGGCAAGATTGAATGCGGCCTTTATTGAAAGAATCAAACTGAGAAAAAGATAATACTAAACTAACTAGTACAGAAGTCTTCAAATTTGATTCATTTATCTTAGATACAAATCTATAGACATTTACCTGTAAAAATCGGTAAGAAGTAGTGATAAAAATCTCCTATGCTATAGAGGTGGAGAGCGACATATATCCGCTTAAATTGAGTTTGTGATCGCTATAGTCCCAGCATTTTACTTTAAAAGTTTTTCCATCACATAACCTGTGATATATCAAGCATTGTAGCAGCAATCATTCCTGAGAAGTAAAACTTCCAAATTATTCCCATGAAAGTTGTCTCGTACAATAAGAATAAACAAAAGGCCGAAGGCATATATAGGAATATAAGGGCCTCGAAGGAAAGCCTCTGTTTGTAAAAGCTTTTCCTCCTGATAGTTGCATATCCGGATTCAAAACACCATCCGAAAACAATATATATAAAAATGCAATCCATTGCAATAGGGTGTACTTGGTCATAATCACTCCAATGAGAACAATAATACACAGTAGTAGATTATCTACAAGTTTTGAAGTTTTATAAAGATAATAAAACTCACTTTATATCAACTTTTATGTTATAGTATGATATTGAAGTAAGCGTATTTAAAAACCCCAGTGCGGTTTTACCTGCAAACACATATAAAAGAGAGAAGTATGAAAGTAAGTATATGCTGCATTACCTATAATCACGGTAAATATATAGAAAAGGCACAGATTCCTTTTGGCGCAGAAAAGAAACTTTGATATAGAAATTTGATAAATGATGATGCATCAACTAGATGATACGGCAGATATTATAAGAGAATAAGGAAAAAGTATCCGGATATTATAAAGCCATTATTTTCATGAGGAAAATATGTACCACAAGGTTACAACCAAGCGGAAAAATACAACTTTCCAAGAGCAAGTGGAGAATATATAGCCATGTGTGAGGGAGATGACTACTGCGTGCGATGATAATAAACTTCAAAATGCAGGTGGATTATATGGATGCACATCCCGAAATAAGCTTTTTGCTTTATGCTGCGAAGGTTGAAAATCTGATGCCACATTTTCTCCAAACCTTATAAGACCTTATACCGGAAACTGTGTAGTAGGTGCAAAAGAAGTTATAAATAAAAGAGTACATTATCCAACGGCCTCACTTTTACTACGAACAGAGTATATGAAAAGTTTGCCCAAGTATTATTTTGACTGTAAGGTGGAGATATACCATGCAGATAATATCTGTAAAATACGGCGATGCCTATTATATCGATCAGGGTTATGAGTGTACAGAATGGGAGTACCGACTTCAAGTGGACAGCCTCACAGTTTAGCGGTGATTGGCAAAAGAAAAACAGGAAGAGTAATATCAAATATGGAGGCCATGCATAAGGCATATGATGAAGACTCCGGATACAGATTTTCATGAAGAAGTGCTAAGTGCCGCAAAGAGACTTCGTTTCTACATATGTAAATACAAGAGATTTTAAAAACATATTGTCAAAAGGGACTTTAAAAAGAATATAATGAGCTGGATTTTAGAGAAAGATTTTTATAAAATTTTGAAATATTTCTTACCCTGCATTATATAAGTTTGTGAGGAATACAGCATTATATTTTAAAAAGATAACGGAGGACTAAGTGACATATTTTAAAAATATAAATCTGATAAAAAGTAATAAAAATTGCTGTCGGAAACAGGACTTGCAATATTTATTGCCGGAATTTTTGGGTTAAACTACAGTGCATCGGCAGGTATTATTACATTACTGAGTATACAGGATACAAAAAGTCCACAATAAAAGATTGCATTAAAAAGAATTGTGCGGCATTTGTTCTGGCTATGTTGATTTCATTTGTCGTATTTGAGTGTATTCGGATATGATATATGGGCGCTGGTTTGCTACTTGCTCATTTTTGTAGCGGTCTGCATGGTCTTTGATTTGAATGAAGGACTTTCACCATGTACCGTCTTGGTAACACATATTTTGGCAACGAAGTATATGAGTTTTTGATGTTGTATGAAGCGGCTTTGATGCTTATAGGAACATCCGTCGGAATATTTTTAAATATGTATATGCGAGAAACTTGAAACATATAAGGGAATATCAGGCAAAAATAGAAAATGAAATAAAGTACATGCTGGATACTTTGGTAGGCTTTCTAAGAGATGAGAATAACAGGGTAAAACTTGCATATGATTTTGATGCGCTTGATAAGCTGATAGACAGTGCAACTCAAAGGCATATATTGATAAAGACAATATACTAAGCTATGATTTGAAAATATTTTATAAACTATATGGAAATGAGAAAGTCTCAAATCATGACCCTGAGATATATTTTTGATCAGGTAAGGGCATGAAGACAAGACCAAGTCAGGCAAGAGATGTGGCTGAACTTATTTTTTTAATCTTATGTGCCTAAACTGCATGAGTCAAAATAATGCGGTAAATGCACTGATGGACTTATATTTTGTAAAAGAAAAGATGAAAACTCACAGCTTCCAAAGAGCCGAGAGGAATTTGAAGACAGGCAATACTTCATCTCAATGGTAGTAAATTTTTGAGCAGTTCCTTGAAATAAAAAGGGAGTTTGCCGCAAATTTGAGTGAAGAAGAGAAAAATATATTTTGGAAACAGGTAAAATATATGGCAAAGAAATATTATGCGGTAAGAAAAGGAAGAAATACAGGAGTCTTTGAAACATGGGATGAATGTAAGAAGTCGGTCAGCGGATTTTCGGGAGCCGCTTATAAAAGTTTTACAAGCAGGGAAGAGGCTTTGGATTTTGTAAACGGAACAAAGAGTGTTGAGGATAAAGAGGAAGGCGAAGAGAAACAATCTGAAAGCATTTGCATATGTTGACTGGAAGCTATGATGATACTACAAAGTCATATCTCATATGGCATGGTTATAATGCATAAGGATGATGAACTTTATTTTTCAGTTTGAAAAGGATGATATGAGTGATATGAGAAATGTTGCAGGTGAGATACAGGGTTCTATGGCGGCCATGCAATATTGTCTGGATCATGATATAAAGAGTATCAGTATTTTTATGACTATGAGGGTATAGAGAAGTGGTGCAACGGAGATTGGAAAGCCAAAAAGCCCGGTACCATGCATTATGTTGAATTTTATAAAAATGCTTCAAAGCATGTGGATGTGGATTTTATAAAGGTAAAGGACATTCGGGAGATAAGTATAATGATATGGCGGATGAACTGCAGCACTTGGACTTATATAAAATGCCGGAGTATAACCCGCAAAATTATTTTTCCTTATTATTTTCAAATAAAACTGAGTCTGTTAAAAACAAGGTCATAGCGTCATTTCCATAGTTTAGAGAACGGTTTACTCTGGAGATGGAAGCAGAAGCGCCGTTTCCTCGGCAACTTCCAAATATGTTTTTCTTTCACGCAGCATTTTAGCCACTTCATATCTTTTTGAGAGATTGAGAGCAACTCATTTACGGTGCAAACATCCTCAAAGAAAATATAAAATTCCTCTTTATCTTTTAGTGTAAGGATGGCGTCAAATAGATGGTCTACCGCGTCAGTCCTGATCTTATTATTCATACAAATTGCTCCATTCAAATAGTAATTACATTTTAGCATTTTTAACTTGTAAAAAGTAAAAGTCGAGATAAAATAATATTTTTAGTGAATTATATTAAAAAGATGGTATTATATTTTATTGTATAAAGCCAAATAACCCTAGGAGGGAATTTAGATGACAGATACTATACTAAGTCTGGAAAATATAAAGAAGAGTTTTGACGGTGAGAATGTTTTGAAAAGAACATCTCTTTGATATAGGTAGAGGAGAGTTTATCACTCTTTGGGTTCAAGTGGTTGCGGAAAAACCACTACGATAAGAATAATTGCAGGGCTTGAGAGTCCTGACAGCGGTAAGGTGATACTTAACGGTAAGGATATCACGGACTGGCACCGGAAAAGAGAGATGTAAATACGGTATTTCAAAATTATGCTCTCTTTCCTCATATGAATGTTGATATAGGCTATGGATTAAGACTTAAAAAGATGCCTGCCGATGAGATAAAAAGAGGTGGAAAAAGCACCTTTCTTTGGTACAGCTTGAAGGCTTTGAGAAAAGGAATCCGACACAGCTTTCAGAGGTCAAAGTAAAGAGTTGCAATAGCAAAGCTATGTGGCTAAATAAGCGAGTGTGATTGTTATTGGATGAGCCTCTTGGTGCACTTGATCTGATGCTTAGAAGACAGATGCAGATGGAGTTAAAGAAAGCTTCAAAAAGGCACTTGGCATTACATTTATATATATAACTCATGACCAGGAAGAGGCTTCTTTAAATATGTCCTCAAGAATAGTTGTTATGAGAGACGGTAATATAGAACAGATAGGTACTCCAAGTGAGGTGTATGACACTCCTGCAACCGCTTTTGTTGCCGAGTTTGTGGGAGGTGCAAATCTCTATAAAGACGGTGAGAAAACATATGCAATACGTTCTGAACATGTAAGGCTTGGAGCAGGTGACTATGACGGTATAGTGATTGAAAACAGTTTTACCGCAGGTCTTTCAAAAGTAAAGGTTAGATTGAAAGATAATCAGGAGATTACTTCTTCACATATGGGCATGAATATCAATCTGAACCGGGTGATGCTATAAGTATAGGCTGGGATAAAAAGATATGGTGGAGGTTCAAGGTGAAAAATAAGAAGCTAAACAAATATCTGCTAAGAATACCGATATATCTTTTACAATCCTCTTTTGTAATATTGCTCTGGCCTATATGGTTCTGATCAGCTTTTGACAAAGGCAAAGACCTGGGGATTTGATTTTACATTTACTTTTAGAAAACTATAAAAAGTATTTGATCCTTTTTACTTAAATATATTTTTGGAATCCATAAAAACTGGCTTTAGCATCAAACTGTTTTGGTCACTTTTGATAGGATATCCCTTCGGATATTTTATGGAAGACTCAGTGAGAGATGGAAGAGAAGAATGATGATGTCTTATGATTCCCTTTGGACCAGCGGTCTTATCTAGGTTGAACGGATGGATAATAATATTTAGAAGCAACGGTGCTTGATAAACTTTTAATGTTTTTGGGCATTACAAAAGACTCGCTTAAACTGTTGTATACATATCCTGCCGTACTTGTAGGTATGGTATATTTTTACTGCCTTTTATGATACTTTCAGTTTATTCCAGTGTGGAAAAATGGATTGGAGCCCTGATAGAAGCATCCAGAGATTTAGCAAGCAGGCTTGAATCATTCCTCACAATAACACTCAGGCTTACAAATGCCGGGACTTCTAAGCGGTGTGGTACTTACATTTGTACCGAGTATGGGACTTTTCTATATTTCCGATATACTTGGAGGAAATAAAATAGTTCTTATCGGAAGTGTTATAGTGGAGCAGCTTATAAAGCTTAGAAATATACCTTTTGCTGCGGCACTGAGTGTAATACTTATGTTACTTACCATAGTATTCTTAAGACTTTATAAGAAGGTTTCGGGTACAGGAGATTGGAGGGATTATTTTGAAAAAGGTATCAAAAGCGGCCGTTATATTTTTGGGGCTGGTAACTGTTTTAAACTATCTTCCCATATATACTCACTGTAGTTTATTCCTTTAATAAATCCAAGCTTACAAGCGTATGGGAAGGATTTTCTCTCGACTGGTATAAGATGCTTCTTAATGACGGTGATATAAAGAAAGCATTGTTAAACAGTATAATACTGGCGGTGTTGACATGTATGCTTTCACTTGTAATTGGTGTCAGTGCGGCTCTTGCCATGAGGGGAAAAAAGCTTATTTTTGATGATTTCATCAGCGGTTTTGCATCTCTGCCTATAATGATTCCCGAGATTATTCTCGGAATGGTCTTTATGGCTATATTTTCATATATGAACCTGCCTTTCGGCTTTGTAACCATGACGATCGCACACAGTTCATTCTGTGTACCTTATATATTTTTGATTGTAAGGGCGAGACTTATGGGAATGGATCTTTCGCTTGAGGAGGCGGCAAGAGACCTTGGGGCAAGTGAGTTTGAAACATTCAGAGATGTAACATTACCATATATTTTGCCGGGAATTGCATCAGGATTATTATTATCATTTGCAATGTCCTTTGATGATGTGGTAATATCTATATTTACGACCGGTCCTTCAGTAAATACTCTTGCAATAAAGATATATACAAAGATGAAGACAGATCATCTCCTGAAATAAATGCACTTGCAAACCGTTATACTTGTGATTACGGTGCTTGTGATATTTATTTCGGAAAGAACAAGGAAAGATTGATTTTGGAGGTAAATTAAATGAAATCTAAAGTATTAGGTTTACTCGGTTTGGGAGCGGCTGTTGCTCTTACAGCATGTGGAGGCGGTTCTAAAGATGCCGCACAGCAAAGCACAGGAGCTGCCACAGACAGCTCTCTTAAGGGGACCACTTTAAATCTGTATACATGGGACGGAATGTTTCTACAGGAGGTATTGGACGGCTTTACGGAAAAAGACCCGGAGTTAAGGTGAATTATTCAAATTTTGACCTTGATGAGACAATGCTGGCAAAGCTTGAAGAGACTAAGGGCGGAGATTATGATATTGTTGTTGCAGATGATTATATTATTCAGCTTGCAATAGGAGAGGGACTTGTTAAGGAGCTTGACAAGTCAAAGATATCTACATATGACAATATAAATCCTTTATTCCAAAAGTAAGTTCTATGATCCTGACAATAAGTACACAATGCCTTACGGTGCAGGTATACCTTTGATAGTATATAATCCTGAGACTGTGAAAGTGGATATTCAAGGCTATAACGATCTTTGGAATCCCGAGCTTCTGCAGGTAATGTAGGTATTATCGGAAACTACAGAGTAATAGACGGTATTACTTTGAAATCACTCGGATATTCATTCAATACGAATGATCTTACTCAGATACAGGAAGCAGGAGACAAGTTAAAGACTTTAGCGCCGAATATACGTCTTATTAATGACAATAATCTTCAGGATTATCTCTTAAGCGGTGAAGTAGGGTGCGGCATTTTATGCTATACATCACAGGTAACTCAGGCAATCAAAGCAAATCCTGATTTAAAAGTTGTATATCCTAAAGAAGGACTTGGATTCGAGGTAATGGGAAGCTTTATTCCGTCAAATGCACCCGGAATGCAGAGGCTGCATACAAATTCCTTGAGTATATCAATGAGCCTGAAGTAGCTGCAAAGTGCTTTGAGTACATCGGATACTGTTACAAACAAAGCTGCTGAAAGCTATGTATCAGACGATTGGAAGGACCTATAGTATTCCCTGAGGATAAGATTTCACTTATTGAGGGCGGAGAGCTGATAGAGAATATCAGTGATGAGGCAAATGAGCTTCACAACAAGCTCTGGGAAGAGTTCAGACAGGAAACAAACTAGGAAATAAATAAGGGGGATGTCGCATGCGACATCCCTCTTTAAAAGATATCGGATATATTAATCGTCTTCCTCTTCTAAAAAGCTCTGTTCCCGGATTTTTCGGCGGGAAAGCGATAGAAAGATTACAAAACCGATAAATGCAAACACAAGTCCCGGTATAATTGCCTGAGAGAAGTGGATTCCGAAAAGGTATCCCTTGGAAAATTGTTCAAGATAAACCACAACAATTGTTCCGAAAATCAGGGAAGCAATAGTACCGGCTTTTGATGCCTTTGCCCAGTAATGTCCCATTACATATGGGAAGAAAGAGCTGACAGCACGTAAAAGTGAAGCAGAACATCAATATTGATACAATACTCTTTGTATTAAATAATGCAATCAAAAAGAGATAAGAATCCGACTATAATCATAGTTATCTTGGTTACATTCATAACTTCCGAACTCTTTGCATTCGGACGAATATAAATCTTGTAAATATCATTTGCAAAATATAGAACCTGCACTCAAAAGGTCGGAGTCCGAACTTGACATTGTAGCTGAAATTACTCCTGAGGAAGACGGTCCACAGACGATAGCAGGGCATGGTACGGATAGCAAGAATAGGTAGAGCATATCTTGCGCCAACCGATGCAAAGTCCTTATCTGAGAATTTTCCCATATTAATTAATGCCAAAACGATAATTCCCAGTATTGTAGGAACAAACGCATAAATGAAATTAAGCAATGCTGCAAGCCATGCTCCCTGTTTAGCTGCGGTCTCGTTCTTTGCCGCATAGAAACGGGAAACCGCTTCTTGTCCGACGGAGAATGTTCAGACATACATGATTACAAGTGAAATAATACCGAATAAATCATATCCTGAGAAAAGATTCATTGTTTCAGGCGGAACATTTGTAACAACGGCACTCCATCCACCCGCATAGTTCAGTGCAAAAGGAACCGCGGCAAGCATACCTAAAATAATTAAAAATACCTGAACGAAATCGGTTAATGTTACACTCCAAAGTCCACCCATAATAGAATAAATTGTTACGACAACGGCTACTATAATAACCGAAACTTTATAGCTGATTCCAAGCATAGTGGATAAAATTACTGAAGAAGCTATAAATTGTCCGACTGTAAACCCTATAAGAGGAAGCAACATAATAATTGCTTGTAACAAATCCGGATTCCTTGCCATAACGTCTGCGGAAATATTCCGGAACTGTTTTTACTGTAGCGGCACGAAACTTAGGTGCTATAAAAAGAAAGGATGGCAAAAGGCGATTCCCATTGTAATAATATACCAGGCAGCACTTAAGCCGTATCCTGACATACACTGTTTTGGACAACTCCCAGAGAACTTCCTCCTCCTATCTCCGTTGCGGCTAAAGTACCTGCCATGAAAAGGTCCCCAGTCGCCTTCCGGCAACCATAAAGTCGGTGTTACTGTTGATTTTAGTTGAGAATACCAGCCTATAAAAAGCATGGCAATCAAATAAACTATTACGACAGCTGTTACGATCCAATTTGCACCCATAAAAACTCCTTTCTGTACAAAAACATAGATGCCTTGGAAAGGATTTTCGACAAAGTATTCACGAACATAGTTTTATTCTGCCGAAAATCCATCCGTCAAAGTTGAATAAAACTTTCTGTACCTATTATTTTAATAGAAAAATTGATATTTAAACAAGTAAAAATTGTCCAAAAACAGATAATATAAAGCGATGTGAAAATACTTTCACACCGCTCACAATTAATATATTAAATTATCTTCCCTGCATGCTAGGATCTGTAGGATCGTATGTCTGGTTTGCAGAGTGGCTGCTCTATAGCATCCTTCTCAACAGGACCCTTTATTTGTAGGATCGTTGTAAACTATAACAGGTGTGTTCATCTTGGTGTTGTAACATACCCAAGCCGCATCACCTGCACGGAGTCTTAAACATCCGTCAGATCTTGCATCATCAATATAATTGTATGTAGATGCGTCAAGTCTGTTTGAATCCGCCTTATCATAGTAAATAAGTGAGTGAATGATATATCCGTCCTTAAATCTTGAAAGGAACTGACAATGAGATATTGTCATGCATTATTTTCCATCTGTACTTAACATATGTCTTGAATGTACCTACAGGTGTAGCAGGTCCGTCAGTTGACATGAAAGTCTTGTAAGGAATTATATATCCGTTGGCACCGTCTTTAGCCATGATGTACATGGTCATTGTAGCCTTATTGTACTTAATCTCATATGAATCCTGTAATCCCATAACAGGCTCAAGATCTCTTACAACGGCACCTGTATTCTCATCAAGATAATACTTGTATCCGTCTATATACTGCCATCCCTTTTGAGTTGCACCGTCTTTAAAATAGTACTGATCATTATTATAAAATCCCCATCCGGTATAGGCATCTTTTGATGAGTACTGAACCTGACCGTTGGCATCTACATAAGTATCCTCATAAACAGGGGCTTCCATAAGTACCTTTGTAGGCTCTGTAAACGCTGTTTGCTTGTCCCAAAGTGTAAGCTTAAGAGCTACGATATATCTGTCTGTACCGATAGTACCGAGAGTCTGACCGTTCTTTGCCCAGTCAAGTACAGTTCCGTCATTTAAAACAGCCTTGTAATAAAGGTCGCTTCTCACCTGTATATCCCTTTACTCTTATCTGAACAGCCTGAACCTTGTTTGCAGGATCTGTAACAGGTGCAGTCTCTTTAGGAGTTCATCCATGTAGACCAACCTGAGTTCATATTGTAGGTTCTGTAGTAATATCTACCTATACCTGAATGATTGAGATAAAAGCTTAGTTAAAACCGTCTTTGCATAAGCATAAGCACTTGTGTTTGTCTCGGCACCTGAGAGTCTCTTGATCTGCAGTATTCCAAAGTCCGAAGTGAACCATCTGAGTTTCACCAAGTACAGGCTCGGGATTTGTGTTTCCGTTACCTACATTACCAAGACCTGCATTGGCAACTACGCTGTCAAGATCAAGGTTTTTCCGGCATATTTACATTATTAATAGTGGAAGGTATACAATCGTTTGTAGATACAACTCACCTGTAGCTGCAGAAGCTGCAGCCTCTGTGCATTTCAGCTGTCTCAGTCTGAAGCTGATGTTTCTGCCAGCTACCGAGCCACCTGTAACATCTTATTGTTGCTGCAAAAACGTTGGATGATAATACTGAAGAAATCATCAATGCGGACGCAAATACAGCTGAAATTCTTTTAAATGCATATTTTCCTCCTAAAAAGAATACATTAGTAAACTAAATTCACTATGGTTTAAAAATTATAACATATAAATAAATTTTTGTTCAATTGATTTAAATATTACTATAAATCTTTCATTTGTTAACAGAATGTTACATTATATAAAATATTTGTCTGATTTTGATTGCGAAAATCGATATAAAGGGGTTATAATAGTCATTAGTTTATATATTGACGATATAGATAAGTTATATATTAGGAGGCAATATGGAAAAACTTTACTGTAAAGGCGGAGGGGTTGTACCGCAAAACTGGGAGCAGGAATACTCAGCCATATACTCGAGAGATTGCCAAAGCAAAAATTTTGACAAAAATTTAATGGTGGGTTTTGATGCAAAGGATGATGCGGCGGTTTATAAAGCTTACTGATGACATTGCATTTGTTCAAACACTTGATTTTTTTCCGCCGATGGTGGAAGATCCTTACACTTTCGGTCAGATAGCGGCAGAAAATGCCCTAAGTGATATATATGCCATGGGAGGTGAAGTAAAGACAGCACTCAATATAGTATGTTTTCCGCAAAGCAGTGATTTAAATATCCTTGGAGAGATAATGCAGAGGCGGACTTGAAAAGGTAAAAGAAGCCGGCGGTGTACTTGCAGGCGGACATTCAATAGATGATACGGATGTAAAATACGGTCTCAGTGTTACAGGGATAGTAAATCCTAAGAAGATTTATTCAAATAATACCGGAAAACCGGGAGACAGACTGATACTTACAAAAAGACTTGGAGTGGGGATTATATGTACTGCAGCAAGAATAGGTGAAGCGGATGAGAATACCTTAAATGAAGCTGTTGATTCTATGAGGACATTAAATAAATATGCCTGTGATATATCAAAAATACGATATTCATGCATGCACCGATATAACAGGTTTCGGATTTTTGGGGCATCTTATGGAAATGATGGGTGATGATAAGTCCTGTGAAATTTATGCAAAACAGATTCCGGTATTTGAGGCTGCAAAAGCTTTGGCTGATGAATTCCTTATTACAGCCGGAGGACAGAGAAACAGAAATCATGTGGGTGAAAATGTGATTTTTGAGGATGTGCCTTTTGCTATGGAAGAGATACTGTTTGATCCTCAAACTTCAGGTGGACTTTTGCTTGCTGTTGGAGAAGAGGAGGCGGATGCACTTTTAAATGAATTGAAAGAGGCAGGTGCCTGCACTGCAAACTATGTAGGAGAAATAAAGATGAGAGAAAATACAGCTATAAAAGTAGCTTATAAATAGGAGGAAAATATGATTAAAGTAAATGCGATAGGTGATGCATGTCCGATACCGGTGGTTAAGACAAAGAATGCGATAAGAGAACTTGGCGGAAGCGGAGTGGTAGAGGTAAGCGTTGATAATGAGATTGCTGTACAAAACCTTTTAAAGATGGCAAAAGCAAAAGAGTATGAGGCATCTTTTGAGAAAAAGTCAAATCGCGGAGTATATCGTTACCATCAATGTAAATGGAGGAGAAGCTTCGAGGCTAAACCTGTTACAAAGACAGCAGTAAAGTCTGATGAAATAAAAATTAAAAAGAAACAATTGTTGTAATAGATTCTGATAAGATGGGTGACGGTGATGAAGAGTTCAGTAAGACTCTTTTTAAAGGGCTTTATCTATGCTCTCAGTTCACAGGATATACCGCCTGCAAAAATCCTGTTCTACAATACAGGTGTAAGACTTACCACAGAGGGTTCTGTAAGTATTGAAGATTTGAAGGTTTTGGAGAATGCAGGTGCAAAAATCTATTCATGTGGTGCATGTCTGTAACAATTACGGACTTACTGAGAAGCTTTTGGTGGGTGAGGTGACAAATATGTACGATATTGTAAGTTATCTCATGGAAGCCGATCTTGTAATCAGACCATAATGATTTATTTAGATAATGCCGCCACTACATTCAAAAACCGATAAATGTAATAGAAGCTATAAATCATGCAACTTTACATCCTATGGAAACAGTGGCAGAGGTGCATAGCAGGGCCGCACTTGAGTTCGGGCAAGAATGGTCTATGAAACAAGAGAAAAGATTTCAATCGGAAGCAGCGACCCTTCAAAAAGTGATTTTACATCCAATGCCACAGAGGGTTTAAACATCGTATTGTTCGGACTGTTCGGAAGTGGCGATCATGTAATAAGTACGGTAACGGAGCATAACAGCGTGCTTTAGAACTGCTCTATAAAGCTTGAAAAACCAAGAATATAGGCATTGATTTTATCGGAATAGACGAAAGCGGCAAATTAAAAATACTGATGAATTTGAAAAGTATATAAAAGAAAATAAAGGCTATAATTGTAAACCATGTATCTAATGTGTCCGGTGAAATAGCGGATTTGGAATATATTGGGGAAAATAGCAAAGTAAGAATAATCTTTACTTTTATAGTGGATGTATCTCAGAGCGCCGGAAATATCAAGATAGATATGAATAAAACGGGGATAGACATTCTTTAGCTTTACAGGTCATAAGATTGTTCGGACCTGAGGTACAGGAGAATATAGTTATAAATTCCGATATTCTGATAGATACCTTTAAGGTAGGCGGAAGCGGTGTGCAATCACTTTAATAAAGGAGCAACCTGATGAATATCCGACAAAAATTGGAGGCAGGGACTTTAAATATTATGGGGATTGCAGGCCCTGGCGCGGAATTGATTCTACTAAATGAAATCGGAATTACAAATATACATAATAAAGAGATGGGTCTGCTAAAAAGGCTTTATAAGGGCATAAAGGATATAAAAAGGTATAAAAGTTTTATACAGATTGTTCTGAATTTGAAAAAGAACCCGGGTCTATAAGGCATGGAAGTATTTTGCCTATAAATATAGACGGAATTCATTCGGAGATCTGGCTGATTATCTTGGTGAAGACTATGATATAGCGATAAGAGCAGGTGCGCACTGATGCCCCTTGATGCATAAGGCTTTTGAACAGTGGATGAGGGCATAGCAAGATTTTTCATTCTCATATTTTAATACCGAGGAAGAAATAGATGCTGTTATAAAAGCGATAAAAAGAAATAGTGGAAGAATAATGAGAGAAAAAGTTGGAAATATATAGTGACCTTTCAAACTACTACAGCCGCAATGGCATTTGAAAGTCTGTGTGCAAAAAGAAAATGTTCGGGAAGGCTTATACCCGTTCCGAAAGAACTTTCCTCAGGTTGCAGTCTGGCATGGTGTGTTCCTTTTTGAGTCGAGCGGATTTGATAGATAACTTGATTAAAAAGAAAATCCTCTGTATGATAAGGCAAAGTAAGGTTTGGCATTAAAACTATATAATAAACAGTGTTAAACAAATATGTGAATTATTAACATGTTTAGTCTAAAAATAGTATGATACGCTCATATAATATTTAGATTGATTTTGCAAGAAAATGATAGTATATAAAAATAAAAAGCTATAATAATATTTTTATTAAATATACAAGGGAAAGTTTACAATTAAACAATGAATATGCAGATATTTGACGCATCAGAGAATATCTGATGCGTCATTTAAACTCTTTTTCTTGATATATTTTTAACAATGGGGAATTTAAATATTGATCCTTAGTACATTTCTATCTCTAAGAGATGTATAAATGTCTTTTAAGGGAGGATTACAATGAGTGAAAAAGACAAGTAGTTCAAATGTAAGTATTGACAATATTTACAAAATTGGACGGAAGAGTTCCTGTGGCAAAAGCTATACCTTTCGGACTCGCTGGGCATGTTATGGCCATGTTCGTTTCCAAACCTGGCTCCATGAAGCTGTAGTGTGGTGGCGTGGCAAAGCTGCTGGCGAAGCGATGTGCCCGTATCAGCGGAGTTGACCTTTGCAAGACTTTTTACAAAGTGCTATGTTTGTAGCAGGTCTGGGCATTGATTCAGCTGTATCGGTATGGAGAATAGGTGCAAGACTGCCAGTTGTAATGGGTGTTAGCTTTCAATTTTGTGGCAACACTGACCTACATAGCTCGAACTTTAATTACCAGACGATGATCGGTGCGGTAATAGTTGGCGGATGTGTAGAAGGTTGCTTGGGACTTACCTGAAGTACTGGGCAGATAATTTCACCTATAGTGTCTGCAGTGTGGTTACTACAATCGGATTTTCATTGCTTGGAGTAGTGCAAAAGCTTCGGTGGCGGATATGTTGATGATTTCCTGGTGCTCTGAAATATATGATTGTAGGACTTATTACTCTTATTGCAGTGTATAATATTCAGTTCACTTGCAAAGGATTCTGGAAGCAGCTTAATGTAATGTTCGGTCTTATGTAGGGATATATAGCCGCATTCCTGTTTGGAATAGTGGACTTCTACATTTTGCAGAGACATCTAAATAAGTAGGCTTCATAGCATTACCAAGAATATTGCCATACAAGCCTATATTTAATATAAGTGCAATTTTATCTATAGTTGTTGTATTCCTCGTATCTGCAGCAGAGACTATCGAGATACTACCGCAGTAGTTGCAGGCGGACTTGACAGAGACATTACAGAGAAAGGAAGTGATCCGGATCGCTTGCATGTGACGGATTCTTGAGTGCCGTATCAGGGATTATTCGGTTGTACTCCTATAACATCATTCTCACAGAATGTAGGACTATAGCAATGACAAAAGGTAGTAAACAGATTTACTATCATGTTCGGTGCACTAACACTTATTCTTGCAGGTTTGTTCCCACCTATAGGTGCATTCTTCTCAACATTGCCACAGCCTGTACTTGGAGGATGTACAATAATGATGTTCGGTACTATCGTAGTAAGCGGTATGAACATGATCGGAAAATGCGGACTTTAAACCAGAGGAATACTGTAATTGTAGTATTGTCAATCAGTATAGGGAATCGGTTTTACACAGACACCCGATATATTCCAATACTTCCCAAGTGTAGTAGGAGATATTTTTGCAGGTAACTCTGTAGCGGGCGTATTTGTACTTTCAATGTTATTAAACTTCGTATTGCCGAAGGATATGGATGTAAAGAAATTGGTTGGTATGCAATAAATGATAATTTCATTAGTTGGTGGTGGTGGAAAAACCACCACCATGTTTTATATAGGGAGATATTTTGCTAAAATAGGCCAAAAAGTAGTTATCACCACAACAACTCATATAGTAAAACCGGATATATATACTCTGGATTGATTCCGCAAAAGAGCTTGAAAAAATTGATTTTAAAGAAGAACCTGTAGTTATAGGAAAAGATGCAGGTGAAAAATTATCATCTCTTGATATAATAGAGGTGAGGGAACTCAATAAATATGCCGATATAGTATTGGTTGAGGCTGACGGAGCAAAGCGTTTACCGATAAAAATCCCAAGAGAAGGGAACCCTGTACCTACCAGAAAATACCGATATTTGTATAGTATGTATGGGTATTGACGCTGTCGGAAAAAGATAAGTGAAAATGTTTCAGGTATGAAAGGGCTGCCAAGCTTTTCGGATGGGATGAGAATCATGTTCTTAGTACGGAAGATGCCGCTAGTATCTTGACAGATAAGAGGGCGGAGTTTAAAGGTATAAATAACTAGACTTTATTTATTATAAATAAGGCCGACACTGAAGAAGATGTGAGAAAGGCTTTAGAGACAGAAAAATATGTAAAGATTTTTGTGAAGAAAACAGTTTTAAAAATTTCAAAAGCTTTCAATAACTTCATATAATAACAGAGAGTTTTGCGATTTTGAATTTTTAACTTGAGAGAAGGTTTATGATGGACAAGAGGATTTGGATAAGAGGTGCCGGAGATTTGGCAACGGGAATTGCTTTAAGATTGTGCAGATCAGGGTTTTGATATAGTAATGTCTCGATATCGCTCGTACCTACTACGGTAGAAGAACGGTTGCATTTTTCACCTGCAGTTTATGCGAGAGAGCAAGTGGAAGGTATAGCAGGCAAGTTTTGGTGAAAATATTTCAATGATCGATACCGTAATGGAGTCGGGTGTATACCTGTAGTAGTGGATCCAAGCGGTGAAATTATGAAGGAATATAAGCCTGATATTATAGTGGATGCAATTATTGCAAAGACAAATATAGGTACTAAAATAACCGATGCGGATATTGTAATAGGTGTCGGTCCGGGATTTGAAGCAGGAGTTGACTGCCATGCTGTAGTCGAGACTAAGAGAGGACATAATCTCGGCAGAGTAATATGGAGCGGAAGTGCTTATCCAAATACAGGAGTTCCGGGAAATATAGGCGGATACACTGTGGAAAGAATCATAAGGGCAACTGCTGACGGAGTGTTTAAGGCAAAGGTAAATATCGGAGACTTTGTAAAGGCCGGAGATTTGGTGGCATACTGTGATGAAACACCTGTATATGCGAACATTGACGGTATTGTCAGAGGACTTTTACAAGACGGTGTAAAAGTAAAGACCGGCATGAAATCCGGCGATGTGGATCCGAGAGCCGAAAGGGAATATTGCTTCAGTGTATCGGATAAGGCAAGCGCCATAGGGAGGCGGAGTACTTGAAGCTATACGTAGCAAAATAAAGCGGCAGGAGAGCTTGATGGATCTGGTAATTCTGGCCGCCGGAGAAGGTAAAAGATTCGGCGGTAACAAGCTTTTGGCAGATATAAAAGGTGTTAAGCTCTATCAATATATGGAAAATATATATAAAAAGGGCATATGACTTTTGACAATAAGATAATAGTCGGTAAGGACACCGAGATTTTAGATTATTATAAAAAGAACGGATTTATAACCATATATAATGACAAGCTGGAGCTTGGTAAAAGTCAAGATCAATAAAAGCTTGCGGTGAGTAAACTGAAAAATATTGAGAATTCAGGCAGTGTACTTTTCGGTGTATGCGATCAGCGCTTCAAGGTCAGAAACGATATCAAAGATAATAGATGAATTTCAAAAATCGAATAAAAACTATAAGTAGTGTAAGATGTAAAAACAGGCTTTGGAAATCCATGTATATTTTTCATGAATACTTTGATGAATCCCTCTTACTTGGAGAAGAAGAAGGTGGTAAAAAGCTTATAAAAGCGCATATTTGTGAGGTTTTATTCGTGGATATAGAAAATGAGGATGAACTTTTGGATATTGATACAAAAAGAGGCGTACTCTCATGTACTTAAGAAAATACATTGATATAATAGGACAATTCTTATAGATATATTGATAATTTAAATAAATATATGGCATAATTCATATAAAAACTCTAAAAGAAAATGACTAAAAATTAATTAGGTGATATCCTTTATATATAAATTGATACGTGAGTTATATTTTGAATGTGTTATTTTAGAAGGAAAATACATAAGAATATTGATTTAGAGGCCTAATATAAGCTCATAATCGGCTGAGCTGTCTCTACCACTACTGTAATAATTGACTATAGGCCCACAGAAATTGTGAGTAGTGAGGTGTTTCATGCACAATGGAAGCACCTCATATTTTATATTAGGGAGAATATGATAGTTAAAGGAATTTGGTGGATTGTACTAGGTATTGATCAGGATAAGAGAAAACAGCTTTTTAGTAGTTGAAGACGGTATTATATCAAAAATATATTCGCAAGATAAGCTTCCTGATGCTTTTAAAGAATGAGGAGATAGAAGATTACGGAGATTCTCTGATATTACCGGGACTTATAGATATGCATCTTCATGCACCTCAATTTGCCTTCAGAGGGCTTGGAATGGATATGGAACTTTTAGATTGGCTCAATACATATACATTTCCCGAAGAAGCCAAATACAAGGATATAGAATGTGCAAAAAGCCTATAAAAAATTCGTGGATACATTGTCTCAAAAGTTATTCCACAAGAGCGGTAGTATTTGCGACCTTGCACACGGATGCTACAATACTGTTGATGGATATGCTGAAGAGAGCGGATTGAAATGTTTTGTAGGTAAGGTAAACATGGACAGAAATTTACAGATGAACTTATTGAAACTACAGAGTCATCTATAGATTCTACAGTTAAATGGCTTGATATCTGTAAAGACAGATATAAGAATATAAAGCTGATAATTACTCCAAGATTTATTCCCAGCTGCAGTGATGAATTGATGAAAGAACTTGGAAAGATTAGAGGAGATATTTACGGATTACAGTCACATTTATCGGAAAAATCCCGAGGAAGTCGAATGGGTAAGGGAGCTTTGCCCGGATTCGGACGGATATCTTGATGCTTACAATAAAAAGAGGTAATCTGAATAAAAGTAAGGTAGACACGGTTATGGCACATTGTGTATACTCAGATGATAAGGAGATTGAACTTTTAAAGGAGAAAAATGTGTATGTAGCTCATTGTCCGCAGTCAAATATATGCTCTGTCATCAGGAATAGCGCCTATAAGGAAATTTCTTGATAAGGATATAAAAGTAGGGCTTGGAAGTGATATAGCGGCGGGATACTCGCTGAATATATTAAACCAGGCGGTAGAAGCAATAGGGCTTTCAAAGCTTTATTGGAGATATATAGATGAAAAATTCAAAACCTCTGAGCTTGCTGAGGCATTTGCTATAGCAACAAGGATTCCGGGAAGTTACTTTTGGAAAGGTGGGAGCCTTTTGAAGAAGGATTTGAAGCGGATATGCTTGTAATAAAATGATGAGAGAATTGAATAAGGATATTGATGATATAAGAAAGAGATTTGAAAGATTCTTATATCTGTCGGATGAATGCTCATTGAGAGCAAAAATATGTATCCGGAGTAAAATGGTCAATGTTTAATTTTTATATTTTTTACCAACTTACAAAAGACGAGGAAAACTAATCGCTACAAGATGGTAAAGGTATATAATTAAATAATATAAAAAATAATAAATTAGAGAGGAAATAATATGGAGGTTGGAAAAAGTATCACCAGAGTGGATGCGTTTGACAAGGTCACAGGTAGAACAAAATATACTGACGATTTATGTGATGCGGGAGCATATGTGGCAAAAATAGTGCATTCCACAATAGCTCACGGAAAAGTTCTTTCTGTTGACACAAGTGAGGCGGAGAAGATTGAGGGAGTTGTTAAAAATCGTCACTTGTTTTGATCTCGACAGTATAGAAATTACTTCCCTACAGCAGGGACATCCATGGTCTACAGACGTAAGCCATCAGGACGTTGCAGACAGATTATTTCTCACCGATGAAGTTAAGTTTTACGGTGATGATGTTGCGGCTGTTATAGCTGAAAAATGAGGTGGCTGCAAAATCAGGCACTCAGAGCTATAAAGGTGGAATATGAAGAGTACCCTGTGGTTACAGATGTTTTGGAAGCTATGAAGGACGGTGCACCACAGATTCATAAGGATTATCCTAACAATATTTTAAAGCACACAAGTCTTAGCAGAGGTAATTATGCTGAGGCAATCAAAGAAGAGGGCCTTACGGTGAGTTGACAGATGGTTAATACTGGAACCTGCTACAGCATTGCCACATAGAGAACTTTTTATCTACATGCATATGCTGAAGGCAAAAGAATTACGATAGTAGCTTCTACACAGATTCCTCATATTGCAAGAAGAGTTGTAGGTCAGGCTCTCGGTATTCCTTGGGGAGATGTAAGAGTTATCAAGCCTCTATATCGGCGGTGGCTTCGGAAATAAGCAGGATATACTATAGGAGCCGCTTTGTGCATTCCTTTCATTACAGGTGGAGGACATCTTGTAAAGCTTGACTGCAGCAGAGAGGAAACTTTCTTTGCAAACAGAAATTAAGACATGGTATAAAGTTCCATATAATTTCACATGTAAGAAAAGACGGTACATATGCCGCAAGAAAGATAGAAGCATTCTCAAATCAGGGTGCATATGTACTATGTACGGACATTCAATTGCAGCAAAGGGACTCGGTGCTTTCCACAGCTTTATCCATGTGATAATGTTGAGGCTGATGCATATACTGTAATTTACAAACAGACCTGTAGCTGGAGCCATGAGAGGATACGGAATTCCACAGGCTATGTTTGCGGTAGAGTCTCATACGGAAGATGTTGCGAAGATAATGGGTATTCCACCTATCGACTTCAGACTTAAGAACCTTATGCCACAGGGATATAAGGACGCTTTTTCAAAGAATGAAAACTACTATGATACATTCAGACAATGTATCGATGTAAAGCTTATATGGACTATGATAACAGAGTCAAAGAGCTTTCAAAAACAGACAGGCAGAGTAAGAACAGGTATAGGAATGGCTGCATTCTGGTATAATACTGCGGTTTGGCCTATATCACTTGAGTCGTCATCATCAAGAATGGTACTCAATCAGGACGGTTCTGTAACATTACAGCTTGGTGAGACTGAGATAGGACAGGGAGCTGATACGGCATTCTCACAGATGGCTGCAGAAGTTCTTGGAATCAGCTACGGATGAAGTGCATGTTGTTTCAAAACCAGGATACAGATATTACACCTTTTCGGTACAGGTTCATATGCTTCAAAGGACAGACCTATGCAGGGTGGTTTTCCCTCCATTTCAAAAGACAGCAGGACTTTTGAAGGAGAAGATACTTGACTATGCATATATTTTGACAAATATGCCACCGGCAATTACAGATATCAAGAATTTAAGGATAATAAGAACTACTGATAATAGAGAGCTTATTTCATTAAAAGATCTGGCTACAGAAGCACTTTTATTCTCTAAGTGACAGCAGACATATTATAGCGGGAGTCTACAGCACAGATTAAAAGTCAAATGCATATTCATTCGGATGCTGCTTTGCGGAGGTTGAGTTGATATTGATATGTGTAAAGCAAAGCTCACAAAGATTATAAATGTACATGACTGCGGTAAGCTTATCAACTCTGCACTTGCAAAGGCACAGGTTGAGGGCGGTATGATGTAGATGGGCAGATGACAGCCCGGAGGTGCAGCTTGTAGATAAGAAGACCAGGAAAAGATGTCACTGACAGCTACTGGATTATAAATTATCTGGGCATGTATGGATCATCCAGCATCTTGAGACGGCATTTGTTGAGAATCCTGAGCCTACATCACCTTTCGGCATATCATTGGGTGAGCGACGGTGTGTCCTGTGGCACGGCTATAAGAAATGCTGATTATGAATGCTACAGGTGTAGGTGTTAAATGAATTACCTTTACGTCCGGGAAAAACTGCTTATGAATATTTTGATAAAAGCAGGTTTACTATTTAAGTAGGAGGAAGAAAATGGCGCGATATAAAAAGCTTTTATACGAGGCGACAAGCGTAGATGATGCTTGCAGACTTTTAAAAAGAACATCCAGCTCGTGAGTTGTGCACGGTGAGAGTGATGTTTGGTACAGATGAGAGAGAAGGTAAGAGAGCGTGGGTAAGGAGCTTGTAAGGTAATCTATATGCGTTTGGATGAGCTTAGAGGAATCTGCCTCGATACCGATGAAAATATAAGAATAGGATCTTTGACAAGCTTCCTCACATATTACAAAGAATCCTATTATGCAAAAATACATCAAATAGCAATCTCTGGTGAAGCTGTGGATCAAGATAGGTGGTACCGTGTGATCAAATATAGGAACTATCGGCGGAAATACATGTAACGAGTGTTACATCAGCCAGACTCCGCATCTACACTTTTGCATGGGATGCACAGGTGTTGGAGATAGCAGGAGAAGGCTACAGAGTAACGTAGTACCTATAAATGAATTCTATAAAAGCCGGGTACAGTGGATTTAAAAAGAGGGTAGATACAGATGTCAGCAATCATTGCTATCCTGAGAGGAAGGCTTATGAGAGGTTATAAAAAGGTCATTATGGCAAAGTATGCCATGAGAGAGGCTATGGATATCGCTACTACTGGGATGTTCTGAGTAAATGTAAAAACTCCTCGTGAGGATAAAAGAGAGCTTTGAGGATGTAAGAATAGCTTGCGGGTGTAGCAGGTCCGATTCCGATGAGAGTTCCTTCAGCGGAAAACTTTATCAGGAGGAAAAGAAGTTAATGAGGAGAATATAGGGCTTTGGTGCAGCGAAAGTTTTGGAAGATATCAATCCTCGTGATTCATGGAGAGCAAGTAAAGCTCAGATGTCATATCGGTGTTGTTATGGCAAGAAAAGCTTGGCGAAAAGGCTGTAAAAGCAGGCAGGAGGTGTAAGGTCGATTGACAGGACAGGGTTATATTAGTCAGTTTGCTGTGCAATCAACGGCAAGAAATGTGAGATAGGTAGATGTAAGAAGTTCACTTACATGATATGCTCAGAAATGACTTATAGACTGCTGCGTAAAAGGATGCGAAAGTAGGAGAGTGCGGAGCATGTAGTGTTCTTATAAACGAGAGGCATCTCACCTATGTATCTACTTGGCATGATTTGGGCTGAGGGCAAGGATATTCTTACATTTGGAAGGTCTTAGAGTGGGACCAAACGTGAGATATCAGCGGATTTGCAGCAGGCATTTATAGATGAGGGCTGCTGTATCCAGTGCGGTTTTGTACGCGGACTTTGTAATGTCGGCTGCAGAGATTCTGTAACGCGGAAAACTCTATTCAAAAAGAAAGAACTCAGAAAGTTGCTCCCAGGACATCTTTGCAGATGTACAGGATGAGTGAGAGCTTCCTTTGTTGCAGTTGAAAAGACAATGAAAAAGAGACTTGGCGTTGACTGATCGATAGGAGCTTGACTGGAGGGAGTGGTGAACAAAGATAGTTTAAAGCGACTGATTGATGTGGCAAAATGGGAAGAAAAAGCTGATCTCTGCACTACGGATCTATAGTGGATGTCTAGCAGCCGGAAAAACTATTTGAAGGCGGACCTTGCTGTAGCGGAAGGTTATATTGCAGGATTTGGAGAATATGATGGTGAAGTTGAGGTGGGATGTAGAAGAGGAAACATATCTCACGGGTCTTATGGATGCACATATTCATATAGAGTCATCATGCTGTACTCCTGAAGAATTCCGGCAGAGGTGGTGAGGTACCTCACGGTACCTACCACTAGTCAAGTAGCGGATCCTCATGAAACAGTGAATGTATGTGGTATAAAGGGTTTTCCACTATATGCAGGAGGCTGCAAAAAGCACCTGCCTTCAGTTAAATATATGATGCCGTCACTGTAGTACCTGCAACAAAAAGATGGAGGGATGCGGATGCGTAATATCGGCTGAAAGATATGGTAGATGGTATGACAGGATATTCGCGTGACTCTCGGCGAGGTTTATGGACTACAAATGCAATCATTGAAAATGATGATATTGCACTTGATAAAACTTGTTTCTAGCAAAGAATCATACGGGAAAATTGTGAACGGACACAGTCCGAATCTGTTTCGGTATGGGCACTAATGGCTATGCCTGCAGCAGGAATTGACACGGATCATGAGTGCTCCACCTCTGGAGAGAGATGGAAGACAGACTTGAAAGAGGCATCTATGTACCAGCTAAAGACCAGGGATCAGCCTGTCTCGTCTTGGCGCGCTTTATGCGAGGTATGCAGCCGAGTTTAATTTCAGAAGATGCTTATTATGTTCGGATGACAGACAAACTCTGAAGACTATGTGAGGACGGACATCTTGAGATATCATCTCGAAAAACTCTGAGCCGTCATGCCGAATCTCACCTGTGTAGCTGGCACAGCTACTGTGAATGTAAGGGAGTTGCTATGGACTCAAAGACAGGGGAATGATAGTACCGGGAAAGAGAGCTGGATCTTGTGATTTTGAAGATTTGAAAGATTTCAGTAGTATCATCGGTATACATCTCTGTGAGGAAAGCGGGCAAGAGACGGAGAGTATCTCAAGGAGTTAAAAAGCATTGATTTTACAGATGTCATCAAACACTGTACATCTGGATACCTTCCAGGAAATGCTACAAATGTGAAGCTGGAAATCCGATGAGGTTTATGCAATCGAAATGATTGTCGGAGGAGTGCTTTTCAAAGAAAACAAAGATAAAGATAAAGAGATGAAAACGACTTTTTGTCTTTGATATATATATAGATGCCTGCAAATGTGCGGTTATAGAGAGGCATCACAACACCGGAAAAGTTGGACTTGGAATAATAAAAAGGTTATGGCATACAAAAGCGGGTGCCATAGCGGCATCCGTAGCACATGATTCAGCATAATATCTGTCTACAGTAACAGAATTGTAAATGATGATGAGATGAATCTTGCATATTGAGAATGTAAAACAAAAACGGTGGAGGTTTTGCACTGGTAAAGGAACGAAAAGGTGATTGAAAGCCTGTCTTTTTACCTGTAGCCGGACTTATGAGGTAATTTAAGTGGTGGAAGAGGTTTCAAAGAAACTTTTAGTCTTCACAGAAAGGCCGTAGTTGAGATGTGTTAACGAAAGCCTTGAGCCTGTTATGTCACCACGGCTATGTCACCTATTGTTATTCCCTGGAGTTGAAACTCACTGCCAGAGGTTACTCGATTTTTGCAAGAGCATAGGTTCGCATAGACATTGAGGCGGGATTAGATTTTTGAAAATATGTTGAATGGCAGTGATATATAGACTTAAATATCTTGGAATTAAATTTGACTTATAAGGAAATCTAAAAACTCGCCGAGTATCACCGGAGTATAATAGGAGACTATATATGGAAAAAGTTTTTAAACTGAAAGAAAACGGAACCGATGTAAAAACCGAGATTATTGCCGGTATAACAACATTTATGACAATGGCATATATACTGGCGGTTAATCCGAATATCTTAAGTGCTGCAGGTATGGACAGAGGTGCCGTATTTACAGCAACCGCAATTGCTTCATTTTTAGGTACCGCACTTATAGCATTGTTTGCAAACTATCCTTTGCACTTGCAATCGGGTATGGGACTCAATGCATATTTTGCCTATACTGTAGTTTTAGGTATGGGATATACATGGCAGACAGCTCTTACAGCGTGCATTGTAGAAGGTATTATATTTATAGCACTCTCAGTTACAAATGTGCGTGAGGCTATCTTTAATGCGGTTCCAAGAAACTTAAAATCAGCTGTAAGTGTGGGTATCGGACTTTTTATTGCATTTATCGGACTTCAAAATGCCAAGATCGTTATAGGCGGTGCTACACTTGTAGAATTATTCTCACTTGGAGGATACAACAAGGTACATGGCGTTGAAGGTGTAATGGCTACAGGAAATGATGCAGGTATTACAGTTATCATCGCTATCATCGGTGTTCTTATTACAGCATTCCTGGTTGTAAAAAGAAGTAGGGAAATATCTCACTTTGGTATATTGGCAACATGGGTTCTCGGTATAATCGCTCAGGTTACAGGTTTGTATGTTTCCAAACCCTGCTCTCGGTTTTTACAGTGTATTGCCTGATTTTTCAAACGGATTAAGCATACCGAGTATCGGACCTGTTTTATTCAAGCTTGAGTTCCACAAGATTGCAACATTGGAGTTTGTAGTAGTTATGTTCGCATTCTTATTTGTAGATATGTTTGATACTATCGGTACATTGATCGGTGTATCTACAAAAAGGCCGGAATGCTTGACAAAAGACGGTAAGCTTCCCAAATATAAAGGGTGCTTTACTTGCCGGATGCTGTAGCTACTACACAGGTGCAGTGCTTAGTATAACAACAGTTACAACATGCGTTGAGTCTGCTTTCAGGTGTTTCTGAGGGTGGAAGAACAGTCTCATAGCAATGACAACAGCAGTTCTTTTTTGGCTTCATTGTTATTGTCACCTATATTCCTTGCAATACCTTCTTTTGCAACGGCACCGCACTTATAGTGGTAGGATTCTATATGTTCTCAAATGTTGTAATATATTGATTTCTCAGATAGGACAGAGGCTATCCTTGTATATCTGTATAGTTGCAAATGCCTCTCTCTCAGTCATTTCAGAGGGTATTTCAATGGGAATTATATCATATGTAATTATCAATGCCTTAACAGGAAGAACTAAGAAGTTATATCATTGCTTATGTATATACTTTTCATTATTGTTTATATTAAAAGTATATATTACCTAGGTTTTGTACTGGATATTTTCACTGCATGAATAGTTTTTAATAAATGAAGAGATATGGGAGACTCCTGCATCTCTTTTTAGTGACATGAAAAGACTTTTAATTTCAATCCTGAAAAGTGTGGGATAAATATGTATATTAGTACTTTGTGCACAAATAAATACAATTTAAAAATGTTTACTTAATAACAGCTAGCAGAGTGTGGGAAAGTAGAAAACAGAATGCAGCAGGAGTATTGAAATTTATTTTCAGAAATGGTAAGATACTTTCAGATGGAGGTAGTAAAATGAATGACAGAATCAAAACCTAAAGGGAAACTGATCGTTTTCATGCCACGCTGGAAAATGAACCGTTACATTCAGACTTCATTATGGGGAGAATGGCTTTTGCAGCAAAGATGGGTGGAGCTTGCGGCATCAGAGCAAATACGTTGTGGATATCAAAGAGATACAAAAACAGGTGGATTTGCTGATAATCGGAATTATTAAAAAAGATTATAATGACAGTGAGATTTATATCACACCTACAATGGACGAGGTAGATGCTTTGGTAGAAGCGGGGGTTGATATAATAGCACTGGATGCGACAAACAGACTCAGACCGAATAAGAAAAGCTTAAAGGAGTTCTTTTGGAGAGTTAGAGCAAAGTATTCTGATAAGCTGTTTATGGCGGATTGTTCCACAGAAGAGGAAGCAATCTTTGCGGATGAATTAGGTTTTGACTTCATCGGTACTACTATGGTCGGATATACAAAGGAGAGTGAAGGGCTAAGGATTGAGGAGAACGATTTTGAGATATTGAGAAATATCCTCGCTAAAGTAAAGCATAAAGTAATAGCTGAGGGTAATATCAATACACCTGAGAAATGTAGGAGAGTAATAGAACTTGGAGCGTTCAGTGTGGTTGTAGGTTCAATTATTACCAGACCGCAACTTATAACAAAAGAATTTTCAAAGGCGCTTGAACAGGTTGTGTAAAGGAATAATCTTGAGTGTAAGACTCATAGGAGGAAATATGAAGAAATTTTCGTTAATAGGTTTGAGATTACAGCGGCAGGTATGCTCGCGGCATGTGGCGGAGGAAAAGCGGCGGATCAAACAAGTGCAGCGGCTGATTCAAAGGCGGATACAAAGCAGGAGGGAGCAAGTGAAGCTTCAGGAGATGCTGCCGAGGTATCACTTTGGACATATCCTGTAGGAAAATGGGGAGACTCTGCAACAGTTGACGGAATTATCAAAAAGTTCAATGAGAAGTATCCAAACATTAAGGTAACTGTAGAGTATCTTGACTATCAAAAACGGTGATGACCAGATCAACACAGCTATGAAGGAAAGCAGGCACCGGATATCGTACTTGAAAGGACCTGAGAGACTGTAGCAAACTGGGGTGCAAAGGACCCGCGGTTGATGAAAAGGATATGTTTGAGAAGGATGCGGCATCAGATATCTATGATCCTGTAAAGGCCGACAGTAAGAGTCCTACAGGTGAGTGTTTTATGAGTATCCTGCATTCATGGAATTTTGCCCATCATGGCTGTAAACAAGACAATGTTTGAGAAGGCTGATGCATTACAGTATCTTGATTTGGACACTACATGGACAACAGACAACTTCCTTAAGGCTGTTCAGGCGGTATATGACTCAGGACAGCAGAATGTAGGTGCTATCTACTGTGTTTCACAGGGTGGAGATCAGGGAACAAGAGCTTTGGTAAACAATCTTTACTCAGGTACATTTACAGATAAAGATCACACAAAGTATGCAGTTGATTCTGAAGAGAACAAGAAAGCTTTTACAGGCAATTGTCGATCAGGCAGGGTTTAAACTTCTGATCCGTCTATAGCAGGTGGTGAGATTACACTTTTCAGAAACGGTATCAGAATGTCACTTTGCTGGAAATGCATCACAGCAGACAAATTCAGATAGCATGCAGGAAAGACAAAATGCAGGTGACGAGATTATCCTATGTTATTCCCAAGTGATGACGGCGTTACAGGCTTTTGCGGCGGTATTCGGATATGGAATCTTTGACAACGGAGATGCAGGTAAGATTGAAGCTGCAAAGACATTTATCGACTTCGTATGTAATGATGAGGCACAGGTTAAGGAAAGCGTTAAGGCTTCAGGATTCTTCCCTGTAAGACCTTCTGTAACAGGTGTATATGAGGGAACAGAGACAGCTGATGTAATGAAGCTTTTTGAAGAGAAGTTCATGCTTCAATGGGTGACTACTATCAGGTAACAGGGATGGACTACAGCTCGTACAGAGTGGTGGAACATGCTTCAGAGAATAGGTGCAGGCGGCGATGTGGCAACAGAGGTCGCAACATTTACAACTAATGCAAACGCGGCAGCAGCTCAATAATAACAGTAGTAAAATACTGATCTTTTAAAAATAGTTAGGTGATCTAATATAATGTAAAATGCTAAGGATTTTCTTTAGCAAACATTTTTAGAAAGGGGAAACATGGCAAGGTGTTTTATACAACCAGGTCGAGGAATTGGTAAGAAGAGAACCGCTTTCAGTTATATGTTTAGATGAATAAGCCTTGTATTCTTTATCGGTTTTTGTAATAATACGATGATTATATGTATATATACCAGCTTCTTTGATTCTACTATGGGCAAGGATGCATGATGTATTTATCGGATTTGAAATTATATAGAACTGTTTCAAGATTTGAATTTTCTAAAGGCACTTAAAAATACCTTTTGATTGTTATCGTTTTCAGTTCCTGTGGTTTGTATATTTTTCATTGTGGGTTTTCATCTGTACTATACAATCTAAATGATAAAGTACAGTTTTCAGATTATATCTCCTGTAGTTACGGTTCAGTGGTGCCCGTGTAGTGGTTTGGAAGTGGATGTACCAATAATTATTACGGTATCTTCAATTATATGGAAAAAGGTCAGGCGTTTTAAAAACAAATATCAACTGGCTTGGAGACGAGAGATTTGCTCTGGCATGTATCATATTTATCCTGCTTACCACATCTGTAGGTCAGCTCATAGTATTATATGTATCCGCACTTGGAAATGTGGATAATTCATTGGTTGAGGCCGCACAGGTGGACTGGAGGACAAATGAGTTGCAATTATTCTGGAAAATCAAAATGGCCGCAGATTATGCCTACAACATTATATATTCTTGTTATAACAACTATTAACAGTTTCAGTGTTTCGCTCTTATACAGCTTTTAACATCAGGCGGACCGAATCATTCAACAGATACTGTGAATGTATTATATCTACTATATGGCATTTAAGATGTTCAGATACGGATACGGAAATGCAATGGGCTGGTACTTGCAATATTTATAGCGGTATTGTCTGCAATTCAGTTTAGAGTGGCAAAGGAGAGATAATATGAAAACTTCAAATACACTACTGTATACCGTTGCATCGATAATTGTACTGATAGCTTTGGCGTTTTGCTTTGTTTTCCACTGTTATTGGAGAAGTTACAGGCGCATTTAAAACACCTGCTTTCAATAAATTCCACCGGGTACCTGATTATGGATACCTACAAAGAGACTTGTACTTGATAACTCAAAAGCTGTTCTCAGAGAGACGGCACCTATGGTCTTTGAATTGGGACTCATAAAAGGCCTATGGCGCCTGCAGCAGTAAGATGGATGATACTACGGCATTTATGGCAGTTGGTGGCCGCTGGTACTGCATGCCTTGCAGTAGCATCTATGGCGGGATATGCACTGCAAAAAGAGATTCCGGGACTTAAAGGAATTATACAATGCGCCACTGTCGTATGTGCCATGGCGTGCCTAAGCAGGTTTGATGCCGCTGCCTCTTATCAGAGAAAATGTCCGCACTTAAAAGCTTTACCACATCTATATGGGCGTGTTATACTTCCTACCGTAGGATGGCCTTTTCGGTGTATTCATGTGAAGCAGTTCTCCGAGGGTATACTCTACACAGAAATGCTTGAAGCTGCAAGAATTGACGGTGCAAGTGAATTTAAAAACATTTACTGATATAGGTTTCCAGATGGTAAAAGCCGGGGAGTGGGTGCTTTGGCAATATTCACATTTATTAACAGCTGGAAATGATTGAATTGTCATGCAGCTTCTGCTGCTAAGTTCTACTTCTAATTTGTGACAATTTCTCTCGTTGTAAACTACAAGCAGAAAACTCGATGATTTCGGACTTATAATGAGTGGAGCTACTGGCCGCAGCACCTATATTGATAGTGTTTATTGCACTTCAAAAAATACTTTACAAAGGTATTACTCTGTGCTGTAAAGGTTGGGGTAAGGCAGCGGAAAGAGGGGAAATGATATAATAAAATCGGTGATTCTATAATGGATCAATATACGTGTTTAGCTACTGAAAGAGATGGCGGATTATTTTTACAATGTGATGCGAGAATGGATATAAATATTCAGAATGTAGCTGAGAGCTCTATGTATCACAGGCGTCTATTTCAAGATTTGCAAAGTAGTGCGGTTTGTAGGTTTTAGAGGTTTATATTTGCATATATTGACAGTGTAAGTGAAAAGCTGAGTGGTAATAGTCACTCAGGATGTTTTATGTCGGGATTTTTAATAAGGCATGTTGATGTTGACAATGATCAGATGAGGTTAGTGAAGATGCTTGTAACCAAAGAAGGTCATAAAGCTGTAGGTAAGGGAAGCTCAGGATATGCAAGTGAAATGAGAGCCGTTTTGTGAGAGTGGGACTTGATATAGACTCTCTTACGGATCTAGACAGAATAAGAATGCAGTCGGTATTTTTAAAGACGGGTACTGTGGTGGTTTCGGTATAAGAGGTAAGACTGAGGATATTATTTCCTTTTAAAGTATGCACATGATAGAGGTAAAGACTGTATTTTTCATTAGCGGCGGACAGCATTATATGGGTTTTTGTGTGAGGTTGTGTTTGTGGCTTCACTTGAATATTTTGAGAACGGAAATCTTGTTTTCCACAGTTTCTGATGTTACTGTACTTGACCTTGTATACAGTGTACATAAATATTGACTGTGTTATAAAGTGCATCTTGGAGGATAATGTTACTACTTTAAATAAGAAGGGAAGATGATAGGGTTTTATTTGTCAAGACAGGACGGGTTATTGTATGAAAATTCGCTTGATTGTATCAAAAGTATTTTAATGTCTTTTGATGATTATAATTTTACTGTATATGTATGCCTTTATATTATTGATAGCTGCAAAAGAGGGAAGTAATTGGGTTTTTCATTTTAAGCTTTTGTTTGGAGTTGTGGTTAAATAAAAATTAGATATGTCAATTATCGGCATCTATTGTGAAGGGATGATCTTAGTTGATAAGAAACTGAAATACTAGGGGGTTAAGGCATCGGCAGTGGGTGCAAATAAGAAGAGTATGTCTACGCAGGAGTTCTTACAGAAACTGGAGGAACTTGTAAAAAGGGATTGCTTCTGATATGAAACTTATTATAGGTGGATAAATGATTTTTTGTGGGTATGGAGTGAATGTGACGTAGAGCAGATTTGTTCTTATCTTGAGAATAGGGTTGTTGAGATCAGTGAAAATATTCTGATGATTTTAATATTGACATTGATGGTATAGACAGTGTTGCAGATGATGACTCATACTTTTAGATGATGATGATTTTGATAAGGTTTGAAGAAGATATTGATCTCAGTGCGATGATCTTTTTTGAGGTGTGGGTGTTGAGGACCTGTAAGAATGTGTCTTAAAGAGATAGGTGGTACTGTTTTGACAGCAAATGAGGGCTTGAGTTTGCAAGAGAAGTGTGATGGAGATGAATAGCAAAAGCAGCGTTTTGGGAGCTAACCTATGTCTGGTTGTGAAGTATTGCAAAGAGGGTATGGGAAGAGGAATGAGTTTTTGACTTTGTACAGGAAATTTAGGCTTATAAGGGTGTTGAGTTCGATATACTAGGGTTTAAGTTTCAATTATGCTGTTGGTGGATCAGGTCTGTGACGAGAGCTTGCAGTGTGTGGAAGGACCATAAGGTTCCTGTGCATATGGTGGGGACTATAAACAAGATTAGTGAAGATGCAAAAGCTTACTTTGAGCTGGGTTGTGAGCCGAGTGTTACGAGCTTGATGCACTTGATGTGACTGAAGAAAGTGATGGAAATAATGGTGATTGAGGAGCCGCTTCTTGGTATTCTATGGGTGTGGAGGATGGGTCAAACATTTGAGATTTGTGGTGATTCAATGTTTTGACACCTGAGGAAATGTTGGATCGGTTATGTAGAGCATATAGATACATTGTTGGAGACTTGAAGGAAGGAAAGACAGGTTATTGGCGATTCGGTCTTGAGATGGACATCCGGAGTAGGAGGAGTAGGAAGGTTCAAGGTTACAAGGGAGAGAATAGGACAGATTGAGGCTAGGGCTTTGAGAAAACTTAGAAATCTGTAAGATCAGGGAGATCAGGGACTTTGGCGTGATAAATTTACAAAATTGGAAGTATTATAAAGAAGGGGTTTGGGCAATCGATGGGTTTTCTGCATGCTCTGCGGACATTGTTCATTTTATTGTATGGATTGTTTGGAAAAGTGTTTGGTTGACTGTGTTTTTTTTCAGATATTGATGATACTAAGGAATATGTTTTGGGTTGAGGGGCAAAGGGATGATAGGGGAGATGGATTTAAAGTGATGAAGTTCATTGAAGGAGATTATGACGAGTATTTTCACAGGGATAAAGTGCTATGAAAATGAAAAAGAGGGCGGAAAAAGATGTGATGTCTGCTTTGAGTTAAGACTGCATGAGGCCGCAAAAGCCGCATCAGATTACGGCTTTTAATTATTTTACTACTTCTCTTACTTATTTCATATGAAGAATGCCTGGAAAACTTTGTGAAATAGG
>BNJS01002082.1_pt1 | contig 84294 bp, 138 predicted proteins | sample 8540461 | NCBI WGS metagenome assembly BNJS01 (sample SAMD00202454, study PRJDB9452) | human saliva metagenome | isolation source: human saliva | place: Japan
CTTTAATCTTATATTTAAGATTTTTAGGTGCAGTTTTTTTAATATTAAATAAATAAATTATTATTTGATTTTTTTCAGCTTCTCCTAAATATTGTCCTACTCCACCATAATTTATTCCATCAATTAATTCTTCCTTATTTATTCCCATAACATCCATAGACATAGTACAAGCTGTAATATTTACTCCTGAATCTATAGCCTTTTTTTAATCAATTCTTCTAAAGACATGATATTCTTTTTTTCCTCATAATACTTCTTATCATTTTAGCACCAATTCCAAAAAATTCATTTTTGATACTGGTAAGTCCTTACTATTTTTTTAGGTAACATCATAGCAAACATTTTTTTCAATAAAAATTTTTTTCTTAGACAAATTCTTTTTTTCTTCAAAATAGATAGACCCCAGAAAGTAAAGAACATTGTTACTTTTTTTACCCATAGTAAGAGCTCCATTGGCTATTATAAATGCTGCTATTGCCTTGTCTAAATCTCCACTAAAAAAACTACCATTGTCATATTAGACTTTATCTTCAATTATCATATTCTCATGATTTTTTTCTATAACTTTTTGAAGTTTTTTTCCTTTTTTTGTAAAGTAGCATAAGTCAAGCCATCTTTTTTTATCTAAAGATAAAAGAGGATTTTTTTGTAACCTTGCTCCAAGCCTGAATATCATTATAGAAACCTGGATCAGAAACTTTTACCTTTAATTCTTCATTCTCTTGTAATTTATCAATTTTTTTCTTTTATTTTTTTACAAGTGGTCCTGGACAAGAGAGCCCTGATAAATCTAAATAATCTTCTTCTTTTTCCAATATTACTATTACTTTCTTTATTTATATTCTCTTCTTCTTTAGCTTTTTAAAATTACTTTTTCTCTACTTTTTTTATTCCACCAGCTAAATTTTTTTACTTTATATCCTTTTCTGACTTAAAAAAATCTTGAGGCTATATATCCTCTCAATCCAACAGCACAATATGTCCAAATTTCTTTATCTTTTTGGAAGTTCATTATATCTTTTTCTAAGTTCACTTAAAGGAATATTGATACTATTATCAAATTTTTCCGCCTATTAATTCTAATTCTTCCCTTACATCTAAAAATTATATTTTTCTTTTTCATTATAATTTTTTTAAATCTTCCATAAAAAAACTTGTTCTAATAAACCATCTTCTATATTTTTGTCCAATAAATCCAAGCATATTAGCTGGAGATTTTGCTGATAAAAATGGTGGAGCGTAGGCAAGCTCTAATTCACTTAAATCATCTATAGTAGCTTTTGAATTTTTATACTTGTTGCTATGACATCTATAAACTTATCTACACCACTTACCCCAAGAGCTTGAGCACCTAATATTTTTCTTATTTTTCTTTATTGTATAGAGCTTTTTATACTTATAGGACTTGCACCTGGATAATAAGCTACATGATTATTAGGATGTAAATATATCTTTTCATAAGGTATGTTTAATTGTTTTTAAAGTTCTTTCATTTAATCCTGTTGAAGCAGCTGTTAATTCAAATATTTTTTTACAATAGCAGTTCCCAAACTTCCTTTATATTTTTTTCATTTCTACCCACTATATTTCCAGCTACTATTCTTCCTTGTCTATTAGCAGGTCCTGCAAGTGGAATAGCTACATCTTGATTTGTTAGATAATTTTTTTAACAAGGATACTATCTCCTAAAGCATACACTCCTTTTTAAATTAGTTTCTAAGTTTTCATTGACAAGTATATGACCTTTTTTTCTCCTAAGTTAATTCCAGAATTCTGTAAAAAAACTTAGTATCAGGACTAACTCCTATTGATAATATAACTATATCTGTTGTAACAGTTTTTTTCCCACTTTCAAGTTTTATAATAATCTCATTTTCTGCTTCTTGAAATTCAACTACTTTTTTTCTGAAGTCATAAGCTTAAGTCCATTATTTATAAGTTCAAATTCTAAGATATTTGAAATTTCACTATCAAAAGATCCTAAAATATGAGGTGCTGCTTCAATTAAAGTTGTATCTATACCTAAATGTTTAAGGTTTTCAGCAGTTTCAACTCCCACATAACCTCCACCTACAACAGTCGCTTTTTTTATATTGCTATTTTTTTAATTTCAGCTTTTATTTTATCCATATCATTTATGTTTCTAAGTGTAAATATTTTATTCCTTTCAATTCCTTTTTATAGGTGGAAAAAGAGGTTTTGCTCCTGGAGATAGAACTAAAAAAATCAAAAATTTTTTCTTCATATTCTTCTCCATTTTTTTAGTTTTTAACTTTTACTTTCTTATCTTCACCATTTACCTCAATTACTTCACTATTCACTCTTACATCTAAATTAAATCTAGCCTTTAAGACTCTCAGGTGTTTGAACTAAAAGACTTTCTCTATTTTCAATTACTTCTCCTATATGATAAGGTAATCCACAGTTAGCAAAGGATACATATTCTCCTTTTTTTCAAATATAATTATTTCTAAATTTTCATCCAATCTTCTAAGTCTAGTAGCTGTTGAGGCTCCTCCTGCAACTCCACCAACTATAAGTACTTTTTTTCATAATTAAACCTCCTTGGCAAATAATTTTTCTATATAACTGCAAAATTTATTTATACTTTTTTTATACTTTACATTTTTTTAATATAACATAAGTATAACTATATACTTTATCTTTGTAAAGTACAGTCATTTTTTTGTCCGTATTTACTTTTTTTACAATTAATATTAAAATATATGAAAAGAGGTGAGCAGAATGGATAGAAATAAAGAATATAACTGTTTTTTTGAGTTTACATTGGATATAGTTGGAGGAAAGTGGAAGCCAATTATCTTATATTATATAAATATAAATTCTATTGCAAGATATAGTGAATTAAAAAGATTTATTCCAAGTATAAATGAAAGAATGCTTACTCGGCAATTAAAGGGAATTGGAAGAAGATAATTTGATAGAAAGAAAAAGTTTATCCTGTTGTTCCACCAAAGGTGGAATATAGATTGACAAAATATGGTGAGACACTAATCCCTATACTAAAGTCTCTTGTACTATGGGGGCAAAGATTATGCTAAGGCAATAAAATTTGATAATTTTTAAAATGGAATTTCCTAAAAATTAAAGGGACTGTTGCAACAGCCCCTTATTTAATTAATAATATCTTTCTAATAAAAATTTTACCAATCTCTGTCTTTTGGTATAATTTCTTTATCTAAGTCTTTAAAGTCTTCTATAATTTTTTTCCATTATCAATTAAAAATTATTCTATCAGCTAAAAAAATAGCATAGTCTAAAAATCATGAGAAATAAAAGATATAGGTTAAATTGATATTCTTTTTTGAATTTTTATATAGTAAATCCAAAATTTTTATCTTGAACTAAAGGGATCTAAAGCCACTTAAATGATTCATCAAATATCATAATCTGTGGTTTTTGTTGATAAAGCCCTTGCTAAACAAACTCTTTGTAATTGTCCTCCACTCAACTCATCTCTTCTTCTTGTAAGCAATTCAGGTGCTAATTCAACTTGTTTAAGCAATTCTAAAATAAATTCTCTTTTATCCTTTACATCAATATCAGTTGAAAAATTGTAAGGGTTCATATATTAAATCTTCAACAGTCATTCTTGGATTTAAAGGCATTATATGAATTTTGAAATAGAAATTCTATATCTTTATCAAAAATTTTAACTTCACCTGAAATTAGGCTTTTTCAAGTCCTATAATTATTTTTTAGCAATAGTACTTTTTTTCCTGAACCACTTTCTCCCATTATTGCAAGACATTTACCTTTTTTTCTATATCCAAAGAAAAATGAATTTAAGACTTCTTGTTGTCCGTATTTTTTTACTATGTTAATAAGTTCTATTGCCTTCATCTAACTTCCCTTTCTCCTATAAATAGTAGTTTCTAATAATTTTGCACCAAAGTCTGAGCTTTTCTTTAATTAGTTCTGATTTAAGTTTAGGATTAAATTCTTCAATAATCTCTCCATTTTTCCATTACTAGACATCTATCTGATATAGCTTTCATCAAATAATAATCATGAGTTATTAGAATAATACTCTTGCCTATATTATTAAGTTCTTTAAAGATTTTTTTATAATCTCATGACGATTATAACTATCCAAAGCTGAAGTTACTTCATCAGCGATAATTATTTTTAGAATCTAAACCAACAATAAGTGCTATCATAACTCTTTGTAACATTCCACCGCTTAATTCAAAAAGGATATTTATTTAAAATTTCATCAGCATTATCTAAATTAACCTGTTTCAAATTTTTTTAGCAAACTCTATAATTTCTTTTTTTAGAAACATTTTTTTATGGCTAAGATAAGTTTCCAAGAAAGTTGTTTTTTTATTTTTTTGAAAAGGAAGAAATACATTTAAAGGATTTTTGAGTTATATATCCTATTCCTTCCCCTCTATACTTTCTTAAATCTTCTTCAGAAAAAAATCAAAAATATTTCTTATCTTTAAAAAGAATCTCACCTTCAACTTGCATATTTTTTTATTTTTTTAATCCCATTATCATTTTTAGATAACATTGTTTTTTTCCTGAACCACTTTTGCCCAATTATTGAGACTATCTCTTTTTCTTTTTAATGTAAAAATTTATATTATCTAATATTTTTTTATCTGATATTTTTTTAATGAAAGGTTCTTAATTTCTAAAATATTCATTTTGTACCTCTAAACTTTTCTTCGATTTGTGAAGCTATGAAACGAAATGAGCCAACAGCAAATAATATCATCATTCCTGGATATATCATAAGATTAGGGTGATTTCTAAAAAAATGTTCTACTATCATGTATCATATTACCCCATTCAGATATATTAGGCTGTACTCCTATACCTAAGAATGAAAAAAAGAAGAAATCATCAAAAATAATACTTCCTATATTCATTAAACTAGCTGTTAATATAGGGACCATAAACAAAAGGAAAGATATGTTTTTTTCAAAATATATTTAGTTGGCATTCCTTTTGAGAATGGCATATTTTTACATATTCATTTTTGCTTTTTGTGAGATAACTGAATTTTTTTAAAATTCTAGCATAATAAATCCATTCAACTGCAACAACAGAAATTATCATGTTGCTTATCCCAGCACCTAACATTCCAACAAAAACCATAGCTAATAGGAAACTTGGAAATGTTGAGAATATCATAGTCAACCAGTCAAAAAACTTTTCCTCTTTTCCTTGTTTCCAACCAATAAAAAGTCCTATGGGTACACTCACTAATAACAAGATTACTTGTATACTAAGTGATATTGAGATAGAAAGTCTTGCACCATAGATAATTCTTGAAAAAAATATCTCTACCTAAGGCATCAGTACCTAAAATATAGGTTTTTATTTGGTGGAAGTAATTTTAAAGATAAATCTACATATTGAGGATCAGAAGGTGCTATCATTGGAGCAAATATTGCTAGTGCTATCCAAAAAAATAATAGAAAGATAGCAAAATAAAATTTTTATATTTTTTTAGCCATTATTTTTTTCTCACCTTTAATCCTTGGATCTAAGTATTTTTAAAATACTATTCATAAAATGTGTTGCGATTATAAAAAAAGTAAACCAAAAACCATAATACAAGCTTGAATTAAAGGTACATCTCCTGCTTGAATAGCTTTTTGTGAAGAGAAAACCTATTCCTGGCCAAGAGAATATCTCTTCAACAAGTATAGAACCTGTAAGTATGGATACAAAAAGTGAAAAGAAAAATCCACTTAAAATTGGTATCCAAGCACCTTTTTAAAAAGATAATTAAATATTATATATCTCTTTTTCAAACCTCTTAATATAGCATTTTTCTAAAAGATTATTTTGTATATTCTCCAATATGCTTTTTTTAACAAACTCTATATACTGTCCTATGAATGGAACAGCCAAAGTTATACTTGGGAGAATAAAATTCAAAAATCCACCTCTTCCTGAGACAGGAAGCCAATTTAGTTTAACTGAAAAATAATAGTATCAGTGAAAAATCCAAGCCAAAAAAACAGGCATAGAAACAAATATTGTTGTTATACTTATGATTAATTTATCTATCCAAGTTCCAGTTTTTTTATAGCTGTTAATATTCCTATTGGTAATGAAATTAATATTATTAGAAAATGTTGAAAATATTGTTAATTGAAAAGTTGCATATAAGGCTTTAAAAGTTAAATAAATAGCAGGTTCTTTTTCTTAAAAAAATGAAGATCCAAAATTTCCCAATAAAACATTTTTTTAACCATTTTTAAATATTGAATTATCAGTGGAGAATTAAGACCTAATTCTCTCTCTTTTGCTTTAATAACTCGTCTGTAATAGGAAGATGAGAAGCCCGCAGATAGTTTTTCTGCAGGGATCTCCTAGTGTAAGTTGGATAAATATAAAAGCAAGTATTGATATTACAAACAAGGCTGAAATAATATCAAAGATCTTTTTCATATTTCTCACCTTAATTATTTTTTTATCTATAAAAACTTAAAGGTAATTCATATTCTTGAGGGCATGAATCTTACACCTGTTAAGTTATCTCTGTAAACTGCTATTAGAGATTGATAAGTTAAAGGCACATAAACAGCTTGTTCATGTAATGTTGTTAAAATTTCTTTATAAAGTTCTTCTACTTTTTGTGGATCAGATTCAACTAAAACTTGATGAATTTTTTTCATCTAATTCTTTTTTCATTGGTAAACCAAGTTGAGCTTCATAATCAGGATTTCCATTTTTTCTGCAACAGTTGCCATAGCATTTATATAAGCATGTGGATCCCAAGGTGCTCCCCAAGAATAATTTAACATTACATTATATTTTAAATCATCTGTTTCTTCCCAGAAATTCTTTTTCTTCTAATGCTTTTTATTTCTACATTAACTCCTATCTTTTTTTCCATTGTCCTTGAATATATTCAGCAATTTGTTTATCTAAAGTTTTTTTGTTGCTATATATGGGAAATACTAAATGTTAGAACTTGTACCATCTTTTTTTCATAGATATTCTTTTTCCCATCTTTATATCCAGCTTTTTTTCAATATATTCTTTTAGCTTTATCAAGATTATATTCAAAAAGGTTTTTAAATCTTGTTTTTGAATGTGGCATATTTAGGAGCAAATATTGTATCTGCAGGTTTTTTTCTATTCCATCTAATATACCTTCAGATATTGCTTTTCTTGTCAGTTGCATAAGTTAAAGCATATCTTAAATTAATATCACTTTAATACACCTGATGTTGTATTAAACATAAGTAATCTTGTTGACATAGGATCTGATATAGCTGTCTTTGATATTTTGGAGTCTTCTTGATAAGATTTAAAAGTATCATAACTTATTAATCCATTTCCATAAATCATATCAAGTTCACCCAGCTTCAAATTGTAAAGCTCTTGTTTCTGCATCTGGAATTATTTTTTTATAACTACTTCATCAAGTATAGGTTTTTTCTCCCCAATAGTTAGGATTTTTTTCAAAAAAATTGCATATTCATCTTTTTTTATGTTCTTTTAATATCCAAGGTCCTGTTCCTATTGATGCTTTTTATACCTTTATATGTATCTCCATCATCTGGGAAAACCAGCATCAGCTAAGAAACGAATTGGTCTTATCATTGCTAAATCATATAAAGTTGGAGTATATGGTTCATCTAAAAACTCAATTCAAAAGTGTTTCTCATCTACTGCTCTATATGACTTTAATATGATTAGTCAATCCAAACCAAGAATGTCTTTCTTTATTTAAAAAAATATAGAATCAAAAATTTTTTTCTTTACATTATTTCAGCATTAAAAATCACTACCATCTGAAAAATTTTACTCCTTTTCTTAAATGGAAAAGTATATGTCTTTTCCATCTTTCAGAAATATCCCAACTTTCAGCAAGTGATGGTAAAATTTCTCCATTTTCTCCATAATTTACAAGTCCTTCATAAACCATTCCTTGTGTAATAAATTGATCTGGTAAATAGGCATGAGGATTTAAAGAATCCTATATCTTCGATTCCAAGAAATTGTTAAAGTTTTTCTTTTTCAGTTCTCTTCTACTTTTTGCTTTCTTTAGCTTTTTTTCTCCACAAGCAACTAAAAAAATAGTAAAGAAAAATACTAACATTAAAAAAATAACTTTTGATAATCTTTTTCATAATAAATCTTTTGCTCTCCTTTATTTTTTTATATTTGTTAACTCATTTTTATAGTATAACATATTAAGCAAATAAAAAAACAATTAAATAAAAAAATAATACATCAATAATCAAAAGTAATTTCGATGGTAAAAATTTTTTTAAATAAATCTTGACAAATCAATAAAAAGAATATTATAGTTATAGTATAGACAATTAAATATGTAAAATAAAGTCTTCAGGGCAGGGTGAAATTCCCGACCGGTGGTATAGTCCACGAAAGCATTTGCTTTGATTTGGTGAAATTCCAAAACCGACAGTAGAGTCTGGATGGGAGAAGAATTAGATTTTTTTAATTATGCTCATATTGCTCAGACTTTTGTTTGAGCATTTTTTTATTTAATAAAAAAATTTTAAATATATTTGGAGGTAAAAATGAGAGTATTTGAAGGAAAAATTTAATGGAGAAGGAATAAAAAAATTGCAATAGTTGCAGCTAGATTTAATGAATTCATAACATCTAAAATTAATAGGTGGAGCTGAAGATATCTTAAGAAGACACAATGTAGAAGATGATAATATAAATCTATTTTTGGGTACCAGGAGCATTTGAAATCCCTTTAATAGCACAAAAAAATTAGCTAAATCTAAAAAAATATGATGCAGTAATAACTTTAGGAGCTGTTATAAAAGGATCTACACCACACTTTGATTACGTGTGTGCAGAAGTATCAAAAGGAGTTGCTCATGTAAGTTTAGAAAGTGAAATTCCTGTAATATTTGGAGTTTTAACAACTAACTCAATAGAAGAAGCTATTGAAAGAGCAGGAACAAAAAGCAGGAAACAAAGGAGCAGATGCTGCTATGACTGCTATAGAAATGATCAATTTAATAAAAAGGAATCTAATTATGGACAAAACTGTAGATGAAAAAGTTTATGGCAAGAGCTATAGAACTTGCTTTTAGAGGACTAGGAGGAGTGAATCCTAATCCACTTGTTGGTGCAGTTGTAGTAAAAGATGGAAAGATAATTGGTGAAGGTTGGCATAAAAAATATGGTGGTCCTCATGCTGAAGTTTGGGCTTTAAATGAAGCAGGAGAAGAAGCAAAAGGAGCCACTATATATGTTACTTTAGAGCCTTGCTCTCACCAAGGAAAAACTCCACCTTGTGCAAAAAGAATTGTAGAAGCTGGAATAAAAAGATGCGTAATTGCCTGTGTTGATCCCAATCCTTTAGTTGCAGGTAAGGGTATAAAAAAATAATAGAAGATGCAGGAATTAAAGTTGATTTTGGAATTTTTAGAAAAAGAAGCAAAAGAAGTAAATAAAGTATTTTTTTAAAAATACATAGAAAATAAAATTCCTTATTTATTCTTAAAATGTGGAATAACTCTTGATGGAAAAAAATAGCAACAAGAAGTGGAAAAATCTAAATGGATAACTAATGAGCTAGCTAGAGAAAAAGTTCAATTTTTAAGAACAAAATTTTTCAGCTATTATGGTTGGAATAAATACTGTTTTAAAAAGATAATCCTAGTTTAGACTCAAGACTTGATGAGGAAAAAGTTTGGAATAGAAAAAAAGAAATCCTTTTAGAGTTGTAGTAGATCCAAATTTAGAAAGTCCAATAGACTCTAAGTTCTTACATTTTAACGATAATAAAGCAATAATAGTTACATCAAATGATAATAGAAATCTTGAAAAAAAGTTAAAGAATATGAAAATCTAGGAACAAGATTAATCTATCTTGAAGGAAAAAAATATTTAAGATGGAAGATATTTTTAAAAAGAATTAGGAAAAATTAAATATAGATTCTGTTCTTTTAGAAGGTGGAAGTGGACTTATTTCTACTGCTTTTCAAAGAAAATGTAATAGATGCTGGAGAAATATTTATAGCTCCTAAAAATTATTGGAGATAATTCATCTATTCCTTTTATAAATGGATTTAACTTTAATAGTATGGAGGAAGTATTTAAACTTTCTAATCCTAAATTTAATATTTATGGAGATAATATCTCTATAGAGTTTGAAAAATCTATAGATATTATTTAAAAAAATAAGTGAGTTACGAATGGAAATTTTTAGATAAAAAAATCAAATAGAATGAGCTGAGTAATTGTCGGAGTGTCTGAGCGAAGCGAGTTTCTGAAATTACAGCGAATTCTTGATTTTTTTATCGTTAAGAAATTTGCTCAGTAACGAACTATTTTTTTAATAGTTAATAAGGTAAGGTGGTATATGTTTACAGGTTTAGTTGAAGAGAAAGGTAGTGTTATTTCTTTAAATAGTGGAGATAAATCTATCAAATTAAAAAAATAAAAAGCAAATAAAGTTTTAGAAAATGTTAAACTTGGAGATAGTATTGCAAACCAATGGTGTATGCCTGACAGTTACTGAATTTTCAAAAAGATTATTTTTGTTGCAGATTGCATGTTTGAAACTATTTCTAGGTCTAATTTAAAAAGATTAAAAGCAGGGAGATGAGGTGAATTTAGAAAAATCTATCACTTTGTCGACACCACTTGGAGGACATTTAGTTACAGGTGATGTGGATTGTGAAGGTGAGATTGTTTCTATCACTCAAGAAGGAATTGCTAAAATTTATGAAATAAAAAAATTAGCAGAAAATATATGAGATACATTGTTGAAAAAAAGGGAGAGCTACTATTGATGGAGCTAGTCTTACAGTTATATCTTTTAACAGATGATACTTTCTCTGTTTCATTGATACCTCATACACAAGAAAAAAAATAATATTAGGAAGTAAAAAAAGTTGGGGACATTGTAAATATTGAAACTGACTTAGTTGGAAAAATATATAGAAAGATTTGTCCATTTTGACAAACTTGAAGAAAAAAAGAAAATAAAAAAAGTAAAATTTCAAGAGAGTTTTTTTGCTTGAAAAATGGTTTTTTTAGGAGGATAAAATGATTTACAAAATTGAGGATGTATTAGAAGATATTAAGAATGGTATTCCTCTAATAATAGTAGATGATGAAAAATAGAGAAAATGAAGGAGATCTTTTTGTTGCAGCTGAAAAAAAGCAACTTACGAAAGTATTAATCTTATGGCAACATATGCAAGAGGTTTAACTTGTACACCAATGTCAAGTGAATATGCAGTTAGACTAAACTTAGATCCTATGACTGCAAGAAATACTGATGCCAAAATGTACAGCTTTTCACAGTATCAGTTGATGCAAAAGAAGGAACTACAACAGGAATTTCAATAGCTGATAGACTTACAACAATTAAAAAAATTAGCTGATATAAATTCTGTAGCTACTGATTTTCACAAGACCTGGACATATATTTCCATTAATTGCAAAAAGATAATGGAGTTCTTGAAAGAGAAGGACATACTGAAGCAACAGTTGATTTATGTAAAATATGTGGGACTTGCACCTGTATCTGTAATCTGTGAAATTTTTAAAAGATGACGGTACTATGGCAAGAATGGATGATTTAGAAGTATTTTGCTAAAGAACATAATTTAAAAATTATCACTATAGCAGATTTAATAAAAATATAGAAAGAAAACTCAAGAATTAATGAAAGTTGAAGTTGTAGCTAATATGCCAACTGACAATGGAACTTTCAAAATAGTTGGTTTTGAAAAATCATATTGATGGTAAAGAACATATAGCACTTGTTAAAGGTGATGTTGCTGGAAAAGAAGGAGTTACTGTTAGAATACACTCTGAATGTTTCACAGGAGATATCTTAGGTTCTTTAAGATGTGATTGTGGTTCTCAACTTAAAACTGCAATGAGAAGAATTGATAGACTTGGAGAAGGAGTTATCCTTTATCTGAGACAAGAAGGTAGAGGAATAGGACTTTTAAATAAATTAAGAGCTTATAATCTACAAGAAGAAGGAATGGATACACTAGATGCAAACTTACATCTTGGATTTGGTGCAGATATGAGAGACTATGCTGTTGCTGCACAAATGTTAAAAAGCACTAGGAGTTAAATCTATAAAACTTTTTAACAAATAATCCATTAAAAAAATTAATGGACTTGAAGAATATGGAATGCCTGTTGTTGAGAGAGAAGAAATCGAGATAGAACATAACAAAGTTAATAAAGTGTACCTAAAAAAACTAAGAAAGAAAGAATGGGACATCTTTTTAAAAAAATAAAATAAAATATACTAAAATTACCTCAAAATACTGGAAAAGGAGAAGCTAAATGACTTCTCCTTTTTACTTCTTATTCTTCTTTAAATACACCTGCTATAAAGCTACACCCTATTCTATTTTTTTAAGTTATTACCCATTCTAACTGAAAATAATATATCTTCTATTGTTTTTTTCCACTCTCATTTCTTAATGTATCTATAATTAACTCTCCTTCTGTTAGAACAAAAGCCTTCTAAAGTATCCAAAAAAATATAAGAAACTTTTTAGAATCTTTCAAAGTTTTTACTATAGAAAGGATAAATTATATTTTTTTAATAATATCTTCTTTTTGAAATAGTTTTATTTATATTTAAACTTCCAAATACACTTATTCCAGAATCTTTTAGCATATATTTAACATCTTCAACATCAAGATTTATAAAACAAACTCCATAAATTATATTCTCAATCATTTTTTTATAAGTTCTAATAATAAATTATTTATATCATCTTTTTTTAGTTACTGGAAAAAAATAGCATCGATAGTTTCTTCTAAAACTTTCCTATTTTTCCATAACAATTTTTTTCTTCTAAAATAGTTGTTGTAACAATTTCTTTTCTCTTTTAAAAGTTTTTTTCCAACTTCTAATAATTTTTTTCTAAATTTTTCAGTATTAGTTCGTAAAAAAATACAATATCTCTTTTTAGAAAAATTAGTATTTAAATTTTCTATACTTTCATCTAAGTCTAATTTTAAAAAATCAATATTTTTCATTATCTTTAAAAATAGTTCTTAAGTATAGAGATGCTATAATCACCAATAGTTATAACTTTTTAATTTTTTTCTTGCATATATGACCTCCCTAAAAAAATCTTTTTATTATATTCCAAATATTTTTAGTTATTTCCTTGATTTCATTTTTTTCATTATATCTTTTTTTCTACTAGTTCTAAGGCTGAATCAGAAAAAAATTTTCTAAAATCAATTTCTTTTTTATATGAAACCATACTCCATATTGGTCGTTATTTAATCCTTTCAAAAGTTTTTAAATTATTGAATTTTTTTCACTGTATTTATTAAAAAAATTTTGAATCAATCTTTTTCCATATCCTCAAGTTTAATTGGGGTATATCCTTTATCATCAGTATATTGAGAAATTTGAAAACTTCCTCTTATATCATTTGTAACTTCAATTGAAAAAAAATTAAATAATAATCTAAATTATTATCTTTATTTTTTTATTTTATCTAATCTATAACAAGAACCTGCTACTCCCGTTCCATTAAAAAAAGTTGTATGTTCTACTATAACAAAAAGAATCTTCTTTCAATATTTCTTTATCTTTTAATTTCTTTTCTATATTTTTTTATCTATTCCTTCTATAAAATTCAACTATTATACTTTTGTATTTTTTTCCTTAAATCTATCATTTTAAAAAAATTTTGTTGTTTTTCATTTCTTCGAATGTATTTAATATTTCCATATTTGCCTCCTCAATTTCTATTAAATTTTTTTAATTGCTCCTATATACTGTAAAATAAATGAATATTTATATTTTTTTCCTTTTTTTAGATAATTTAAACTTTCTTCTAGCCAAGGTAATATATTATCTTCAAAAACTAATACATTTTACTTCCGAATTTATACTTACTTCACTAGGTTCATGTCCGTCAAGTGTTAAATAAAATATCTTATAATCTTTTTCCCCTACTTTTTACAATAATTTTTCATATCTTTCTATTTGTCTATCTCCATCACTAGCATAAATTTTCATTTCGATTGCTATACATAAACTTTTTACTTTCAATAACAAAGTCAATTCTTCCATTTTTTTATTACATGCTCTCTAGATATAGAAATTTTTTTCTTTTTAAAAAAATTCTTTTTATTTTTAGTTTTAGAAAATCCTAAAACTTTTTTTCTAAAAAAATGAAGTAAAAAGAGTTTCTTTTTTTCATTTGTTTCCCATTTACAATCCATTAGAAATTCTAAAATTTTTTTGCATGAGCTGAAGCTTCTTTTGTGTCCATTTCTATTATATTTAATATATTTAATCTCGGACTATCTTTTTAATAAATATTCTTTTTCAAATGGTTTAGTAATCTTTAATAATTTTTTTGAGCCTTTTTTTATATCTTTTTTTCATCAAATTCTATATTTTTCTCCCATATACTTCCTCCCTAAATTTTTATTTTTTTATTTAAAATCAATAATATTTTAAAAATATAATCTCCAATTTTAATCAACTCCTCTATATTTTATAAATATATTGTATCAAATTATAATGACATATAATGTCGTATACAAAAAAATTTTTTTAAATATTTTTTTAATTTAATATATTATATCTTATTTCTATTTTTAGATTAAAAACTTTTTTATAAAAATTTTTTTAAACTAAATAATTTACTAAATAATAGTATAAATTTATCCTTTATTTTATTAGGAACTATATTTCTATACTAAATTTTTTTAAATCTAAGTTCAATATATTTTATTAAAATCATTGTGAAATATAAATAAAAAAATTATTTTTTTAGGTTCGCATATGTCAACTCCAATATTTGTTAAATTGTTTTTTTATCTTTTGTAAATTGATAGAATAAGTCAAGAAAATAAATAAGTCAATTTTTTTAAAAAAATGGAGGAAAAAAACAAATGATATATAATAACTTACTAGATTTAATTGGAAATACACCTGTTGTGAAGGTTAATTTTTAAAGATGAAAAATATTGCAGATGTATATGTAAAACTTGAAAAAAATTCAATTTAAGTGGAAGTGTTAAAGATAGAGCAGCTTTAGGAATGATAGAAGCTGCAGAAAGAGATGGTTTATTAAAAGAAGATAGTGTTATAATAGAACCTACATCAGGAAATACAGGAATAGCACTTTCATTAATCGGAAGATTAAAAGGATATAAAGTTGTAATCGTTATGCCAGATACTATGAGTATAGAAAGAAGATCAACTTTAAAAGCATATGGAGCCGAACTTATCTTAACAGATGGAAGCAAAGGAATAGGAGAAGCAATTGCAGTTGCAGAAAAATTAGTTGCAGAAAATCCAAACTACTTTATGCCACAACAATTTAATAATAAAGCTAATCCAGAAAAACACTATGAAACAACAGGAAAGGAAATATTAGATGACTTTAAAGTTGTAGATGCTTTTGTTGCAGGTGTTGGAACAGGAGGAACTTTAGTAGGAATAGGAAAGAGACTAAAAGAAAGATCAAAAGATACAAAAGTAATTGGAGTTGAACCCAGTACATCAGCTGTTCTTTCAGGAGAAGCACCTGGAAAACACTCTATACAAGGTATAGGAACAGGATTTGTTCCAGAAAACTATGATGCTACTGTTGTAGATGAAGTTATAAAAATATCTTCAGAAGAAGCATTAGAATTTGCTAAAAAAGCTTCTCATGATTTCGGATTATTTGTAGGAATTTCATCAGGTGCAAACATTGCTGCAGCTTATCATGTTGCAAAGAAATTAGGAAAAGGTAAAACAGTTGTTACAATAGCTCCAGATGGTGGAGAAAAAAATATCTATCTATTGAAGCATTTTTTTAACAAAATAAAAGATAAAACTATAGTTAAGAGGAGTAAAGAAAAGTGAATATTTTTTTAAATGGTTAAAAGATGAATTTTTTTAAACATACAAGAGAAAGATCCAGCAGTAAAAAAAGTAAATTGGAAATAATATTATATGCTTCTTTTTCATGCTGTATTATACCATAAATTAGCTCACTTTCTTTATAAATGTAAATTATACTTCTTAGCTAGACTTATATCACAAATAGCAAGATTTTTTTAACAGGAATTGAAATACATCCAGGAGCAACATTAGGAAGAAGAGTGTTCTTTGATCATGGAATGGGAATAGTAATAGGTGAAACAGCTATCGTAGGAGATGACTGTGTAATATTTCATGGAGTTACTTTAGGTGGACTTAGTTCAAAAAGACCTAATCAAACAAATAGTAGCAAGAGACATCCTACTATAAAAAAATAATGTTATGCTTGGAGCAGGAGCAAAACTTTTTAGGAGATATAACTATAGGTGAAAATGTAAAAGTTGGAGCTAATGCAGTTGTTTTTAACAGATGTACCTGATAATGCTATAGCAGTAGGAATTCCTGCTAGAATTATTGTCAAAGAGTAGTTCCTTAATCATAATAATTATATAGAAAAAGCTGTTATTTTTTTATTAACAGCTTTTTTTGCATAAAATTTAGATTTTTTTATATCATCATAATTTCCACTTTCAAATTTCTTTACTACATAAGAGCAAACAGGATGAACTTTAAAATTATTTTTTTCTAGCATAGTCTACAGCAACATCTAAAAAGCTTTCCTGCTATACCTTGACCTTTTAGTTTATCTGAAACAACTGTATGATCAAAAATTAAAAGTATTTCCATTTCTTTTTATATTCAAGTCTTGCTAAGATTTCTTTATTATCATCATATATATAGAAACCATTTCCTTCATAGTGAACTATATCATTCATTTTTATACCTCCTAAAAAAATATTTTTTTGTTAAGATAATTATAACAGAAAAAAAGTTAAAATTGAGAAATATTTTTATAAAATTCAAATAAATTTTTTTATTGAAAATAAAAAAAGAAAAAAATAAAATTCAAAAAAATTAAAAAAATTTTTTTAAAAATTTTGTTGACAAAGTTTATTTTAAATGATATTATAACTGATGTCAATGAGACAAGGACATTAGCAACAGAATAGAGAAAAGACAAAAAAAGCAACCATAAATTTGGTGTTAAATTAAAATAGCAAAAATTGAGCTATTAAAAAAAGATTGAACGAAGAGTTTGATCCTAGCTCAGGATGAACGCTGACAGAATGCTTAACACATGCAAGTCTACTTGAACTTCGGTTTGGGTGGCGGACGGGTGAGTAACGCGTAAAGAACTTGCCTCACAGTTAGGGACAACATTTGGAAACGAATGCTAATACCTGATATTATGATTTTAGGGCATCCTAAGATTATGAAAGCTATATGCGCTGTGAGAGAGCTTTGCGTCCCATTAGCTAGTTGGAGAGGTAACGGCTCACCAAGGCGATGATGGGTAGCCGGCCTGAGAGGGTGAACGGCCACAAGGGGACTGAGACACGGCCCTTACTCCTACAGGGAGGCAACAGTGGGGAATATTGGACAATGGACCAAAAGTCTGATCCAGCAATTCTGTGTGCACGATGACGTTTTTCGGAATGTAAAGTGCTTTCAGTTGGGAAGAAAAAAATGACGGTACCAACAGAAGAAGTGACGGCTAAATACGTGCCAGCAGCCGCGGTAATACGTATGTCACAAGCGTTATCCGGATTTATTGGGCGTAAAGCGCGTCTAGGTGGTTATGTAAGTCTGATGTGAAAATGCAGGGCTCAACTCTGTATTGCGTTGGAAACTGCATGACTAGAGTACTGGAGAGGTAAGCGGAACTACAAGTGTAGAGGTGAAATTCGTAGATATTTGTAGGAATGCCGATGGGAAGCCAGCTTACTGGACAGATACTGACGCTAAAGCGCGAAAGCGTGGGTAGCAAACAGGATTAGATACCCTGGTAGTCCACGCCGTAAACGATGATTACTAGGTGTTGGGGGTCGAACCTCAGCGCCCAAGCTAACGCGATAAGTAATCCGCCTGGGGAGTACGTACGCAAGTATGAAACTCAAAGGAATTGACGGGGACCCGCACAAGCGGTGGAGCATGTGGTTTAATTCGACGCAACGCGAGGAACCTTACCAGCGTTTGACATCTTAGGAATGAGACAGAGATGTTTCAGTGTCCCTTCGGGGAAACCTAAAGACAGGTGGTGCATGGCTGTCGTCAGCTCGTGTCGTGAGATGTTGGGTTAAGTCCCGCAACGAGCGCAACCCCTTTCGTATGTTACCATCATTAAGTTGGGGACTCATGCGATACTGCCTGCGATGAGCAGGAGGAAGGTGGGGATGACGTCAAGTCATCATGCCCCTTATACGCTGGGCTACACACGTGCTACAATGGGTAGTACAGAGAGTCGCAAAGCCGCGAGGTGGAGCTAATCTCAGAAAACTATTCTTAGTTCGGATTGTACTCTGCAACTCGAGTACATGAAGTTGGAATCGCTAGTAATCGCGAATCAGCAATGTCGCGGTGAATACGTTCTCGGGTCTTGTACACACCGCCCGTCACACCACGAGAGTTGGTTGCACCTGAAGTAGCAGGCCCTAACCGCAAGGAGGGATGCTCCGAGGGTGTGATTAGCGATTGGGGTGAAGTCGTAACAAGGTATCCGTACGGGAACGTGCGGATGGATCACCTCCTTTCTAAGGAGTATATGTCTTTCTCTATTCTATTGGTAATGTTCTTAGAACATTGCGCTGAACATTGGAAACTATATAGTAGAACAAACAAGAAAACAAAAATTAACTCTAACAATTTCTTAGAGTTAGCTGTCAAAAAAATAGGTTAAAATAATTAAGGGCACACAAAGGATGCCTAGGTAGTAAGAGCCGATGAAGGACGTGGTAAGCTGCGATAAGCCCTAGATAAGTTGCAATCGAACGTAAGAGTCTAGGATTTCCGAATGGAGCAATCTATTAAGATGGAGTCTTAATACGAAAGAGGGAACCGCGTGAACTGAAACATCTAAGTAACGCGAGGAAAAGAAAGTAAAAACGATACCCAAAGTAGCGGCGAGCGAAATGGGTCAAGCCTAAACCTTAAATATGTCAAGGATACAGCTGTTGTATTTAAGGGGTTGAGGGACAGAGTAGTGAAGAACTGTAAGATATTCAATATAGTGTATTGATGAATTGGAATTGTCTGGAAAGGCGAACCGTAGAAGGTGAAAGTCCTGTACAAGTAAATCCTTACACATATAACTCTGCTCCCCAAGTAACATGGAACACGAGGAATTCTGTGTGAATCTGTGAGGACCATATCTCATAAGGCTAAATACTCTTACTAACCGATAGCGCATAGTACCGTGAGGGAAAGGTGAAAAGAACCCCTGGAGGGGAGTGAAATAGAACCTGAAATTGTGTGCTTACAAGCGGTCAGAGCCAGCAATGGTGATGGCGTGCCTTTTTGGAGAATGATCCTGCGAGTTACGTTAAACGGCGAGGTTAAGTATAACGGAGCCGAAGGGAAACCAAGTCTTAATAGGGCGATTTAGTCGTTTGGCGTAGACGCGAAACCTGGTGATCTAAAACCTGTCCAGGATGAAGCTGTGGTAAGACACAGTGGAGGTCCTAACCCACCGCCGTTGAAAAGTTGGGGGATGAGGTAGGTTTAGGGGTGAAAAGCCAATCGAACCAGGAGATAGCTCGTTCTCTCCGAAATGTATCTAGGTACAGCCTTGAGTGTTCAATTATGGGGGTAGAGCACTGAATGATCTAGGGGGCGTATTGCTTACTGAAATCAATCAAACTCCGAATACCATAATTTATAGCTCAGGAGTGAGACTATGGGAGTTAACTTCCATTGTCGAAAGGGAAACAACCCAGACCACCAGCTAAGGTCCCTAATTATAACTAAGTGGGAAAGGAGGTGGAGATTCACAAACAACTAGGAGGTTGGCTTAGAAGCAGCCATACCTTTAAAGAGTGCGTAATAGCTCACTAGTCGAGAGTCTCTGCGCCGACAATGTAACGGGGCTAAGTTATAAACCGAAGCTGTGGAATCCGTAAGGATTGGTAGGAGAGCGTTCTGTAGGCCGTTGAAGGAGAAGGGTAACCGACTCTGGAGGTATCAGAAGTGAGAATGCAGGAATAAGTAGCGAGAAAGGGGGCGAGAATCCCCTCGCCGGAAGACCAAGGTTTTTCAGGGTAAAAGCTTGTCTTCCCTGAGTAAAGCCAGGACCCTAAGCCCAGGCTATAATGCGTAGGCGAATGGAAAACAGATTAATATTTCTGTGCCAGTCATATATTGTGATGGAGGGACGCAGAAGGGTATGCGCGCGGACGAACGGAAGTGTCCGTAGAAGTATGTAGGATGACTTGATAGGAAAAATCCATTGAGTTATATCTGAGGTATGATATACAGTCGTAAGATGAATGCGCAAATCCCACGCTGCCAAGAAAAAGCTTCTAACGTTAATATTTGACTGCCCGTACTGCAAAACCGACACAGGTGGTCAGGATGAGAAATCTAAGGCGGACAGGCTAACTCTCGTTAAAGGAACTCTGCAAAAATAACCTCGTAACTTCGGGAGAAGAGGAGCCCTTGAGGGTCAGTATCCACGCGATACAAAAGCGCTCGAGGGTCGCAGTGAAGAGGCTCAAGCAACTGTTTAACAAAAAAACACAGGTCTATGCTAAGCTGGAAGGCGATGTATATGGGCTGACACCTGCCCAGTGCTGGAAGGTTAAGAGGAGGTGAGAGCTCCGAATTGAAGCCCCAGTGAACGGCGGCCGTAACTATAACGGTCCTAAGGTAGCAGAAATTCCTTGTCGGGTAAGTTCCGACCTGCACGAATGGTGTAATGATTTGAGCGCTGTCTTGACGGGAGGCCTGGTGAAATTGTATTACCGGTGAAGATACCGGTTACCTACAGTAGGGACGGAAAGACCCCATGGAGCTTTACTGTAGCTTGGTATTGGGTTTTGGCATTGCATGTATAGGATAGTTGGGAGACTGAGATGATATGGCGCTAGCTGTATCGGAGGTCATCGGTGGAATACCAACCATTCAATGCTGAAATTCTAATCTGTGGTTTGTAGCCACGGAGACAGTGCTAGGTGGGCAGTTTGACTGGGGCGGTCGCCTCCGAAAAGAGTAACGGAGGCGTTCAAAGGTTCTCTCAGGTTGGATGGAAATCAACCATAGAGTGCAATGGCATAAGAGAGCTTGACTGCAAGACTGACGGGTCGAACAGATGCGAAAGCAGGACATAGTGATCCGGCGATTCCGAATGGAAGGGTCGTCGCTCAACGGATAAAAAGCTACCCTGGGGATAACAGGCTGATCCTACCCGAGAGTCCATATCGACGGTAGGGTTTGGCACCTCGATGTCGGCTCATCGCATCCTGGGGCTGGAGAAGGTCCCAAGGGTTGGGCTGTTCGCCCATTAAAGCGGTACGTGAGCTGGGTTCAGAACGTCGTGAGACAGTTCGGTCCCCTATCCACTGTAGGCGTTAGAATATTGAGAAGACCTGTCCTTAGTACGAGAGGACCGGGATGGACAAACCTCTGATGTACCAGTTGTCACGCCAGTGCTGCAGCTGGGTAGTCACGTTTGGAATAGATAACCGCTGAAAGCATCTAAGCGGGAAACTAACTTCAAGATAAGTATTCTTTAAGATACCTTCGAGCCCTAGGAGGTTGATAGGTTGGGGTGTAAGTGCAGCAATGCATTTAGCTGACCAATACTAATTATCGAAGTTTTAATCTAAGTTTGTTTTTACTATATAGTTTCAAGTGTTCAGACTTGCGCATAATAAATTTATGTGATACAATATATATGCTTGGTGAGTATAGCTATGGGGGTACACCTAGTTACATTCCGAACCTAGAAGTTAAGCCCATATACGCTGATGGTACTTGGCTGGAAGCGGCCTGGGAGAGTATGGATTTGCTAAGCTAACATTAAGAGAGAAGCAAATGTTTCTCTCTCTTTTTATTCATTTAAAATTTGTTTTGAATTTTTCTGTAAAAAAATGGTAAAATAAACTATTAATTAAAAAAATAAATAAGAGGTGCTATATGATTTATTATATTTATCATAGTGGATTTGTGCTGGAGTTAGAAAAAGTATTTTTTTATATTTGATTTTTTATAGAATTCCAACTGATAAGAAAAAAATGAAGAAGAAAGTTTTATAAGTAAATTTATAAAAAGAACTGATAAAAAAAGTTTATGTATTTTTCTTCACATAGTCATAGTGATCATTTTAATAAAGAAATATTAAAATGGTTAAACTTAAATGAAAAATATTAAATATATTTTTAAGTGATGATATAAAAAAATACATAAACATAAAAACTTTTTACTTTACGAAGGAGGGAGATAGCTTTGAACTAGATAATTTAAAGATAAGTACTTTTGGTTCAACAGATTTAGGTTCTTCTTTTTTATGTTAATGTTGAAGATAAAAAAATATTTTTCCACTCTGGAGACTTGCATCTATGGCATTGGGAAGATGACACTCCTGAAGAAGAAAAAAACAATGTATGATGCCTATATGTCAGAGTTAGAAAAAAATAAAGAAACTAGATAGAATAGATATAGCCTTTGTGCCTGTAGACCCAAGATTAGGAGTTAATACACTAGAGGGTGTAGAATTATTCTATAAAGTTTTAAAGCCGAAATTAATAGTTCCTATGCATTTTTTTCTGATGACTATAGTCAAATGAAAAAAATTTTATAGAAGCTTTTTAAAAAAATATTAAAGATGTCGAAGTTATAGAAATAGATGAGAGTATGAAAAAAATATTGGAGTGATTATGGTTGATGTTAGTTTTTTTATATGCTAGTTGAAGAAGAGGGAAGTTTCTCACTAGCCCTGTATGATTCTGAAAAGGAATGTGATTAGTAATTACTCTAATTTAAGACAGAATGTAGTAAACGATTATATAGAAAATTTAGAGAATGAAAGAGAATTTTTTTCATCAGTTGGGATGAAAAAGAAAAAGTGAATATTTAAGTATAGATAGTACTTTATTAAAATATCTTTTAGAAAATGGAAATTTTTGTAAATAGTGATTTTGAAAAAAATAGAAAAAAAGTGAGATAGAAAAACATATCTCTTTTAATAAGAGAAAATCGTGAAATAGAGGACAAATTAGATATTTTTTATTGAAATAAATGATAATCTTTTTATCTAAGAAAAAAATATAATAGATAACTATATTTATTCACAGGGAGTATTTTTATGAGGTTAAAGGTTTAGGTGAATTTACTCTTGATGAACTATTCCAAAAATATAGATAAATATGAGCTTGAGACTTACTGTTCTTTGATCTTAAAAAAAATTATAACAATGTAGAATTAAAATATGAAGATTACGAAACTATAAATGCTGAAGAAAAAGCTTGCTATTCCACAGATAATAATAGAAAAGATTTCTTTTTGATAACAGCCTCTATTTAAAGGTTAATTCTATTATTTCTACAATGGACTATGATTTTTTTAAGAAAAAAATAATTTAGAAAATATTGTTACTGTAAATGAAGTTGAAAAGAAGCTAGAAATATCTAGGATAAACTTAGAAAATTTAACTTCAGATATGCTGGAGATAGTAAAAAGTTTTAGTTAAGCTTCAAAAAAATACAGGTCTAAAGTCTTCATACTATATAGATAATGAAAACTTTATTATTTTTAAATGAGGAAATAGCAAAGGAATTTGTAAAAGAAAGAGTTACTTCAACTAGCTAATAAATACAGTATCATAGGTACTGATAAGTTAAGAAAAGTATAATATAAAGGCTGTGAGACCTAGATTAAGTGGAAAATTTAGTTATCACCTTAATTATCTTGAAGGAGAAGTTGACATTGAAATTGAAGGTGAAAAAAATTCTCTATACAAGAGCTTTTTAAATAAGTATAGAAAAAGATGAGTATATAGTTTTAAGTGATGGAACAAATGCTTTAATAAACAGAGAGTATATAGAGAAGTTGCAGAGAATATTCAAAGATGAGGATGAAAAATAAGGTAAAAATTTCCTTTTTGATATGCCAATAGTTCAAGATATACTTGATGAGAAAACTTTTTAATAATGAATTTGCAGGAAATAAAAGATTTCTTTGAGGAATAAATAAGATCGATGAAAATGACATAGTTTTTCCCTAAATTAAATGCAACTCTTAGAGATTATCAAAAAAATATGGATACAAATGGCTAAAGTATTTGACAGATAATAGGTTAGGAGCTTGTTTTGGCTGACGATATGGGGCTAGGAAAGACTTTACAAGCCATAGCTTTAATTTCAAAAAAACTCATGAAGAGAAGAAGAAAAAGATCTATGGTTATAATGCCCTAAGAGCTTAATATTTAACTGGGAAAGTGAAATTAAAAAAAGTTTGCACCAAACTTAAAAAAATAGCTGTGTATTATGGTATAAATAGAGAACTTTCTATATTGAAGAAAGCAGATGTTGTATTGACAACCTATGGAACTATAAGAAATGATATTGAAAAATCTTTTTAAAAAGAAAAAAATTTGATTTACTTGTGTTAGATGAGTCTCAAAATATAAAGAATATCAATTCACAAACTACAAAGGCAGTATTACTTTTTAAATGCTGAAAAAAAGAGTAGCTTTAAGTGGTACACCTGTTGAAAATAATTTATTGGAGCTATATTCTCTATTTAGATTTTTAAATCCTGAGATGTTTGGAACAGTACAAAGTTTTACTAATAACTATATAATACCTATACAAAAATACTCAGATACTTCTACTATAGAAGAATTAAGAAAGAAGATTTACCCTTTCTTATTGAGAAGAGTAAAAAGAAGTTTTAGTAGATTTACCAGATAAGATAGAAAAAAATTAGTATATGTTGACATGAATGAAGAACATAGAAAATACTATGAAGAAAAAAAGAAAATATTATTATTCTCTTTTTAGAAAACAACACTTCAAGTCAAGGGACTTTCGATAAGTTTTTTTGTACTTCAGGCAATAAATGAACTAAGACATATAGTTAGTTCACCTGAATTAGATAATAACAAAAATAATTTCAAGTAAGAAGGAAGTTTTTAATAGAGAATGTTATTGAAGCAATAGAAAATGACCACAAAGTATTAATTTTCGTGAACTATTTATCTTCAATAGAAAGCATATGTAATTCATTAAAAGAAAATAAGATTAAATTTTTAAAAATGACTGGACAAACTAAAAGATAGACAAAGTCTAGTTGATAAGTTTCAAAGCGATAATAGATATAAAGTTTTTTTGTTATGACCCCTAAAAACAGGGGAGTAGGCTTAAATTTAGTATCAGCAGATACAATCTTCATCTATGACCCTTGGTGGAATAAAACAGTTGAAAATCAAGCTATAGACAGAGCATATAGATTAGGACAGGATAAAACTGTATTTGCCTATAAAATGATTATGAGAAACACAATAGAAGAAAAAAAATACTAAAATTACAAGAAATCAAAGATAAACTATTGGACGATTTAATCTCTGAAGATAATTTATCAACAAAAAAACCTTTCTAAAAAAATGATATAGAATTCATTTTAGGAAATTAGGAGAGCATAAAATGATGAATGAACTTGAACATATATTGAGCAAGAGATATAAGCAAGAAGCATTATTTGGACTTTTTCAAAGATATTTTTGTGGATTGGATAGCAGATGCTTATATAGCTAAAGATATGAATATATTTGAGATTTCAGCAATCAATGAAAAAGACAGATAAAGAAGTATTAGTTAAATTTTTTAGCTGAATTTTATGGGAACGAAGAAATTTTTAAGAAGATTTTTTGAAACTTTACCAGAAGAAGTAAAAGAAATTTTTTTAAAGTAGTTGTTTGGGAAGAAAAATTTCCTATAAAAAAAGAAGACTTAAAAAAAGTATCTTGAAAGCTATATAGATAAGTTTGAGAAAGAAGCCTATGCACCAAAAAGAAGAATATCTATTTTTTTGACTTAGATGAGTTTGATAAAAGATATGAATACCTCTTTTTCTATGAAAGATGATATAGCTAGATTTATCAGAAACTATATAGACACTAAACCAAAAGATTATTACTTACATAAAAGCAGAAGAAGAAAATATAGTTTTTTAAATTATATAAAGATAACAATGAAAATGAATTTATCAATAATATGAACTTTTATTTAGATTTTTTTATAATTCAGGAGAAAACCCTATTTCAAAGCAGTGGAAAAAAATTTTTAAAAAGATTTTTAAAAAGAATATGCAAAAAAACACTGTGGTATAACTGAATATTACAACGATGTAAAGGGACTTGAATTTTTAAAAACAGAAACTTTATGCTTAATATTGACCTTATTAGAGAAAAAAATATAGAGTAAATACTTACTTTAATAATAAGAATATAAAAAAATATTTTAAATGACTTTTATGACAGCTGAAACTTTTTTGAGAAGAGTGATAACTATATTTACACTAATCTATTTTTAAATTTCTTAAAAAGGAACTAGAAATATTTGGGAACATCCTGAAAAATATAAAGGAAGTTTTAAAATCTTTAGTGGAACTTTTTAAAAGAAATGCCAGAAAATGAAGTTGTTAGTATAGAAAATATATTAAAAGGCTTTTTGTATATAGAGGAAAAAAATATAGAGCTTATAACATTTAAGGATGTAAAAGACTATATCTATATAAATGAAGCTAATGGAGAAAAGAGCTAAAATTACAGACTACAGTCAATATAAAGACTATATAATAGAACCTTTTATTAAAAGTTATATATTCCTATTAGGAATATTTGGAGTTTTTGAAATTTTCTGAAAAGCCATTTTTTCAAAAAGGGACTTTACCTAAAGAATAACTATCTATCTAAGTATGATGGTTTAAAATATGTGAGATTAACAAATTTAGGTAGATTTATCTTTGGACATACAGAAAGATATGAATTACCTAAAATCAATGAAAAAGCTGAAATAGAGCTTGACGATAAAAGACAATTTGTTACAATTGTAGGAGAAGCACCTGCAAAGATGATGTTCTTTGAAAAAAATAGGAACCAAAAGTAAAAAGACAATATGTTTAAATTGACTTATGATAGCTTTATTAAAAGGCATAAAGACCTATGATGAGTTAATGGAAAGAATAGAAAAATTTAAAGAAAATATAGACAATAAAAAAACTTACATTGAATTGGGAAGATTTCTTTGAAAATTTAGAAAAAGAAATTTAATTCTGTAAAAATTGAAGATGACTATATAGTCTTAAAATTAAAAAAATAATAAGGAATTAATTCAAACTGTCATTAGGGATAAAAAGATTTAAAACCTTGGCTTTAAAAAGGAGAAGAATACCATTTACTTGTAAAAGAGAAAATTTAAAAGAGCTTATAAAGATTTTTTTCTGAATATGGATATTATATAGTTGAATAGGGGAGCCTATGGAGAATAATTTTGTTCATTTGAATTTACATACTGAATATAGCCTTTTTAGAAGGTGTAAATAGCATAGATAGCTTTTTAACAAGAGCAAAAAGAATTGGGTATGAACTCTTTGGCTGTGACAGACTATGCCAATATGTTCTGTGCTATTGAATTCTATGAAAAGGCTAAGAAGATGGGAATCAAGCCAATTATTGGTTTAGAACTTCCACTTTACGAAAAAAAGAAGAGCAAAAATATTTTTTTACCTTGACTTTTACCTTGCTAAAGATTATGAAGGCTATAAAAATTTAGTAAAATTAGCCTCTGAACTATATAAGAAAAAAAAGATAATAGAGAATTAAGAATAAGTAAAGAGATATTAAAAGAACATAGCAAGGGCTTAATAGCACTTTCTTCTTCTATGAAGGAGAAATAGGAAGGCAATTTTAATGAATTTCCCTAGTGAGAAACTTGATAGCATAGTTGATGAATATATAGAAATATTTTTCAAAAGAGAATTTCTATTTAGAGATACAGGCTAATGAACTCTTGAAACTAAAGTAATCAATGATAAATTCTATGAGATAGCAAAGTTAAAAAAATATAGAATTAGTAGCAACCAATAATGTTCACTATGTTGATAGAGATAGCTATGAATTACAAGACATAGTAATTTGTATACAGTCAGGTTGGAAGCTAAAAAGATAAAAAAATAGAAAAAGAGCTGTCTCAAAAAGAATTGTATTTAAAATCAAAAAGAAGAAATGCAAAGAAGCCTAGATGAAAGATTTCATAAAAGCTATAGAAAACACAAACTATATAGCAAGTTTATGTAATTTAGAAATAAAATTTGGAAATTTACAATTCCCATATTATGAAGTTCCTAATCAATATTCAGGAATGGATGAATATTTAAAATCTATATGTTATGAAAATATAAAAAAATATATAAAGAAAATCTGACTAAAGATATCTTAGAAAGACTTGAATATGAACTCTCAGTTATCATAAAAATGGGATATTCAGGATACTTTATAGTAGTTTGGGACTTTATAGCTTATGCTAAGAGAAATGGCATACCTGTTGGGCCGGGAAGAGGTTCAGCAGCAGGAAGTTTAGTTGCCTACTGTCTAGGAATAACTATGATAGATCCCTATAAGGTATAACTTACTTTTTGAAAGATTTTTTTAAATCCTGAAAGAATATCTATGCCCGATATAGACATAGACATCTGTCGTGAAAGGCGTGATGAGCTTATAGACTATGTTGTGCATAAATATGGAAGGGAAAAGAGTTGCACATATCATAACCTTTGGTAGAATGAAAGCAAGAGCAGCAATAAGAGATATAGGTAGAGTTTTTAGATATTGATTTGAAAAATAGATAGGTTGAGTAAATTAGTTTCTTCTTTTTCAAACTTTAGAAAAAAACTTTAAAAAGAAAAATGTGGAAGTTGCAAAACTATATACAACAGATATTGAATTACAAAAGGTAATAGATCCATCAATAAGAATTGAAAATAAGATAAGACATGTATCTACCCATGCAGCAGGTATTCTTATAACTAAGGAAGACTTAGATAGAACAGTTCCTATTTACTTAGATGAAAAAGAAGGAGTTATTGCAACTCAATATCAAATGAAAAGAACTTGAGGATCTAGGACTTTTTAAAAATAGATTTCCTAGGTTTAAAAAAATCTTTCAAATATACAAAGAACAATAGACTATATCAAAAATATAAGAATATAGATATAGAACTATATAAAATTCCACTTGATGATAAAAAAAGGTTTTTGAAATGTTATCACAAGGAGATTCAACAGGAGTTTTTCAGTTAGAGTCAACAGGAATTAGAAAAATAATGAAGAGATTAAAACCTAATAAGCTAGAGGATATAGTGGCACTATTGGCTCTATATAGACCAGGACCTTTACAGTCAGGAATGGTTGATGATTTTTATCAATAGAAAAAAATGGTAAGGAGAAAATAGAATATCCACATAAGAATTTGGAGATAATCTTAAAAGAAACTTATGGAGTAATTCTCTATCAAGAACAGGTTATGAAAATAGCAAGTTACATGGCAAACTATAGTCTTGGAGAAGCTAGATTTATTAAGACGGGCTATGGGGAAAAAGAACTTGCTATAATGAGAGAAAATAGAGAGAAGTTTATTCAGAGGGCAGTTGAGAATAATTATACAGAAGAGAAAAGCAGATGAAATATTTGAATTAATAGATAAGTTTGCAGGTTATGGTTTCAATAAATCCCACTCTGTAGCCTATGCTATGATTTCATATTGGACAGCTTATTTGAAGGCTTATTATCCAGCTTTTTATTTTGCTGCTATTATGACTTCAGAAATTTCTGAAACAGGTGATATAGCATATTATTTTAATGATGCAAAAGAGCATAAAAATAAGGATATATCCACCTAATGTAAATACCCCAAGTGCATATTTTTGAAATAAAAAAATGATGGAATAAGCTACTCTCTTGCGGCAATTAAAAAAATCTTGGTTTGAATCTAGCAAAGAAGATTGTGGAAGATTATGAAAAAATGGAGTTTATAGCAAATTAGATGAATTTTTGATTAGAAACAAAAATGGAATAAATAAAAGAGCATTAGAAGCATTAATTTTATCAGGTGCTTTAGATGAACTTGAAGGTAATAGAAAGGAAAAAAATTCTTATCAATAGATAAGGTACTCGATTATGTATCAAAGGCTTCAAAAACAGATGAAATTCAACAGATGAATCTCTTTGGTGAAGCAAGTAAGACTATAAATAAATTTACTTTAACTAGTTGTGAGGACTTTAATCTTGATGAAAAAAATTGACTAAGGAAAAAAAGAGTTTCTAGGTTTTTTTATTTAAGTTCACATCCTTTAGATAAGTACAAGGATATAATTACTACCTTTTCTATAAATAAACTTTCAGAAATAGATGCTGAAGAAAGTAAAGTTTTTAAAAACTTTTGGAACTATTACAGGACTAAAAATTATAACAAAAAGAAGAACAAATGGCATTATTTTCTATTCTTTGTTATGATAGAGCAATATCTTGCATAGCTTTTCCTAAGACTTATGATAAATATTTAGAGGAAATTATAGAAAAGAGAACTGTCTACATTGAAGGAAAGATACAGATAGATGACTATAAAGGAGAAAAAAACAACTAAATTACTAGTCGAAAAAATAATTTCTTTGGATAAATTATATGACTATCCAGCTAAAAAGTTATTTATTTTAATTGAAGAAGAGGACAGATATAAATATAGTAGACTTAGAGAATTAATTACTTCTAATAAAGGAAATACAGACTTTGTATTTGCCATAAAAAAATAAGAATGAAAAAGAATTCAAAATACAGGTATGAAAGTAAAAACTCAATAGAGAATTCTTTGAGCAATTAGTTGACCTTATGGGACTAGAGAAAATAAGAATTCAGATATAGTAATAAATGGAGAAATGATACCACATAATAATGGCGTACCTGATGTTACAAGAACAATTCATTATAATTAATAATAATCAATAAAAAGCCTTTTAATCCTAAGATTAAAGGCTTTTATATTTTAATTCATCAGTTTAAGAGATTAGTACCATCCTCTAATTTTCATAGCTTCAGCTATTCTCTTAATAGATTTCATGTAAGTAGCTTGTCTGAAAGAAATAGGTTGTCCTTTTTCATCAAATTCTTTCTTTAATGCCCATATAGGTTTAAATGCATCAACCATTGCTCTTTCTTCTTTTTCTTCAACTTCTTTTTCTGTCCAGTAGTATCCATAGATATTTTGAACCCATTCGAAGTAAGATACTGTAACTCCTCCAGCATTTGTTAAAAACGTCAGGAGTAACTGTTACACCTTTTTGTAAAGAACTTCATCAGCTTCTGGAGTTATTGGTCCATTTGCTCCTTCACAAATGATTACTCCAGATTTTATTAATTCAGCTTCATGGTTAGTAATAGCATTTTTCTAATGCACATGGAGCAATAGCTTCAACATCTAGTGCCCAAAAATTCATCCATAGTTAATTCTTTTTGCTCCAGGAACTTTTGTTAAGCTTCCAGTAGCTTTTAGCAGCTTCTAATTCTTCAAATGTGAATCCTTCAGCTTTATAAACAGCGAAAGCTCCTTTTTCCCTTTTTCGAATTCAGCAACAGCTACAACTTTTTCCACCTAATTTCATAATATTTTTTTACAGAGTATTTTCCAACGTTTCCAAATCCTTGAACTGCAACTGTTGCTCCTTTAAGGTCTTTTTCCTAATGCAGTGAAAGCTTCTCTCATAGTTACTGCAACACCGAATCCAGTTGCTTCGTTTCTTCCTTGAGATCCTCCATAAGATAATGGTTTACCTGTGAAAACTCCTATAGTTTGTTCACCAGTTAATTTATTATATTCGTCTTGCATCCAAGCCATGATTTGTCCATTTGTATTTACATCTGGAGCAGGAATGTCAACTTTTTCTCCTAAGTATTTCCACATTCCTCTTACCCATCCTCTTGATAATTGTTCTAATTCTCTTTGAGATAATTCAGAAGGATCTACAGTAATTCCACCTTTACCTCCTCCATAAGGGATTCCAGTAACTTGACATTTGATACTCATCCATAGAGAAAGAGCTTTTACTTCATCAGAATTAACATTTTGGTGGAATCTGATTCCTCCTTTATAAGGTCCTACAGCATCATTGTGAGCTCGATCTGTATCCTTTAAATGTTTTTTTATAGATCCATCATCCATTTTTTACAGGAATAGAGATTTCTATTATTCTTTGAGGTTCCTTTAATAATTCATATACTGCTGGGTCCAACCCTAAAAGCATCACATGCTATTTTTACTTGTTTTTGTCCGCTTGCTAGTGGGTTTAAAGTTTCTTTACTCATTCTAAATTCCTCCTTAAAAATATTAAAAAAATTGGTAAACAAAAATGACAATTTTTGTTCCATTTATATTTTTATATTGTATCATATTTTATTTATATGTCAATATAAAAATTTTTTTCTAATTTTAATACAAATTGAGTTATAATAGAGGTTTACAATATAAATTATTTTTTTATATACTATTTTTTTAAAACATTAATTATATATATCAACTCTGATTTTTTTATTTATTTTTCCGATTATTTCAGATTAAATCTTTCATTTTTATATATGTAAATATAAATTTTTGTAAATATTTACTCTTTTTCTTTTTATTTTTATGTTATAATTAATTTAAGTATAAAAACAATTATGATATATTAATTTTTTTAAGGAGGCTGTTTAATGAAAGTTTTTATTTTATGGTGTAAGAGAAGTTGAAGTACCTTTTATTTCATGAACAAAATAAGAGATTTGGATTTGATTTAGAATTAATTCCTGATTATCTTAACAGTAAAAGAAACTGCTGAAAAAGCAAAAAGGATTTGAATGTGTAGTTCTACGTGGAAACTGTTTTGCTACAAAAGAAGTATTAGATATGTATAAAGAATATGGAGTAAAATATTTATTCACAAGAACAGTTGGAACTAACCACATTGATGTAAAATATGCTAAAGAATTAGGATTTAAATTAGCTTATGTTCCTTTCTATTCTCCAAATGCAATAGCTGAATTAGCTGTTTCATTAGCAATGTCTTTATTAAGACACTTACCTTATACTGCTGAAAAAAATTTAACAAAAAGATTTCACAGTTGATGCTAAAAATGTTCTCAAGAGAAATTAGAAATTGTACAGTAGGAGTAGTTGGATTAGGAAGAATTGGATTTACTGCTGCAAAAATTATTCAAAGGTTTAGGAGCAAACGTTATAGGATATGATATGTTCCCTAAAAACAGGTGTTGAAGATATAGTTACTCAAGTTTCTATGGAAGAATTAGTAGAAAAAAAGTGATATCATAACTTTACACGCTCCATTCATAAAAAGAAAATGGAAAAAAATTGTTACTAAAGAATTTTTTTAAGCAAAATGAAAGAAAATTCAATATTAATCAATACTGCAAGAGGAGAATTAATGGATTTAGAAGCTGTTGTTGCTGCTCTTGAAAGTGGACACCTAGCTGGTGCTGGTATAGATACTATTGAAGGAGAAGTAAATTACTTCTTTAAAAAAACTTCTCAAATGATGAAGCTAAATTTAAATTAGAATATCCTCTATTCAATAAATTAATAGAATTATATCCAAGAGTTTTAGTAACTCCTCACGTTGGATCTTATACTGATGAAGCTGCATCAAATATGATAGAAACTTCATTAGAAAAACTTAAAAGAATACTTAGATACTGGTGCTTGTAAAAAAACGATATAAAAGCATAGTAAAAATTCATAAATAAAAAAATAAAAGCTATTATATTTAGAGAAAACTCTATTTATAATAGCTTTTTTTATCTAGTTCTTTAAAAAAATTGTAAAATTTCATCAACAGTTTCTTGTTTTTCTAAAATACTTGTATGAGTAGTATTTTTCTATAGTTTTTAAAGAAGCACCTTCTAATCCTGCAGTTGCTAGAGGAACCATTCCATCATCCTTACCCTTTATAAATAAAGAGAAAAGAAAATTATTGGAACTATCTGCTATTAAAAATATAGCAAGGATAGTCAGGATTTCCTAACTGGTTAACAAAACTGTCTTTATCAGTTTTCATATCTTTAACAGCAGGACCTATGAAATATGGGATTAAATCAGCAATAGGATTGTCTGATAACTGACTTCCATGTGAAGGTGGTGTAATTAGAACAACCTTTCCTAAGCTAGCTAATTTATTTTTCTTTCAAGTAATATCTAAGCAAGCAAGTTCCCATAGAATGAACAACAAAATTTATTTTTAATTCAGGCAAATTTTTAGCTTTTCTTTCTAGATTAACTTGTTCTAATCTCTTTACTTGCTCTTCAATATTTGGAGCAATATATTTCTCAGTCATTTCTGCTATATTTTCATTAACAGTAGGATATTGTATATTTACAACAGTATAACCATCTTCTGCTAATTTTTTTCATCTATGAATCTTAACTGTTTTTTTCATAACCATAGATACCATTGAAAGTTATAACTATATCTTTTTCTATTTTTATCCTCATTATAATTTTTTATTTGATATTTATGAGTTAAAAAAAGATTTTTTTACAAGCCATAGTATAGCTATAGAAATTATAATGAGAAAAAAATAAAATTTTAAAAATTTCTTCATATCCTTAATATCACCTTGTAAATAAAAAAATAAGTGAATTACATTCCAGATTTTTTAAGATAAAAATTAAATAGAATGAGCCAAGTAATTGTCGGCGTGTTTGAAGCCAACTTGTTGGCAAGTTTTTGCCAAAATTACAGCGAATTCTTAATTTTTATCTGTTAAGAAATTTGACTAGTAATGAGCTATTTTTTTATTATTTTTGTACCGAATATTCTATCTCCACAATCTCCTAGTCCAGGATAGATATATCCATCTTCATTTAGTCCTTGATCTATTTTTTTGCAGTGTATATAGGAACATCTGGGTGTTTATTTAAAAGTTTAGCTATACCATCTGGAGCAGCAACTAGACACATAAATATGATATCAGTTACTCCTTGTTCTTTTAAATAATCTATAGCATAAACAGCAGAACCTCCTGTTGCAAGCATAGGATCTACAAGTATAACTTTTTCTCGAAGCAATATCTGTAGGTAATTTACAGTAGTAATATACAGGTTCTAAAGTTTCTTCGTTTCTATAAACTCCAATATGCCCAACTTTAGCTGTTGGGATTAAATCTAATATTCCATCTACCATTCCAAGTCCAGCTCTAAGTATAGGAACCAGAGCTACCTTATCCTGTAAACTATAGGCTTGTGTTTTTCATAAGAGGTGTTGTAACTTCAGTTGTTTCCAACTTTAAATTTTTTAGTTGCTTCATAAGTCATAAGTTTTTGCTATTTCATTTAAATTTTCTCTAAATGATTTAGTATCTGTTTCAACACTTCTAAGAATAGTCATTTTGTGTTCTATCAATGGGTGATTAATTTCAATTACTGACATATATTTTTCCTCCTTTTTTTCATAAAAAAACAGGATAAAAAAATCCTGTCTTTTTATTTAATTATTTTTTTACCCAAGTTAAATTTCTTGTTAAATTTGTCAACTCTACCTGCTGTGTCAACAAATCTTTGTTCTCCAGTATAGAATGGGTGTGATTTTTGAGCTAACAGCTACTTTAATTACTGGATATTCTTTTTCCTTCAAAAGTTGTAGTTTCTTTAGGTACTTTTTGTAGATCTAGTTAAAAAAATTGGTTACCAGCCATATCTTCAAAAAAACAACAACATTGAATTCAGGGTGTATTCCTTTTTCTCATTTTTTTCACCTTCCTAAAAATTTTTCTGATATCAAGGATAATTTTTAGCATATTTTTATTAACATTGCAAGTCAAAATTAAATAAAAAAGAGAAAAAAACTTCTCTCTTATTTTTGATAATCTTTTTAAAAGCAATCTCCTTAGCTTTCATATATTGTTCAGTTGTTATATATTTTTTTCATTTGAATCTGACTTCTTAATCTTTCTTTCATTATAGCTGCTTCAATAGCGCCTATTTTTATCAAATAGTTCATCTATTTTTTTAGATATTTTTCAGGGTTATCTAAAATATATTTATTGATTTGTAGTTCTATTTGTTTTTCTTTCTAAAAGTTTTAATTCGTAATTGCTAGAAACTTGATTCATAAGTTCTTTTTGCCTTTTTGATATTCTCAACTTTTTACACCTGCTGCTCTTAAATCGGCATCTTCAACTATACCTAGTCCATTTTTCTTCTGAAGCAAATGTAAATATTGAAATTACAAAAAAATAAAAACATAAAAAAATTTCTTCATACATCTATCTCCTTGTTTAAATTTGAGTGTTGAAAATAAATAGTTCATCTGGATTTAATGTTGTAGTCTTTTTATCAACAACACTAGAATTGTCATAAATACTTGTTATTAATGCTTCACGTTCATCAGCTGAAATAACACTAGCACTATTTATTTCAGAATTAGGCACTGTATTAATAAAAAGAATTATATGTTGACATAGTTACAACACCAACAAAAATAATCCAATAGAGAATATAGACATTCTCTTATTCTTTCTTTTTCTTCTTCTAATAAAAGCTTTTATATATGTTTGCTCTAACTTTTTTTCTTTAGGTGTCATTTAATTTCCTCCCATATCTTTGAGTGCTTTATAATATACAGATTTTCACAGTAGACAGATTCATATTTTTTTCATCTCTGCAATCTCTTTTTAATTTATAACCGTAAATATCTTTAAGAATAACAATTTCTCTTTCCTTTTCAGAAATCAATTTCAATTTTTTTCTTGTAGTATTATCTTTGTATCAAAAATTAATATCTTCTGGTAAAGATAAAACATCATCATTTATCTCAAATTCTACTTTTTCTTTTTTTGAAAAAAAGTCATATGTTTTTATTTATTGCAATTCTATATATCCAAGTATATATGTTGCTCTCTTCCTAAATTTACTCAAATTTTTTTGTATACGCTTATAAAAAGTTTCCTGGCAAATATCTTCAGCGTCATCATCATTTTTTGACAACACTTAAAACTTTGTAATAGACTCTATCAAAATATTCTTCATAAATGTTATCAAAATCCATACTTTCACTCCAACATCAAACAAAATTAAGATACTAATATATAACTTAGACTATGTATCTATAAAAAAAGTTTAATTTTTTTAAATTTTTTTAAGTCTTCTGCTATTAGTTTTTTAATTCTTCTAATAAATTTTTCTTCAGAAACCTTTTTTTAACAACTTCACCTTTTTTTAAATAATATTCCTATACCTCTACCGGCGGCAATACCATAATCAGCTTCTCTAGCTTCACCAGGTCCATTCACAACACAACCCATAACAGCAACTTTAAATTTATTTTTCATTTTGAAATTCTTCTTCAACTTGTTTAGCTAAACCGATTAAATCTATTTCTGTTCTCCCACAAGTAGGACATGAAATAATTTCAACACCTTCATCAGATAAATCTAGCACTTTTTAATATCTCCTTAGCAACCTTTATTTCTTCAACAGGATTTTTCTGTTAAGGATACTCTTAAAGTAGCTCCTATTCCATCAACAAGAAGTGCACCAATTCCTATTGCTGATTTTACAGTTCCTTGAAATTTTGTTCCAGCTTCAGTAACTCCCAAATGAAGTGGATAGTCAACAAGAGAGCTTATTTTTCTATAGGCTTCGACCATCATTTTTAACATTACTTGATTTAAGTGAAATTATTATATCAAAAAAATTAAATTTTTTTCAAGAAGTCTGACATGGTATAGAGCACTTTCTACTAATGCTTCCACACATGGGTTTCTATATTTTTTTCTAATATTTCTTTTTCTATAGAACCTGAATTAACTCCTATTCTAATAGGAATATTTTTTTCTCTAGCAGCTTCAACTACCTTTTTTTACATTCTCATCAGAACCAATATTTCCAGGATTAATTCTTAATTTATCTATACCATTTTCTATAGCTAAAAGAGCCAATCTATAATCAAAATGTATATCAGCAACTAAGGGTAAATTAACTCTTTTTTTAATTTCTTTTTATTGCTTCAGCTGCTTTTGACATTGTTAATAGTCATTCTAACAAGCTGGCAACCAACTTTTTCTAATTCATTTATTTGTTTTTATAGTTGCCTCAACATCAGATGAATTTGTATTAGTCATAGATTGAATAATTATAGGATTATTTCCACCTATCTTTAAATTTCCTACTTTTACAACTCTTGTCATCAAAATCCTCCTAAAAAAATAAAGGAGTCTAAAGAATAGACCCCTTTATTTCCTTCAGTTACTAACGTAGATATTTCATAGGATTTTTTTAGGTACTCCATTTTGTCTTATTTCAAAATGTAAATGGGCACCTGTTGTACGTCCTGAGTTACCAGTCTTTCCTATTAAATCTCCCTGATTTACATGTTCTCCAACATTAGTAGAAATAACACTTAAATGGGCATATCTAGTTTCATATCCATTATCATGTCTAATGATAATTATTTTTCCATATCCACTCATGTTACCTGCAAAAGTTACTACTCCTGCTTTAGCAGCTCTAAGTGGAACATATTTAGCCACCAAGTCAACACCTGTATGCAGGATATATCTTCTTAAAACAGGATGGTATCTATTTCCAAAATGGACTCGATACTCCAGCATATCTAACTGGGTAAGCAAAACCTGCTCCAGAATATGAAGCGGCTTTTTCCTCCATCATCACCATCATCTTGAGGTGGTGGAGGTGGTGGAGCATCTTTAGTTCCCTTTAGGTGGCTTTTTCTGGTTTTTTTCTTTATCTTTATTTTTTTCTTTTTTTATCTTCTTTAGCTTGCTGAGCAGCTATAAGTCTACCTTCGACATCTTTATATTTTTTTGTAATGTTACACCTTTTTAAGAAGATAGTAGTTCCAGCTTTTTAGCCTTTTTTTAGGATTGACATTGTTATAGTCAACAATATCAACTACACTAATACCATACTTTTTTTAGCAATTTTTAGATAAAGTGTCATTTTTTTCTCTAATTTATAATAAAGACCATCTATAGAAGGGAAAGTAATTGTATCTCCAACCTTCATTTTATTATTTAGAGCATTTTTATTGTTCATTAAAATAGTATCTTGTTTAATACCATACCTTTTTAGCAATAGCTGGTATTGTATCTTTCTTTTTTTAACTTTATATGTAATTTGTTCAGCTCTCTTTGGAGGTGGTGGAGATGCAGGTTTCTCTTTTTTCCCCCTCTTTTTTTATCTTCTTCTACTTTTTCTTCCTTCACAAAATTATATTCTTTTTCAAAGGTAGTAAAGTTACTTGTTGTTAGCTCTAATCCTCCATTATCTGCTTCATCAAGTTGAAAATAATCTGTAAATTGAGTAGTATCAACTACTTCTTTACTTGAAATCATATATAATCTAAAAAGAAAATACAACAATAGCTAAAAATTAATAAGCATGCCATTGTTCTCTTAACAATTCTTTTTCATAACTTACCTCATATGACATAGATTATTTATACAGAACCTTAGGTAACTGTTTCAATAATTCGTCATTATTCTTTTGTTATTTTTTTATAGCTTTTTATTAAAGCTGCTGTTGAACTTACTTTATTGTCATAATCATTCAGTAATCTTCTTAAATTCCAAATTTCTTCAATTTGACTCTTTTTTTAAGAAGTAGTTCTTCTTTTCTTGTTCCAGATCTTGTAATATCTATAGCTGGGAAAACTCTAAATTCAGCTAATTGTCTATCTAAGTAGATATCACAGTTTCCTGTTGATTTAAATTCTTCATAAATAACTTCATCCATCTTACTGCCAGTATCCACAAGTATAGTAGCGATAATAGTTAAGCTACCTCCATTTTTTTAATATTTCTTGCAGCACCAAAAGAAGTTTTTTTGGATGATATAGAGCCATAGGATCTATACCTCCTGATAATAATTTTCCACTTGATGGAATTACTATATTATAGGCTCTTGAAAGTCTTGTTAAAGAGTCAAGCAAAAATAACTACATTTTCTCCATCCTCTACTTTCATCTTCGCTCTTTCAATTATTTCTTCTGTAACTTTTTATATGATTCTTAGGATCATCATCAAATGTTGAAGCAAAAACTGTTGCTCCTTCCACATTTTCTTTAATATCTGTAACTTCTTCGGGTCTTTCATCTATTAATAATATCCATACTTCAGTATCTTTTTTTCACCTTTTATTATTGCATTTGCAATCGAACTTATAAAAGTTGTTTTTACCAGCCTTTTGGTGGAGCTATTATCAATGATCTTTGTCCTTTTCCAATTGGAGCTATCAAATCAAGTATTCTTCCTGAAATATTGTCATGATCCAACCCTAATTTAATCTGTTCTCTAGGATAAGTTGGAACTAAATCTTCAAAAGGAATTCTATCCGCTATTTTAGCTAAATCATCATTATTAACTCTTAAAACTCTTCTAATTGCAAAGTTTTTTTCTTCTCCTATAGGATTTCTAACTTCACCTAGGATAGTATCTCCTCTTCTTAATTTGAATTTTTTACTTGTGAGGCTGACATATAAATATTTTTTTCCTAATGTAGTTTCTTTTTAAGAAACCAAAACCTTCAGGAGCTGTATCCAGTACTCCGTAAGCAAGGACAGTGTTATTATCTTCTAGTGCCTCAATTATTAGTGCTTTTTAACTCTTCTTTTTTTCTGCCCATTAACTTCTATATCCATAATCTTTTGCAATTTCTTGCAAATCTTTTTAATAGAAATTTATTTAAAATATCCATATTGTCTCCTTATTTTTTTATTTATACTATATCTCCATATAGAGTCCAAGTTTTACATTCATTTATCTTTACATCCACAAATTGCCCTTTTAAAGCCGTATCACCTTTAAAAAAAGAACAATTTTATTTGTTGAAGTTCTTCCTGATAAAACTTCTTTATTTTTTTCTTACTAGGTCCTTCTACTAGAACTCTTACAACTTTTATCTTTGTACTTACTACTTTCATTGAAAGAACATTCATTTTGTACTTTCATCAATCTTTGTAGTCTTTCTTTTTTTACATTTTCATCTATCTGATTATCCATAGTAGCGGCCTTAGTACCCTTTTCTTATAGAGTACATAAACATATATGAGTTATCAAAACTAACTTTTTCAACAACATCAACAGTATCTAAGAAGTCTTCCTCAGTTTCACCAGGAAAACCAACTATGATATCTGCTGTTAAAAGCCACATCAGGAATCTTTGATTTTATTTTATCAACTAGAGCTAAATATTTTTTTCTTTTGTATAGCCTCTTCCCATTTTTTTCTTAATATTTGTGATGACCCAGATTGTAAAGGTAGATGTAAACATTTTTGATATTTTTGTCATTTTTTTAGCAATAACATCTATAACATCATCTGTAAAATCTCTAGGGTGTGGAGAAACAAATCTAACTATATAATCTCCTTCAACTTTACAAATTTCTTCTAAAAGTTTAGCAAAATTATCTCCATGTTTTTAAAATCCTTTCCATATGAATTTACATTTTGACCTAATAGAACAATTTCTTTTGCACCCTTATTTACGTACTGTTCTACATCTTTTTACTATTTCTTCGAGAGGAACAGATCTTTCTCTACCTCTAACATAAGGAACTATACAGAAAGTACAGAAATTATTACAACCATAAGTTATAGAAATTGAAGCCGTTTGATCAGATGCAAATTCTGCATCTAGTCTTGGTGGTAATTCATCTTCATTATCTGTGTATACTTCATGAGAACTCTCATTATTTTCAATTTTTTCTATTGCTTGAGGAATTCTTCCAATATTTTGATTCCCCATAACTATATCAATTATTGGAAACTTTTTAACAAGTTCTTCACCTTGCTCTTGAGCAAAGCAACCAGTAACTCCAATTATAGTACCTTTTTTTTCTTTAAGTGACTTTAGTTCTCCTAATTTTCCGAAGATTTGAGTAGCGCTCCTTCTCTTACAGTACAAGTATTTAAGAATACTGCATCTGCATCGTCAGTTTCCTCTGTAACATCATAACCTAAATTTTTGAAAAAAATCTTTTTTTATTTTTGCACTTTCATTAACATTCATTTGACATCCATAAGTGATGATTGATGCCTTTTTTTCACAATTTCCTCCTAACTAAATTATATGACTATAATTTTTAAAAAAATAAATAAATACATTTATATATTATAACATAATTATATTATAATTGAAAAGCAAGAGGTTAGTTTAATTTTAATTACTCAATATAGTATATAGACTGTTATTTTTACTTAAAAGTTTAGATAATAGTCGTTTTTTTATAAAAAAAAATATTTTTTTGTCAAAAATTTTTGTTATTTTTTTCCGAAAATACTTGACAATAGTCAGGGTAAAATTATAAAATTAAAAGCAGTATATTTTAAGGAGGTAATTTTAAATGAAAACAGTTGGTATATTTTTTGGAACTACAGGAGGAAAAACTCAAGAAGTTGTTGATATTTTAGCTGCTCAATTAGGAGATGCTCAAGTATTTGATGTTGCTAATGGTGTAGATGAAATGGAAATGTTTGATAACATAATCTTAGCTTCTCCAACTTATGGAATGGGAGAATTACAAGATGATTGGGCTTCTGTTATTGATGAAGTTGCAGATATGGATTTCTCTGGAAAAGTTGTTGCATTTGTTGGTGTAGGAGATGCTGCAATATTCGGTGGAAACTATGTTGAATCAATGAAACACTTCTATGATGCAGTAGAACCTAAAGGAGCTAAAATAGTTGGATTTACTTCTACTGATGGATATGATTTCGAAGCTTCTGAAGCAGTAATCGATGGAGATAAATTTATGGGACTTGCTATAGATGCATCTTTCGATACTGATGAAATCACTTCTAAAGTTGAAGATTGGTTAGAAAACAAAGTTAAAGACGAATTACTATAATTCAAAAATTTAAATTGAGATAATAAAAAGAGTTAGTTACTTTTTGTGACTAACTTTTTTTATTTGTACAGTGATATAAATAATAGATTCTATTATTTTTTTAAAGCGTTCTTTTCTGTGATATTCTAAGTATTTTTTTAGTTTCTTCATTTATTTCTATTGTAATATTTTTTTATTTAAATTAAATAGTTCAATATCATCTTTTTGAAAGTATTGAAGAAATAAGAAGAGTTCCATTATCTGTAAAAAGAAATATATCCACCATCAAAAAGTTTATCATGATTAGGACAAAGTAAAAAAATCCATTATTTTTCATCTATTTTTTTCATAATCATTTGAATCTACCCAAGGTTTAATATGACTAGCTATTAAAAAAAATATCTATTTTTTTGATACTACAAATTTTACATTTACATTCTTTTTTTATTAATTTTTTTCTTTAAACAATCCTTGAGTTAATCTTTGTTTTTACTATAGCTTCTTTCTCATTGAGATTTATTATATTTTTTTATTTGTTCATCAATACTTTCTATAAATTCTAAATCTTTCTCATCTATTTTTCTTTTTGAATTTTTTTCTCTTTCAACTTTTTAATGAATTGTAATATTTAAGTATTTCATAATCATATTCTTCATCAGAGAATTTCAATGAATCTGGTTTATTTTTTTCAAAGTTATAGCCAATATCTCTAATATAATTTTTCTAAAGTATTTTCCTTTCTTTTTTTAGCAATTCTACATAATATTTTTATAAAATTCTCCATTGAAAGGTATCCAAGTACATTTATATTTTTTTCTTCTAAGTATTTAAAAACTTGTACAATTCTTAAATGAGTATCTCTTCGATGATAATTAAATCCTAATCGACTTATTAACTCTTCAATTCCATTGCCATAACGGGATGCAATAGTTCTCATTAAGTGAGCATCCTCTGAATCTGTTGGGATATAAACATCTTTCTCTGTATTTGGATATATATTTCTTTCCAAAATTACTTTGATATCTTCATCAGTATAATTTTTTTATTTGGATGAATATATTCAAAGCCTAAAAAAATTTATATATTTTTCTATATTCATATTTTTGTTACTAGAATCCTCAAGTTCATTCCCTGTTACTTGTACTTTATTATTTTTTTACTAATTTTTTTAAATAATCTATATTGATAAAATCTCCTTTTTTTCATATTTATGAAAATTATTTTTTTACTAATTTTTTTGAATATAAGGATTCTCTTGATTACTGATTGCTTTTATATTTTTATTTTTTTATCATAGATTAAGAGCAAACATTCTTTAGAATTTCTGAATATAAAAAAATAAATAAATCATCATTTTTCTAAGGAATTTTTCTTTTTTTCTATAAGATTAAAGAAAGTTGTTTCTTCTAAGGAATTTAATTCATCAACTTCCCAGCCTTGTTCTAATTTATTTTTGTAAGGCTTTTTCTTATTTTTTTGTTCAACTCTTTGTTTAGTAATATCTTCAGTTTTTTTCAAAAAAATTTTTTTCTTTCATAATTTCCTTTTTTTATAATTATTTTTCAAGGTTCTCAATTATTTTTATAATCAAAAAGTTGAAAGTTTTATCTATAAAATTGAATTTATTAATTATAAATTCTTTTTAATTTTTTTCTCCATGAGGAAGTATTTTTTTAATTCTTTTTTTAAGTCATTAGGAATTTTTTTGAAAAAAATCATTCAGTATTCGTTCAGGAAATATTTCTAATAGTTTTTTTCAATTTCTTTTTCTGTCATTTTTCCACTCCAATTATAAAAAAATTTTTTTATATAGTAAAAAAATGCAACTTTTTTAAAGTTGCATTTTAAATGTAAATTTTATTAACAAAAAAATTATTATACTAATTCAATTATAGCCATTTCAGCTGAGTCACCTTTTTCTAACAGAAGTTTTTGATGATTCTAGTGTACCCACCATTTCTATCAGCATATTTAGGTGCTAGTTCATTAAATATTTTTAGCTACTGCTTCTTCATCTCTTAGGAATGCAAATGCATTTCTTCTAGATGCTAAAGTATTTTTCTTACCAAAAAGTAATCATTCTTTCAGCGAATTTTTCTTAATTCTTTAGCTCTTGTAACAGTTGTTTCTATTCTTTCAGCTTTTTACAAGTGATATAGTCATATTTTTAAGCATAGCCTTTCTATGATCGAGCTCTTCTTCCTAATTTTTCTATATGATTTATTGTGATTCATTAGTAGAATTTCCTCCTCTTTTTAAAATTATTCAGGAGATCCATTTTTTTCAAGATCGTATCCTAAATCTTTCATCTTCTCTAAAAATCTCATCAAGAGATTTTTTTCCTAAATTTTTTTAATTTTTAATAATTCATTTAAAGATAAGCTTGCTAATTGAGATACATCTTCTATCCCAGCTTTTTTTCAAGCAATTAAAAGATCTTTACTGTTAAATCTAATTCCTCAATTTTTCATATCATGTGATTTATCATCAATAACTTGAATATCTATTGGTTCTTCAATAATTTCTTCAATTTCATCTCTTAGATTTTTCCATTTTATTTCCAATCTCTAAGAATGGATCTAAATGTAATTTTTAAAAAGCTCAACAGCATATGATAAAGCATCTCTTATTTCTATACTTCCATCAGTCTCAACATTTAAAGTCAATTTATCAAAGTCAGTAATTCTACCAAACATTGTATCTTGAATTTCATAAGAAACCTTTCTAATTGGAGTATAGATTGCGTCTACAGCTATGTAATCTACTGGCCAATCTTTTTTATCAATTTCTTCTGACACAACAAATCCTTCTCCTGTATCAACAAGAAATTCCATATCTAGAGTTCTATCAGTAGTCACAGTACATATAACTTGTTCAGGGGTAACTATTTCAAGCCCAATATCTGCAACAATATCAGCTGCTTTAACAACTTTAGGACCTTTTACAGAAAGTGTCATTCTTCTTTCTCCTGAACTTTCTGCTTTAACAACTATTTCTTTAACATTTAGAATAATTTCAGTAACAGCTTCTTTAACACCGTCCATAACAGTGAATTCACTCATTACTCCTTCAATTCTCATACCTTTTATTGCTGCTCCAGGTATAGATGAAAGTAAAACTCTTCTAAGTGCATTTCCTAAAGTATTTCCATAACCTCTATATAGAGGTTCTACAACAAATTGTCCCTTATAATTGCTTTCTTTTTACTTCTGTTATATTTATTTGCTTAGCCTGCTTTTTCTATTTTTTTAACATTATATCAACTCCTATCAAAAGGATTACATTATCTTGAATAAAATTCAACTATTAAAGATTCATTTAAATCAAAAATCCAAATCATCTTTAGTTGGGTTTTGAAGAACCTTTCCTGAAAATGCAGCTCTATCTAATTCTAACCAAGCTGGTGGAGTCGCATCTTCTACTGCTAATTTTATTAATTCTACATTTTTAGAGTTTTCTATTACAGAAACAACATCTCCTACTTTTTACTCTGAAAGATGCTATGTTAACTCTTCTTCCGTTTACTGCTATATGTCCGTGAGAAACTATTTGTCTAGCTTGTCTTCTAGTTTTTAGCGAACCCTAGTCTGTAAACAACATTTTTCTAGTCTTCTTTCTAAGTATTCTATTAAAGTTAAACCTGTTACTCCAAGTTTTTCTTGCTGCTTCTTCATATATCTTTCTGAATTGTTTTTTTCCATAACGTTATATATAAATTTAGCTTTTTGTTTTTTTCTCTTAATTGAATTGCATATTCAGTTGGTTTTTTTATTTGCATTAGGTCTTATTTGTCTATTAGAAGATTTTTTTAACCCCTAGGATAACTGGATCGATTCCTAAAGCTCTACACTTCTTCAAAACAGGCTGTCTATTTCTTGCCATTTGTTTAATATTCCTCCTTTATATTTTATCAAATATACGCGATTACACTCTTCTTCTTTTTGGTGGTCTGCATCCATTATGAGGTACAGGAGTTACGTCAGTTATTTTAGTAACTTCTAATCCTGCAGCTTGAAGTGATCTGATACAAGCTTCTCTTCCTGAACCAGGTCCTTTTACTTTAACTTCAATCTTTCTCATTCCGTTTTCCATAGCGATTTGAGCTGCTTGTTCAGCTGCTATTTGAGCTGCGAATGGAGTTCCTTTCTTAGTTCCTTTGAAATTAGAAGTTCCTCCTGATTTCCAGCTTATAACCTTTCCATCTACGTCAGTTATTGTAACTATTGTGTTATTAAAAGTTGAATGTATATGAGCTACTCCGTTAGGAATATTTTTTTACTTTTTCTTTTTTTATCTTAGCTACTGTCTTTTTTTAGCCAATTTAAGCTACCTCCCTTACTAAGTCTTTAAATATCTAAAATACGCTTACTTTCTTATAGGTTTTTTTAGGACCTTTTACTGTTCTTGCATTAGTCTTTGAACTTTGTCCTCTTACAGGAAGATTCATTTTATGTCTTAAACCTCTGTAACATTTGATATCCATAAGTCTTTTTTTATAGATAATCTTACTTCTTTTCTAAGATCTCCTTCAACTTTGATATCTTTTTATGATTTCTCTGATTTTTATTTACTTCTTCTTCTGTTAAATCTTTAACTCTAGTGTCAAAATTTATCCCAGCTTCTTTTTAATATTTTTTTGAGAAGTTGGTCTTCCAATTCCATAAATATATGTTAGAGCTATTTCAACTCTTTTTGTTTCTTGGGATATCTACTCCTGCTATTCTAGCCAAAAATTTTTCCTCCTCTTTTAAAATAAAAATTTTTAAAGGTTACAATTATATATTACACCACATTTTTAGTGGCTAATACTTTCATCGACATGTCCCATTCTGCAATTATGGAGATGGTCCTACGACTCACCATGTCTTTACAGTACTTCATTATCTTAATTAAATTATTAAAATTATGCTGTACTTTTGATCTTTCACATTATCCTTGAACTTGTTTATGTTTAGGATTTTTCTAGATTACTCTTATTTTTTTCCATGTCTTTTTAATAATCTTACACTTGTCACAAATAGGTTTTTATTGATACTCTAACTTTCATTTTCAACCTCCTTTCAATACTAGTTTTTTTCTTTCTGTATACTATTCTACCCCTCGACAAGTCATAAGGAGAGATCTGTACAGTTACTCCATCGCCTGGTAAAAATTTTAATGTAATTCATTCTCATTTTTCCAGAGATGTGGCCAAAGTATAGTATGTCCATTTTCTAATTCTACTTTAAACATAGCATTAGGTAAGGCCTCTACTATAGTACCTTCCAATTCGATAACATCTTTCTTTGACATTTTTTTCCTCCCATCGAATAGAAATTCATATTATTATAACATACCTAATAAAAAAATCTACTGTTTTTAAAAATATAAAAAAATTTTTACTTTATTTTTTTCTTCTTCATCAAGCTCATCAAAATTAAAAATTTTTTTAATTACGGAATTTATTTTTTTCTCTTTTTTTCAATCCTTCTATATCATCAGAATTTTTTTACTATTGGTTTTATTTTATCTATTTCTTTTTTTATTTCTTCCTCATCATCATAACTTTTTATATGAAGTAGGAATTTTTTTCATCTTCTTTCTTTTTCGTCTTCATTATTATTGTAATAATTATCCCAAAAATTCCATTGTTTCTCTATCTTTTTTTCTTTCTTCTTCTAATTTTTTTCTCTATCTTTCTTCTGAGCTTTCCATTTTAAAGATATCATAAGAATGGAAATTCCAAAAAAAGTCGTTAAGAAAATAGCCAAAAAGATTTCAGCTACATGGCTTTCTTTATATTTTTACACTAGCTGTAGATACTTCTTCACCTTTGAAAGCTATTAGCTTTTTTTATTGTTAATTAATTCTCTTATAGTACTACTATTTATATTGTTTGTTCCTAGTAAGTATTTAAGACTAGCATAATCAACAATTTCATATACAACATCATCTATTGTTTGACCAACTCCTAAGTCATCAAAATAATAGTACTTATTTCCTTTTTTTCCAAACTTGTCCTGTTGTTCCTGAATCAATATCTTTTATCTTTTTCCCAATCTTTTTTTCACCCTAAAGAGAAAATTCCTATATTTTTTTGAAACTAAAATATGTGCATGACGAGAGCTAGGTCTTCTTTTGCGTAATACATCATAAGAGTGAAGATAATAAATATTTTTTTATCATCAGAAATCACACTAGATAAAATATTTTCTACTTTTCCTTTAAAAAAATATTATCTCCAGCTCTTTCTTGTTCTTTTTATTTCGGAATTATAGAAAAAAATATACCATCTTTACTTACAAATAGCAAGTCTTTAACATGAGCACTATCTATACCTAAAATTTGATAGGGAATGTATTTTTTTATCAAAAAAATATTCTTCTAGAGAAACATTTCCATTTAGTCCATCATAAAGATAAGTTCTTTCACCCTGCTCAACAGATACTAAACTTAAATTTTCATTACTAGAAAGATTCAAAGCTTTTTGTCTTGTAGTAAACATTATTTTTTTATCATAAAAATAGTCATCATCATATTTATCAACTGCTTTTTTAAGGTATAGAAATCAGCATTCTCTATAAGTTCTCCTTTATAATAAACTTTTTCTCCATCACTTGCTAAGTATCTAAAAATTCTCAATACCTTTTTAAGGCTTTAGTTGTTTCTATTTTTTTAAAGGGATAAAAAGTATAACTGCTTTTTTTCTTAAAGTGAATAATATACTCTTTAACTATAGACCATGTAGAGATATCCTCATTTCGTATATATTCATCTGATAGGAAATAATAGTTCACTCCATCACTGTAATAATTACTACCTAGGCTTTTTAAGTCTATTTGGATTTAAGTCAGGAATAATATTATTTCCAAGATAAACATTATTCTTATCTGTTGCTATATAATTATCCTGATAATCTCCTGTATCAAATGTTTTTGAAACTATCAATATCAACATCTTTTTAATTGATATATATCACCAAATGAATTACAATAGATTTTTCCCTTCATATTTAATATAGATACTTTTTCTCATATTTTTTTGACCATTATTTAAAAATATTTTTGATTTAAATTATATTCTGACTTCATTTTATATAAGGAAATTACTCCAAATAAATTAAATACCATAAGAATACTAATAATGATTATAAAAAAATTTTTTTAAAAATCTTAGTAAAAGAGTTATAATATTCTATCTCGTTTACATTTTTTTCAATGTTTGATAAATCTTCACCATTTACTTTCATCTTTGACCTCTATTCTTTGTCATTATAATCTTTAGATAAGGGTTTTTATATTTCTATATTTTTTTCAAGTAGCATTTTATCTATATTTTTCTTATCTTCCTTATCAAGTTTCTTTAAATATAAGAAAAAAATACTATAAAAAAATAAAAGCCTAATACTAATAGAAAACCTAAAAAAATATTTTTAAGAAGATTATGAAATTTTATAGTAGCAATAAAAAGTTTCTCACCTTTAAACTCTTCAAAGTTTTTTTATTTAAAAATAAACTCATCTATCTTCTCAGCACTTATATATTCTGGATAAGCTAATAAGCTTTCAAGAGTTTTTTTATCCGTTATTTTTGAAAATAGTAGCTCTATAATCGTCTGTTTGAGAAGAATTTTCTAAGTTATCAAAATAGTAATATTCACTATCTTTTTGCCAAATAGAACCGATATTTTTCATTACCGACATCAGTTAATTTTTTTCCAAGACTTTTTTTACCTAAAGAATAAACTCCTGTATTTCTTGAAGCTAAAAATACCATATTTCCATATCTTTTCCATATTTCATAGTTTTTGAAAATAATACATATTCTCATCATCTGTAAAGACATTAGGACTAATTTCTTCTATATTTCCAACAAAGACATTATCTTTTAACTTTACTTGTTTTTTTATTTTTCGCTATCATAAAAAAATATTCCATCATCACTAACAAATATTAAACTGTAAAGATGAGTTCCATTACTTCCAATTATTTTATAAGGAGCTTTTTTTCTCTGTCAAAAGAATAATCTTCTATAAAGACATAGCCGTTTACTTCATCATAAAGAAATTTATCATCTGGATTAAGTGAAACAGTTTTTTAAATTACCATTATTTTTTTAATTGGTAGAAGTTTTTGATTTATAGTAAACATTCTCTTTGTCAGCAAAAATATGTATACTGACCATCAATAGGTTTTAAAAGTATTCAAATCAGCATTCTCTAAAACTTCTCCTTTATAATAGACATTGTCTCCATCAGTTGCAAAAAAATAATAAATTATCAACTGCTTTTTAATCTTTTATCTGTTTCTACCTTTTTTTATAAGGATAGATATAAGATTGAGGTCTTTTAGTCTTTGAAAAAGCATATATCAAAGTCTGAAAGATCTCCATTGGAGAAGATAAGTTTTTATTTCTTTTCAGACATATCAGAGCAAAAAGTAAGTATTTATTCCATCAGTATAATAACCATTTCCTAGAACTTCAAGTTTATTTGGATCTAGGTCAGAAATACGAATATTTCCAAAATAGACAGAATTTTTTTATCCAAACCAACTATTAAAGTACTTCTATCAGAATAATCTTGAGAATCTAACACTTTAAATGAATCAATATCAACCTTCTCTAAAAAAATATCTTCCTCCACTAGGAACAGGAATAGAAATTTTTTTCCTTGATATTTTATAAATTGGGTGTTTCCATATTTTTTTGTCCATAGTTCTCTATTTCATCAGAATTTGAGCCTGATTTTTTTCATTAAAAGTAGAGTATAAGATAAAGAAAGAAAAAAATAAAAATTATTACATAAATAATGAAAATAAATTTTATAAATGAAATTCTAGAGTTTTTTTGCATTTTCTCCCTAAAATAATGTGAAACTTTGGCTATAACAATACCTAAAATAAAGGCTAGTAATCCTGAAATAAAGAAAGTTGTATACTTTATTCTAATCTCTATTTTTTTCTCTCCTTCAATTTTTTTATTAGTTTCTCATTTTTCAATAAATTCTCCTATTTTTGTCACTTCCTTCATTGTAATTTAATAAATATTCCAATGTTTCTTTATCTCTAATTTCGTAAATCGCATTATCTATTAATTGGAAAATTCCTAAATTATCGAAGTAATAATATTTATTTCCTTTTTTTCCATATACTTCCAACAGTCCCACTTTCAATATCATTTACTTTTTTTCCCAAGCATCTTTTTTTACCTAGAGAGTAGATTACTGTATTTCTTGAAGCTAAAAACGTTTCCACTACTATGTTTAAGTCTTTTCCGTACTTCATAAGCATGAAAATAGTAAATATTCTCATCATCAGTAAAAAAATATTAGGACTTATTTCTTCCACATTTCCAACAAAAATATTATCTCCTGCTCTTAATTGTTTCTTTTTTTGATTATCATAATAATAGATGCCTTCATTATTAACAAAAAGCCAAATTATATAGGTGGTTTCCTTCATTTCCAAGAACTTTATAAGGAGCTTTTTCTCTATCAAAAGAATAATTTTTCCATAAAGACATAGCCATTTGCTTCATCATAAAGAAATTCATCACCTTGTTCACTTGAAACAATCTTTAACTTTCCACTATTTTTTTAATAGGTAGAAGCTTTTGATTTATAGTAAACATTCTCCTTGTCAGCAAAAATATTCATGATAAGGATCGACAACTTTTAAAGTGTTTAAATCTACATTTTCTAAAAATTTCTCCTTCATAATAGATATTATCTCCGTCAGTTGCAAAAAGATGAAAAAGTCTGAAATAGGTTTTTAATCTTTTGTCAGTATCTATTTTTTTATAAGGATATATATAAGTTTGTGGCTTTTTAGTCTTTGAAAAAAAGAGTAGATTAAAGACTGAAATATTCTCATTGGAAGAGATAAATTTTTTTATTTCTTTCAGATACTCCTGAAAAAAAGAAAGTATTTGTCCCATCAGTATAGTAGCCATTTCCTATAATTTCAAAGCTTATTTGGATCTAAATCAGGAATAGGAATGTTTCCCAAATAAACAGAATTTTTTTATCTAAACCAATAACTCTAGTATTTCTATCTCCTGAATTTAATACTCTAAATGAATTTATATCAACATTTTTCTAAGATATATCTTCCTCCACTAGGAACTGAAACAGAAATTTTTTTCCTTGATATTGTATAAAATCACTATTAGCGTATTTTTTTGTCCCTTTTTCTTCTATTTCATAAGAATCTAAACTTGTTATTTTTTTGATGAAACTAGAAGAAAAATAACAATTACTAAAATTATGGCTGAAATAATTTTTGAATGTAAATATAGTATCAGAACTTCTTTTCTTTTTAAATTTTAAAGTTTCATCAAAATTATTTTTTTCATTTTTTTCTCCTAAATTCTTTAAAAAAAATAAAAAGATAAGATAAGCAAGAAGAAAAAAATTCTTATGAAATATTTAAAAAAACTGTATCAACTATATCAGTCTTATATTTCACAGTTATAGTCATCTTCTTTTTCACCAGAAACAGCTATTAATTTTTCATTTTTTTATAAGTTCCTCAATATCATCTGTTTTTATCATCCAATTTTTGATAATAGATAATTAAGTGTTTCTTTATCAGAAATTTCATATATAGTATTATCCATAAAAGGGAAAAATACCTAAGTTGTTGAAATAGTAGTATTTACCTTCTTTTTTCCAAATACTAGCGACATAACCTTCTTTAATATCTGCTACTTTTTCCCAACCTTCTTTTTTTATCCAAATAACAGATATCTGTATTTTTTTGATATTAATTCTCCAATACTTTTTTTAGTAGCTGTACTTACATCATAAGCATGAAAATAATAAATATTCTCATCATCAGTAAAAACATTAGGAGTAATTTCTTCTATATTACCAATAAAAAAATATTATCTCCAGCTTTTTAATTGTTGTTTCTTTTTGGTTGTCATAATAATATATTCCATCTTTAGCGATAAATATTAGATTATATAGAGTAGTCCCATTATTTCCAATAACTTTATAAGGAGCTTTTTCTCTATCAAAAGAATAATCTTCTATAAAGACATAGCCGTTTACTTCATCATGAGAAATTTGTCTCCATGTTCACTTGAAACAATCTTTAACTTTCCACTATTTTTTTAATGGGTAAAAGATTAGACTTATAATAAACATTTTTCCTTATCAACAAAATATTCAGTACTTTTTATCTATAATTTCTAATGTATTTAAATCAGCATTGTTTAAAATTTCTCCCTTGTAATAGACATTATCTCCATCAACTGCAAATAACCCAAAATTATCAAGTGCTTTTAAATTTTTTTGCCCCTTCTATTTTTCTTGTAAGGAAAGATATATTTTGAAGAATCTTTATCAAGTTCAGAAAAAGGAGAATAAAAAAATAAGTATTTGTACCATCAGTATAATAACCATTTCCTATAACTTTAAGTTTATTTGGATTTAGGTCAGGGATAATTACATTTTCAAAATAAACAGAATTCTTATCTAAAGCGATATTTTTGTGTAAAATAGTCTTCTGGTTCAAAAGGTTTAAATGTAGCTATATCAACATTTTTTTAAGTTCTTGCATTCCATCATTTTAAGGTAAAAACATAAATTTTACCTTGATATTTTAAAAAAATTACCTTTTTCATATTGTTCCCCATTAGTCTTAATTTCATAAGTGTTATTATCAGCATTTATCCAATTGGAAATAAAGAAAAGGTATAAAAAAACAATGGAAAAAAATTACAAACACAATTATAGCTATTTTTAAGATAAAATGATGTATTTGAAGTTTTTCTTTTTAAAAAGATCGTCTAAGTCATTTGTTTTCATAAATTGTTCTCCTAAAATTTTTATATTAATTTTTTTATTTCTTGGAAAATTTAGATTTTTTTCGTTTTTAAAAAGTTTGCAATATCAAATCTATATCTTGCATATAATCCAATTAAAAAAAGCGATAGAAATAAAAAAATAATTTTTTGGAATACTATAGGCATAAGGATCCTCATGGAAATAGATAGTAGCGGTCATTTTTAACTTCACCATTAAAGGCTATTAATTTTTTTCAGATATAAAATCTCTTATTTTATTTGTTAAGTTCATATAATAGCTATCTTTTTAAGTTTGAAAAAAATTCAATAAATAGCTAAGAGCTTCTTTATCAACAATTTCATAAATTGTTCTATTTATATTTTGATAAAAACCATAAATATCAAAATAGTAGTATTTATTTCCTTTTTCCATATACTTCCATCTCTGCCAAAATTGATATCAGCTACTTTTTCCCAATCATTTTTCCCAAACAGTTTTTTTATCAAGATAACGTATTCTAGTATTTCTTGATATAAGTTGACCATTAAAAAGGACCTTTTAATAATGAAAAAGGATTATTACCTGACCTTTTTTTGCCCAGTCTTCATAGACATCTAAATAGTAAACATTTTTCATCATCAGAAAATATATCTGGATAAATTTCTTTAATTTCACCTTTAAAAATATTATCCCCTATTCTTTCTTGTTTTTCTCTTAAGTGGGTCATAAAAATAAACTCCATCCTTACTTATAAAAAAAGTAAACTAAAGTGATGTGTTCCATCAACTCCAACAACTTTATAAGGAGCATTTACTGTTTCAAAAAGATAGTCATTTGCATAAACATTCTTACTTTCCTCATCATAAAGATAGTAGACGTTGTAATCATTCTCGTGAAATACTTTTTAATTTTCCGTTATTTTTTTAAATGATAAAAGTTTAGATTTATAATAAACATTTTCTTTATCAGCAAAATAAAATAATGCATCTTCAATTGTTTTTTTATTGTATAGATATCTGCATTAACTAGCTTTTCACCAGCATAATATACTTCTTCACCATCAGTTGCAGAATTTTTTTAATTCTTCCACTTTTTCTAATCTTTTATTAGTCTCTAATTTTTTTATATGGATAAAAAAATAGTATTGAGGTCTTTTTGTTTTAAACAAGAAGTGAGATATATTTTTATATTTATACTTAGTGCTGACAATTCTTCATATGTTTCAACAGATGTTGAGCAAAAAAATAGCTATTAGTACCATCACTATAATAATTATTCCCTACATAATACAATTTATTTGTGTCTAAATCTGAAACTGCAATATTTCCAAAATAAACTCTATTTTTTTATCATAAGCTACATTTCCATTATTAGCTTCTGTATCGAAGACTTTGAAAGTAGGAATATCTACTCCTTCAACTTCTAACAATCCATTCCCATAAACTAAAAGCATAGATTTTATCTTTATTCTTGTAGAATATACTGTTTTCATATTCTTCACTATTATATTGAAGGTCAGTAGTATCACTCTTGAACATAGCAACATAAATTATAAGTAATAAACACAAGAAAATAAGTATTATTGCTGAAAGTACAGTGGCTTTTTATCATTATATTAGCATTTTTTTGATTATCCATTTTTCATTTTAAACTCCTATTAATTAAAAGCATTAAAGTTGATTCTTCTTTAGTGTTATATCTTGTTTCTATAATAATATCTTTATAGAATTTAAAATTTAATTTTTTTCTAAAACTTTTTTTGAATCAATATTATAATTAAAATATATTGCTACTAAGTAATTTAATTTTAATGTTTTTAAAACAATATTCAATAACTTTTGAAACAGCTTCTGTCATTATCCCCTTGTTCCAATAATCTTTACTTAATACATAACCTAATTCTCTCCCAAGTAAATTTTTTCTAAATTCTTATCCAAATCTTGTCTACATTCTTCTACACCAATAGAACCAATAACTTTTTGATTTTTCTTTTTAGAACAATAGCAAAAACTTTTTCATTTATAAACATTTTTAAGTATTTCTAAACTTTCATTTTTTACTTTTTGTGATGTTTCCCCAACCTGCTTTTTTCACCTACACCATTTATAGAAGCATATTCAAAAATCATCTAAATCTCTAATTTCCCAAGCACGAAGGATTAATCTATCTGTTTCCAATATTACATTACTTATATTAATTTCTGTATTCATCAGTTTCCTCCAAGTTAAATTCTATTTGAATTATAACACAAGTTTATATATTTTTTTAACAATATCTAGCAAGAAGTCCCCTACTTCTATAAGTGGGAGTAGTTCGCTGATTTTTAAAACAAAAAGTCCTGATTAACTCAGAACTTTTTTTAATGTTATGAAGTTTTTAATCATAGGTAATATAATAAGCTACAACGCCATTATCATAGGGAAGTTTTTTTAAAGAAATCTGTATTAAACAAATTATTATAAACTGTTGAAATATCTAATTCTTTATCAAAAAGTATTTCTTCATCATTCTTAGCAACTGTAAGAGTATAAGAATTTTCTTTAACTCCATAGTTGTTGTAAAAAGAAATAAGGTAAGTATAATTTTAACTTTAAAAAGAATAAAATTTTCAGTAAGTTTATTATTATTGTTTTCATTTAAGGGAATTTCATTTTCATTTTTAAATAAGTTTTTATTTGCATTTCCCACAATTATTTTTTTCAGCTTTTTCTCCTTCTAAGCCATATACATAGACAAGCTTTTTGTTTTCTTTATATATAGATATAACTTTTTACTATCTTTTATTTGTGCAGAAAAACTAAATTTTTATTAGTTATATTTTTTTCTTTAAATATGGTTTATATTCTTCGCTAAAAATAGTTATTGATAAAATCATTAAAAAGAAAATAATAATTTTTCATAATGACTATTCCCCCTTTACTTCATCTTTTTAGTATTAATTTCATAGGAGTAAATTTAAGCCCATCTTGCTCTTTTTCTTCCTCAGTTTTTATAAAACCCTATTTTTCTCATAAATAGGAACAGCATATCTGGAAGAATTTACAGTTATAAAATGAATTTTCAGTATCATCTATAACAATATTCATCAATTTCTTTCCAATACCTTTAGCTTGTGAAGATTTATCTACAAAAAAATAAATTTATATGTCTTTTTCTTCTGTCAGTTGCTATAACACCTTTTAATACATTATCTTCAAAAGCACCATATACCTTAAATGACTTTTATTATTTCTTTGTTATCAACAAAATTACAAAAAGTTTCTATACCCTTTTCTGAGTAACTTTCATCTTTACTTTCAATATAAACTTTCTTTACAAATAATAGTGCTTCATCTTTTTCTTTTGTTAAGTAATTGGTTTATTTCTATCATAGGTTCTCTAATATTAATAAAGGAGCTACTGTATATAATAGCCCCTTTGATTTTAAGTTTAAATTAATAGTTTATGTAGAAACTTTCATCATCTAAGTAATTTTGATCGTAGAATAATCCATTAAATCCTTCAGCATTATTTGGATCATTAAATACTTTTATCATAGACAGTTTTATTATTTAATTGTTTTTATAAAGAGGTCTAGGGTTTGTTCCTTTATATGCTCAAGTAAATAACTTCTAGTTTTTCCATTAACATTATAAAAAGAAACTATGTATCTGTGCCCTTCATTTTATGAAAAACTAAAAATTTTCCAGAGTAACTTTCTGTATCATCTGCATTGAAGAATAAATTTTCCCCAATAACTCCCTCTAATGTTATTTCTGGCTTTTTGCCTTCTAGTCCAAAAACGTAAACAACTTTTTCTCTATCCTTATATAGAGTAACAACTTTTTGTACTTTCCATTTGTGCAGAAAAAGAATCTTTTTGCATCTGGATTTGAAGTATTACCTTTTAAATAAGGTTTGAAGTTCGCTCCAAAAAGAAAAATACAGACACGATAACTAACAGTAATAAAACAAGTCATACGTAATCCCTCCTAAAAATATTATACAAACATTATATAATATTTTTAGAAAATAAGAAATAGTTTTTATACTTTTCAAAAGTCAATTATTCCTACTCTTATCGTTATTTTTTAAATGAATTGTTTAAAATTTAAAAATATAGTATACATTTAAAAATTTTTTTGTAGTATAATGTCTTTGAAAATGAGATGTAACTTTATTACTATGAATTATTTTTTTAGTATTGTGGTAAATGATTCTTTTTAAGTTCCATTTTCTAATATTAAATTTCTATATGCTTTTATAGATATATTCATTTATGTTAGTAGTTACTTCATCATTCGACAAAATTATTTATGGAGGTATTAAAAAGATGAAAGGTACAGTAAAATGGTTTAACAAGGAAAAAAGATTTGGATTTATCACAGGTGAAGATGGAAAAGATGTATTCGCTCATTTTTCTCAAATTCAAAAGAAGGATTCAAAGAATTATTTGAAGGACAAGAGTAGAATTTGAAATTACTGAAGGACAAAAAGGGCCTCAAGCTTCAAATATAGTTGTTATTAAATAATAATTACCTTAACTGAAAAGAAAAAGATTGAAAAACTTTATGAACTAAAAGCTTTCAATCCTTTTTAATTTATTTTAAAAACTCTACTCAACATCTATTTTAAATTCATCTAAATCATAGTAAGAACAACTTCCATGATTAAACACTTCTATATTTATTTTTTGCTTTATTAGGATAAAAAAACGACTTGTAAAAACTTCTTCACCATCATTGATAAAAATCTCAATAGAACTTGTATCTACAAATATACGTAATTTTTAAGTTCTTCAAGATAAACAGACCTTTTATCTCTTCCTTCACCACTTTCTTGCATTTCTAATGAAAAGATATTATTGTCATAAGATAGTTTTACATCTTCCATTTTTACTAGAAAATTTTTTTAGAATTTTTCTATATCTATTATCATTTCAAAAGTAGAAGCTAGAAAGTTAATATGATTATCTGTACTTGAAATTTTTATTCTTTCTTAAATTTTTCAAATTCTACTAAAGGCTCTTGTAAAATTTTATTTTCTTTTCTCTTAAGTGTTCTAGGCATAGATAAAGCATGTTGCCAACCATTTTTATAGTTTTATTATTTGTATAAGTTGCATCAGGAATTCCCATCCAAGCAATTAATATATTTCTACCTTTATTATCAACAAAAGTTTGTGGGGCGTATATGTCAAAGCCCCTATCTAATTCCATAAATTCTCCCCAAACTATATGTTTTTCTTTAAAAATTACTATCTATAGGAAAATATCCTATTTGATAGATATTTGCAAAATTGATTCCTTCTTGTTCTACTCCTTGAGGGCAACAGATTAAAAACCATTTATCTTCTATTTTTATTAAATCACAGCATTCCCACATATAGCCATATTTTTCAGAGTGTATCTCAAAAATATTCCCATTTTTAAATCTAAAGATTTGTATAAAATAGCACAACCTATATCTTGTTTTTCTTGCACCAAGAATCATAAAAGTATTCATCTTCAACTTTAAAACTTTTTGGATCACGAACATGAGTTGACATATTTTTGAGGATAATCAGAATTTTTAGAAGAACATTTTTTCTTTCATAATTGAAACCATCTTCTGAAATAACTTCAATGACATTCTGTTCTCTACCATTTAAAATATAGTCATACTTTTTATCAGTATATTTTACATTTCCAGTGTAGTAGTAATGTATTTTATTATTTTCAACTAGAGCTGAACCACTATATACACCATCTATATCTTCAGCTATACTCGGTCTTAAAAATAGGGTGCTCTGTATAATCTATCCAATTTTCTGTAGTATAATGTCCCCAAGATTTTTAAACCCCAAGTTGCAGAAAAAGGAGTATATTGAAAATAGATATGATTTACTCCTTTTTATCACACAAAGTCCATTGGGATCATTTAACCAACCTGCAGGAGCCTATTAAATGAAAAATGTAAACGATAAGGATCAGTATTTACTTTTATTGATAAGTTCTATATATTTTCTTAGCATAGTATCGCCTAAATCTTTTTTTATCATGATAGGAGTTTTACTATCAGGATTAACTTCAACTCTTTCTACCATCAGGAAGTTCATTTTACTATCATAAGAGTTTGAGTACTATGACCTGCTTTGTTTAACTTTTTAAGTCCATTTTTTAATTAAATTATCACCTTGTTTAACTTCTTGTCCTTCTTCGACATAAACTTCAAAAACCTTCACCATTCATACTAACTGTATTTATTCCACAGTGCATAAGGATTTGACTTCCATCTTTTAAACTTAAACCTATAGCATGTTTTGTAGGGAAAAACAAGTTCAATTTTTGCATCAGCTGGAGCAACAAAGATTTCTTCACTAGGATTTACTAAAAATTCCATCTCCCATAACTTTTTGATGCAAATGTTTCATCACTTGATTCAGAGATATCTTTTACTTCCTTTTATTGGAGAAATTAAAGCTATTTCATCTAAAATTAGTATCTGTTGTACTTTCTACTTTTTATTTCAGAAGTATTTTTTTATTTACTTTCTCTTCATTTGCAATAACTTTCTTAGTTTTTGCTTTTTCCAAATGTGTAACAGATAACTATTCCTAAGACAAGTCCTATTAAATGAACTATAATGTAGTTTATATAACCATTATTAGCGGGATCGATTATTGTTATACCTGGTATTGCAGTCGCTCCAAAAACCTAAAGAGCTTTAATTTAAATATATATACAAAGGCACCAGCAACTGCACCAGCAATACAACCTGCATATCAATGGAAATTTATATTTAAGTTCACTCAAAAATAGCTGGCTCACTTATACCAAATAGAATACTCACAAAAGAAGGTAAAGCAATTTCAGTAACTTTTCTTTCTTTACGATGTAATAGATAATATCCTAAAAACAGCTCCTCCTTGTGAAATTAAAGCAACTGACATTAAAGGATTTAAAAATCTCTACCAGTTGTTGCTATTAATTGAGCTTCAGCAGCATTTAAGATATGATGTAATCCTGTGATAACGATTATTTGTTGTAAACCAGCAAATATCATATAACCTATTAAACCAAATTCTGTACTTACCCAAACTAATCCTCCAGTTATATAATTAGAAAGTTCACGCCCAATAGGGACCAACTATAGTAAATAATAAGAAAGTAGAGATAAAAACTGTCAACATTGGAGAAACTAAAAGTTTAATAACAGAAGGAATTTTTCTTTTCAAAAAAATTTATCCAATAGAGCAACTATATCCCATCATAAGAGCAACTATAATTCCACCTTGAAAAACCTACCATTTGAATTTTTAGTCCAAATAAATCTAAAATTTCAGGGTTAAATCCAGGAGTACCTATTGAATAAGCATTTGCAAGACTACCATCAAGCATAATTGCTCCAACAACTATACCTAGAATTGCTCTCCCACCGAATCTTTTAGTTGCTGAATATACAACAACCATAGGTAAAACTGCAAAAATTCCAACAGAGGCTAGATTAGATAAACGATTGATAGCATATAAAGTTTGATTAGTTTTAACAGCTTCAAAGTTAGCTAAGAATCCAGTGACTCCTAGTAAAATAGCAGCTGCTAATATCGCAGGTATGATTTCAACAAATACATCTGAGAGAGCTTTGATAACTTTTTGTAGTGGATTTTCTTTGTTGTTTGCAATATCTTTTACATCAGATAAAGACATATTTTCTAATTTTGCTTCCTTTGCAAAAACTTTGTAAACTTCATTTACAGTTCCTGCTCCAAAAAAATAAGCTGTAATTGACTACCAGCAATAAAACAGCCTTTGACTAAATCAATATTTTTCTAATTTATCTGTTTTTGCTAAAGATAAATCTTTTTAATACAATACGTAGACGTGTTGCACAATGAGCAACACCTTTGAATATTTTTCTGAGCCACCAATATTTTTCCAACACTTCTTTAGAAATTTTTTTGATAAAGTTTTTTCTTTTTCCATCTTCCACCTCTTTATATTTATATTACCTTAAGAATATATTGTATTAATTATATATGCTTTTTCAATTTGTTTCAATTATTTTCTTAAAAATTTTAAATATTAAAAAGAAATTAAAAATCTAATTGACTAAATAAGGTAAAAAGGATATTATAAAATAACAGTTTTAAATACTTAAGGAGGAGCTAAAAATGAGAAAAATTTTTATTTTGCTATTCTTTGTCTTTTATTTGTTTCTTGTAGTAATTTATACAAGGCGAATAAGGCTTATGAAAGAGGAGATTATGTTGAAAAATGTAGTATTAACTTTTTAAATATTTTGATGAAAAACCTGAAAATTTTAAAGAATTAAATGAAAAAGAAAAATGAGATTAATAGTAAATTTTCAAATATTTTTGAATATTACTCAAAACAAAAAAATAGTGAGAAATTAGAAGATAGAAACAGGGCTAATATAGAACTTTTTACAATATATATTGTTTTCAGATAATAGTGAATATGCTAAAGAATTTCAAGCTGAAAGAGAATTCTTAGCAAGTGACAATGCAAAAAATCTTTTTAATCAAGCCTTAAAAACTAATAGAGAATTATTTTTCACAAAATATAGGTTTAAGAGATGACCATACCTATGCTTTTAAAAAGTAATAAACCACACAATAAATATGAATATTGCAATTAATGCTGTGATTGATAGTAATAAGTCTTTAGATAGAAATAAAGCTGAACTATATAACTATTTTTAAAAGAGAAATAGCAAAACATAGAGCAGACGGCTATATATCACTTGCGGAAGTGGAAGAAAAAGAAGGAAGTAATGAATATTTAGAAGTGCTCAAAAATCTTTATTATAAGGCTAATGAAATATATTCAAAATATCAAAAATTATAGAAATTCTTATTCAAAATATGAATCAACTAAATATAAAAGCAGACTTAAATGATGCAGAAGATAATTATAATAAAAGGAATAACAGAGTATAGAAATGCTGGTTCTTCAAAAGCTAAATACAGAGCTGCAAAATTATTATTTTAAAGAAGCTCAAAAATATGTATATAATTATAAAGACACTAATAAATTACTAAATGAAACAAAAAGAAAAAAAGGTTACTTTTAAATATAGTTTTAAAATTCAAAACAATGTAGATGTAAAAATAAAATTAGTAATGATTTAAATTCCATAGCTTATCCTGTAACTAATGGGATAGAGCTTTTCATTGATTATAGAGATGGTGACTATAATTATAATACTTCTTCTAACACTAATACAGAACAGTTGAAAAAAAGAAGTACAAACTGGTGTTGATTCAACAGGAAAGCCTATTATGAAAGTGTATAATTTTACAAAGATTACTACAACTATTGAAGAAATAGGAACAATTCGTTATACTTTCTCTGTAAGAGGAGCTTATTACAATAATAATATAGGTAATGATGTTACAATAAAAAAATATAGTAAAGAATATTAAGTATTCTGGTGAAGTTCCGCCAAGTTCTGAATATAGAAATTCAGATAATAAAGCTCTAGGTTCTAGTGAATTAAAGAAAAAAAGTAGAAGAAAAAGGTAAAAAGAAGTAAATGGACATATCGATTCTATGATAAAGGATTTAAAAAGAATATAGCTAAAAGAAAATTAAAAGCTTAGCTATTCAAAAAGAATGTGTTTTGTGATATAATATCAAAAATTTAAAATTGTTGAAAAGGAAAAATTCTATATAATTATTTAAAAATTAAGGAGAAAAATGATGAATGGAAAAATTTTTAAAAAGAAGGAATTACTTTTGATGATGTTCTACTAATCCCAGCAAAATCTGATGTGCTTCCTAATGAAGTAAGTTTAAAAACAAGACTTACAAAAATCACATTAAATTTACCAATTTTGAGTGCTGCTATGGATACAGTTACAGAATCTGACTTAGCTATAGCCCTTGCAAGACAAGGAGGATTGGTTTTATCCATAAAAATATGTCTATTGAAGAACAAGCAGCTGAAGTAGATAGAGTAAAAAGATCTGAAAAGTGGAATGATTACTAACCCTATAACTCTTAATAAAGATAGTAGAGTATATCAAGCTGAAGAGCTTATGAGCAGATATAAAATTTCAGGATTACCTGTTATTGAAGATGATGGAAAATTAATAGGAATAATAACAAACAGAGATATAAAATATCGTGAAAGATTTAGATCAACCAGTTGGAGATATTATGACAAGTAAAGGTCTAATAACTGTTCCTGTTGGAACAAACTTAGAACAAGCTAAAGAAATTTTACTTGCTAATAGAATTGAAAAATTACCTATCACAGATCAAAATGGATATTTAAAAGGTCTTATTACTATAAAAGACATAGATAATATAGTTCAATATCCAAATTCTTGTAAAGATGAACTTGGAAAATTAAGATGTGGAGCTGCTGTTGGTATTGCACCTGATACTTTAGATAGAGTTGCTGCTTTTAGTTAAAGCTGGAGTAGATATCATAACTGTTGACTCAGCTCATGGACACTCTCAAGGTGTTATCAATATGATAAAAGAAATCAAAAACATTATCCTGATTTAGATATAATCGGTGGAAACATTGTTACTGCAGAAGCAGCTGAAGAATTAATTGAAGCTGGAGCATCAGCAGTAAAAGTTGGAATAGGACCAGGATCTATTTGTACAACAAGAGTTGTTGCAGGAGTTGGAGTTCCTCAATTAACAGCTGTAAATGATGTTTATGAATATTGTAAAATCTAAAGATATTGGGGGTTATTGCTGATGGTGGAATAAAACTATCAGGAGATATAGTTAAGGCTCTAGCTGCAGGTGCTGACTGTGTTATGTTAGGAGGATTACTTGCAGGAACAAAAGAAGCTCCAGGAGAAGAAATTATTCTTGAAGGAAGAAGATTTAAAATATATGTAGGTATGGGATCTATCGCTGCAATGAAGAGAGGATCTAAAGATAGATATTTCCAAGCAGGTGAAGTTGATAACTCTAAATTAGTTCCTGAAGGAATTGAAGGACGTATTGCATATAAAGGTTCAGTTAAAGATGTTATTTTCCAACTTGCAGGTGGTGTAAGAGCAGGTATGGGATATTGTGGAACTAAGACTATAAAAGATCTACAAGTAAATGGTAAATTTGTTAAAATCACAGGAGCTGGTTTAATAGAAAGCCACCCTCATGATATAACAATCACAAAAGAAGCACCAAATTATTCTAAATAGGTGGGAGATACAAGAATGAATAAATTTAATAAATTTATTATTTTAGCAGGACTGTTATTCAGTTTTTTTCAGTTGCATATGCTGAAATAAAAGAAGTTGAGTCGCTAGATACAATTTCTAAAACAGATATTAGGTGAGAATAACACAAAGTCTAAGAAAGAAAAAAACTAAAGAGACTCAGAAGTTACTAAAAAGAAACTAAAAGAGAAAATGAAAAACGAAACTGAAGTTAAGTCTGAAAATAAAAGCTTCTGAAAATAAAAGCTTGAAAATGAAGAAACTGTTGTCAATGATATTCCAGATGAAACAGCAACTAGAGTTATAAATAAATCAGAAATAGTTGATTTCTATGAAAGAGAAGTTAGAGATAAAATAGCTTATAAAGAAGGTTCTAACACTCCTTTTTACAGGAGTATTTGGGATAGTTATTGATGATAAAATAGAATCTTATGAAGAATATAAAGATGGTCTTTTAGATGGAGAAACTGCTTATTTTTCAAAAAGATAAAGAAGTAAAATTATTATCTGAAATGTATTCTAAAAGGTAAATTAAATGGGCCACAAAAACTTATTATGAAAATGGTAAATTAAAATCTATAGTTTACTATAAAAATGATAGAATAGATGGTATAGTGGAATATGATAAAAGTGGAAAACTTTTACATAAAAGTATCTTTGAAAATGGTACAGGAGATTGGAAATTATATTGGAGTAATGGGAAAGTTTCAGAAGAAGGAAGATATGTTTCTTGGAAAAGAGATGGAGTTTGGAAAAATATAGAGAAGATGGAAGTTTAGATACTATATTGAAGTATGACAATGGTAGACTTTTTAAGTGAAAAAATGGCAATAATATGTTAATTTCAAGAGTAAAACAAGTTTATCAATATTTTTTTCTAAGTTTGATGAAAGTAATAATTTTGAAATAAAAAAAGATATTATCAGAGGAAGAATTCTTAATTTTTTCTACTATGTCTAATTACGATAAAGTTCATTCATATAGTCTTTATAAAAGGTAAAGGAAGATAAGATCTTATCTTCAGAAAAATTTATTTAAAAACTTGCTCTTTACATGATAGTGGAAAAGGGTAAAGTGGGGCTTTTTAGAAGAATAAAAAGTTTTAGTAGGAGATAAAAATTTTAGAACAACATCCAAGTGTAGCTTTTTGAGAAATTAAAAAAATATTAATTTTGACTTAGCAAAACTATGTTTACAACATCACGATAAAGATGTAGATGAGAAAATGAAAATTTTTTTCAAGAATTAGATGATAAATAATTATTGAATATTGTATTTTTTATGATAAAAAATAAGGAAGGAGGTTTTTCCTTCCTTTTTATTTTTACTAGATGAGAGGTATTAATATGACTGAATTTAATTGGGATAGTTTCATCAAAGAACTTGAAAAATTTCAAAATGGAATAAAAATATTGGTGGCGAATTTTTTAAAGAACTTAATAATTTAGGAACTCCTGCAAAAGGAAGAGGAAATTTTAGAAGTTGAGAAAAATTAGGTTATAGGATACCAGAAGATTTTTAGAGATATATTATTAAATTATTCTTCATATTTTTGAATATTATTGGGATTATGATGATGATATAAAATTACCTAATAATTTAAAAAGATATATTTTCTGGAGATTTACATTGGGGATTAAAATTCTTATTAAATTTTTGAAGAAAGCAGGCAGGGTTGGGTAGATAGTTGTTATCCTGATTATAGTAATGAATATGATAAAGTTTGGCATAATAAATTAGCTTTTTATGAAGTTGGGAATGGAGATTATATTGCCATTGAATTAGAAAAAGAAAAATTATGGAAAAAAATAGTATATTTAAGCCATGATGGTGGAGATGAGCATGGTTATTATTTAGCAAATAATTTTTAAAGATTTATTAAATAATTGGTCAAAAGTTGGCTGTGTTGGTGGAGAGGACTGGCAATGGGAACCATTCTATACAGAAGGAAAGGGTATAGATTCTGAGTGTGAAAATGCAAAAAGAGTGGAGAGAATATATTTTTAGTAAGATATGAAAGAGGGATATGTCAAAAATTAATAATGACTGGAAAGAAATTTTAGAAGAAGAATTTCAGAAAGATTATTTTTGTGGAATTGAAAAATATTCTTGAAAAAGGAGTATGAAAATTACACTGTTTATCCACCAAAAAGATATTCTAAATGCTTTTTCTTACTCCTTATTCAGAGGTAAAAGTTGTACTTTTAGGACAAGATCCTTATAATAAAGATGTAGATCAGAAAATGAAAAATTTTTCAAGAATTAGATGATAAATAATTATTGAATATTGTATTTTTATGATAAAAATAAGGAAGGAGGTTTTCCTTCCTTTTTATTTTACTAGATGAGAGGTGTTAATATGACTGAATTTAATTGGGATAGTTTCATCAAGGAACTTGAAAAAAATTTCAAAAGGGAATAGAAAAATATAGGAGGGCATTCTAGAGAAACTATAATAGAAGCTCCAGCAAAGGAAGAAGAAATTTTTAGAAGTTGAGAAAAAGTTAGGATATACTTTACCAAAAGATTTTAGAGATATACTTTTAAATTATTCATCACATTTTGAATATTTTTGGTCAACCTATAGAGATGAAGAAGAGAGAACAAATAGAATTTTTCAGAAAAATTTTGTGCTATATTTGCAGGAAATTTACATTGGGGACTAAAAGTTCTTATTAGATTTTTGAAGAAAGTAGACAGGGGTGGGTAGATATTTGTTTCCCTGATTATAATAATGAATATGATAAAGTTTGGCATAATAAGTTAGCCTTTTATAAAGTTGCAAATGGTGATTACTTTGCTATTGAATTAGAAAAAAAGAAAAATTATGGAAAAAAATAGTATATTTAAGTCATGATGGTGGAGATGGTCATGGTCATTATATAGCAGATAATTTTAAAGATTTATTAAATAATTGGTCAAAAAGTTGGTGCTGTTGGTGGAGATGATTGGCAATGGGAAGTATTTTACACAGAAGGAAAGGGAATAGATCCTGACTGTGAAAATGCTAAAGAGTGGAGAGAATATATTTTTAGTAAGATATGAAAGAGAGGATATGTCAAAAATTAATAATGACTGGAAAGAAATTTTAGAAGAAGAATTTCAGAAAAGATTATTTTGTGGAATTGAAAAATATTCTTGAAAAAGGAGTATGAAAATTACACTGTTTATCCACCAAAAAGATATTCTAAATGCTTTTTCTCACTCCTTATTCAGAAGTAAAAGTTGTACTTTTTAGGACAAGATCCTTATCATCAGAAAGGTCAGGCACACGGTTTAGCTTTTTCAGTAAATTATGGAATAAAGACCCCACCATCACTTGTAAATATGTATAAAGAGTTACATGATGATTTGAGGGTTATATATTCCAAACAATGGTTTTTCTTTGGAAAAATGGGCAAAACAAGGAGTATTACTTTTAAATACAAGTTTGACAGTTAGAGATAGTGAAGCTAATTCACATTCAAAAATTGGTTGGCAAACATTTACAGATAACGTAATAAAAAAAGTTAAATGAAAGAGAAAAACCTATAATATTTATATTATGGGAAATAATGCTAAAGCTAAAGAGAAATTTATAGACACTAGCAAACATTATATTTTTAAAAGGAGCACATCCTAGCCCTCTTTCAGCTAATAGAGGCTTCTTTTGTTGTAAACATTTTTAGTGAAGTAAATAGAATATTAAAAAGAGTTAAAAGAAAAAGAAATTGACTGGCAAATTGAAAATAAGGAGTAGATTCGATGAATATTTTTCAGGTGTAGAATATGAAGTTTTAAGAGATGTTGATTTAAATAGAAAAATATGATGGTATTGAATATGATTCAAGAAAAGTCAAAGAAAAACTATATTTTTGTTGCTTTAGAAGGTGCGAATGTTGATGGACACGACTATATAGACAGTGCTGTAAAAATGGTGCAACTTGTATTATAGTAAGTAGAAAAGTTGAAATGAAACATAAGGTTAGTTATGTTTTAATTGATGAAATTAGACATAAACTTGGTTATATAGCCTCAAACTTCTATGAATGGCCTCAAAGAAAATTAAAAATTATAGGAGTTACAGGAACTAATGGAAAAACTTCATCAACTTATATGATAGAAAAATTGATGGGAGATACTCCTATAACTCGTATAGGGACTATAGAATATAAAATAGGTGATGAAGTATTTGAAGCTGTTAATACAACTCCTGAATCACTTGATTTAATAAAGATTTTTTTGATAAAACTTTAAAGAAAAAGATTGAATATGTTGTTATGGAAGTAAGTTCTCATTCACTTGAAATAGGTAGAGTAGATGTTTTAGATTTTGACTATGCACTTTTTCACAAATCTAACTCAAGATCACTTAGATTATCATGTGACTATGGAAAATTATTTTTCAAGCTAAGAGAAAATTATTCTTAAAACTTAAAGATATCAATAATTCAGTATTTAATATTGATGATAAGTATGGAAAAAGACTATATGACGAATTCATAGAAGATAATCCTGAAATAATCTCTTATGGAATAGATGGAGGAGATTTAGAAGGAGAATACTTAGATGATGGTTATATAGATATAAAATTTAAAGAAAAAAAGTAGAAAAAGTTAAATTTGCTTTTATTAGGTGATTTTTAATTTATACAATACTTTAGGTGCAGTTGCCATTACTAGAAAGATGGGAATTAGTTGGGAAGATATTTTTAGAAAGAGTATCAAATATAAAGGCTGCTCCTGGAAGATTTGAAGCTTTAAATTGTGGGCAAGATTATAAAGTTATAGTTGACTATGCTCATACTCCTGATGCCTTAGTAAATGTTATTGTTGCTGCAAGGAATATTAGAAATGGTAACAGAATAATAACTATCTTTGGTTGTGGTGGAGATAGAGATAGGACTAAAAAGACCTATAATGGCTAAGGTTGCTGAAAAATTTATCAGATATTGTGATTCTAACTTCAGATAATCCAAGAACTGAAAATCCTGAACAAATATTTGCTGATGTAAAAACAGGATTTACAAAAATGATGATTATTTCTTTTGAACCTGATAGAGAAAAAGCAATAAAATTAGCTATTAATATGGCAGAAAAATGATATTATCCTTATAACAGGAAAAGGACATGAAACATACCATATAATCGGTACGAAAAAATGGCACTTTGATGATAAGGAAATTGCAAGAAGAGAAATTGTTAGAAGAAGGATGGTAGAAAATGTTAATTAATGATGTAAATAAAGTTAAAGTTGGTAATATTGTATTTGGAGGAAAAAAGAGATTTGTTTTTAATAGCAGGACCTTGTGTTATGGAATCTCAAGAACTGATGGATGAAGTTGCAGGAGGAATAAAAAGAAATTTGTGATAGACTAGGTATAGAATATATATTCAAGGCTTCTTTTGATAAGGCTAATCGTTCATCTATACATTCATATAGAGGACCTGGTTTAGAAGAAGGAATGAAAATGCTTGCCAAAACAAAGGAAAAATTTAATATTCCTGTTATTACAGATGTTCATGAAGCTTGGCAATGTAAAGAAGTTGCAAAAGTAGCAGATATTTTACAAATTCCTGCATTCTTATGTAGACAAACAGACTTACTTATAGCTGCTGCTGAAACAGGTAAGGCTGTAAATATTAAAAAAGGTCAATTTTTAGCACCTTGGGATATGAAAAACATAGTTGTTAAAATGGAAGAGTCTGGAAACCAAAATATAATGTTATGTGAAAGAGGAAGTACATTTGGATACAATAATATGGTAGTGGATATGAGAAGTTTACTTGAAATGAGAAAATTTAATTATCCTGTTGTATTTGATGTAACACATTCAGTCCAAAAACCTGGAGGACTTGGAACAGCAACATCTGGAGATAGAGAATATGTATATCCTCTTTTAAGAGCAGGACTTGCTATTGGTGTTGATGTAATATTTGCTGAAGTTCATCCTAATCCAACAGAAGCAAAAATCTGATGGACCAAATATGTTATACTTAAAAAGATTTAGAAGAAATTTTTAAAAACTGCAAATAGAAATAGATAAAATAGTTAAAGGTGTATAAAACAAAATTAAAGTAAAAAAAAAGGGGCTGTTACAAATTAATAGAAAGTAAAAATAGTTCGTTACTGAGTAAATTTCTTAACGATAAAATCAAGAATTGTTGCAAATCAGGAAACTCGCTACACTCAAACACTCCTGAATTTGCTCGGCTCATTCTATTTGATTTTTTTATCTAAAATTTCATCCGTAACTCACTTATTTTTTACTTTAGATTGAAAAATTTAATTTTGCAACAGCCCTATTTTTTTATTTTTTAAATCACTTTAAATATGGGATTTTAGCTCTTACTTTCAGAGATTTTTCTAAATCTATTGTAGCCATTAGTAATTCTTCATTTGTTCCACTAGCCTCAATCAAAGTGCTTCCATCAGGCTCTACAATCTTTGATTTTCCACAACAGCTATCTCCAACTGCATTACAACCAGCTATAAATAGTAAATTAAATAATGAATTGGCAGCTAAATCTATATGCCATCTATTTTCAGCATTAAAGCTCCATAAAGAAGGTACAAAAAAATTATTTCAGCTCCTTTTAGACATTCTATTCTTGCAGGTTCAGGAAACTCTAAATCATAACAAAGTAATATACCTATTTTTTTCCAAATTTAGTATTCTTTACTACAAATTTATTTCCAGCTTTAAATTTAGTTTTTTTCTTTTTTTCCAAAGATAAACTTTTTCTTGCATTAGCAAGAATTTTACCATCATCATCAATGAAAAATACAAGAATTATAGAAATCTCTTGATTTTTTAGTTTTTTTACTTTCTAGATAACCAACTAAGATATGTATTTTAAAAAGTCTTGCTTTTTTTCTTGTAATTTCTCAATAAAAGTATTTTTCAAAATCTTCAGGTAGATTTTGAAGTTCATCAGTAGTAATTGTATAACCTATAGTAGCTAGTTCAGGGAAAAACATATGATATCTACATTTTCTTTAGTTGCTTCTTCTATTTTTTTAAAAATTTTTACAATTTTCCCTCTATATTTTTTGTTCAATTTTCATTTGTGCTAAAGCAATTTTAATTTTTTTCTTTTTCATATACTCCATATCCTCAAAATTAGAAATTTTGTATATTTTAATATTTATTACTAAAAAAAGTCAAAAATTTTTTACCAAATTTTAAGAATCCTATGCTATAATAAAAAAATATTAATCGTGGAGAGGGTTAATAGTGAAAAACTCACACTGTAAAAAAATGTAGATAATTATAGGGAGGAAAAATGATAAAAAAATATTTATGTGTCTAATGCTTGTACTTGCTTTTTACAGCTTGTCAATCATTAAATTATGTTAAGGAAAAAAATGAAACAATTCAATTAGTAGTAAAAGGTAATGATAATAATATCTATATGTTAGGAAATAATTATGATTATCAATTTTCTGGGAAAGATGCAGATAGATTATTAAGATTAAGTAACTTTCCAAAAGAATTAAACTTTTCAAGAGAACAATTAAAAAAATGCTTCAGTAAATATTCATGTTGATGCAAGAAATGGAAGCGTTGGACTTGACTTTGGAAGTAGAATTACAATTAATAAAAAAAGCTGGAAGTAATGCTAACTATGAAAAAGAACAAAAAGTTTTTTTATGAAAAATTTAAAAAAATGAACTTAATAGAAGAAAAAGTTAGATATAAAATTGAAGAAAATTCTGGAGAATGGGTAATTGTTCTTTTAGATGTTCCTTATTTTGAAGGAAAAGTTGTAAAATTACAAAATCGTAATGAATTTTTTTAGAAAAAGGTAAAGGACAATATATAAATGTACCATCTAAGTTATATTTAACTCGATCCACCCTAGCCAAGCAGTAGAAGGTGTAGCTGGTGGACTTATGGGAGCAGTAGCAGTACCAGTTATGGTAGTATTAGCTATACCAGCACTTGTTGTATTACCATTTCTTATACCTTTCATGAAAAATTGGAAATACGCCATAGTAATATTAAAAGAGTTATTCACAAAAATCTATTAGAAAAAGCCATTGTAGTTCAAAAATTACATTGGCTTTTTTTGTATTTTTAGGTGTATAATAGTAAAAAAACTATTGAAAAATCTCGATTTTCAAAAGATTTTAAAGACAAAAATTTAGGAGGTAAATATGACAAAAGAAATCTTATGAAGTATTAAATGACCCATTTTTTAAACAAAGGAACAGCTTTCACAAAGGAAGAAAGAAAAAGAATTGGAATTAACTGGATTACTACCACCACAAATTCAAACAATTGAGGAACAAGCAGAACAAGTATATGCACAATACAAAAAGTAAAGAACCTCTAATAAACAAAAAGAAGATTTTTTTGATGGAAATTTTTGACACAAATAGAACTTTATTTTTATTATCTATTTAGTCAACATGTAGTTGAATTTATGCCAGTAGTATACGATCCTGTTATAGCTGAAAATATTGAAAATTATAGTGAACTATATGTAAATCCACAAAATGCTGTTTATTTGTCAATAGACTCTCCTGAAGCAATAGAAGAATCTTTAAAAAATGCAACAAAAGATAGAGAAATAAGACTAATAGTTGTAACTGATGCAGAAGGTATTTTAGGAATTGGAGATTGGGGAACAAATGGTGTTGATATTTCAGTTGGAAAGTTAATGGTTTACACAGCAGCAGCTGGGATAGATCCTAAATCAGTTTTTACCAGTTGTTTTTAGATGCAGGAACAAATCGTGAAACTCTGCTTTGAAGATAAATTATATTTAGGAAATCGTCATAAAAAGAATTTATGGAGATAAATATTATGAGTTTGTAGATAAATTTGTTCAAACTGCTGAAAAATTATTCCCTAGACTATATCTACATTTTGAAGACTTCGGTCGTTCAAATGCAGCTAATGTTTTTACATAAATATTGGAAAACTTATCCTGTATTTAATGATGATATACAAGGAACAGGAATTATTACATTAGCAGGAATTTTAGGAGCATTAAAAAAATTTCAGGAGAAAAATTAACTGACCAAAAAAATATGTGTTTTGGAGCAGGAACAGCAGGAGCAGGAATAGCAGATCGTGTATATCAAGAAATGTTACAACAAGGTTTATCTGAAGATGAAGCTCGTAGTAGATTTTATTTAGTTGATAAACAAGGACTTTTATTTGATGATATGAACGATTTAACTCCAGAACAAAGACCATTTGCTCGTAAGAGAACTGAATTTACTAATGCAAATGAATTAACAAATTTAGAAGCAGCAGTTAAAGCAGTTAAACCAACTATTCTAGTTGGAACTTCTACTCAACCAAATACTTTTACTGAAACAATAGTAAAAGAAATGGCATCATATACAGCAAGACCTATTATATTTCCATTGAGTAACCCAACAAAATTAGCAGAAGCAACTGCTGAAAATTTAATTAAATGGACAGATGGAAAAGCATTGGTTGCAACAGGTATTCCTGCAGATCCAGTTGAATATAATGGAGTAACTTATGAAATAGGACAAGCTAATAATGCTTTTAATATATCCAGCACTTGGTTTAGGAGCAATTGCTTCAACAGCAAAAATTAGTTACAAATGAAATGATATCAAAAGCTGCACACTCATTAGGAGGAATTGTTGATACAACAAAACCTGGAGCAGCCACATTACCACCAGTATCAAAATTAACAGAATTTTCTCAAAGAGTTGCTGAAGCAGTTGGTCAATGTGCATTGGATCAAAAAAATTAAATAGAGAAGATATAACTGATATAAAAAGTAGCTATCGAAAAATTAAGTGGACACCAAAAATATTAAAATTTAAAGAGAGGTGCTTAGAAAATGGAAGCATTTATAAGTTCAATAGGAAGTATATTATCCATAGTTTTACTGATAGTATTAGGATATATATTAAAAGAAAAAAATTGGTTTAGTGATAGTTTTAGTGGAAATATATCTAAACTGATTATGAATATTGCTTTACCAGCCTCTATTTTTTTGTATCTGTTTTGAAGTATTTGACATTAAAATCTTTATTATCTTTAACAGGAGCTTTAGTTTATACATTTTTTTATCTGTAATAATTGGTTATATTTTTTTGCATACATACTTGTAAAAATTTTAAATGTTCCAGTTGGAAGAAGAGGTACTTTCATAAATACTGTTGTCAATGCAAATACAATTTTTATAGGATTACCATTAAATATTGCCTTATTTGGAAATGAAAGTTTACCATATTTTTTTAGTTTACTATGTTACAAATACAGTTTCAACTTGGGCATTTGGAGCAATACTAATTGGTAATGATACAAATGATAAAGATAAACAAGGAGCAACTTTTAATTGGAAAAAGTTGTTTCCACCTCCATTATTAGGTTTTATAGTTGCTCTTTATATTTTTTTATTTTTTAAGTATACCTGTTCCAACTTTTTATTAATTCAACATTAGGATATTTAGGAGGGATAGTTACACCGCTATCTCTAATATATATAGGTATTGTTTTACATAATGCTGGACTAAAAAAAGTATAAAGTTTGATAGAGATACTATATTTGCACTTATAGGAAGATTTATATTCTCACCAATTGTTATGCTTATTTTTAATAAAAATTTAGCTCAGATATTTTGCCATTAAAAAGAATTATCAGCAATAGAAGTAAAAAAACATTTATAGTACAGTCAGTTGCACCAGCACTTGCAGTATTACCAATTTTTAGTTAATGAGGCAAAGGGAGATGTGGAGTATGCAACAAATGTAGTAACAACAAGTACCTTATTGTTTGTTATTGTGATACCAATCATCACTACTTTATTGGGAAGAATATAAGCTATAAAAAAATAAAACTGTAGAAAAATAATAAGTAAAATTTTCTAAAAATGGAAAAAGCCATTGCAAAAATAGCATTGGCTTTTTTTGTATTTTAGGTGTATAATAGTCAAAAATTAGAAAGATTGGAGGTAAAAAAATGAATGAAGTTTTTAAAAGCAATTAAAGAAAGAAGAAGTATCAGAAAATATAAAAAGTGATATGTTACCAAAAGAAATTATTGATCAAGTTATTGAAAGTGGACTTTATGCAGCAAGTGGAAAGGGGCAACAATCTCCTATCATTATTTCAGTAACAAATAAAGAACTTCGTGATAAATTATCAAGAATGAATTGTGAAATTGGAGGATGGAAAGAAGGTTTTGATCCATTTTTTAATGCACCTGTTGTATTGGTAGTTTTAGCTCCAAAAGATTGGGCGAATAAGACATATGATGGAAGTCTTGTCATGGGAAATATGATGTTAGCTGCTCATGCTCTAAATATAGGAAGTTGTTGGATAAACAGAGCAAGACAAGAATTTGAAACTGAAGAAGGAAAAGAAATTTTAAAATCTCTTGGAATTGAAGGAGAATATGAAGGAATAGGACATTGTATTTTAGGATATGTAGATGGAGAATATCCAAGTGTTCCAGCAAGAAAAAGCAAATCGTGTTTATTATGTTGAATAAAAAAATAAAGGGCTGTTACAAAATAATAAAAAAAGTAAAAAAATAGGTAGTTACTAAATTTCCATTCGTAACTCACTTATTTTTTACTTTAGGATTAAAAATTTTAAATTTTTGCAACAGCCCCAATTTTATTGGAGAATAAATAAACTTAGCAAGATTGTAAAATTAGCCAAACGTTATCAAAGTTTTTTTATTTTTTTAAATCTTCTTTTTTAATCCAAAAAAATAGATATGTCCATAATCTCCAAACATCAATTCATAATCATCAGTCTCAACAGTATCCATTTGAAAAAGTAATATCCAATCTTTATTAGCACTTTTAATTTCTTTTTTTGATATTTTTTTGGATAAGATTCTATACCTCCTATATCAAAAACCTCTAGATACAGCTTCACATTCCTCTAAAAGTAAATAGAAATTTTCATAAGAAGGTAAGCTAATATTTGATTTAAAGTCAGAACTATTTTTCAAAATAAAAAAATTTTTAGTACAATCTTTTATCTTAAGGACTATAGTCCCATTCTTGTGTTTCTAATTCGTAGAAAAAAATTTGATTAAAAAAATTTAAAAATTTTTTTACTAAATTTTAATAATTAGTTACTATAATAAAAAAATATAAATAATAATTGGGGGTATAGTAATGTTAAAAAAATTAAGTTTACTCATATTTAGTATATTTTTTTAATGGCGTGTTCTAATGTCATAACAGTAAAGGAAACCACAGAAAAAAAAGAGGTTATAAGACAAGTAATTATTACTCCTCAAAAAAAGAAGTTATTCTATTAGGAGATAATTATGATTATATGTTTAAAGAAAGAGAGGCAAGGCAAGTTTTAATTATGGTAGATTTTTGGGAATTGAAAGCTTAAAAAAAATAAGAATATAAGTGAAATAAAAAAACTATTAGAGCAAGCGAAACAGGAACAATGAGATTTCAAGCAAGCCAAGAGTTTAGAGTTTATAAAAAAATAAAGATGATAAAGACTTTGAAGAAAAAAACAGAAAATTTTTTTATTAATAATTTAAAGAAAGAATTAGAGGAAAAAAATATAAAATTTGATGTCAAAGAGAATGATAGAGAATGGAGATTCTATATAAATTATAAAATGGATGCAATTGGAAAAAGTTGCAAAAATTAGAAAAATCATGATAAGGTTTTTACAAGAAACATCAAATAAGTTAATGGATTTGAAGGTAGATTTATTTATATCTCATACAAAAGAAGTTAGGAAAAAAATCTTTTGGAGAATCAGTAGAAGATTTTTGGGAGAATCTGTAAAATCTGGAGCACATGAAGTATTTGAAGTAGGAGCTTTGTGCTTGACAGCACCTGTTTGGGTTCCTTTTGTTGTGGTTTATACCTTAATAGCAGTTCCAGCTCTTCTCATATATGAAACAAAATATTAATCAAATATTATTTTTAAAGAAAATATAGGGCTATTGCAAAATTTAATTTTTTTCAATAGCCCTTAATTTTTGATTTAACAAGATTGTAAAATTAGCCAAACATTATCAAAGTTTTTTTATTTTTTTAAATCTTCTTTTTAATCCAAAAAAATAGATATGGCCAGAATCTCCAAACATCAATTCATAATCATCAGTCTCAACAGTATCCATTTGAAAAAGTAAAATCCAATTTTTCAGCAGCCTTTTTGATTTCTTCTTTATATTTTTTTAGGAGAAGCTTTTAACAGCCTCCATATCAAAAATCTCTTGTTACCTCTACACATTCTTCTTCCATTGAATTTTTGAACAACATCAGGGTAACCAAGTAATTTTAGTATAGCTTTCAAGACCATCCATATATTCTTCATAGAAATCATAGTAGTTATCAAAAAAATTATCGTTAAGTTCATCATAGCCTTCAAAATGTTTCATATTTTTCAGAAGTATATCATTTTTCATTAAGTATTTTCAAAATTTTCATAAGAAGGGTAACTAATATTTGACTTTAAAAATTAACTTTAAATTCAGGAACTATATTATAGTCTTTCCATATCTTCAGGAAAATCAATTAATTCAAAGTTAGAAGTATCTTCAAAGTAAAGAACTTTAGAGCAACCTTTATTTTCAGGTTTAAATCCCCACTCTTCTGTTTCTAATTCATAGAAGAAAATATAACATACCTTTATCTGGAAGTAAGTTATCCTTATCTAAAAGATTTTACTTCTTCTAAATTGAATTTGAGCTAGGAAAGATAAAGGAAGTTCTTGATAATAAGGCCAAACAAAGTCTTTTTGGAAGATAAGGTTTACCTCCAATCTTACTTTTTATTTAAAAATTTCATTATCTTCATTAGGTTCAGTAAAAAAATAGTAATTTCATCTTTTTTTAACTTCACTTTAGTATTTTTGTTAAAAAGTTCTTTAAAAGTCCATAATAAAAACTCCTTTATATAGTATTTTCTTTAGTATATATTTTTAAGGAGTTTTTTTGTCAATAGACAAATATTATAATTTGAAGTAAAATTGAGATAATTAAAAATATATTTAAAAAAAGGATATGAGGAAAGATGAGAGAATATAATTTTAAAGCAAGTGATAGTACAGGTGAAATGTTAATGGGTTTAGGCTTTGCTTTTTTTCATTTATGGGAGTGGCTGGAATAATTTTAACCCTAAGATTAATTTTTATTCCCAAAAATAAAAATATTCAAGTTATGTGGATAATATATATTTAGAAAAATTTTTTTAATAGTTGTACCAGCACTGATAATAACTGCTTATATAATGAAGTTGATAAAAAAATATGCAATAAAAAAATTACCACATATATGAAGACAAAGGAAATATTAAAAAAATAGAAAATGATAAAAAAAGGTAATAGAATTAGCTTATACAGCTATAAAAGATGTAAAAATTCAATAAAAAAAGGGGAATAAAATTTCTAAGTGCTATAAACTTGTCATAAAGACAAATTCAAAAGATTTAAAAATTTTTTTGTAAGACCAAAAAGAAAATTATTTTTGGTGGAGCTGATGACAATGATTTTTGATAATTTGGAAAAATTTTTTTATCTTTTTCTTAAAGAGAAAATATCAAAATAAATTTTTTTATAAAAAAATTAGCAAATTTTTACTAAATCTTAACAATTACTAGTTATAATTAAAAATATAAATCAAAAAAGGGGGGAATTAAAATGTTAAAAAAATTATTTTGTTTGTACTTTTTATTGATTCTGACAGCTTGTTCTTCTACTTATGTCTCTAAAAACAGAGGTAATTAGAAAAAAAGAGACAATTAAACTAGCGATAACTACACCAGATAAAGATATTTATTTACTTGGAGATAATTATGATTATCAATTTGTAGGAAAAGAAGCAAGAAAAATTACAAACTTTAATTGAATTTCAAAAAAATGAAAGGTTTAACAAAAAGAGAATTTAACTCAAGTGAAAAAAAGAATTCGTATAAGTAAAGATGGAAATATGACTTTATCAATAAGTACAGAATTTACAATCTATAAGAAAAAGTGAAGTTGATAAAAAGTAATAAAAAAAATTTTGAAAAAGAACAAGAAGATTTTTATTAATGACTTTTAAGAAAAAAATTAAAAGAAAAAAAGATATAGAATATACTGTTAAAGAAGATGAAGAAGGATGGCATTTTGATTTGCCTAATGCTATTGAGGTTTCAGGAAAAAAACAGTAAGATTGCCAAATCGTAATGACATTTTTACAAAAAAATCATCAGATAAAAATAATTAATTTAGAATTAGATTTAGCGGTAGAATATCAACTTTCAGATGCTGAATATCAAAAAAAGAGTGTCAAATGAAAGATGGAAAAAGTGCTGGAGAATTTGTACTTGGAGTTATAGCAGCACCATTTGTTATAGCTTGGGGAATTTTTAACTATACCAGTATGGATTTATGCAGTAACTCAATAACAAATAGGAGTGAGAATTATGAAAAAGATAATTCTATTAATAATTTTATTAGTTTTACCAGCGTGTTCAAGTCTTGGGCTTGATGACTTCAAGTTCAATAGTGCAGATAATATTTCTACAACTAAAATAATAGAAGAGTATGAAAAAGTGAAGCAAATAATTTCTGTATCTGATGGAAAAGCATATGTATTAACTGAAAATTATGATTTTTGAATTTTTCTGGTGAACAAGCAAAGCTTTTTAAAAAGAGATAGTGAGTATAAACAATATTATAGGAAGACACAAGACAAAGTCACCACAGTATGTAAATAGATATAGATCTTAATGGAATTGTAAATTTTGGATTAAGTCCTGTTTATGATATTGAAAAAAATTAGATGGGGAAGATAAACCAAGTAAAGAGTTTTTAAAAAAATCAAGAAGAAAAAGCTATGAGATTTAGAAATAAGCTAAAAAGAAAAATAATATGAAATTTAGTTTTACAGAAAAACCCGAAAAGAATATAGGTTTTTATATCAAAGAATCAGCCAAAGCAAAAAGGAAAAAAATTGTTAAATTAGAAAATAAGGATGAAATTTTAGCTAAAAAAATAAATTTAGAGGATAAAGATTTAAAGATATCTTTAAATATAGAAAAATTATCTCAAAAAAAGAATATGAAGAAAAAAATTAAGGAAGCTAAATATGAAGATTTAAAAAGATAAAGTAAAATTTGCATTAGTTTCTCCTTTTATAGTGGCAGCAGTAGTTACTATAGCACCAGTATTATTTATTGAAAGTCTTACGGCAGATTATTAGAAAAAAATAAATTAATTGAATAGGTGAGCTAAAAAAAGTTTGACTATTTTTTTAAAAATATCAAAAAAAGGGGGAATTAAAATGTTAAAAAGAATACTTTTTACCTGTATTTTTGTTTATTTTTAATTGTTTTTCGTGGTTGTTGAGACTTTTAAAAAAATAAGTGTGCTTATTCAAAAATAAAGTTTCAAAAAGAAATGATTAGTACTTCAGTTGAAAGAAATATGTTTTTTTAAATAAATTTAAGATATTTTATGGGTAGTCTATTTTTAGATTATCCATTTTTTTATGTTATACTATAATGAAAAATGAATGATTAAATTAAATATTTGAAGGAGTAGAGATGTATTTATTTTTTTCTTACTAGTTTTTTTCTGGGTTTACTTTATTTTATCCATATTTTTTTACTATCTTTGAGATAAATTTTTGTCAAAAATTTTTTTAAAAAAATAGAAAATACAAAAATATATAGTATTATTAAGAATATTGGAAACTATGACACCTTTTTGTAACTTTGGTCATTGCAAGTGGACCTAGAGCGATACTTAAATCAGTATTTCCCAGTTTTTTTGTTTCTTGTGTTTTTTTCATTTATTATAATCTTAATTATTGAATTTTTTTAGAAAAAAAGATAAATATGAGGGAATTATAATAAATTCTGTTCTTTGTTTCATAGATATTTTTTTAGTGATTATAGGTATAGTAGTGATTTTTTTAGATTTTTAGTAATAAGGAGTAAATATGGAAGAATTATTATTTGGAGGTATTTTTTTAGTACTTATTATATCAGGGATATTTTCATTTTTTTGAGATAGCTTTTTATAAGAATATTCTTTGAAATAAAAATCTACTAAATATATAAAAATTATTAAAAAAATTTTAGAGATTTTTATTCTTTTTAATGATATTTTTTTGGCGAAATTTTATTTATAGCATTCACTTTTTTTGTATTTTTTTAGTTTTATTTTTCTGATTTTTAAGAAAAAAATTATAAGTAAAGAAGAACTTATAATTAATACATTATTTTTATTTTTACTGATATATTATTAATAATTTTTGGTAATGTTATTAATTTTAGGAAACCTTCCAAGTATTTAGGTATATATGAATTAAAAAAATAGAAACTATATTTTTTTATTTAGAAAAGAGCAGTTATGTCTTTTATATCCACATTAGTAATAAGGAGGATTAATGGGTATTTTTAGTTTTTTTATTTTTTTAAAATTATTTTTTTCTTTTGGGCTATATTAACTGTTTTTTTGAAGTAGCTGTTATTCGTAGAATGAAAGTCAGTACTTTTAAATATATAAAATTATCAAAAATTTTTTTAGAATTTTTTATGTTATTTTTAACAATCATTTCAACAGATTTTTTTATTTATATATAAGGCCAAAAAGTTTTTTTCTTATTTGATTTATTCACTTTTAATAACGATATACTTTTGGAATTTTTAATATATGATTTTTTTGGAAAAAAAGAAAATTACTAAAAAGGATTTTTATAATTTATTTTTATATATTTCTTTATTAATGTAGTTTTAGTATATTTATCTTTAATTATGATTTTTTTATTTTTTTGGTTCAAGCTCATATGTTTAAAAAAATTATATATTTTACTGATGCTTAATAATACTTTATTTTTGAAGGTACATTAAATTGAAGATATATTAAATTATTATTGTAACATTGGAGGAGAGAGGTATGGATTTTTTTAGTACTTTTTATTTTTTTTATATTATTTTTTTCTTTTGGGCTATCTTGACTATTTTTTTGAAGTAACTATTATTAGTAGAATGAAAGTCAGTACTTTTTAAATATATAAAATTATTAAAAATTTTTTTAGAATTTTTTTATGTTATTTTAACAATTATTTTTAATAGTTATTTATTTATATATAAATGTAGAAATTTTTATCTTATTTTTTTATTACTCACTTTCTATAATAATATACTTTTGGAATATTAATATATGATTTTTGGAAAAAGAAAATTACTAAAAAAAGATTTTTATAATATATTTCTTATATTTTTTTATTGATATAACATTAATTGTAGCATTATTGTATTTGATGAAGATTTTAATGAGTGATTTTCCAAGTGTTTAAATATTATGAGGTGATAAAATGATAGCATTTATTTTTTTACAGTTCTATTATTAATAGCAACAATAGGAGGACTATTTACATTTTTTTGAAATCTGTATTCTAAAAATTATTTTTTTAAAATAGAAAAATTTAAAGTATATAAAATTATTAAAAATTTTTAGAAATAACAGTAATTATCATTTCTTGTATTAGCTTTATCTCTTTAAAAAAATCCTACTTATATTTTTTTATCTTTAATCTACTTTTATAGTTCTAATTTATGATTTTTTTATAGAAAGAAAGTAGATATAAAAAAATTTTTATAATTAATTGTATCTTTTTGTTTGTTGATTTCTATGTAATGAATTTAGCTATCAAAAATAGCTTCTCAAAAAAATTACCTAATTTTTTTAAGTACTAATATAATATGTATGATATAATAGTATAA
>BNJS01000794.1_pt1 | contig 84198 bp, 122 predicted proteins | sample 8540461 | NCBI WGS metagenome assembly BNJS01 (sample SAMD00202454, study PRJDB9452) | human saliva metagenome | isolation source: human saliva | place: Japan
AATCGAATAAAAAAGTAACGTCATCCCAAGAAACCATATGAGTCCCGTTAGCCGCCTGCTGCACATCGCGGCGCGGATTGTGCGAGCCATACGGAAGTTATCAGGTGGTCTGCGCTGGCGGCGGCATGGTCTGCCGCCGGCGGCGCGGGTCAACCGCACGCTGTTTACGGCGGCACCCTCCCAGTAATCACGCTGCTGCCGCTGGTATTTCTGGTAGGGCGTTGGCGGCGCGGCGGTGCCGGGTGGACGGTGCCTGCGTGCTGCCGTCGGCGTTGTTGCTTTCGGCAGGGGCCGCTGCATGGCTAGCGAGGCGGCCGCGCGCGTAATGCGAAAATCCACACATGGTCAGCCAATCTGTTCGTGGGTTTGCCCGGTAATATTCCCAGTTTTCCGTGCCGAATCACGCGGTTGCGCCGGAGCGCCGCCAGCGATGGTCTGCCGGACGAACGGGTTTCGCTGGCGACCGCCCTGACTATCTGCGCCGCCATGTCAATGCGGTAACGGTCGGTTTCTCTGCCGATCGAACGTTCGGGCAGCCAGGCTCTGACGGGCTGGACGAGCAAATAAGAGGCGTCCTATACCACCATCAGCCTTATCCAACGCGCTGCAGTCCAAACCGCGCGAAACGGCGGGGGCGGGTTATCTGCTTTCCATCCACAGCAACCGCGGCGGCGGAATACGGCGGTTACTGGTTGACGGCTGCGGCTGCGGTGGTCGCGTTGGCGGCGGTAATCAGCGGCGTGATTGTAAAAGATTTTGGCGAGTTTTTCACTTCCGCGCAGGCAAAAGCTCAGAAGCCGCTGACGCGCACAACTCCGTTGGGCGCGTCGCCGCCGTTTCATGATTTGTTTACAGCGGCCTCTTGCTGACTTTCTGCATATGCGATGACCCAAACAAAAGAATTGTCGGATGATAACTTGAGGCGCGCCCGCCTATGTGTCGAGGTCGTCTGGAAACGCGGGAAGCGGTGGGAAGGCGATCGCATTCGACGGTGCAGAGGCTGCGCCCGACGGACGGACAAGGAAATCATCTGACCATCACTGACCCCACCGCGAAGAAGCGGTGTTGTCGGCGTGACTATTTCGACAAAAGAAGGTCGGCTCGAACCCCGATTTGTCGGTGGCGGTACGTTTCCAGCGACGGGGCGCAGATGTACCGCAAAAGATGCCACGGCGGCTTTTGAACAGGCCGGTCGCCCTATGCCTGCATAATGCGGGCTTTGCTGACCATCCGACGTTTGGCTTTATTTCTTCAGCGGCATGGCGGCTGCGGTACGATTGCGACGGGCGCGGTAATGTGGTCGATGAAGGCGCAACCGGTAAACAGCCGCCCCTGCGCGGGATTGCGTGGGCGAACGCATCAACATCGCCGTGTTCGCCGGCTTCCCGCTCGCCTGCGCCGCCTTTTTCTGCACCAACCGCCTGCTGCCCGCAGAGACCGGGATGGAACGGGCGTAAAGCCTCGTGGCCAGCCCGCTGCTAAAGGCGTCACCCGCGTGGGTATCAAAGGCGGCCTGTTCCCTACGCCACACCGCACTGTCGCCCTAATCCCGAACTGGATATTTGCGTCGGACGGCCTCTGAGCTGTCAATTCGGTCAGACGGCGCGCGCATTGGACGGTGGAACTGTGTTTCCTGACATTTGTGCAGCAATATTCTTCCTCATTGCCTCCGCATCGCAAAGGCGCAATGACCTCATGCTGTATTTCCCTGATGTTTTCGCTCTGCTCGGCGGCTCTGCCTCATGCTCGCGACGCCCCACGCCAAAACCGTGCTCGGACGGACCTGTCGACACCCTGCCCGCCTGCGTCGTCTGCCGGGCGCTGGGCTACCTGCCGCCATGCCGCCGCACTCGCTTCGCGATCGCCGCCGCCAGCTGCAAGCTGATGCTGGCTGCCTCGAGCGCTGCGCACGGCCTTGTGCGCGGTTGCGAGCTTTATTTTCGGGAAAGGGCGCACGCAGGAAAGTAAAATAAATTATCGGATTAGGTTCGCAAAGTCGTCTGCAGAAACAGAAACATCGCTCAGACGACCTTAACTGTATAGTGGATTGACTTAAATCAGGACAAGGCGGCGTGAAGCCGCAGACAGCAGTACCAGATAGTACGGAACCGGTCACGCGGTGCATATCTGCACCAGGAATCGTTCTCGCGAGCTAAGGCGAGCACCGCCAACAGTTTACGGAAGTTACCCACTATAATGTTTTGGACAAACGAAGGCTAAAGAGCATGGATAGGTTCAGACTGACCCAGAAACGTCGTCTGAAAATCCAATCGTCGAAGAAAACCGGTTCCCATCACAGGAATCGCTTTGTTTTATTTCAAACGAAATCCATTCTCACGCCTACGCGGACGGAGCCACGCAGCAGCGCGACAGTTGAAATAGAAACGTTTTCAGACGACCTATTTTTATACTAGCTCTTACTTTCCAGCATCTCAACCAACATCCGACACGTCGCTCAATACTGCGCTGCGTGCGGGCGGCTAAACTCCGATGTTGCATTACCGCGCAGACGGTAACGTAATGTCCCAAAGCGCGCGCCGCCGATGCCGACGTTGCTAGAGGCCTGGGCAAATCGAGTTGGCGACATCAGGTCGCATCCGAGGCAAAAGCAATACTTTGGAGACCATGCCGAGGCTCACGACGGGCGACGGCGATACCCCAGACAAACACCAGTCGCGTAAACTGGCTACCGGTGTAAGCGGCAGTGCGGCAGGCGCAGAGCGTTGCAGCCGTGGCGGATACCGAGGTCATCAGGGAGTGTGCGCTGGTGTTTGGCAAACCGACGTGCCGAACAGATACGACGCGGCAAACCCTGCCCAGCCACGTACAGGCCTTCCAAGACGATGGTCACTTTGTCGGGCGCGAAAGCCGCCGGGCTCAGCACGAAGGGTTCGATGCTGACATAGCCGCAGCAAAGTGGGCGGCATGAGCAGCAGGACGGTCGCAGCGCCGTACAGCAGCATGAGGTTTTGCGCTTGAGCAATCCGGGCAGGCTTTTTGAGCGAACCTGTGCTCACGCTGGGCAGCAGCGGCAGGTTTTTCGCGTATATGCCCATGACCGCCGCCGCGCTCTGAGTCCGGATAAGCAGTAAAGCCGAACTGGCCGAAAGCTTGAGATGTTGCCGCCCGGACAACACGCCCCAGCGGGATGCGCTACCATCGCCATAACCGTACCCGTGCGAGCAGCGGCTGCGCCTGATTGCGCTTTACCCCTGCGGCGCACCAGCACTGCCAGCGAGGCGATACTGACCAAAACACGGTGGCATGCGTCAGAGGGCGATGCCGATACAGCAATGCGCAGATAGTGCGAAACTGCGCGAGCGAAGCCAGGAGACGATGTGGCTGAGAATGAAGAACGCGAAGAGGATGGCAGCAGCTTTCGGCGTACCGATGTTTTTCGTTGCCAGCATCGGCGGCGGCGACAGCAGCGCGCGACAATCCACGATACACGGATCATGAGGCCGACTTCGGTCGGCGGCGTAATGAAAGGTCGCGCCGATGTCGCTCAATGAGGCAATCGGAATATATTCGGTGGTGTTGAGGATATGATATGCGCCGACTGCCAGCGATGACGCTTAGCCATTGTTTGTTTGCGCTATGGCGACGACTGGGACTGCTTGCATATGTTGAATGTCATCAGATCTGTGGTCGCGCTGCACTGCAGACGACCTTCCTGCGTGCCGACGCAAAATTCCGCCCAGATCGCGCATCATCGGCATACAATCTTTGCATGAACAATCAAAACGCTCGCCAACCTGTCGTTTGCCCATATTTACGGCGCGAACGGGCAATCTCGTCCTGTTGGAACAGCATTCCGAGTGGATGCCGGTCAACGATGCCGGCTTCGACAATGCGCCCGCACTGCGCGGAGGGTTTGTGTTTGTTTCGGACGAAGCGTCGATAGCCAGCCGACGGCAGCGCAAGTGCCGCCCGCTCGTCCCGCTCGACAGCATCAAAATCTTTCAACGAAGAAGCGCGCAAACTCGAACGCCGCAGGCTGACGCGCTGGCTTTTGGAAGAGTTGGGCAAAAACAACTTGCCGCCCATGGCCGGGACCGACCTCGAAGCCCTCCGCTCGAAAATCGACTTTCATTTAAAGACAGGACAATCTGTTCAAAGTAAACTCCAGACGACCCTCCAAAGCAGCAAAGGGGTCGCCGGAAAGATAAAATCGCCGACACCGACCGATGGTACAGAATGTTCAACACTTGTCAACCTCGTTTCAACCGACAGGAGTCGAGAAGATGCTTTTCAAAAGCGTCAACCCTGCCCAATATGATCCGGAGCGCAGCCGCCGTGCCTGGGCAAGAGGACCAACGCCAGCAAGACCACGTCGAGACTGATTGAGCCTGCGAGCTACGTCGGAGTTTGCGCCGCAGTGGAGGCGGTCGGTGTCTGCACTGACCTTTCGATACGCCGAAGGCTACGCGCAAACGCTACTACGGCGGTTTGCGGAATGGCGTCGATAATCGTCGTGAACAAATGGCAATCGGCCGCGTCAAGAACTCTGCAGTGCGGAACAGCTAACGTCCAACCCCATTCCGGCTCTGACCAACCAGTAATGTACGCCTCCGTCCCTCAAACGGCGACTGCATCCTCGGCATGACCTCGCCCACGGCGGCCATCTGACCCACGGCGCCAGCGTCAGTATTTCGGCAAACTCTACAACGCCGTTACCTACGGCGTGATGAAAGCAGGAGTCCTCGATTACGCCGAGGTCGAGACGCCTCGCGCTTCGAACACCGTAAAACCCAAAATGATCGTTGCCGGCAGCATCTGCACCACGCCCCTGCAAATCGACTGGGCGAGATTCCGCAGCAAATCGCACGGCCAAAGTCGGTGCTCACCTCTTTGTCGATATGGCGCACTACGCGTAGCCTGATTGCCGGCGGCGAATATCTCGCCGTCATTCTGCGACGTCGTGACTACCACACCCACAAAAGCCCTGCACGCACCCGCGCGCGGCGGCGTGATTTTCAGTGCCGTGACAACACGCATGAAAAAGCGTTGAACTCTTTCACATCTTCCAGTCTGCAAGGCGGCCTGCTGATGCGTCGTCGCCGCCAAAGCCGTTTGCGTTTCAGCGCGACACGCGGGTTCCGACAATACGCGAAACAGGGTGAAAATCACGCCGCAGCGATGGCGGAAGCATTGGTCAAACGCGACTTGCGCATCGCTCTCCGGCGCACCGCAAAGCCACGCGTCTTTCCTCGTTTGACCTGCAGCAACCGATAGAAAATGCGCGCAAGCCGCCGAAGCCCGCGATGGCGCCGCTGATCACCGTCAACAAAACGCCATTCCGAATGACCCGGAAAACCGTTCGTTACCTCCGGCATCCGCATCGGTTTCCGCCGCCGCGACCACGCGCGGCTGGCAATGAAGCCGGACGCCCGAGTCCTCGCCAACCTCGCCGCCGACGTTTTAGCAAATCCACAGAAGACGAAGCGAATCTGTGGCAAACGTCGCAAGCCAGACACTGCGCTGTGCGGACAAATACCCCGTTTACGGCGCATAATCGAAACGCCCGTTTAAGCATCTGTACGGTCACTCGGTATGAGGTCGTCTGAAAAATCCCGTGCGCTTTCAGACGATCTTTAATTGCTTTCTGACCGCCCGATTAACTGAAGCGGCGCGGCAAAAAGTCCCGCATTTCTTTCTTTCCGCCAGCAAACGGAGTACATTTGACCCACGTTAACAATTTTACGGAACGCACATCGCGGAGAAATTTCCCAAAGTCGTCCAAAGCTGGACCATATGATGCTACGACGTCCGCGCGCGGTACACAAGCCCCACAACTCGAAGTTAGCAGCGTCATAAACCCTCACGCTCAATATTTACAACGGCCTGCGCCGTTCGGCTGAAGCCCGATGAAATCTCGTGGACGTGATCCGGCAAGCCCGCCGACTGCGCTGGGCTATTGCGATTCAAAGGGCTGTATTCCGCCCGCAAGGCCATCGTTCGTACTATCAAAACCAAAGGTCTGCGCGACTTGTTCGGTCGACGACGTTTACATCGGCAACGGCGTGTCCGGCTGATGCAACCATGCCATGCAGGCGCTGAACGATTTACGGCGACCGATCCTGATTCCCGCGCGATTGTCCGTTGTGGACGGCTGCACGCGCCACGCGCGCGCGCTGCTGGCGGACGGTGCGCCATTATCACCTGTGACGAAGAGAAAACGACTGGTTTTCAGCCTTGTCTGACAGGAAGCCAAAGATCACACCCAAAACCAAAAGCCATCGTCGTCATCAATCCCAACAATCCTACGGCGCGGTGTACCGGCAAAGGAAATCTGCTCGAAATCGTCGAGTTGGCGCGCAAACACGGTCTGATCACCTGACATGCCGACGAAATCTCACGGCATCCTCTACGACGGCGTGGTTCACCACCACATCGCCGCACTGCGACCTGCTGACCGTACGCCAACGGCTCTCCAAAGGCTCATGCACCGCGTTGCCGGATTCCGTCAAGGCTGGATGGTGCTCAACGGCCCGAAAAGAACATGCCAAAAGGCTATATCGAAGGTCTCGATATTATCCTCGATCATGCGCCTGTGCGCGCAACACGCCCATGCAACACGCCATCCAAACCGCTTTGGGCGGCTATCAAAGCATCAACGAATTCATCCTGCCCGCGCGGCCGCCTGCTGGAACAGCGCAATAAAGCGTGAAATGCGTAACCAAATTCCGGCATCATCCGTCAAGCCGATGGGGGCGCTGTATATGTTCCCCAAAATCGACACCCGAAATGTGCGGCATCCATGACGACGCAGAAATTCATCTGACCTGCTCGTGCGCGAAAAGTCTTGTTCGTCAAGGAACGGGTTCAACTGGATGCGACGAGCCACTTCACATCGTTACCCCTGCCATACACCCACGCAAATCGAAGAAGCCATGGGCAAACTCGAGCGCTTCTTACAGACTTATCGGCAAGCGCCGCAACGGGTATGAAAAATGCGTTGTCCTGACGGCGCGGGAATCGCGCCGACAGCGGGTTAGCTGACTTTCCGCGACGCGGGCGGTCGTGTGGAAGGGCATAAGGTAACGGATGTCTGCACGCCAAGCTTTGGCGCTGCCAATCCAAGCTGGTGATTGATTTTATAACCAGCGCAGGCTTCAGGCAAACGCCGCCGAGCTGAACGCGCACTTGGCGTTGGTAAGCTGGCGCAATATTACGATGTGCACATCATCACGCAGAATGTGGACGCGCTGCACGGAAGGCGGGCAGCAGCAAACAAATGTGTGCACCTGCAGCGAGGCTGAACAAACTGCGCAGCACCGTCGGTGAAGACGAAATCCTCGAATTTACCGGCCGAACAGACCGACGATGTGCGCGATAGCAAAACAATCCGATGCGCCCGCATATCGTGTTTTTCGGTGAACAAGCTACCGATGTTTGATGCGGCGGTCCGAAGAAATGCCGATGCGGATGTGGTCAGCTGATTGTCAGCGACGTCGATGCAGGTTTTATCCGGCGGCTTCGCTGATTCATTACGCGCCGCCCGCTGCGGGAAGCGCTATCTGGTCGATCCGAACCGCAAGGCGTGGGCGCAGATGTCAGTGATTCTCAAACGCGCGGCGGAAGGCGTGCGGCATTGGTCAGAGCATTTGATTAGTCGGAGCTAAAGACGGTTTGAAAATGCGACGTCGTCTGAAAAACGGGCAATGCTTGTTTTCAGACGACGTTCGATTCTGCAATGGTTATTTTGTGACAAGGCAATTGCCGCGAACGGACTTCGTGTTGCGTTGCGTAACTTGAGTAGAGGTGACAGGACGTCCGTGTTTTTATAGTGGATTAAAATTTAAATCAGGATAAGGCGGCAAGCCGCAGACAGTATAGATAGTGCCGGAACCGATTCGCGGGTGCTTTAGCACAGAGAATCGTTCTCTCTCGAGCTGGGCGAGGCAACGCCGTGCCTGCTTTTAAAAGTTAATCCACTGCTTACAGAATCCGCCATATCCTCGACGATAAAGGTCGTCTAGAAACCATATGCTCGGGTTTTCAGACGACCTTCTTCAAAACGGAATCAACCGCCGCATGCGCCGCACGCAACCGCCTTCGCTGTGTCCGCACGCTCTTCGTTGTTGACTACAGGCGGCTCGACTTCTTCAGACTGCTCTTTTTGTCTTCGGGCTGTCGTTGACTTTTGATTTTGTTTTTCTTCTGACATTTTGGAGCTCTCTTTAAAAAGGTGGAAAGGTGTGCCACGATACCATCAGGCGGCGGATAAACCAGTCGGATTTAAGATGCGATTCGGTTGATGAATCGCAAATCGTGCCAGTTTGGAATAGCTGACGTGATAACGGGATGCGGTTATCGCGTCCCGTTTGACTTCTCAGACGACGCTGCATCAGTTCAGGCGGTTTTTCTTACCGCAACCAAACGAAGCCGATAGCGCCCAAAACAATCATCGGCACGCTCAGCCATTGTCCCATCAGACAAGCCCGGGTGAGCAGGCCGAGATAGTCGTCGGAGCTGGCGCGTATTCGGCGATGAAGCGGAAGAAGCATGTGCCGAGGAAGAGGCGACTTCGTCCGTCGGGCGCGGTTTTTGGAAAATCATACGACGATGAAGAGGCGGGTCCTTCAGTGCGAATTGGTAGAGTTAGCAGAAGGTGGCGCGGCACTGGTATTGCTGCATCCATTTCTGCCCAAAGCGGGTTGCGCACGGCGGCGTTAGAGGTCTTCTGCGCGCTGCGGGAAGCCCATTGCCCAAAAAGGCGTTGATATCGGTAATGCAGCTGGGGTTCGCGTTGACGAAGTTGCCGATCCGGCGGGAAGCCAAACCAGCGGCTCGAGCGGTGCGACGAAATCCATGAGTTTTCAAGGTGCGATTTTTGTGTTTTGGTGAACAGCCACATGGCAATGACGACGCCCAAGAAGCCGCCGTGAAACGACATGCATACCCTAAACGCCAGAGCATTTCGAGCGGATGGTCGAGGAAATAGTGAGAAATTTAGTAAAAACAGGAGGATAGCGAGCCGTCCGCCGGAATGAGCCCAATACGCCCCAGGTCAGAAGTCGTCGAGCATTTCTTTGGTAAAGGCGGTGTTGCTCTTGTTTGACGTGCGGCGGCGGCCCAGCCATGCAGAAGAGCATAAAAGCCGACGATATAGCGCAGGTGGCGCACCAGCGGATGGCGACTGGTCCGATACTAGGTGCTATCAGGGTCAGTGCGGATGTATCATCATGATGTGTGTTCCTTATGGGAAGGGCGTTTATGTTTAGCCAGCGACAAAGGTCGTTGAAAATGCCGGTGGGATTTTCAGACAGACGACCTTTGTGATAAAGGGAAAATAATTATCGTAAATCATCGACAACGTTCAAAACAGCCGACAACATACATTCGCCCAAACGCAGGACGTTGGCCCGTTCCAGCGAAGTCATCGTCGGGCAGGTTGGCGTGTATCTTTAAACGGCATTTTCGAGCGTATAGGCGAGGGCAGTCGAAAATGATTGCCCACCGAGTTGGTCGCGAGCGTCATGTTTTGCCTGACGGGCGCGTCTTTTTCATAACCGTATTCGTCTTGGAAGTCGGGGCTGGCGGAGAGCAGGGCGGTTTTGAACTGCGTTTCCAGCGCGGCAATGCGCGGATTGTAGTTCAGCACGCCTTCCGTACCGGCAACAAAGACAAACAGTAATGCTTCGTCGCCGCTGAATGTCTAGGAACAAATCACGCCGGTTTCCAGCATTTTTGCGCGCACGAGGAATACTCAGGGGCTTTCTCCAAAGTCAGATTTTCCCATTCGCGGTTGAGGTTTGCGCCGGCGGCATTGGTGCGCAGGTTGCCCAATTCCGAGGCGTCGGGGTTCTGCTGGCACGACCATAGAAAGTCGCGCGGTCGAGCAGGGTGCGCGCGGTCGGATCTTGAGGGTCGAGCAGGCGGCCGGCGGGCCTTCGATAAAACCATTCCGCCATCGTTTCGCCCGGGTGTTGGCGGGCGGTAATCAGACTTTCATATCGCTTTCGACTTGGTTGCCGACGGTCAACAGGTTGACATCAGCTGGCCTTGCGCAGTACGCCCAAATCGTCGATGCGGCAAAGCCCGCTGCCTTGTGCGTCGCCCAGAGGTTTTAAATGCTGCTCATGGGAATAGGGTTCGAAATAGGCGTAGTAAACAGCTCTGTTGGACAGGGCGTATGGTTGATGGTCAACACGCCGTTTTCGTATTCGGTCGGGACGCGGAACCAATTTTGGCGGTCGTAGGGCGCACGCCTGATAATCTTCAGCCTTGCGGATAAGCCAGAATCCGCCGCATTTTCAAGTGCATCACGCAATTCTGATACGCCGCACCTTGCAGGCGGAAGTAAAACTCATTGGGCAAAAATCGGAGCGTTGTCCGGACGCGGGGCAGAGCGGATATTGGCAGGGTCGGTCAGGTCTTTGACGACGACGGACGGCATCAAATTGAGTGCTGATTTTAATCATGGGAAAGTCACTCGGTATATCGGGCGAACCGGATAACCGTTGTTTGATGTGAGGCGATGTGCCGTCCGTCGGCGGCGTCAAACCGATATGCCGAATCCGTTGATTCTACCATTCCGACGGGCGCATCCTCAACCGATGGCTGCGGAATGTTGTTTCAGACGACCTTTGACGTTAAGATAGGCGGATTCGCTTTAAATCAGGACAAGACGGCGAAGCTGTAAAACAGTTGCTGAAGCTGATTTTACTGATTCAAAAGTGAATCCGCTATAATGATTAAATTAGTCGTAGATGACACGATTATGAGCGAATCCCACCATTTCCGCAGCCGACAAAGCGCGCATGTACTAGCCGAAGCCCGCAATATATCCGCCGTTTTCGGCTCCGTCATCGTCATCAAATACGGCGGCAACGCCATGACCAGCCTGCTGCGAAGAAGGCTTTGCCCGCGGTGTAGTTTTGCTCAAACTGGTGGGTATCCATCCCGTCATCATCACGGCGGCGGACCGCAAATTAATGAAATGTTGGATCGGTAAAAGGCGAATTCGTACAAAGGCATGCGCGTTACCGACGGCGAGAGCGATGGACATCGTAGAAATGGTGTGGGCGGTCGTGTCAACAAAGAAATCGTCTCGCTGATTAACTTTGCAGGGCGGACGCGCGGTTACGGCGTCACCGGACGCGACAACCACTTCATCAAGCCAAAAACTGCTGGTCGATACGCCCGACGCAGGCTGGCGCTGGACATCGGACAGAGTCGGCACGGTCGAAAAGCATAGACGTGCGCCTGATTGAAGGTTTGATCGAACGCGGCTGCATTCCGTCGTCGCGCCCGTGGTGTCGGCGCAAAAGGCGAAGCGTTCAACATCAAGCGCGGACTTGGTCGCGCGGCACTGGCGGAAGAGTTAAACGCGGGCTTCTGATGATGACCAATATCGCCGGTGTGATGGACGAAAGAGCACGCCTGTTGACCAACCTGACCCCAAGCCGTATCGGCGGATTAGTCGCAGACGGCACACTCTGCGGCGGCATGTTGCCCGAAAATCAGCTCCGCCGTCGAAGCGGCTAAACAACGGCGTTAAAGCCACCCCATCATCGACGGCCGCCTGCCCAACGCGCGCTTTTGCTGGGGGTACCACCGATGCAGGCATGGGCTCGATGATTTTGGGCGAAAGGTCATCAGCAGCTTACTGCGATGAGTCAAGGCTTGCCGAACAGCAGGCCTTGCCAATGCCCGAATACCAAATACACAAAAGGTCGTCTGAAAACCTGTTTCAACGTTCATGCCAGGAATGCTGAAACGGATTTTCAGACGACACTAGTGAAACATAGTCATAACTCAACGTCATATTTCTTTGATGCAGCTTGCCGACATATTCGACTTCTTCGCGGCTGCCCAGACGGCAACGGCTACGCGTTGGTGCGGACCCGTGGGGAATAATGTCGAGCATGTTTTTCCAAAGCATTGCTTGCCGCACGCCTGCCTGTTCAAAATCAGGCTCATCAGGTTGGTTTCGTACATCAGGCGCAGCTTGCGGGTTTGGACGGATCGCGTTTGTCTTGAGGATACGTGAAGACGCCGCCGCGCATCAGGATGCGGTGGATTTCCGCGACCATGCTCGCCACCCAGCGCATATTGTAATTTTTACCGCGAACGCCCGTATCGCCTGCCAGCAGCTCGTTAATATATTGCTGCATAGGGGGCTTGCCAGTGGCGGGCGTTGGACATAATGATGGCAAACTCTTTGGTCGATGTCGGAACTTCTGGATTTTCTTTGGTCAGGATGAAATTGTTGTTTTCGTTGAGCGTGAACACGAAAACGCCGTGTTTCAAGTGAACACAATTGGGTTTGCGGGCCGTACAAAACATAACCAGCCGCCACTTGGTCACGGCCTTTTTGCAGGAAGGATTCGGTATTCAGACGACCTTCGGGCGGCGAGTCGGAAAAATCGTGCCGACGGAAATATTGACGTCGATATTGGACGGCACCGTCCAGAGGTCCGAACAGGACGAGATAGCCGCCGTTTTCGTTGGCCGCCACAAAAAGTATCCCTCTTCCTCGCTTGCCAAACCCGGCGACATGGGCGTTTTTCAAGACATCAATCAGGATATCGTTGGCAATCACATCCAGCTTTTTCTGATCTTCGCCCTGAATATTGCCCGTCCCGCCATGCCCAACACGCCGGCGAGTGCGCCCAAGCGGACTTTGACGCTGATGTCGGAGCAGGCGGCGACAATGGATTCGAGGACGCTGCCCAATTCGGCAGGAATGCTGTTTTGCTGTAAATGCTGCGGTAGGAATTGCGCTAATGTTTTCATATCGGACTCGGTTTCTGGCTATAAAAAGAAAAGGTCGTCTGATGGTTTTCAGACGAGGTCGGTGTTATGCTTGAAGGTGCGGAGGCGGCGCCTGTCATTTCTTTGGCGCATTCTGACCGCGCTTTTAGCGATTTTTCGGTTTTTCAGCTCGCCGCCGACTTCGCCGCCGATCAGTTTCGACATATCGTCGATGGATATCTGGTCTGCGGTTTTTCCAAAACGCACGAACAGATTTTGCTGTACGGTATCCAGACGGTATCGCGCTGCTTTTTCGGCGCTTTTCCACGCAGATGGCTGTCGCGCTGCTGATGAAATGGCCGCGCAATTCTTCGCCGAAGGTTTCTTGTACCGTATCTTGAACCGAACGTTCGCAGGAACACTGAGAAAAAGCGTGCAAAGGAAGCCAAAAAGCAATGAAGCGGGATGTCTGATCGTCATGATTTGAAAAGCGTGAAAAGCAATGTGAGTGAATTGTGGTTTAAATCGGAAGCCCATGCTACAGGATTTCCCGCCGGTGTCTTGGTTCGACGGGATAATATCGATTATTTTTATGCAACTGTTTAAGGACGAAGCGTGCGCCGTTGTCTTGTGCCAGTATTTCGGTCAACGCGGGAAGGTTGTTTTTCAGCAACTCCGGCAGCAGGTAGGGCGGGTTGATGATGAACATGCCGCTGCCGTAGCATCGAATCCGTCCGGACGCGGGGTGTGGACGTGTAACTCGGCGTGCAGGTAGCTGTCGGGCATCAGCTTTTGCAGTTGCTCGGGCGGTTTGCGGCTTTCTCTCTCGGCTCAAACAGGGATACCAAAACCATATAACAACCTTGTTCAAAGCGTTTGAGCGCGTCTTTTAAGGTTTGGACAACGCGTTGATAGTCTTGCTTTTTCTTCATACGGAGGGTCTATCGGGACAACAGCACACAGCGCGGTGGTGGCGGCAGCAGCGAAAATCAGACCGCGAAAACCGTCTGCCTGCATTAGTTGTCCGCGCCTGCCCAAACGCGCTTCTTCCATATTGTTTTTCAGATGTTGGAAATCGGCAGGGTGCACGGCTCAAACAAACGCAGTTTGTCGCTGTCGCGCGTCAGGGCTTGGGCAAGCCACGGAGAACCGCAATAGAGTTGCTCTTGTGGGAGTATGGCATTCAGGCGGGCGATGAGGCGGACAGCTCGGGCGGCAGATGTTCCGCCTCTTGGAGCAACTGGATGCCTTGTTTGTATTCGCCGACTTTTTGCGCTCGCTGCCGCGCTCAAGTCATAACACCCGCGCCGCTGTGGGTATCGATATACCAATAGAGGCTTATCTTTTTGATTGAGTAATCAAGCGTCAGGAAAAAGGATGAAATGCTTGATCATATCGGCATGGTTGCCCGGCAGGCGTGGCGGTAGCTGAGCGCAGAGGTCGTCTGAAAGGAAAAATGGATTATATAGGCAAATAAAGCGGTGTATCACAACAGGCTTTCTCGGGCATAACAATGGCTGAACGGTAAATCAAAAGTATATGACGCTTTTGACTTAGCTGTTTTCAGACGACCTTTCGGGTTCAAATGCCTTCAAGCGGCTGGCTTTGTTCTTCATCTGCCGTTTCATTTTTCCGATACTGCCTGGCGAAATCCCGTATTGTTTTTCGTAAAGCGTTTGCTGAAGTGGGTATCGTTGAAAGCCGACGTTCAGCGCGACGGACAGGACGGAATCGGCGGTTTGCCGCAGCAATACGGCGGCTTGGCGCAAGCGGATGAGGTTGACGAAGGCGTGGGGGCTGATGCCGGTTTGTTGTTTGAACAGGCGCATGAGTTGGGCTCGGAAGGTTGGCAAGCGCGGTCATTTTTCGATGTTCACTCGTCTTCAGGGGCGGCTGACGACGGTTTGGATGAGCTGGCGCAGGCGTTTGTCGCGCAGGCCGTTGGTATGCCGCCCAAAAGGTACCTCTCCGCCTTGTTCAAGATGGGCGCGGACGATGAGGACGGGGAGGACGGAGGAAAGGGCATTGACGATGGCGCGCGAGGCGAGAGAAAGCGTGTGTGCGCTTTCGTATTACAACATGGAGATAAACGTATTGCAGCGAGGATGGTCCATCTTGATGAGGAACCGGTTTGCGGGCGGTCAGTGCGTGAGTATCGGCGTGTTCGTCGTGGTCTGAGCGGGCACGCAGAACAAATCGCGCTCGCCGCCGCTACATGGACGAAGCAACCGTCGAAATGCGCCGGCTAATTGCTGATGTGCGGTGCATCGCCGCAGTTGCCGCAGTCCGCTTCGCTGCTGATGATGTGTTCCGCGCTGCGCGGGAAAAGAGATAAAGGTCGCCCGTTTTTCAACAGCCGCGCTTCGGGTTCGCCTTCGATTTACGATGCTGGCTTTCTCCGGCGACGACAAGGTGCGCGATGCCGTGTGCGCGCCTCGCGTCCGTGGCAGGCAAAATGCCGTACCAGTGTCGCGGAACAGGCATTGTATGTCCACGCTGGCCGGTGTTGCGCCAGTTCGATGAGTTTGTCCAAAGTGTCCATAAGTGTGCAAGTGAATGAGATGATTTTGACGGTGCATAATAAGGTCAAATTACGCAATAATGCCATTCATCGGATGTAAAAAGTGCAACATCCTTCATTTCAAACACATTGGAAAGGAAAATCAAAATGTTTCAAAATTGGCCCGAACACACCGCACACGTTAAAAATCATTCAGCTGAGCTGGGTAAAAACCACCGAAAATGCTGCAAGCCTACGGCGCGCTGGAACAAGCCGCTGCAGCCGAAGCATTGATGCGAAAACCTGCGAGCTGATTGCCCCGCCGTCGCCATCACTACCCGTTGCGAAAGCTGCATCAGCGTACACGCCGCCGCAGCCGCCAAGGCGGGCGCGACTGAAAGCGAAATCGCCGGCGCGCTGGCGACCGCCATCTCTGAACGCAGGTGCAGCCTACACTTACGCCCTGCGCGCTTTGGAAGCGGTTGACGCGCAGCGTTGATTTTGTCTCAAAGGGTCGTCTGAAAACAACTCCGTTTCAGACGACCCCTTCTGTTGACGGAACATTGCTTTTTGCCGCCGAACCGTTTAGATTGATATTTTTGTTCAACCGTTTGGAGAAACAACCATGAAAAATTGCTGACTGCTCGCGCTGATCGCCGCCGCACTTGTCCTGCCTGCCGCCGTATCTCTATGCCGCGCCCGCCGCCAAAAGTCGCGGCGCGCAACCTGCCAAAGCAAAAGAGGCGTATGGATTGACGCACGTTCCGAAGAAGAATTCAACCGCCACCTGCAAAGGCGCGGTCAATATTCCGACGACCAAACTGTCGAACGCATCAAAAGCGTCAGCCCCGACAAAAGCCGCGCCCGTCAACCTCCACTGCCGCAGCGCCGCCGTGCCGAAGCCGCGCTTACCGAGTTGAGCAGGTTACACCAACGTAACCAACCGCGCGGCGGTTTCACGAAGACTTGGTGAAAAAGGTTTGAAATAACTAGCAACAAGTTCGTCTGAAACGTTTCAGACGACCTTTTATCCAAGGAAAAACACATGGAACCGATACGCACCTTCGCTGCAGCCGCCATCCTCGCCGCCCTAACTGCCTGCAGGCTTCACACGGCGGCGATGCCCGACAACCTGATTCCGACAAAGTTCGCCATGAATCAAAACCCATACCGCTGTCAGCAAATACAGTTTCGACGATACCGTCCGCCGTTTGGAAACCCGCCGTCAAAGAAAAAGGCATGACCGTGTTCGCCGTCATCGACCACCAGCCGCCGCGCGTCAAAGCGGGTTTGACATGCAGCCCGCCAGTCATCGTCTCGGTACGCCCAAAAGCCGCACGCCGCTGATGCAAAAAGACCCCGCCTTCGCCCCTGCAACTGCGCGTGCGCGTCCTCGTTACCCGAAACCGACGGCGCAGTCCAGTCGGGATTCAACGACACGCGTGCGCTGGTGTCGGGCAGCAAAATCAGTTTGCTGAGAGTGGAAAAACACGCTCGCCAATGCTGAAAAGCTTATTCGCAAAACGGTAGCGGAATACGAGCCAGTCCCAAATCGGTCGTCGAAAACCTGAGTAATCCCACCTGTCGTTTTCAGACGACCTCGACAATAACGTGCCGAGGTCGTCTGAAAAGTACGTTCGACGACATCGGCACGATGCCTTTTAAGACAACCCAGTTCCCCAAGCCTTTTGCGGTTGCGGCAGGATTAGATTTGCGGGATATAGTGGATTAACTTTAGACCAGTACGGCGTTGCCTGCCTTGCCCGCGTACTATCGTACCGTCTGCGGCTTCGTCGCCTTTGTCCTGGATTTAAATTTAATCCACTATATTTCTACGCGCGAGGCGAAAAACGCATCTGAATAGAAGGTTGTCTCAGGCAGGCTGCATTGCGCGGTCAACATGGATTTGCACTTTCGGTCATGGCGACGGAGAACCGCACAAACTTGCTAACCGCTCAAGTCAGGGGTAATCTTTTGCGGCGCGTTTGACGTATCTCGCCCGGCCAACCTCAGCGGCTTTTGATAGACGGTGAAGCGGGCGCCTTCAGACGACCGCGGCTCTTGCGCTTTTCGAGGCCAGCAATCATCTTGGTGACGCGCGCCCCAGTAGAAAATGGACTGCGTGGCCGTCATGCGGATAAGGTCGAGCAGGACTGTTGCGATGGGGGCACAGCCATGCAGTTGCCAAAAGGATGATGGGGTTTGCTGCCGTCTTTTGCGCAGGTGCAAACGAGACTGAGCGGGCCTTTTGATGCGGACGATGACTCGACTTCGTTCGCTGCCGAAAATCATTTTCCGAGCAGACGCCGTCTTTTCGGCGCCTGCGGAGTGTGCAGATCATGCCTTCTGGTCGGGGGAATTGGCGATGGAGTAGTTGCGGCGACGGCGCCCGGCAGCAGTAAATCAATGACTCTGCGTAGAAAGCAAACGGAGGGCCGTGGGCGGAAAGTTTCAGGAGGGCGACATCGTGTTTGTAAAACGTGCTTTCAATGCGGGCGGGCAGGGTGCGGACGGTAGCGCGTTGGCGCTAGCCGGGATGTTGATGCTGATGTCGCTGCGCAGTGGTGCAGCACATCAGGTATGCCCTGTGCGCTTTTTCTGCTTCGGATAAGGCCTGTTCCGGAGTGTTCGCCCATTTGAATCATCGCCGCTCACCAGTTCGGCTTTGCATTGCCCGCAGGCCCCGCTTTTGCAGGAATGCGGATTGAGGGTTTTGACGGGCGGCAGCGGCTAAAAACTGTTCCCGCCGTCAGTTGGCGGTAAGGGTGGGTTTGGTCAGGGTAGGGTAATGGTGTGGGCTCGCGGTTTGGCTGTGGTTTGAATGTGATAGTCAAAAGGTCGTCTGAAAAATCGGCTTTCAGACGAGACCTCCGCTTTTGGAAGACAGTTCTACAACGGATAACGGCGCGATATAGCCCTTATCTGAATCACCCCTCTATTACATCAGCTGAAAGACAGCAGGAAAGCCAAAATATTTCCATATCTTCAATTTTTATTGGGGTCTGTTATCGATTTTTCGAGCAGGCACATCATAGCCCAATGTATCCAGTTTTTAGGTGTCGTTTTGGATGTGATATTTGTCCTTTAGCTGTTGCGTCAGCTCATAAAAGGTCTTCCTGATATTTCTGACGGTAGTAGTGAATGCACTGGGATATCATGCCCAATCAATTTCCAAATAGACATGGCATTGCTGTGAATAGCGACATACTGACCTTTCTACTTCTTTTCCATCTAAGGGATTGGCAAGATGTACCTTTAAACGGCAAGCGGTAACGGTAAGTAATATTATCGATTTCATTGACAAAACGTCATCCATTTTCTCCGGCACGTTCATTTGGATCAAGATAACCAGTAAATTTTCCGAATCCAAAACGCAAAAATCCATCGATGACACCTTGCAATGCAATACATCCTGCACTGCTTGAGGAGTAAAAAGGCTGAGGCCGATTGTCGTGATTCTTGAAAAACGAAGAAGCCGTTGCCAGCAATAGCACTGCAGATAATATTATTTTCATCTTACACCTTAATTTGTTAGTGGCGTATGTCGTCTGAAAACCAAGCTTTTAATAGAATTAAAACCTATACCTTGCTTTCAGCCGGTCTGGCAAGACTGACTTATAGTGGATTAACTTTAAATCAGGACAAGGCGCCGAAGCCGCAGACAGTACAGATAGTACGGAACCGATTCACTTGGTGCTTCAGCACCTCAGAGAATCGTCTCTTTGAGCTAGGCGAGGCTAACGCCGTACTGGCTTTAAAGTTAATCCACTATAAAACAGATAAATGATTTTCAGGTTCATCGGTTGCTGTTCTCTTTGTTCAGCGGTACAGTCACCCGCATCATCCTCGTTCAATTCAGCCGCCCATGACTTCCAAACAAAGCCGCCCACAAAGCCATTATTCTGACAGTTTTTATAAAATTCTTCGAAGATGAGCTCATTGTATTGAGCGTTGGATTAATCAAACCGTGTGGCTATACATAACTGTGTGTACGCGCCAAATCCGTTATCAGAAGGGGATTGTCAACACGCATTTTGTCGATTAGTTCTTGGCAGCGGGCGGTTGAAGGATCTTGCCACAGCCAATCCAGCTCGGATTGGGTCAGACCAACCATCTCGCAGAAAATCAACTCTGCCATTCCGGTGTGTCAATAGCAGGCAGTTTTGGGATCAGGGACAAAAGCAATACCGACCAGAGCAGTTTCAGTATCGCTTCGAATGGGACTGTTGGCAGGGATAAAGTGGTAGGGTTCGAACCATTTTTACTTTCAAAAACATAGCGGCCAAGGTTATTCATCAGGTTGATAGCCGAAAATGGTTCGTATGGCGTGCCATATTCAGAATCGAGGGTCGAGTTTGCAAAGGTGTAATGGAAGGTAAATTCGAAGCCCCACTTGCTGAATTCGGTATCAGCACTTTCCGGAGAAAAGTAAAGCTCGCTCATGCCGTAGGAGATGATGTGGCGGTGTGGTGTTTGTTCTTCGCAATCGTAGATGCTCGTGCCGTCAGCGGATCTTCCCCGCCCATCCAGTATTTGATGATGCTGCCGTAGTGACGAGGTTCGCGTGTCGCCGTAGAGTTTTTCAAGTTCGGCATCGATGGCGTCCCAGCCGACGGATTCATTCTTCGGAGAAGGTCTCGCGGTATTCTTTGTTCTGTCGTGTTTTATCCTTGTGTAACTCAGATTGCGCGAAGCTGCGCGGTTTGCCCGTCGGCTAAAACAAACAGGCGTCTGCGAGGTTTTCTTTCACCGCGTTGATCGGTGAAGTAAACAGTAAGGCGGTTGTCCTGCTGAATCAATCCGAAACCGTTATCCAACTCTGCGGGTAGGGTTTGCATTATGCTGAACTTGGGTTCATAGACTAAAAAGTACCGAACCATTGTCGGAATGAGATTCCTGATAATGTTGACTGTGGCAACCATATTCACACTCTAAAACAGCATCAGGCAGGGCAGTAAACGCGGCAGGCGGTTGCGTATGGTGGCAAATGGCGCAGAGCGGCTGCGTTTTATCCATTGTACAGAGACGGTTTGGAGAATAAACATGGGCTTTTTGTTTGAAGGGAAACGTGGTGGAGATTGCTGTGCTTTCAGAATGGACAAGGCTATCCCGCAAGGCTGCCGTCCGAAAATATCCTGTTCGATTGAAGGCGGTCAGTGTGATGCTGTGCCCGTCAAAAATCCAACCATCATCATCAAAGTGAAAATCTAAAAGACCCTGCTCCGACAAGGAAATACTGTCCAATTTCATCAGACGGTAAAAGCCGTCTTCGTCTATTTTTCCTGATAAAACCAGTCGCTCGGCAGTTTCTTTGCCAACGTACTCCGCCATGTCAGTAATCAGACTGCCAAAAAATCAGTTTTCGTCGTAATCATCGTGTGTACAAACCAGTTTTTGTGCCTTCGTATAAAATGCTCTTTCAATGCTTTATGAATTGCAATATCCCAGCTTTCAACATGGGACACAATATCTTCCAGTATTTGCCATATATGTTCTATCATCCCGAGATGGTCAAGGCATCACGATAAATTATTGCTGTGATTTTGCGTCTGCCCCATGGTATGTTTCCGTATAGGGCTTCCCAATCTGATTCCCATTTAAAATATGCAAACCCGGGGATGTTTTAGAGGCTTTTCGGAATAGTCATAGGATTCCTCGTCACGAGTTATCGTCGCCTGAACCAGCTTTTATTAGCCGTGAGGCGGCACACTACTTAAGCCAACTTCGCTCTAACCAATTTCTGCACCTGCGCGGGTTGCTTTTACCTTTGCTGGCTTTCATCACTTGTCCCACAATCGCATTCAGGGCTTTTTCGTTGCGGATTTTGAAATTGTTCCACAGCTTTTGGCAGTTGTTTGCAGCACTTCGTCCACCATGGCTTCAATCGCGCCGGTATCGGTCATTTGCTGCGCCGTGTTTTTCAATGATTTCGGCAATGGTGGCTTTCAGGTTCCGCCCACATGGCTTCGAAGGCTTTTTCGCCAATTTGCTGCTTAAAAGTACCGTCGGCGATTTTGCCTCACCAGCGCGGCGAGGCGCGGGCGGTAATCGGGCTGTCGGCGAGTTCCACGCCTTCTTTGTTCAGCGTGGCGGCGAGTTCGCCGTTCATCCAGTTGGCAGTCAGCTTGCCTTGTCCGCTGGTTTCTGGCGGCTTCTTCAAAATAGGCAGCCTGCACGCGGCTGGCGGTGAGCAGGCGCGCATCGTAGTCGCTCACGCCATAATCCGCCACGAAACGCGCCGCCATTTCTTTTGGCAGCCGGGCATTTCTGCTTTGGCTTTTTGCGAACGGTCGTCTGAAAGTGATGACGGGCAGCAAATCGGGGTCGGGAAGTAGCGGTAGTCATGCCGCGTCTTCTTCAAACGCATCACGCGGGTTTCGCCTTTTTCGGGTCGAACAGCATAGCGTTGCTGCTGTCTTTTCCGCCGTCTTCCAAAAATCTCGATTTGCGCTTCTACTTCGTAATTAATCGCCCTGCTCCAAGAAGCGGAAAGAATTGAGGTTTTAATCTCGCGGCGCGTGCCGAATTCCGCTTGCGTCTTTCGGCGCACGGATACGTTGGCATCGATCGCGGAACGAGCCTTCCGCCATGTGCCGTCGCAGATGTCCAGCCATGCACAAGCTGCGTGTAAGGCTTTGGCGTAGGCAACGGCTTCGGCGGCGGAGCGCATTTCAGGCCTCGGATACGACTGCAACAGCGGCGTGCCGCACGGTTCAAGTCGATACCGGTTGCGCCATTCAAGCCTTCATGCACGGATTTGCCCGCATCTTCTTCCATGTGCGCGCGGGGTTACGCTGATGGTTTTCCGCATCGTCGCGACCACGATTTCCAGCTTGCGTGTTCGACAATCGGCAAATCCAACTGGCTGATTTGATAGCGCTTTGGCAGCAGTCAGGTAGTAAGTAGTTTTTGCGGTCGAACACGTTTTTCTGGTTGATTTTCGCATCCAAAGCCAAGCCCATTTGATGGCTTTTTCAACGACTTCGAGGTTCATCACCGCAGCACGCCCGGCAGCGCGCATTCCACCACGCTGGCGTGCGATTGGTTCCACACCGAATGCAGATCGATGCGCCGCTGAAGATTTTCGGATTGGGTGTTGAGCTGGACGTGGATTTCGGGCCGATTACTGGTTTCCCAAGTCATAAGAGGTTCTTTCTTTTTGATGTCGATAATGTAGAAAGTGAGTTAGCCGTTTTCAGACGACCCTGTTTGTTTTTCAAATGGCAAAGGTCGTCTGAAACGCAGAATCAAAGTCTTCTGAAAGCAAGCCTGTATCTCGCCCGCCATGTTATCCAGCATGGTAACGTTTGCGGTACATCGAACGCTTTTTGCTTTCGATTTCCGCCAAGTCTTTGCGCGGCGGGATTTGCGGCAGATGCCAGTAGCCGTCGCTTTTCGAGCGTTGCGCCGTTCTCCCCGCCAAAACAGGTCGTCATTCATTTTCGACCCGTCAGCCGCCAGCGCAGTTTGACCTGATGCTCTGGGCAATGCCGATAACACCGCCCAAAATTGAGGTGATGTCGAAAACTACTGCAGGGGCAGTTACCGTCAGCTGCTGCGGACGTAGGCCGTGGAGTTGTTTGGTCGGGCTGCGCACAAGGTCTTTATTCTCCCCCTGCGGGCCTTGGATAGAGGCGGCTGCAGTTTTGCCGTCAACCAGGGCGAAGGTTGCCGTGCGAGACGCTTTCCTTCGTTGTCGCGCAGGATAGCGACCACATTCTTCATCCACGCAATTATCGTTTCGGTTCAGCCGATAAAGTCAGGTCGTCTGAAAGATGCGCCAGAACGACATGGAATTTGCGTGTCGTCCGTATTGGCGAGCGTTTCCCTGTCCGAACAGTTTTTCGGCTGCCAGCAGGTCTTCTTTCATAACTTGCAGCCTGCGCCGTCTGTTGAAGCGTTGGTCGACAAAGGCGTGTATCAACGGATAGGCATCTTGCGGCCGCCTTGATGGCGCGGCGCGGAGGGCGTTGACAAAGTTTTTCAAAAATCTTTTGACTGTCGCCGTGTAAAACAATCTGCGTAAGGAGAATTTCAAATGCTGGACTTTGGAAATTTCGGCATCCTATATATACGGTTTTGAAATCTGGAAAACAAACTGTCCGGCATTATACCTTCCTCTACGCAGGTATACACTCAGATTCCGTACCAAATTCGGCGGTGCGTCGCTGAAGATTTTGGATTGGGAGTTGAACTGGACGCAAATTCTGAGCGATTACTGTTCCCAAGGCATAGTTTAAGTTTCCTTAATACAGAAACCTGCTTGTATTCAGGATGGCGATGATTGTTTAAAAGCTTTTTACGCCAAATAGCCAGTAGCAATACATTCGCAGCAGCCACAGCAGATACGAGGAACAGCCATTCGTAAGAATGAAATAACATTAAATAATGTAACAAATGTTTGTTCCAGAGGATGCAACGTCACTGTCCGTAATATGCCGCTTGATTGCGAGCCGCAGTAATAAAACGCATGACTGTGTAACCAAGGTTGATAAACAAACTCAAAGGTAGGCAGATAAATGCTATTGAGTACTAAATGTTTTCGCTCAAAAATGCGGCGTTTTTGGACGTTTACGCCTACAAAAATGTACGTAATAAAGCACAGAAAGGATGAGCCAGTACAGCGAAATAACATAACGACGTAGATATTTCCAGCCCCGCTGTCTGCCATAAACCCCATAAGAATTGCACAAAATTTTGGGGAAGAAGTAATCGTAATATTCCATTATTTTTAGTAATCTTTTGTTAGTTTCAGACTGCTGGAAATTAGACGGTTTCTAATGTTGCCGTTGGGTTTGTATAGAGTTTCAAATTCATACCATTTCTCTACTTTGGATTTCATCAATTATAACTAAGCATTGTTGATGACCGCTATTTGAACCACACCATCCAAATGTAATAGTGTGGTTGAATACAACCAAAAATGTCGTTTAGCCGTCTGATCCACTTCATCATAACTACCGTCTAAGTTACCGTCCACATCAATAATATGATGCCAAAAATGCCGTCGTCGCTAGTGTGGCGCGGAATTTACCATTGCCATAGAAGTTCAGGGAGAATATCGATACGCGGTGTTTAAGCTCGGTAGCAGTTATTGAGCTCGGCAGGCGGTTCGTCCTGCTGCAGTTCTAGTTCGTAGTGCAGTGCTGAGCATTTCTTGGGCGATGGGCATTCTTTCAGACTGCCTATGTGTTGTTCGTATTCGGCAAAAGAAGGAGTGGCAGTCTTGTAAGGCAGAGTCATGGTCGGAGAGTGTATTGTCACCAGCATGAAGGCTTAGGTTGAGCTCTTTCACCCAGCCATTGAACGGTAGTGGAAAAACGCCCACCACCGTATTTTTATCCATTGTCCACGTCCAACCCCGTGTGTCGGTGTAGGTCACAGGGCGAAGGTATTCGGCGACGATGTGGTCTCAGTTCGAGTGAGCAACATTTTCGTTCGAGAATATCCACTAACATGAAACTGTGGCGGAAGATTTTCGGGCAGCCTTTCAGGTTCGGTGTGGGAATGATTCTGCAGCAGCGGGTTTGCGACGACGAACGCGTAAACGGTAGTTATGTCTCAATCTCAAATTCCTGCAGTTTTGCTACAACTTCAGCTTCTGTGCCGACCCAGTTAATGTCACACAAATTGTTAACACACTTCCCAGTGTTACAGTTGATGTATGCCAATCCATCTTGACAAACATAGCGCGTTTTAATGCGCGGGTGTACTGACTCAACAATATTGCTATCAGCAGCCGTGAAAAGAATTTCAATTTCTTCAGGGAGATAGCAGTTATCAAAGTCTTGAATGGGGTTCTAGGGTCCACGCAAATTGACTGTACTGGTTTGGGAATTAATCTGAGGTAGATCTAACATACAAACTATGCCCAATTAAATAAGCTAAAAAATCTTCTGAATTAGAATAACACGCCATGTCAGCTCGCCGTCATCCCAATAAATCACACGAGGCATTTCTTTTATTTTCTGAGAAATCCATGCAGAACGAGCAATTGCTGCCATCAACACCGAATACGAGGATTGCGAGAAATTGGTAATATAGCCTAAATCGTATTCGTTTTGCTTTTTGTGGTCGACATATTCTTCAGCTTCCTCTGTGGGGAAATCCTGGGTAGCTCTGCGGCTATATTTTTAGGATTTCGTCTGAGTTGTAAAAATATAGGGTTTCGGTAAACAGCTTTGCTACGAATTGGTCTTGTTCCTGATTAGGCCTACCACCCAGACCTTCGTATGCGTAATTTGTCGTAGTTTTTCGGGATTTTGGTTGGTGCATTACTCAGGCTACCTGAAAAAGATGATTCAAAAATAATGACTGCAATTTACTATTTTTCAGGTAGCCTTTCAGACGACCTCAAAGGCTACCTGAAAAACTTCACACAGGTGCTTTTCATGCCAATCACTTGCCAACTGTACTTTGATGCGCTGCGCCAAGAATTTTGGCTTCGGAGAAGTGGTTGCCGATGAACTGCACGCCGATGGGCAGTCCGCTGCTGCTGAAACCTGCGGGCAGAGTCAGGGCGGGCAAGCCGCCAGATTCACGGCGATGGTGTAGATGTCGGAAAGGTACATCTGCACGGGATCGTGGATGTCACTGCCGAGTTTGGGGGCGGCGGTGGGCGCAGTCGGGGCGAGGATGAAATACATTGCGCGAAGGCCGTCTGAAAATCGTTGGCAACGAGGCGGCGCAGTTTTTGGGCTTTCAGGTACATAGGCATCGTAGTAGCCGTGCGACAACACATAGTGCCAATCATGATGCGACGTTTGACTTCGCTGCCGAAACCTTCGGCGCGGGTGTTGCTGTACATTTCTTCAAGGTCGTTGAATTTTGCGGCACGGTGACCGTAGCGTACGCCGTCGTAGCGGGAAAGATTGGTGCTGGCTTCGGCGGAAGCGAGAACGGTAAGCGGGAATGGACAGGGCGGTTTGCGGCAGGAAACTTCAATGGTTTCCGCACCTTGTGCTTTTTAAAAGGTTGATGACGCTTTGCAAAGCAGCCTGCACTTCGGCATCCGCGCCTTCGCCGAAATATTCTTTAGGCAGACCGATTTTCATGCCTTTGAGCGGTTTGTCCAAATCGCGGGTGTAGTCTTCTTTGCTGCGTTCCAAGCTGGTGGAATCGCGCTCGTCAAAACTCGCCATTGCATTGAGCAAAATCGCGCAGTCTTCGGCGGTTTGCGCCATCGGGCCGGCTTGGTCGAAACTGGAGGCGTAGGCGACCATGCCGAAGCGGGAAACCGTGCCGTAGGTAGGTTTGATGCCGGTGATGCCGCAGTGCGATGCAGGCTGGCGGATGGAGCCGCCGGTGTCCGAACCGAGCGCGGCAGGAGCAAGGCGTGCGGCAACAACTGCTGCGGAACCGCCGGATGAACCGCCGGAACATGTTCGGGATTCCACGGATTTTTGGTCGCACCGTAGAACGAGGTTTCGTTGGTCGAACCCATGGCGAATTCGTCCATGTTGGTACGGCCGAGCGTTACCATGCCTTCATCGAGCAGATTTTGGACGACGGTGGCAGTGTAGGGAGAAACGAAGTTGTCCAACATTTTTGGAGCTGCAGCGCTGCGCCAGCCTCGTTTGACAGAAAAATGTCTTTGTAGGCGATGGGTACGCCGGTAAGCGCGGTGGCGTTGCCTTGCGCGATACGCGCGTCGGCGGCACGGGCTTCGGCTAGGGTTTTGTCTTGGTCGAGAGTAATGTAGCCGTTGATTGCCGGGTTCTGCGCAGCAATGGCGGCGAGGTATTCGGTTGCCAGTCTCGACGGCGGAGATTTGCTTGGATTGCAGCAGTTGGCTGGCTTGTTTTGAGGGTGTATTGGGTCATTGCGCCATGATTCCCTAATTTGAGACGGTTTCTGTTTTCAGGCAAATATTCGGAAAAAGTGTTGCCGAAAACGTAGGCTGAACAGTGATTGAAATTTCGAAGGAAAACGAGTTTCAGACGACCCAAGTTTAGATTTCATATTTCAAGATAATGAGATCGTCTGAAAAATTATTCTTCAATTACCTGAGGCACGATATACAGGCGGTTGCGCACTTCCGGCGCGACGGCTTGATACTCGGCGGCATGGTCGGTTTCGGTAACTGTATCTTCGCGCAGGCGCAGAGGCGGCTTCGTGGGGTGTGCCATCGGCTCGATACCCTCTGCATTCACGCTCTGCATTTTTCGACCATGGCGAAAAATGTCGTTCAATTCTGAGAGGGTTTTTGGCTTTTTCTTCCTCGGTCAGCGAAAGGCGTGAGAGTTTGGCGATTTTTCCACATCGGTTAAGCTTTAAAGCCATAAAAATCCTTGTCTGATAGCAAACGCCCCTTTATTGGGGTATCATTGCGTTCTTCTTCGATGAAACGAGGAATTATAACCGAAAAACTACTCAAACGGCGTGTGATTTCGCCATACGTTTCATGCGGGGAGTGGGGAGGTCGTCTGAAAAGCGTTGTTTCCATGTTTTTAATATTTTTGAATAACAATTAAATAAAATCGGTGCTGGGCCGATATTCAGGTATTTTATGTTTCGTATCCCTGTTTTTTTCTCCAACGATATCGCCATTGATTTGGGTACGGCGAACACGTTGATTTATGTGCGTGGTAAAGGCATTGTTTTGGACAGACCGTCTGTGGTGGCGGTTCAATCGGGTACGGGCGGTAAAAGCAAGATTGTCGCTGTGGGTACGGAAGCCAAGAAATGCAGGGGCGCGCACCGCGCAATATTGAAAATCGTCCGTCCTATGCGGGACGGGGTGATTGCTGATTTTACGATTGCCGAGCGTATGCTGGGTATGTTGATTAAAAAGCAATACAAAGGCACCTCGGTTGTGCCGCCGCGCGTTGTGATCTGCGTGCCTGGCGGGGCAACCCAAGTGGAACGCAAGGCGATTTTTGGATTCTGCGTTCGCCGCAGGTGCATCTTCCGTACATTTGATTGAGGAGCCGATGGCGGCTGCTTTTGGGGTGCAGGCTTGCCGATTGAGGATACCGCCGGTTCGATGGTGGTGGATATCGGCGGCGGCACAACGGAAATCGGCATTTTGTCGTTGGGCGGTATGCGCTTTATTCTGCCTCCGTCCGTGCGGCAGGTGATGAGTTTGATAAGAGCATCGTGCATTATCTGCGCCGTCATCGCGGCGTGTTGATTGAGTGAAGCGACGGCTGAGGAATTGAAGAAAACAATCGGTTCAGCCTCGGTTTTGCAACCGAAACCGCCATGCGGATTAAAGGCCGCGATTTGGCGGAAGGTACGCCCAAGTCGCTTGCCATTACTTCGGAAGAGGTGCGCGAGGCTTTTGAGCGAAACGGTTAATCAGATTATCCGCGCCGTGCGCCTTGCTTTTGGAACAGGCTCCGCCTGAGTTGGCGGCGATATTGCCGACAGGGAATTATGTTAACGGGCGGTGGCGCGCTGTTGCACGGTATGGATACGGTTTTGGCGGATGCGACGGGGCTGCCTGGTCGGTATTGCTGACCAGCCTTTGAACTGTGTGGCTTATGGTGCGGGCAAAGCCTTGGATTATATCGGCAAATGGAATGCCGTCTTTGTGGATAACCCGTAAGGCAGGCTGAAATGGAACATTCTTCTTTGACGGTTTGACGAGGCAAAGGGCCAAAAGCTGTTGCCTCGTTTTATTGCGTATCTTTTGCTGGGCGCCGGCATTATGGTGGCGGACGGCCGTTTCAACCCTGATGCAGCCCGTGCGCACTGCTGCGGCGGAGATTCTTTATCCGGTGCAATGGCTGGCAAACCAGCCGGTCCGTCTCTATCAATATTTTTCCAACCAATCTCAATCACAAACCGAGCTGTTGGAACAAAACCGTCTCCTTTTGAGGAAAAACGGTCGTCTGAAAATCCAGCTTCAACGCGATAAGGTCAACCTGAGCGAATTGCAGGAGCTGAAAAGCTATACGGCTTGCAGCAAAAAGGCATAAGCAATGTCATAGGCGCTGAGGTATTGTCCAGTGGCAAAGACCCGCTATCCGAACGTTTGATTATCAATAAAGGCAGTGGCGAAGGAGTGGCGGCAGGCGATGCCGTTATCGACCAAAAACGGCTTAATCGGGCGGATTACCTAGTTCACGCAAACAGCGCGGAAGTCGAGCTGATGGCGGCTGCGCAAAGTATCGTCCCTGTTGCCGTTGAGCTGTACGGGCGAACGCAATCTCGCCACGGCAACGGCGTGGGCTTGATTTGCGTTATTTCCCGACGGGATCGGATTTGAAGCCGCAGGATGTTTTTGATTACCTCCGGCTTGGACGGCATTTATCGGCAGGTATTCCCGTAGCCCTGCGTGGATAAAGTCGTCCGTGCTTCCGGTACGCCTATATTACGACACAGAACTGACCCCGTTTGCCGCCCTTGCGCCGCAGCCGCTTTGTTTTTGGTTCTGTCTTCTTCCCATTCTTCCCAATAAATCATTCATGAACGATTTTGACGATTCCTACCAGTGCCATGCCCGTCGGCGTGATTGCGGCAAGTTTTGCCGTAACCATGCTTGTCGATTTCATGCCTTTTTCCCTTTGATGTGTGTGGCTGCCCGAACTGACTGCGCTGATGCTGCTTTTATTGGTCTATGCACCATCCCCAACGCGTCGGCATGGGCATTGCGTTTTTGCTCGGCTTTGATAGTCGATGCCGCAACGGCAGCGACTTTGGGGCTGCACGCATTGTCTTATACGGTCATGGTGTATTTCGTCTTGAACACGCGCCGTCAAACATCGCTCGCAGCCCACATCATGCGCAGATCGGGGCGGTATTGGCAGCATTGTTCTGCCATCAGGCGGTCTTGGTGGCGGCGCGCCTGTTCCTCAACAACCAAATCATTACTTGGCAAAGTTTCATCGCGCCTTTGGCAGGGCGCGCTGCTTTGGCCTTTCTTGAGCCAGTTGATGCTGATGCTGACCAATTTCTATCGCGCCAACAGATAACGTGAAACCAGTGTCCATACTGAATACTATGAAACGTCGTCTGAAAAATGGCGGTAGCGGTAAAACACAGACTGCAAAAGGCAGCGCAAGCCGATTCTTTATTGCGTCTGCTGGTGGCGTTTATCTTGATTGTGGTTTTGTTTGCCGCATTGGTGGCGCGGTTTGTCTATTTGCAGGTGTTCCGGCATGACGATTTTTCCGGACAGGGCATCCAGCAACCGTATCACATTATTCCTGACTCCGCCCGTCCGCGGCGAAATCGTAGATGTCAATGGTGTACCGTTGGCAAAAACTATCCCGTGTTCTCTCTGGAAGTCATCCCCAGCCGCATTGAGGGCAAGATGGAGGATGTCATCGAAGCCCTGCGGAAGTATGTCGATATTACGCCTATTGATTTGAAGCGTTTCCACAAATACCGCGAAAGCTACCGCAAAGTTGAAAACATCCCGCCCGCTGCGCCTGACAGATGAAGAAGCGGCAAAAATTGTCCGTGCATCTTAATGAATTTAAAAGAGTGTAGAAGTCAATTCGCGCACTTTTCCGCGAGTATCCTATGGCAAGCTGACCTCACACTTTTAGGCTATATCGGGCGCATCAGCGACAAAGATCAGAAATTTTGGAAGAAGAAGGCTTGACTGCGCTCTATCGCGGCAGCACGCACATCGGCAAATCGGGTCTGGAAAAATTTTACGAACCACAGCTTCATGGTGCGCCCGGCTATCAAGAAGTGGAAAAAGACGCTTACGGCAATATTGTGCGCGTCTTGAAAAACATACCCTCACGCATGGGACAAACTTTGCGCTTGGGCATGGACATCCGCATGCAACAAGAGGCGGACAAAATATTGGGAGACAGGCGCGGGGCGATTGTCGCCATCAATCCGCAAGACGGTACGGTGTTGGCTTTCGTTTCCAAACCTTCTTTCGATCCTAACCTCTTTATCGACGGCATCGACAGCGAAACTTGGAAAGCCTTGAATGATGACTGGAAAAAGCCGTTGGTCAACCGCGTAACGCAAGGTCTGTATCCGCGGGCTCGACGTTTAAGCCGTTTATGGGCATGGCTTTTGCTGGAAAGCGGCAAAATTACCCAAACGACGGTCGTTCCCGCGCCCGGCGCATGGAGTATTCCCCGGCAGCCGTCACGTCTTCCGAGATTCCGTACGCAGCGGTCACGGTTCGGCGAATGTGAGCAAAGGCGATACAGGTGTCGTCCGATACCTTTTTCTACCGCTTGGGCTACGAAATGGGCATAGACAAAGCATCGCCGTATTTAGTGCAATTCGGTTTCGGCAAAAACTGGCATCGACCTGCCCAGCGAATATACGGGCGTTTTGCCCAGCCGCGAATGGAAGGCGAAACGCTTTGCCAAATCGTTCTGATCCTACCGCCAAAGAATGGCGCGCAGGCGAGATGGTCTCGGTCAGCATCGGGCAGGGGTTACAACGCTACACCCGTTGCAAATGGCACACGCCACTGCTTCGCTTGCCAATAACGGCGTGGTTTATCAGCCGCATTTGGTGAAAGAATTGTTGATTTCGACAAACGAAAAAAATCACGCGTATCAATCCCAATCCCGAATACAAAATCCCGTTCAAACAAGATAACTTCGAATACGTCAAACAGGCAATGGAGAAAGTCTTGAAACCGGGCGGTACGGCACACCGCATCGGCGGCGGATTGACTTTACGAGTATGGGCGGCAAAACGGGCACGGCGCAGGTTGTGCAAATCAAGCAGGGCGGTCGTTACAACGCCGCAGCCTTGCGCGAGCAACACCGCGACCATGCGTGGTTTATTTCGTTCGCTCCCTTGGAAAAACCTGAAATCGCCATTGCCGTGATTCTGGAAAACGGCGGCTGGGGTGCCTACGCCGCACCGCTTGCCCGCAGCCTGACTGATTTTTATATGCTCAACGTCAGCCGCAGCAGTTTCTCAGACGACCCCGACGCAGGCGGAATGCCCGAACCGCAACAACACCGCACACAACCCCAACCGCCGACCATATTCCAAAAAGCCTACGGTCTGAAACAGGAGGAAGCAAATCATGAATGAAACGGTCGGAATGTGGGCAAAAATCAAGCGCACCGTATCTGCTCTCGATAGACCCGTGGCTGTTTTTCCCCATGCTCGCCATCTACATCGCGAGCCTGTTTTTGCTCTATTCGGCGGACGGGCAGGGATTTCGGCCAGCTTGAACATAAAACCCCTGCATACGGTCGTCGGCTTCGCCCTGTTGTGGTTTGTCGCCTCGTTCAAGCCGCGTGATGCCGCAAAGGTTGCGCTGCCGATGTACCTGATTGGCGTGTTGCCGCTTTGTCGCCGTCGAAGTCGCAGGCGTAACCGTCAATGGCTCTACACGCTGGTTGGAACTGGGGTTCACGCGCATCCAGCCGTCCGAAATCATGAAAATCGTCCTGCCCATGACCGTCGCTTGGTACTTTCCAGCGGCACGAAGGTCGTCTGAAATGGTTTCACTCACGTCATCGCCATGCTTTTTGATCCCTCATCCCCGTTGCGCTGATTTTTGAAACAGCCCGACTTGGGTACGGCAGTTTTGATTATGGCATCGGGTATTTTCATTGTCTTTTTCGCAGGTCTGCCGTGAAAGTCATCTTTGCCGCCATCGTCGCCCTTCGTTGCCGCATTGCCGCTTTTGTGGAACTACGGGATGCACGACTATCAGAAAACCCGTGTTCTGACGCTGTTTGACCCGACGCAGGACCCTTTGGGCGCAGGCTACCACATCATTCAGTCCATGAGTTGCCATCGGTTCCGGCGGCGTTTGGGGGAAAGGCTGGCTCAACGGCACGCAAACGCATTTGGATTACATTCCCGAGTCCACGACCGACTTCATTTTTGCCGTGATGGCGAAGAATTCGGTTTGATCGGCAACATCTTGCTGCTGTTGGTTTACCTCGTTATCCTGACGCGCGGACTGCTGATTGCCGCCAGCCCAATCGCTTTACAGCCGCACGCTTGCCGGCGCATTGACCACTGACCTTTTTCTGCTACGCCTTTGTGAACATGGGCATGGTAAGCGGCATTTTGCCCGTTGTCGGCGTCCCCTGCCGCTGGTCAGCTACGGCGGCACTGCAACACTCTCCATCGCGACCGTACTTGCACTGCTGATGGGTATTTCCAGCGAACACAAAACCAAACGCCGCTACGAATTCAATGACAAAGCGGACGTAAACGTCTCTACAAAACCAATAAGGGAATAAAAATGGAATTAGGTGTAGAAATCGGCAAACTTTTGGTTGCCTTCCTTGTACTGATCAACCCGTTCAGCGCGCTCGATTTACCTTGATTTGACGCAGGATCACAGCACCAAAGAAAAACGCCGCATCGCCCGCACCGCCGCGCTCGCCGTCTTTATCGTCATTGCCGTCTTCACCTTGACGGGCGGGATGTTGTTGAAAATCTTAGGCATCAGCGTCGGCTCTTTTCCAAGTCGGCGGCGGTATTTTGGTATTGCTTATCGCCATCTCCATGATGAACGGCAATGACAACCCCGCCAAACAAAATATCGGTGGAGACAAGGAAGAGGGTGTTGTACCCACACATCCAGAAGAACGCCAAAGCCATCGCCGTCGTTCCCGTCGCTATTCCCATCACCATCGGTCCGGGCGGTATCTCTACCGTGATCATCTACGCCCTCAGCCGCCAAAAATTACAGCGATATTGCTTTTGATCCTTACCGCAGGCTTCCTCGTCAGCCTGATTTGCTACGCTATCCCTCATCGTCGCCGGGCGAATCAGCAAAAACTGGGCACGACAGGACTGACCATCCTCAACCGCATCATGGGCATGATGCTTGCCGCCGTCTCCGTAGAAATCATCGTCGCGGGATTGAAATCCATTTTCCCGCAACTGGCAGGCTAGTTCAGCGGTTTGTATAGAAGGCAAACTGTCCATCTTTTATCAGGAAAAAGGTCGTCTGAAACTAGGGTTTCAGACGACTTTTTAGTCTATAGCGCCAATATCTCATCCAAAAATACAGTCGTCAAAGCTATGTCACTATTTATAGTGGATTAACTTTAAACCAGTACGGCGTTATCTCGCCTTAGCTCAAAGAGAACGATTCTCTAAGGTGCTGAAGCACCAAGTGAATCGGTTTCGTACTATCTGTACGTCGCCTTGTCCTGATTTAAATTTAACCCACTATATTGAGGGATTTGTTTTTCAGACGACCTTGGCAACAACAAAGAAGCAATCGCGCCTGCACCGCTCCCCATTATTCCAACTCCGTGTACATTTGCCAATCCAATGTCGTTGAACGCTGATATATCAGCATCAATATCCCTTCAGATGCCGCAATCGTGATTACCACACCTGCCGCTGAAAGCAATGCAAACAACAGCGTTCCTGCTACACTGCGCCGCAAGCACAAAACGTTTCGCGACAAGGGTGCATAGCAGCATGGCGGGTAGTGCATGGGAAGCGAAAATCAAAACACTGCTCAATATCTCTAAAACGGACGGATTTCCTTTATCTAAAACATACATGTAAAGCAATAATAAAAACAAGAGTGCTTTGTACGCCAAATGCAACCAGCAGCATAGCGGCAGATTTCCAATATGCTTTAATTTTAGGCTGATTCATCATATTCCTTTTTTAATATAGTCATAGTGCAATGTGATTAATTTATCGATTCTAGTTTGAATCTGCTTATCCGCCAATATCGCACATGGATAAATTTGTTCCGCTTGTTGGAGGTCGTCTGAAAATTTGGTTTCCATCAATGGAAATAGGAAATTCAGTTTATTTCTTGAATGAGAAGCTAAAAATTTTGCCCTGAGTTTTCAAAAGCGTTACACTCCATGCGGCATCGAGAGTAGGGTAGCAGTCTTATGATTTTATGGGCTGCCAAAATTGTTCAAGTATTTGAATGATTTTACCCTTTGAGGCAAATAACATCGATGTCAACTTATCTAACCACGCCGCTGCCGTCATTGCGCCGGCAGTCAGGCAGTCAGCGTCATTGCGCCGCTGTAAACACGAAAGAACACACTATGACCATCTCCCGTCGCCTTGCGCCGAAAGACCGAGCGCAAGCCGCATCCGACCGCGCGTTATTGGAAAAATGCGATGTCGAAGCCCTGTTCGGACTTCATTTCTCGACCTCGTTTACCAAAGCCGCCGAAATCCACCGCCAGAATTTCAACCCACGCGAAATCCAGCTTTCTACCCTGTTGTCCATCAAAACCGGCGGCTGTCCCGAAGACTGCGCCTACTGCCCGCAATCGGCGCACCACAACACCAATCTGGGCAAAGAGCAGATGATGGATGTGGATGAAATCGTTGAAAAAGCCAAAATCGCCAAATCGCGCGGCGCAAGCCGTTTCTGCATGGGCGCGGCATGGCGCGGCCCCAAACCGAAAGACGTGGAGACGGTTTCCGCAATCATCAAAGCCGTCAAAGGACTGGGCATGGAAACCCTGCGGCACGTTCGGTATGCTCGAAGACGGTATGGCGGAAGACTTCAAAAAGCAGGTTTGGACTATTACAACCACAACCTTGACACCGACCCTGAGCGCTACAACGACATTATCCACACGCGCAAACACGAAGACCGCATGGATACCTTTAGGCAAAGTCCGCAATGCCGGTTTGAAAGTCTGCTGCGGCGGCATCGTCGGCATGAACGAAACCCGCGCCGAGCGTGCCGGACTGATTGCCAGCCTCGCCAACCTCGACCCGCAGCCCGAAAGCGTGCCGATTAACCAGTTGGTCAAAGTGGAAGGCACGCCGCTGGCCGATGCCGAAGATTTGGACTGGACGGAGTTCGTCCGTACCATCGCTGTGGCGCGGATTACCATGCCGCACAGCTACGTCCGCCTGTCGGCAGGGCGCAGCAATATGCCCGAATCCATGCAGGCACGTGTTTCATGGCGGGCGCGAACTCGATTTTTCTACGGCGACAAGCTCTAACCACCGAAAACCCCGACGAAGACGGCGACCGCCTGTTGATGGAGAAGCTGGATTTGTATCCGCTGCGGTTTGAGTTGGAAGAAGAATACGAAGCGGCGCAGGAAACGCCCAAGATTAAAGTGGATTATTAATCGTTCTTGCCTAAATTCCCAATAAACAAGGTCGTCTGAAAACTGTGTTTACAAACCAATGCTTCACACACGGTTTCAGACGACCTTTATCCTTGAAAACTCTTTTTATAGTGGATTAAATTTAAATCAGGACAAGACGACGAAGCCGCAGACAGTACAGATAGTACGGAACCGATTCACTTGGTGCTTCAGCACCTTAGAGAATCGTTCTCTTTGAGCTAAGGCGAGGCAACGCCGTACTGGTTTAAAGTTAATCCACTATCTATCCTAGATATGCCCTATTAGCTATAAAAACTGCACATGATCAAGCTGGATTTGATCTCCGGCTTACTAATGTGCAGTTTACGATTTTCAGACGACCTTTGCTGTTTAGATGGCAAATAATACGTCTTTATAGATTTTCAGCTTTACGCTTTTCTTTTTGGCGCATTTTTCCGCCATCATTTTCATGCAGCGTTTTCTTGGCAGGTTTCATCGGAACGCGGTTGTCCGTCCAGCCCAGTTGCTTGCTCGGCGTCAATGCACGGAATTTGGTGGCCGCCCAACCGAAGGCGCGGTAGGCTTTGCTGCCGCTGAAAATGCCGTTGAATGTGCGCCATGCCATTTGTTCGCCGAAGTATGCGATGCGCCTTGTCCGCGGATAGGATGCGGTACGACTTCGGTCGGCGAACGTTGCGCTTCAACGCGCAGACGCTGCATTTGCTCGGTAATCAGGATACGCACCGGACAAACTTTCCACACGCGCCGCACATGGTACAGGCGGTCGGCAGGTCGCGGTGGCATCCAGACCCAACAGGTGCGGGGAAATAATCTCGCCGATAGGGCGGGATAGGTTGTGCCGTATGCTGCGCCACCGATACGGGTATAAACCGGACAATGGTTCATACACGCGCCACAACGGATACATTGCAAGGTACGGCGCATTTGGTCTTCGGCATAGGCTTGGCTGCGTCCATTGTCGAGCAGAACCAAGTGCATTTCCTGCGGACCGTCCAGCTCTTCGCTGCGGCGCGGACCGGTAATCATATTGAAATAGGTGGTGATGTTCTGACCGATGGCAGAACGCGGCAGCAGGCTGTACAAGGGAGGAATGTCGGACAATTTCGCCACAACTTTTTCAATACCGGTAATGGCAATATGCACGGGCGGAACGGTAGTACTCAAGCGACCGTTGCCTTCGTTTTCCACCAGACACAACGTACCTGTTTCTGCAACAGCGAAGCTTTACGCCGCTCATGCCGACATCGGCAGTGCTGTAAATATCGCGCAGGGCTTTGCGGGCGAAGCCGGTCAGTTGATCTACGTCGTCCGTTAACGGTGTGCCAAGATTTTGGTGGAAAAGTTCGCTAACCTGTTCTTTGGTTTTGTGAATGGCGGGCATTACGATATGGGTCGGTTTTTCGCCTGCCATTTGGACGATACACTCGCCCAGTCGCTTTCCACCGCTTTAATGCCTTTTGCTTCAAGATAATGGTTCAGCTCGATTTCCTGCTGACCATAGATTTGCCTTTGACCATCAGACTGCGTTTTTGGCAGTAATGATGTTGTGGATGATTCGCAGGCTTCGGCCGGCGTTTCCGCCCTAGTGTACTTTTACGCCCAGCTTAGTCAGGTTTTCTTCCACTGCTCCAGCAGGGTGGGCAATTTAGACAATGAACGCTGACGGACGTGATTCACACAAATCCCGCAGGTTTTGCAACTCTTCTTCGTCGGACAAAACGGCTTTTGCGCTTGGTCATCAGCATATCCATCGCGGTACGCAGACTCTTACGCAAAGGCTTGTCTTGAAGGGAAATTGCGGCGTTTTGTTTGAAAGTTTCCGGCTTCATGTGGAACTTGATGGTTTGCGTAGTCATGTATTTTTCCTCCAAATCGGCAGGGAAATGTGGTCAGGCAGGATGGCGAGGATGACCAAATCACGCGGACCGTGTGCGCCATAAGCAAGCGTCAGTTGGATGTCTGCGGTTTTGGACGGGCGAAATCAGGGAAAACATTGGTCGGCATACCGTTTTCCACCAGTTTTTCGCCTTCGACGGCATTATGAAATTCGTTATACATCTTCGCACGTATCAAACAGGCAGAAATGCACGGGCGGAACGAGGCTTAAAGTACGCGGCTCTTCAGGGCTGGAAAACAGCATCAGCGTACCGGTACGGGCGATGCCGCATTGCGAGCCGCCAAAGCCTGCATCGATGTTCGCAAAGAATTCAGTTTTTCCAAGTATCGATTTCGCGTTCGAAAGCAATCGGTTCGATATTGCTGTCCACCAGCGCGGCACGGGCGATTTGTCCATGTTCGGTCGCCAACGGCAGCAGGGATGTTTTTCAAACCTTTGTCTTCGGCAGCTCGACGGAATACTTGCGGCCAGCTGGTTTTGGTCACCAATAAATTTCGGTTTTGACCGCACGCATAGCAGCAGCCCAATGTTTCAGACGCTCAACTTCACTGTTCCAAGAAACACCCATTTCACGGTAATAATCAAAAACCGCAGACTCTTCCATCGGCAATGCGTCGGCTTTTTCAGTTTTGCCAAAATATTTTCGCGCGCGCTCATGCTTTGCCTCCGTACGCTCCAACAAGAAGGATGCGATGTGTTTCGGACGCGGCATATTCGGCTCGTCCTAGCGATTTTGCCGCCAATGTTCATCATGCAGCCGCAGTCCGCGCTGATGATTTCGGTCGCACCGGTTTCTTTCAGAGCGGCAACTTTGTCGGTTACCATCGCGCCGGAAATATCGGCCTGTTTGACAGAGAATGTACCGCCAAAGCCGCAGCATTCACTTTCATGGTCGTGAACGATGCGTTCAACGTTTTCCATACCGTCAATCAACTGCCAGCCTGAAATATGGACATTCATTTCGCGGCGGGCGGCGCAGGAAGTGTGGACGGCGACTTTGACCGGTTCGCCTTTTGTCTTCAGGCTTGTAGCCGATGGCAAGCAAGAAATGAGTAAACTCAATGATGCGGTTGGCACAATCAACCGCTTTAGATTCGTATTCTGTATTTTTAAACAGGGTAGGCCAGTGATGTTTCATCATTCCGCCGCACGAGCCGGACGGTACGACGATTGGCCAGTTTTCGGGAAAGAGGTCGAGTTGCGCTTTGGCGACATCAAACGCCTCGGTCGGATGACCGGAAGAGTAGGCGGGTTGGCTGCAGCAGCTTTGCGCCATCGGGTAATGGAACCCGTATGCCTTGCTGCTCGATTAAAGTAATGGCATCCATGCCCGCTTCGGGCATGAAAAGATCGAGGACGCAGGTGCCGAAGAAATAGACATCCGTCGGCTTGCTGTCGAATTTAGTGATTTTGGGTGGGGTGATTGCGCTCATTTTTCGTTAACGGAGTACCCGTTTTTCTTTGTATAAATAGACGGCTACTTTAAGTAATTGCATGTAGGCGGTCAAGTATACTTTTAAAAAAATATTGGAAACGATTGATGGGTCGTCTGAAATACTGATTCCACAAATATAAATAGTTATATGCGAATAAATATCATTATATTTAAAAAGCTAATTCATTTATTAATGAATAAATTAATCAATCCATATGAATGCCCGGTGTTCAACAAATACGATTGCACCCGGGTTTCAAATAGTTTTATAGAAAAATAGGGAGGGTAGTTAATGGGACTGGGAAGAAGAAGGGTTTTTGGATGTATTAATTTTTGCTGCAACCCATAACGCGACACCTGAACCCAGCATATCCGCAATGCCGTCGCCAATAGAGCCCTTCGCGTGTTGTGGTAAACGTAAAGCATGCCCATTCACTTCAACAGCAAACAGAAGTGCGAATATCAACAAACCGAGATACGGAATTTTTGCTTTTTCGTGAATATAAGATTTTGCCAATAACCAAATCTGGGCAAAAACAAAAGTGAAGTGGGCTACTTTGTCGAAATTTGGGAAACGGTGGCGACGTATTGCCAGATTCCTTTGAAAATCAAAGAATAGATACCGCCACAAACCAAAACGATAGCCAACAGGCTGAATTTATTGATGTAAAAACTTCATTTTTTGTTCCTCATCCAACCAAGTTTGGCAGATAGCTGCAAGGCGGATGAATTTGTTGCCGCGTCCGTTTAATATGTCGCGCCATTGTTCAACTTCTCTGTTGTCGGTGCATCATCTATACTGCATTCGTACAGCAGGAAATCAAGGGTTTCTTCCACTACGCCGATGGGTTCATTCTGGATTAATTCTAAAATCTGAGACATATAGGGATTTTTCAAAAGAGGAGGGCGGATAATGATGTACACAACAATAGCATTTACTTGCTGTGTAGGAAACGTGTAGCTTCTTCCCATTCGCCCGCCATTATTTTCGGCATCGCTTTTAATGATTTGGCATTGCCTTCGTCAATCTGTTGGCGGTGTTCTGCGCTCAGCTTGTTCAATACATAAGCGACAACGAGGTTACGGTCACCCGGATGATCTATACCCAAACGCAAACGGTAATAGTCAGGTGTACCAAGACGGCTTGGATATCTTTCAAGCCGTTATGTCCACCATTTCCGCCGCCAAGTTTAAATTTGATACAGCCGCAAGGAATGTCCAATTCGTCATGCACAGCTAGTATCTCTTCGGGCTTGATTTTTGTAAAACTGCGCGAGTGCGGCAACAGACTGGCGGAACGATTCATAAAAGTCATGGGTTTAAGCACACACATCGCCATCGGGCAGATTCGCCCGCGCCACCTCACCAAAAAATTTTTCTCTTCTTTAAATGATACTTTCCACTGCCACGCAAGTTCGTCTAAGAACCAAAATCCTGCATTATGGCGGGTTTGTTCGTATTCGCCCCCGGATTTCCCAGTCCGACGATCATTTTGATTTTATTCGACATAATTATTTCTCAATACCGCAGAAAAATGCGGTCAATTTCGATAAAAGGTCGTCTGAAAATGGTTTCAGACGACCCAAGTTAACTATCAATCCTGATTTTGTACACGTTTGCGGCGTGCCTCTTTGGGATCGATCAATAATGGGCGATAAATCTCAATCCGGTCTTTATCGCGAAGAAGCGTCTCACTTTTCAACTGATTTGCCAAAATTCCCCAGCGGAGCAGTTTGCAAGTCCAGTTCTGAAAATATTTCATCTAAACCACTTTGACACACCGCTTCACGCCGTACAGCCATTTTTTGCACATTCATTTTCAACACTTGCTTGTCAGGCAAACCGTAAACGACTTCAATCTCAAGCATAACGGCGATCCGCTTCTTTAACGAACGCGTCAACCAACGCCCCCAGATAAATGGCTGAAAACAGGACGAAATCATGGCAGATAAGACAGAGTTGGAAAAATTCATATTCCAATTTAAATTCAACTTTGCACATATCGTCGCCCAAATCTAAGAATTTCCATGTTCCCCGCAAGATTTTAAAAGGTCCTTCCAACAAATCCATTCGGATTTCCTTACCGGAATATTGTGATTGTGCAGTAAATGATTGGCGCACGCGCATATAGTCCATAAAAAGACGCGCTTTTCAACTCATTGTTTTTTCGTTCGATTACTTCAGTTTTTACTGTACCAGGGGCAAAAATTTCGGATGGTCTTCAACCTATCGACCAACTCAAACATTTGCTCCGCGCTGTGCAAAACCAAGATATTCTTCTCAACCTTTTTCATGCTCAAACAGGCTCAAAATCGGAAAGCGGTATTATAAACGAATTCACCGTATTTTTCAGACGACCTCGAATCTCTGCAACCATCCCAATCCAACTCATCATCAAGACAGTCCTGCTTGGCAAAGTATAACGATATGCGCATAATCGACCTTTCCCATCTGGGGGCGATCTTGGTTTCGACGGGGTTGCGAAAGCAGATGCGGGCATACCGGGAGTCTCAGATTTCCCGTAAAACACTGAATCTAAAATAGTCGCAAACGACGAAACTTTCGCATTGGCCGCCTAAGGCCTGCCGTTGCAGCAGTTGGTCAATGGGCTGTGTAGCGTAAGCTACCGCAACGTCATTCTACATTGACTGGTTTCCCGTCGGGTTACTTGGCGGGAAATAAGATTTAAGGTAACTGGTTCCCTAGAAGGCCTGTCGGTCGGCATGATGAGGAACGAGATTTTCAAATAGACACGACTAAGTATGTGGAACGCTCTGTAGAGGACTTTCGGACGGGGGTTCGATTCCCCCGCCTCCACCAAGATATCCGATAAGTATCCTATACTTATCTCCATTTCTGTGTTTTTGGCACACTATTGGCACATTTCCCACCAAAAAGCTGCTCGATTTTGGACTTTTCACGCTGCTTGTCGGCCAAGTCAATCCAGCGGGAATAGTTTTCAAGTAGCATCTTCATGGTGCTGTGTCCCATCTGACGGGCTACCCACATGGGGTTGGCTCCGGCCATGAGGTTGAGTGTGGCAAATGTATGGCGGGTGTTGTAGGGTTTCCTGTACCTTACCCCCGCTATTTTTATGGCGTGCTGCCACGGTCTCCACGGTACTTTGTCGTTCTCAAACGGGCTGCCGGTTTTCGGATTGATGAAAACGTATCCGCTTGCCAGCCCTGTTCTTTGCCATTGCCTGCGTAAAGCTTCCAAGGCGCGGCTATTGAGCTCGATGTCTCGGTAGCTGTGGGTTTTTAGTACTTTTCAGCTTGCCAGCCACGGATGCTTTGTTTACGCGCACGCACTGCCTCTGGAAGTCGATGTCCTGCCAAGTGAGGGCGATGAGCTCGCTGGTACGCATACCGCTGAAAAAGGCCAGTTCGAAGTAATTGTGAAACACAGGTTTGTTTTTTAGGCAGCCTAGGATGGCTTCGGCCTCTTCGAGCGTGAACGGGTCAGGCGGCTCTTTCTGCACTTTGGCGTTGGCTAGATGCTGGGCGGGGTTGTCTTTTATCCTACCGTCGCGGAGCTCAAGAACAAACGGCTGCCGAATAACGGTGGCGATGTTGTTGCGAGTTTTTGCGCTACAGTCTAAGGTAGCCAGCAGCCCGGCTAGGGTACTGTACTGGATACGGTCTATCGGTATGTCGCCAATTTTGGGCAGGGACGTGGCTGTTGAGCATGCCGCGATAGCGGGATAGGGTGGAGTGGGATAGCTGGTTAACGGTGGCTAGCCAGGCTTCGGCCATCTCACGGAAAGGTGGGGCTGCGCTCCGTTTCTTCCGCCCGTTTTGGAGTCGGGGAAGAATTCGGCGTAATCGAATACGCCGATGGCGATTCGGGTACATACTTTCTTCCCGGAGTTTGGTGGCGTGCCGGATGTTGGCGGTGGTGGGCTTGAGCGGCAGGCTTTTTCCCAACATCGTTTGCCCGATACATGAACCATATTTTTGATACTACGGTCGCGGATAACTACAGCCGGTTGGCATTCGTTTCGTTGCCATTTTTCTACCTCTTTTACGTTGATTAAGATGTGGCGGTCGGGCGCACGGTAGTAGTGAGTCCCTCTACCCAAACGCCGGTGCTGATTTTTGTCCCTTAAAAGCCTTTTTCTGTATAGCCTGACAACTCGGCGTAACGTTTTCAACTGGATTTGGTTCAGCATATTCAATCCTCCATATGAGTAATTAGGGACTTGCAGTAAGTGGTCGTAGTGCCGTAGCCAACCATGTGGCGGACATCAGGCAACCTGAGTCGTCTTTCTGTTTGCATTTTTCTCCAAATTTAAAGTTCGCCTTTCAGCGGCTTAGTTAATCCATTGTCCCACGGCAGATTGTGTTCCACACTGCGTCGTGAGGGTGATTTACCGGTGGGATAAGCAACAGTGTCAGGTGCGCATCCATTGCCTATATCGGTACCAGCTATATTAGCAGTAAAAAGCCCTAAAATTTTTCAGCCCATTCTCAAAGAAGGATGAATATCGGCAGACCATATGGCGGTTTGAAACGTAGAAAAGCCCTTTGTTCACTGAGTGAATAACAGGTCACTTTGGATTGGCGTAGCTGGTTATCCCTATAAAAAGTACGATGGCCACAAGTGTATTCATGTAATGGAACTAGAGTTCTGTTAATGCTGAGTGCCGCATGGTTTTTTAATATAAAGTAGAAATAATATTAAATATCAATGGATTGATATTTTTGAAAGTGATTTATGCCTGAGTGCTTAGCAAAAACTCACTAACCGGAGAACCTGGTCAGGCACACTTCCCCATCTGTTGGGCCTAATCAAGCACCGATTGAGCGGACAAGGTTCCGATATCCTGTGCGCCGATGTAGGTATCGCTGGCGTTATCCGGACCTGGTTTATCGGTGGCTGACAAAATCAGATCCGCATCGGTGCAAACGATATCTGTACGCACCACCGGCAACGACTGGGATGCATGCCGGGTTAAAGTCACTTTAAAGGCTCGCTCACAGCATATCCGCACCGATGCAGAAAGTCATACCGATGGGCAATGGGCAGATTGCCGAGACCAAGTCCGCAATCAAAAGGGGGATTGAGGCAGACAGCTTTGCTTGGCTGAAAGATGATTGCAAGAACCTGGTTCTTTCACTCAGTGAAAAGTGAAACCTAATAAAGCAGTGATGATGTATACCGACGACCGGCATCTATCTCCCCTAATGTCCGGAGGAATACCTAGGGTTCGTGGTCAATCGTTTCATTGTTGATACTGTTTTCGTTACCCGCAGTATTCGTTTTGATTCAATGATATAGAGATCTTTGCAAAAATTCCTTCCTCCCCGACAGCCGAAACCCCAAACACAGGTTTTCGGCTGTTTTCATTCAAATATCCACTGATTCTACCCAAATGCATAATCCTCCTCGGATACCCTCATAATCAGGCATCCGGGCCGCCTTTTTTAGGCGGCAACAGGCACACTTAGCCTGTTAGCCGCTTTCAACAGGTTCAAACACATCGCCTTCAGATGGCTGCGCACTCACTTTAATCAGACCAAAATAGGCTGCCGGGGCGTAGCGGAATTTACGGTGCAGCGTACCAAAAAGCTTTGTTCGACCACTAACGGGTCTTCGACAAATATCGGTTGCGTTTGGTTTGCACTTCCGTCAGTGGACGGTTGCGGTGGGCTTTTGCGCATAATGCCGTCTAACAACTGATGCTCTTTCAGATGTTGCCGGTTTTTCGCTTACTGTCGTAGCCCTTTGTCGGCATAGACGGTCATGCCTTCGGCAATTCCCTCCAACAAAGGGAACAGATGGTTGCACTCATGGGTATTGGCGGGGTGATGTGCAGTTTCTCGATATAGCCTTCCTCATCGGTACGGGTATGTTGTTTGTAACCGAGTTTGTAGAGGCCGTTTTTCTTTGTCCAACGGGCATCTTTTTGTCCTTACTCGGTGTGGTTTGTCCGCTGACTTGTCCTTCCTCGTCGACTTCTATGGCCTGACGCTGTTTGCCGCCAGCGGTCTGAATAATGGTGGCGTCAACGACGGCGGCGGATGCCTTCTACTTTTAGACTTTTTCGGCCAGTTGTCGGTTAATCGGTTCCAGCAATTCCGGACAAGGTGTCGTCTTGCGCCAGCCAGTTGCGGTAACGGCATCAAAGGTGCTGTAATCGAGGGATGCTCAGTTCGTCAAAGCGGCAAAACAGGTTGAAATCGATGCGGGTGATGAGGCTGTGTTCGAGTTCGGGATCGGAGAGCTGTGCCATTGTCCGAGCAGGACGGCTTTGAACATGGACAACAGGGGATGAGGCGGACGGCCGCGGTGGTCTCGGAGGTAACGGGTTCTTTGACGATTCAGGTGTGAAAACGATCGGCTGCAATCAATCACCTGATCCAACTTCAATAGTGGGAAGCGGTCGATGTGTTTGGCAATCATGGCTTTGTGCGGTTTTGTTGGAAGAAGGTGCTCATGGGAAATCCCTCAAATGTCTTTGGGTGGGAATTTAGGGGATTTTGGAGGAACTTTGCAAGGTCTCTGGCTGTTTTTCATGCAGCCATTAAAGAAATTTCGGCTTTTTGAAAAACTGATTGCAATGAATGGCATAAAAAAATCGTAAGCAAAAATCCGTGCCTTCTGCGCAAATTCAGATATTACGCGTGTTAGGGTTCTTTTTCAGATTAAACCAATTAATTCACCCATAGGTTCGCATTCTATTGAATTTTCCTAAATATCCAGGCTGCAAAATTTTTCATAACAAAAATACTATAAATTTAGGAAAATCAAGTAATTCTTCAAAGATACTTAACCAATTATAGATAAAATCATCCGTATCCAGTATCAAGGGTGATGTGATGGAGTAGTAAATTACCACGTTCTTCCCTTGGCAAGCTTTAAATCTTTTAAAAGTATCATAATGAATAGATGCTGTCGTTATTTCCCCAAATAAGGAAATACGCAGCTTCTCGCCTAATCTTATCCCAATCTATGCTCGATCCAGCCCAAGGCAGTTGATTTAAAAGCTGAATCGATTCTCTCAGCATCAGTAATAGATAAAAAGTTCTTAATTTTTAATGGCATAATCCAGTTGTTTTCGTGATGTGAGCTGTGTGTCACTTTAAAAATCAGGTTTTTGATCGGATTCTATTAACGTAACGTTTAGTCTTAACTAAATCTGCGATTTACTAATATCGCCTATTACTATTAGAAGTCTATTATCAGTTATAGTAATTTTGTTTCTCAAGTCTCATTTTTATGAGTTATGAATGCTAAACAAATTTGTGTATAATGCAAAATTTGATTAGTTTCGTTATAAAGTAACTTGCTGGTTAAATAACAAAGGATAAGAAAATGGCTTTACTAATACCCGATTTTTGAGCCGATGGAAAAACTGCCTGGAAGCAAGGAGGCTTGGCAGGAAATTCTACTGTGAGCTTGTTACGCCTATTTATGGCGGTGGTGTTCAGCAGCCATGCCTGATGTCTTGATGCCCATTCGTGCTACAGCGATTCGTGGTCAGTTACGCTTTTTGGTGGCGGCTGTTAGCTCAGCAAAAATGGAATTTGAAAGAAAAAAGTTTGCGTGAAGCGGAATTTCGTTTGTGGGGAGGTATCGGTGAAGAAGCTGCTGCGAGTTTGGTGTTTTTGCGTGTGCTTGATGTATTAAATGTTAAACAGATTTCTTATTTTCAAGGCAGCTTGGATTCGTCTCTACCTTCAGATAAAAAAAGTACGTTCGAAGAGTAGAGTAATGATTTAAAACCTTATGCTTATGTTTTGTTTCCGATGGATAGTGAGGAAAAACGTGAAAAACGTTATTGATTAAAGAGGGTTTGACTTGGACCTTGCAATGGCGTTTGAGTGAAAAAGGCAAAACGAAACAGATAGGGAACAGGTTTTGGAAACTTTACGCTGGTGAGGTAAATTTTGGAGGTGTTGGTGCGCGTACCCGGCGCGGATGTGGTGCGTTTGTAGTTAAGGACAGTTCTAATCCTGTTTTTCAAACAGCCTTTGAGTATTGATGAGTAATGAAGGCAGGTTGCAAATTGGTGCTGCGCACAGTACTAATCATGCTTTATTAGCTTGGAAAGAAAGCAGTCCAACGATTACGTGATTTTCGGCAAGGTGTAGGTATTGGACGCAATCATCCCTCATCTGATACGACGAAACCCTGCCGGTCGCAGCCGTTGGTCGGAACCTGATGAAATTCGCCGTATAACGCGAACACATTCTGATCGGCATAAACCGGAACATCCTGCCGGAGATTTATTTGCGCGCGGTGTAGTTCGGTATGCCGATTATTTTTCATTTTGTTGGTGGTGATGAGCCAGCAGATACAACGTTACAGCCTAAACGTAAGGAACGATGGCCAGCCCTTTAATTATTCGCCCTGTTTGGGATGGCAGGGAGGCTTTCAGGCTGCCGCACTGAGCCTGCCTTTTGGATAGGTTTTAAATGTTTCTGCCGAGTTATTGAGACAAAATAAGGTAACTGTACACTCCAGTAACTCTGTGGGATGAAGGCAAGGCACAGAAGGTTAAGCCGTTAAGTGAAAAACAGAGGTGGTAATCCAATTCGATGCGTTTTTGAATTATTTTACGAAATAAAAAGAGGAAAGCTGAAATGACTCACGACGTTTAACCCTATCCATCGGTCCTGTACAGGGATTCATTGCTTCGGCTCGGCGGAGTCGGGAGTTTATGGAGCGGTTCTTGGCTGCTGTCGGAAATGGCGAAGGCTGCTGCAAAGAGTTTGTTTGAGCCGGAGCGCAGATGGTATTCCGTTTGTGGATGAGACGACCAAAGACCGTTTAGAGCCCTTTGCGACCCGGATGGACGATAATTTTTCAGTCGGCAGCAAAAATTCAAGTGCAGGTTGAGGCGGCTGATGATGCCGCCGATGCGCGATTTGGTCAGACAGGCGAAAGCGGCGGCACAGTCACGGTTTGAAACCATAGCACGGCAGGGCGCTGCAGGATTTGAATGCGGCCTTGCGCGTTGAAATCTGGCAGATGCAACTGATGATTATTTGGAAGTCCAGGCGGCATGGGCGCGGATAACCGAAAAAGGTTATTCAGATGCAAGCCAACGTGCTGCATCTTGCCTTGACAGCGCGTAAGGCAACACGCGATTTTACGCCTGACATGCGGCTGATGCTTGGGACAAGCGGTTTATGTTGCCTAAATCCTCACTGGATGGCGCACGTGAAACCGTGATTGCTGGAAAAAGCCAACGGCGATGCCGACTGTCCGATGTAGCAAGGCGCAAGCTGAGCTTGAGCCAGTCGGAGCAGTTGGATTGTGCAGGGATTGTGAAGCGTTTGGGCGGCAATAGCGAACAGTTTACGCCCGTTACCCGTGTAGCCGCAGATGCTTGGCTGCAAGGTTTGCCTGAAAATGAGTTAAGCAAACTTTGCGATGCTACGAACCTTTAATTGCGCTGAATTTGGCGACTCGTGTAAAAGGGCAATCAAGGCATTTACGCAGATTTTTCCGTTTGATGCGCAGTTGCTGTATCGCAACCCGGTTGGATGCTGCTTTATCAGACAATAAAAACAATGCGGATGTATCAGAAAAATTATCAAATTTGAAAAATGCCCTAAAAACCGATTTGGCACAAATACTGGCGAACCATGCAGCTACTGGGCGATGTTGCTGGCAGACGGCGACCGCATGGGCGACTGCTGGATAAGGCAAAAACGATTGAAGACATCAAAGAGATTACCGAAACATTATCTACATTTGCTGAAAAGTGTACCTGCGAAAATGCGTGATTTCCGTGCGCAATGTGTGTATGCAGGCGGCGACGATGTATTGGGCTTTGTCGCATTGGATAAGGCGGTTGATTGCGCGGACGCGTTGCGGCAGGTATTTTCAAGCAGCTAGAGAAAGTGTCGGGTGCTTTGAAAGCAGAAAAACGCCCACATTGTCCGTCGGTTTTGGCGATTTGCCACATCAGCACGCCGCTCGGCAATGTACGCCGTTTGGCAAAACACGCGGAAAAAGTGGCAAAAGGCGACAATTATCCCTGCCGATCAACAGCGTAATGGATTGGGGATTACCCTATCTGTACGTTCAGGTTCGGACAGTGATTGGCGCGTGCAATGGAGTGATGAAGCAGGGTTTGGCAGCATTTGAAAAATGGAAAAATGGTATCGGGAGAAAAAAATCAGCAGCGAATTGCTTACGACAGCCGAGATATTTTTATGCGGACCGATTTTTCCCCGTCTAACAATTTATCATCCGAATTACATCAAAATATCCGTCAAGCCGAGTTTGCCCGTATGTTGGACAAGGCACGCGATATGGAAGGTGGAAACTTGGACAATGAAGTTCAGGGAAGCATTAAAAAGACGACTGAATGCGCGTCCAGACGCAGATGCATTAAATGTACTGGCAACCGAACTCATCATCGCCCTGCTGGCTTGCAGCCAAAACACAAAAACGATTTAGGGACAGGGAGGCGCAATCATGAACAGCTATTTTTAGACGCACTTGCGCCGTTGGTGTTCCCGCAACGGCAAACCGTTTGGGGCGCAGTCGGATACCGATGATATTCAATTTCCGTTACCCTCTGCGGCAGCAGGTTTTGGTACGCACGCAAATCATGGGGCAGAGCGGCTGTAATTGGGACAGTAAAACCCAAGGCAATCGAGCCAAGTTGTCGGACGCACAAGTTGATGAATTACGCCAAATTGCCGTACAGGGCGCGTTTTTAGCGAAACAGGATATTTCAGACGACCTGAGAATCTATTGCCTCAAACCTGCCAACGCCCTGTATTTAAAAACAAAGAGACAGATAAAACCGAACTCGTCCGTCTCGCGCCGCAAGCCTTTGGCAGCGATACGGCAGCGGATTTTCCCCAAGCCGATTTATTGTCCGTACAAATCAATCGCCCATCAAAGGCCAAGCCTCAAAGCGGCGCAACGTATTGGGATTTGGCGGATCTGCTGACTAGCAAAAACGGCAGGGAAGTTGGTGTTTGAAGACATCAATAAACGCGGCGCACAATCGCTGCCGATTGAAACGCGTACCCATGTCGGCATAAATCGAAAACACTTGCAGCCGAAGACGGACGTTTGTTCCAAACTGCCGCCTATGACTTTGCCGAATCTGCGCGGAAGCATCATCAGGGCTGGGAAAGCCACCGCTATGGTTTTCGTGATACGCACGGCAGCCGATTTTGCAAGATAACAGCGTAGTGCGTTTTTGGCGGCGAAGGAAGACTGTCGCGACTGAATAAAATTTCAGACGACGTATTCAAACAGCCCGAATACGCATATACAAACGGATTGATGCTCACCTTGCTGACGCCTGCCTTGTTTGAAAAAGGTTGGCTGCCGGCTGGTTGGACAGCCAAACCTAACAGAGCAGCTCCGCATACCAACCTGCAAGTCAAACTCCGCGCCGCCGCCATGAACCGTTGGCTGCCCGTTTCAGGTTGGGACTTTGCAGCAACATGCCACCGAAAGCCATGCGAAAAGCCGCTTTCAGCAGGCGCAGTGATTGGTTTGAAATACAAAGCGGCAACCCGGCAGAACTTACCCAAGCCCAATGGCAGGCATTCAGCGATAGCGAACAAGACCGACGCGACGGCTTCGGCATCGGATTGATCGGCCCGTGGCAGAGCATTTTAATTTTCAGACGACCTGACAAGCTATTTCACATTTAAAAACAAAGAAACCAAAATGAACACCCGAATTTTTCCACCCTGCATGCCTTATCCGACCCTCCACGTCGGCACAGGTCAAGGCATCGGCGCAGTGAGACTTGCCCATCGCCCGCAGCCGCGCCACCAATCTGCCGCTCGTCCCCGGCAGCGCGCTCAAAGGCGTATTGCGGATGAGGCCAAAGAAAAATGGCATGTCAGCGAAGGCGACATTCAAGCCCTGTTTGGCGCAGACAGCCAAAGCCGACAAAGAAAATATTCATGCCGGTGCCGCCGCTTTGGCGATGCACATCTATTGCTGCTTCCGATCCGCTCGTTTGCGGAACAGTCGCCTTTGCCACTTGCCCCTTTATCCTGCAACGTTATGCACGCGATGTACGCGGGATACTGCCCGGAAAGCCCCAAAGTACCCGCTTTAAAGATGAGCGCATCCGTGCCGGGACAACACCGTATTGCGCGTTTCAGGCAGCCAAATCGCGCTGAAGATTTGGACATCGGCAGCGAAACCAGTACCGAAGCCAAACAATGGGCAGAACACATTGCCGCCGCCGTTTACCCCGAAAACACGGCAAACAGCGAAGCATGGCGCGAACAGCTCTGCCAACGCTTCATTATCCTGCCTGACAGCACATTCTCCTTCTTAGCCGATACCGCAACCGAAATCCGCATGCGCATCAGAATCGACCGCGAAACACGCATCGTCAAAGAAGGCGCGCTCTGGTCGGAAGAAAACCTGCCCGCTGAAAGCGTGTTGTACGGCATTTTAGCGATTGACAAATCGCGCCACAGCCGCAACACCAAAAGCGCAGACGAACTCTCCGCATTGATTCCCGCAGGAGAAACCCAAATCCAAATCGGCGGCAAACATACAGTCGGACGCGGCCTGTGTCGTCTCGTACTTTCAGACGACCCTGACAAAAGGGGAATAACATGCCACACATCCGCTCGCAAAATACGCTCAACGCGCATTGAGGGCTGATTCAAAGAGTCAAAGAGAAAAACGCAAAAAGTCAAAGAATACCGCACGCTTGCGCTGAATTTTCCCACCATGATCCTGCAATCCGGGCTTGCCCAGCCATCGGCTTTTACAAGCCAAAGGCAAAGAAGAACACCTGCTCCTACTGGCGCACTTGCCGGATTGTTGGAAGAAAAACGAAAACAGCCTGCACAAGAAAATCTTAGAAGCAGACTTACCGCATTACCAACTCCTCACGCGCAAAGCCATAGAAGCCGCCTCCAGCCTCAAACGCTTTCACCCAAGCCCTGCTGCCCAAACCCAAAGACGAACAAGGGGACAATCATGACCATATCACTCATGCGGGAAAGCCTGAAAAAACTCATTTCAGACGACCTAAAAAGACGCACTTTACGCCGGGTTTGCTCATGCAGCGCGGCCTGACCGAGTGGGACAAAGACAACAAACAAGCCAAAAGCAGAGCTGATTCAAAAATCGTCAAAAATTCCCGCGCCCAAAAAGACAGCCTGTACGCACTCGCCTTTACGCGCTGGGTGCAGGCCACTTCCGATACCGGCCGCTTCGCCACACTTGCCGCCGGCATTTTCAGGCAGGCTTTACACAGGCCTCAACAGCGCAGGCGCACTGGAAACAGGCATCAGCACCAGCCACACCTGCGGCATGCCCCTCATCGCAGGCTCCTCCGTCAAAGGCATCGCCCGCAGCCATGCGCGAAAGCCTCGGACTGGATAAAAGCCCACCTGACCGTATTGTTCGGCGACGACAGCGACTCAGGCAGCCTGAAGTCAGGCGCACTCGTTTTCGGCACGACGCATGGTTCATCCCCCGCCAACACACCTCCCTTTGCCGCAGAAATCATCACCACCCACCACCAAGAATACTACAGCGGCAAACAACCCGAAGCCGACGAAATGGAATCCCCATCCCCAATCAGCAAATCGCCACACAGGCGCTTCTATTTCGTCATCGAAAGCGCACCCGGGCGCGCAGGCATGGGCGACATACGCCCAAAACCTACTGTTTCAAGCCTTGCAGACACAAGGCGCAGGCAGCAAAAACCGCATCCGGCTACGGCTATTTTTACAGTTGCAGATGACGATGCCCCTTGGGAAAATCAAGCATATCCAAGAAGAGCAGCAACAAGCCCTGGCCGCGCAACAAAAAGCCGCCGAGCTTGCCGCCATGCCCGCGCATCAACAGTTTATCCAAACATGGCAAGAACAGATGGAGAACAACCAAACAAGATCATAGGCAACCAAGCACACGACAAACTCTATCAAGAATGGAAGGCAGCCCTGCAAACCGCCACAGAAAAGCCCCGATTTCAACGCGGCAGAGAAAAAGAGTTGCTGACGCGTTTGCCGTCAAAAAGATGATGGCAAAATACGCGAAATGGCTGACCGACAAGCGCGGCAAAGAGCTGAAACCCATCCTGGCGAAGCTGCGCGGCGAATAGCTTTTCGGCTTTATCGAGACCCAAGCTTTTCAGACGACCCTAAAAGCCGCAAAACGGTTAAAAATCGTTGTCGAATACAAAGCGCACGCTATAATCCGAAACACAAGTTTTCCGGCGGATGAGCGAAAAGTCTGTCTTTCGGCTGCTCTTTTTCAGTTAAGGTTTTATTAAATAATGTCTTTTGTTGGTTAAGGAAAAATGCTAACTTTTCTTAACTATATAGAAGATTGAAAATAATGAAATTTTTGACTGAGTGCAGTCGGAAGACTTGCCCCCACGAATCGGGGATTAAGACACATGTTTTGCATACGTCAACACTGCATTCTTGGGTCGGAAGACTTTGCCCCACGAATCGGGATTAAGACTTCACATTAGAGTCGCCTTCCGTGGTGAGGTTGGGTCCGGAAGACTTGCCCCACGAATCGGGGATTAAGACATTTTCAGCCATGATTTCCTTGTACCAGTATCTTAGGTCGGAAGACTTGCCCCACTAATCGGGGATTAAGACATAACTTCTGCCGAAATAAAATCCAAATCTGACTCAGTCGGAAAAACTTGCCCCACTAATCGGGGATTAAGACTTCCTGCCCCTTCCAGACGACCGCCTGATTCAGTCGGAAGACTTGCCCCACGAATCGAGGATTAAGACGCATAAGGCTAATCAGGTTTGCCGCGCGTTTGGTCGAAGACTTGCCCCACTCAACGGGGATTAAGATTCCTCGGCAACCCGGTCATAACCATAGAAGCCAAAGTCAGAAGACTTGTCCACGCATCGGGGTTTCAATCTTTTCAGACGACCTCAAGCCTGGGTCGTCTGAAAACGCTAGGTCAGATTCTTGAATCCGACAAATATTCCGACGTTTCTGCATAGCAAAACAGCCTCGATATTGCATCAATGCTGTTTTTGTTGGCGGAGGGTTTGCTGTGAGTTCAGGGTCGTCTGAAAGGCGGCTTCGCGCTACAGTTTGCCCATACCGCCCAAGATGATGCCTTCGGGCAAGGCGGGTTTGCCCAGGGCATGGATTATGCTGCTATTGGGCGAGGGGATAGCAGCGTAAATTGTCCAGTCGCCGCAAGCCCCTGATTTCAGCGCGGGAGCAGAAAGCCGAAAATCGCCGTCGCGTTTGCCGTCAAAAAGATGGAGCAGGCGTATAAAGCTGGCTGACCGACAAACACCCCAAAGCGCTGAAACCCATCCTGGCGAAGCTACGCGGCGAATAGATTTTCATCTTTATCGAGGCACTAGCTTTTTCAGACGACCTAAAGCCGCAAAGGGTTAAAAAGCGTTGTCCAATGCAAAGCAGACGGCTATAATCCGAAACACAAGTTTTCCGACGGATAGCGAAAAGTCTGTCTTTCGGCTGCTCTTTTCAGTTAAGGTTTTATTAAATAATGTCTTTGTTGGTTGAGGAAAAATGTTAATCTTTCTTAACCATATAAAAACACCGAAAAATAATGAAATTTTTTGACCGAGTGCAGTCGGAGACTTGCCCCACTAATCGGGGATTAAGACGCGTTAGGCCGTGTTCTTTTCTCAGAGCCTTGAGGTCGGAAGACTTGCCCCACCAATCGGGGATTAAGACTCCATTTTTATATCCTTAAGTGATTAATCTCTCTGTCGGAAGACTTGCCCCACCATCGGGGATTAAGACTTAGGCAATACCAAGTAAGACAGGTCATTGCTGGGTCGGAAGACTAGCCCCACTAATCGAGGGATTAAGACCTGAACCCGGCGGTTTTCGTAATCCATGCTGAACATCGTCGGAAGACTTGCCCACTAATCGGGGATTAAGACAAAGAGACTGTGCAAGCAGTCACTCCAATACGTCGGAAGACTTGCGCCACTCATCAGGGATTAAGACGAAAATCATTTCGTCGGAACGGCACATTTGTTTCAGTCCGGAAGACTCTGCCCCACGCATCGAGGGATTAAGACTTGTCCGTATGTATTCATGTTTGAGCATATTTTAGTCGGAAGACTTCGCCACTCATCGGGGATTAAGACATATGCGGCTTTTCCTTAGTCCAGCCGTCAATTATCGGAAGGCTTGCCCCACGTATCGAGGGATTAAGACAACGGTGTTTCCGACGAATAGACATAAACCGTTGATCGGAAGACTTGCCCACTAATCGGGGATTGAGATGTAATCGCCGATAACGCCTTTTCCAAATTATTTAGTCGGAAGACTTGCCCTACTCATCTGGAACTGAAAGCTCCAGACGACCTCAAGCCAAGGTCGTCTGAAAATGTCTGAAGGGTTTGTTGATGACCGATAGCAAAATAGCCTTGATATTGCATCAAGGCTGTTTTTGTTTGCGGGCTGCTTTTATAGTGGATTAACCTTAAACCAGTACGACGTTTATCTGTACTGTCTGCGGCTTCGTCGCCTTGTCCTGATTTAAAGTTAATCCACTATGTTGTGTTCAACGAGGGCGGCTGGCGGACGCTGTTTGAGGTCGTCTGAAAAACGGCGGGCTTCGGTGAGTTGGGTTCAGATATATCGGTCGGCTGCTGATGTTTTCTTTTGGTTCGCCGTTTGCCCATGCGCCGACACTCCGTCTGAATGCGGCTTTGCGCTTACAGTTTGCGGATACGCCGCATTTCACATTTTCAGGTCGTCTGAAACGCCGTATCATGCCATTTTTATTTGTCTGTCTGCCATGAATCGCTGAATCTTCCTTCGGAATTGCCCATAGCCCGTTATCGTTTGCATTTCACGCTGACGCATGATTTGCAGCTTCCGTCCCTATGCGGCTCGACCTTGCGCGGGGTGTTCGGGCATGGGCTTTTGGCTGCTGCCTGTACCTGCGACACGCCCCAAACGCCGCATCTTCCCGATTGCCCTTACGCGCAGATTTTCGAGCCGGCGCCTTGTGCCGACTTGCCCGGCAGCGTGCGCCAAAGTCCGCCGCCTTATTTGATTGAAACGCCGCTGGTTGCGCCCACGCATTTTCCGGCGGGCGCGGGGTATGCGTTTGATTTGGTGCTGTTCGGCAGGGCACGGCACAGCCGCCTGTCGATTGCCGCCGTCTTTGCCCAGGCTTTTGCCAAAGGGTTGGGGGCAAACAATGCGGGCAAGGGCGAATTGAGCGGCATTGCGGTACAGCAGGCGGACGGCAGTTTTCTGACGATCAGCGAACACGGCAGCCCCATCGCGCTGCACGACAACCATATCAGGCTGCCCGAACGCTATCCCACCCAAGCGCATATTCAGCTGCTGACGCCTCTGCGTATCCAGCAAAAAGGCAGGATTTTGCGCGAAACCGAACTGACTCAGGCGGTTTTCCTGCGCCAGCTCCTGCGCCGCTATCTGACGCTTGCCCATCTGCACTGGGGCAACAATGCAAACGCTGCCGAGCTGTCCGCCCAAATCGGCGGACAAGGCGTCCCGCCCCTGCTTTCATGGCACGAACACCGCCGTTTTTCCAACCGTCAAAAGCAGATTACGCCCCTTAGCGGCGCAATCGGTACATGGCAGCTGACCGCGCTTCCCTCGCCTTCTCGCAAATGCTGTATATCGGGCAATGGCTGCACTTGGGCAAAGGAAACCGTATTCGGCAACGGGCAATACCGCATTATCAAGCAGCGACAATACACCCGACGCAAAAACAGCCTTGATGGAACGAACCATCAAGGCTGTTTGATCCCGATTCGTGGGGCAGGTCTTCCGACATTGAAAATGCGGCAAATGACACGACCAACGGAGTCTTAATCCCCGATTCGTGGGGCAGGTTTTCCGATATTTTCAGACGACCTTGGTTTGAGGTCGTCTGAAAAGCTTGAAAGACTGATAAGTGGGGCAGAGTCTTCCGACGATAAAGTTTTTGGATGCTTTTAGTGCGAAAAATTCAGTCTTAATCCCCGATTAGTGGGGCAGAGTCTTCCTCGACAAATTGAGTTTTACCGCTGGCGCAAGTTTAACGGGTCTTAATCCCCGATGAGTGGGGCGGGTTTTCCGATATTTTTCAGACGACCTTGGCTTGAGGTCGTCTGAAAAAGCTTGAAACTCCAGATGTGGGGAAAGTCTTTCGACAAAACGGCGAAGACAGAACGTTTTTGAAGTCAAGTCTTAATCCCTCGATTAGTGGGGCAAGTCTTCCGACTTCAAATCCCAATCTGTTCTGGACGCTGAAATGAGTCTTAATCCCCGATTGAGTGGGGCAAGTCTTCCGACCAAAATCAGTTGGCCTGGCTACAACCTTGTCAAGTCTTAATCCCCCGATTAGTGGGGCCAAGTCTTCCGACTGCACTCGGTCAAAAATTTCATTATTTTCAATCTTCTATATGGTTAAAAAGTTAGCATTTTTCCTTAACCAACAAAGACATTATTTAATAAAACCTTAACTGAGAAAAAGAGCAGCCGAAAGACAGACTTTCGCTATCTGTCGGAAAACTTGTGCTTTCGGATTATAGTCGTCTGCTTTGCATTTCACAATGTTTTTAACGTTTTCAGACGACGTTTCCATGTTCAAGAAACTTCGATGTCAGCTTGTCAGGGCTTTCAGCGCTTCTTTGTTGCGGGCGATGATGATTTGGATGTTTTTGGCGGCGCAGTTGCGCTCGAATTCCATCCATTGTGGTTTTTACGTTCTTCTTTTGGTAATCATTTTGGATTTTAGGGCACAAAAATCAGGACGCGGCGTACTTTGCCCATGTTGAGGCTTTGGTCGATCACTTGCCTTAGTGCAGGTCTGCCAGCGCTTTCGAGGCTTAAATCGGATTTGAGTTGCAAAAATCAGTTGGTTTTGCCGAACGAGTAAAAATGTCGGTTTCTGTTGCTCTGACTTTCTCCTTGTATCAGCTGCAAGCCTGTCTCCAGTTCTTCGTTTTACGCCGTTTTTCTTTTTAAACCATGTTACAAATGAGTTGTTCAAACCAGTCGCCGCTTATCCATTTTCTCCAGTCGTGAATTTGTCGGGCTATTTGGCTGTTTTGTTGTACTTGGTGGGCAGGATCAGTCCTTTTTCGTCCAGACGGATGCGGTCTTGCGGGTCAATCAGGTTGATCAGCCTTTTGAAGGAAGGGTTTGAGTTCGTCCAGGGTTGTGCAAGCCCGAACTTTTTGCCATTCGAGCAGGATTTCTTTTTGAGTCTTGGGATATTTTTGTGTCCATGCGTTTTCCAATACGGGCATAACGGCGGGGAAGAGGTTGCCGTTTTCTGCTGTATGCTGGGCGGCAAAACGCATTTGGGCAAGGGGCAGGCTGTCGGGATGTTCGATAATGTTGGGGTTGTGTTTTTGATTTCGTCGGCGTAGAGTTTCAAGCTGTCGCGCAGGGAGAATTGGTTGGATAGGACGATTTTCGCCCAGAAAATGCCAGGTTGTCGGGATTGAGGGCGGTCTATGTGGATTTGGTTGCTGTCGCGTTGGAAGGCTTGGTAGTGCGAGCTCCTGCCATATCGCCGGTTTGGGCGGCGAGCAGTTGGGACAGGATTTTTGTGCCGCCTGTGATGTTGAGTATGGCGTTGTTTGAAATGTGATTGTTCAGCGCGGTAGGCTTTGAAGACGGTGTCGAGCCACATTTGGATTTCTTCGGTTCGTTTCGCCGATGAGTTGGCTGTCGCTTGAAAGCCGATTTCGTGGATTTTGCCGTTAAATTGTTCGCTTTGCTCGAGGCGTGTGAAACGGGTATGTGCGTGTTTTTATCGGCTCATCCAGCCGGTGACGATGAGATGGACGTTTTGGGGCTGTAAATCGAGGCAGGCGCGGTATTCGGCGATGTTGTGTTCGGAAAGGATGATGAAGTAGTGTGGAATTTGGGACGACGGCGGTCCTCGCTTTGTTTTGGGGGATTGGGGCTCGTCTGAAAAGGTGTGTTGTGTCGGGGTGCGCTTTTTATTTGAAGTTGAAAGGCAGGCAGACTTTCAGCGCGCAACAAGCAGTTTTTCGAGTTGTGCTTCGCTTTTCTGCAAGGTCTGTAAGGCTGCGTGCGGCGCTTGGGGGAACGCGGTTTTCAGACGAGCAGCTTCGGCGGCAATGGGGTAGGGGCTGGATTTGCCCAGTCCGAGCCGTTCTGCCAATACGGCAGTCGTCAGTGCAATCCATTGCAGGGTCAGACCGTCTGCTTCTTCATCTAGGGCATGATTAAAGGCTGCGGCGGCAGTGATGTCGTTGCCTGCAAAATGCGCCAACCAGCCGCGCCACAGGTGGATAAGCTGCCATGGGTGTCCTGCTTCGCTTTGCCAGTGGGCTTGATTGTACAAATAGGTTTTTTGCGCGGATGCGGTTTGCTGCGGATAGGCGGCAAGCAGGCGCAATAAGGGCATGATGGGTAAAAGCGGTCGTCGGGCTGATTGAAAATTTGTTGGCGGCTTTGTCTAAATCGCTGCCGAAAACAGATGTGGCGAGCGGCTGTATGTTTTCCCATGTTTCGCCTGCGTCCAGGGCGTTGTAGCGGCCGGGTATAGGCGGGTTTGACGGATGTCTTTTTGCGCTGCGGCAGGGGTCGGATAGTTTTTCAAATGTTTCAAGTGCTTGGGTAAAAATGATGCGGCAGCTCGGTGTTCGCCCGAGAAGGCGTGTATCTGCCCCATACCCGATAGAAGCCTGCCGTATTGCTGCCTGCCGACGGCGATTTCAGGCAGTTTGAGCGCGTGTTGCAGAATTTGTTCGGCGTAGTCGAATTCGTATATGTTGGTGGTGGCTACCGCCAGGCGGTTGTATACCTGCGCGACTTCGGGTGCGGCTTCGTATTTCAGTTGGTTGCCTAAATCAAGCAGGTTTTGTATGGCTTCCAGACGCATTCTGCCCTGATGGTTGTCGGCGGCAAGCCGGGCTGCTTGAAAACGCAGTTGTAATAGTGGCGGCAGTTTGTTTTCTGCCGGGGCGTAGGTTTGCAGCCAGCCTAAGATTTCATCTAAGGCAGGGGATGCGTAGTCTTTTTCGTTCAGGCGTTGGCGGACCGTCTGTGAGTGCAGTTTTGCCCAGATTTCAGGCTGTGTTTGGCAGCGTTCGCCCCAATTGCTGCATGGCTTCGCGTAAGAGGTGTGTTCGGGTTCGCGGACAGGGCGCAGACTGCTGAAACCAGTCGTGCGACGACAGGGCGGTTTTTGCCGTCGAGTGCGGCATCGATGCGCTCTAAATCGCCGCTTTTCCGGGTGAGACAATGTCCCTTTGAATTTGGCTTTTATCAAACGTTGTTTGGCGGACGAACCGCTCAGCAGTGCGCCAGTGCATCAACATGGGCGAGATAGGGGTGTTTGCCTTTGGGGGCGATTTCCAGTGACAGGTGCAGCTGGCTGGGCAGACTTCGTCTATGCTTTTGCAATTCGCTTAACAGCAGTTGTTTTAAAACCTGCAAGTCGGTGTCGGCATTAAAGGCCGCGTTGTTCGATAAATACGTGTACCTGCTTGCACCTTCGTTGGGTGGCGGCAGCAGGCGACCAAAGGCAAGTTGCAGTAAACGGTACACGCCGCTAAACCAACGCGGGCGGTTGAATGAAAGCGGGTCTTTCGCGTATGCCCAATACGCCTACCGCTGCGAGAGGATGTTGTTGATGACTTGTCCAGCAGCTCGGGCTTTTTCTTCAGCGGCGTGGAATGTTTCGGGCAGTTTGTCCAATTTGGCTCTGCCTTGCGGAATGGCAAGCGCGACATAGGCGGCCTAAGCTGTAGTCGTCGATGGATAAATCCTCCGCCTGCTCAAATTCCATGCCTGTTTCGTCAGCTGCGGTTTCAGTTGGAATGTGTGTTGGCAGGTGGCGCAGGCTGTTGGGATGATGTTGGGTAGAGTGGGGTGGTCGTGCCAGGCAGCCTTGTGGGCGTGAAGGATTTTCTCTTGTCTTATTCTTGTTGAGCTTGCCCCAGTTTGATGGCTAAGTGCTTTTTGATGCGTTGGCTTAGTTCGGGACGGGCTTGCTGCTCATTAAACCAAGCGTTTAGAGCTGTCTGGTTGTCTTTTGAATAGGGTTTCTAATTCTTGCGTCAGCTGTAGGCGTATTCGCCCTGTTTCTTATGAGCGGAGTTTGACAATTCAGTACCACGCTGTGCCGCAAGGTAAAAGCAGTTCGTTTACTTTTCTTGATTGTCTTTGTTGTACTCTAAGCCCCAGGCGGCGAATTTGAATATTTCAAACAATGAGTGTGTTCTTTGTCATGTCACCAGACGGATGACTGGACTGTTTTGGTTTGTATTTGTTGATGAGGGTTGTTACTGCCTGTTGTTCTAGGCTGTTCGCGAGTAGATAACAGCTGATTGAAATCTACAGATTGCCGTGTTTTGTCCGTCCAGCCATTGTCTGTCTGCCTGTGAGATGAAAAAGCGGCTTTGGGAAAAACGCTGCCATGCCGCACTTAACAATGGAACGGGCGTCAATCCGGGCGAAGCACAGAAATGCAATCGGCTGCTGAAAGCGGTTTAGGCGGCTCTGATGTGTTTTGCAAATTGAATGCCGTATCGTTGCCAATCGGAATGGCGGAGGCCAGTTGTCGGCAGTGCAAAGGGCAATGATGCGTTTTGAGGACATATACGACCTCCATGTAAAAAGTGGAAATAGGGGCTGGCAGCTTATGATTTTTGTTACCCCTACAATTTCAATTTTTCGACGGCATTTTAAATATCATATAGGCGTTGTTTTGCGCGTACCTGTGCTAAATACGCCGTATTGTTTTCTCAGCAAAGCGTATTCATGAAAAGTTCTCCATTAAGATGAGACCGAGTTTGGAAGGTAGTTCGCGCAAACTTTTGCAATGCGCTATTGCGCGCCTGCTCCTAACAGCTCTTGACGATTCTGGAGCATTTTTGAGAGATGGTTCGTTGATTTGCATGATGTCCCAATAGCATGTTTGAAAATCATCGAGTTCAGGATATACATGAAAGCTGCCATTTGTTGTTTTTAATGTTATCATAGCAGGCTGCTTGGTTTATCAGCTGATGCTTTTATTTTGCAAATGAAACCGCGCTAATGCGGCATAGGCAGTAGCGTTTGATCAGCTATTTTAATGGGTTTTGTCCTGCCCAAGTTGAGATCAGATGTTTGTCACGATATTTAAAATGATGCGGTCAGCTTTAAATTGTTTTCGTAGGAGTTGTACTGCTTCAGAGTAAAGTACATCATTTTGCGCCAAATTTGGCAAACCGTAACTCATGCGTACAAACGGAATTTCTGCCTGCATTACTTTGGCTTCACGCGTATTAATGGTTTCTGGCAATTAGGGTCGTACGGCTTTTTGGAAATATAGTTGTCGTAATGGGTCGGATAGAGCGGTTGTTTTCAAATCCTTCGGTAACCAGGATGTGCGACAGCTTATCTGCAGACGACCAAACAAAGATAGTGCATAACCAATATAAAATCCATGGATTTTCGTCCGCCTACGATGCGAAACGTGTAGCTCGGTCTTATCATCGGCGCATTGTTGGCGGATAAAATTCACAATCATATCCGCTGCCAAATTGTTTTCTTCAGGTGTGCGGATATCACTCGAGTTACTCCTCCGGCATCGTGGATAACATGGATGTTCCGTTCGCCGAACTGGAATTTGGGCCAGATTGTAATCTTTGCAAAGGCGCGTGAAAAAGCCGTCTTCCCAAGCAAAATTACGAACGATATTGTTGTAGCCGGTTACGAACGATATTGTTGTAGCCGGTTTGATGTGGTCAGTACAAAAATTTCATCAGGGTAGCCAATTTTTGCTGCGTATACAGGGCATAGACGGTTTCGGTCAAAATTTGCGGCGACATACGGTAACAGCGAGCTAAAAACTCTGCGTTTGTATTTCATTGCACTCTCCTGGATTGAGATTTTTAGACACTGAAAAATTATTCGGTGATTTTTGACTTCAAACCGTTGCAAGGTTGCTGCCTGCGGCAGACATGGCTGCTACAGTATGCTCGTTGCCTCGTTCTGCGAAACTGCTAGCAAAATTATAAAATTTGGCACCGCGATGGCACACTTCTGCAGCCAAGTCCAGGGCAACGTTCCTAAAACAACATCACCCGCTTGAATTCTTGTAGCGTCCAGGTGTGAGGTAAATTCATCTATTTGCCATTGCGGTTGCTGTTTTATCCATTCAATCGCGCCTGTATGACGAGAGACGAAGTAGGTAGTCATGTGTTCTCCTTTGATCAATATACTATTCTAATGCAGAGAATTTTGAGGTTGGGTGAGGGAGACCTTGTAAATCCTCTCAAAAATCCTAAATTCCCACCAAGACATTTAGATTTCTCGAGCACCTTCTTCCAGCAAAACCGCACAAGCCATGATTGCCAAACACATCGACCGCTTCCCACTATTGAAGTTGGATCAGGTGATTGATTGGCAACCGATCGAGCAGTACCTGAATCGTCAAAGAACCCGTTACCTTAGAGAGCACCGCGGCCGTCCCGCCTATCCCCTGTTGTCCATGTTCAAAGCCATCCTGCTCGGACAATGGCACAGCCTCTCCGATCCCGAACTCGAACACAGCCTCATCACCCGCATCGATTTCAACCTGTTTTGCCGTTTTGACGAACTGAGCATCCCCGATTACAGCACCTTATGCCGCTACCGCAACCGGCTGGCGCAAGACGACACCCTGTCCGGGAGGAAGGACAAGTCAGCGGCCAAACCACACCGAGTAAGGACAAAGATGCCCGTTGGACAAAGAAAAACGGCCTCTACAAACTCGGTTACAAACAACATACCCGTACCGATGAGGAAGGCTATATCGAGAAACTGCACATCACCCCCGCCAATACCCATGAGTGCAACCACCTGTTGCCTTTGCTGGAAGGCATAGCCAAAGATACGACCGTCTATGCCGATAAAGGCTACGACAGCAAGGAAAAACCCGGCAACATCTGAAAGAGCATCAGTTGCTGGACGGCATTATGCGCAAAGCCCACCGCAACCGTCCGCTGACAGAAGTGAAACCAAACGCAACCGTCCGCTGACAGAGTGCAAACCAAACGCAACCGATATTTGTCGAGGACCCGTTATGTGGTCGAACAAAGCTTCGGTACGCTGCACCGTAAATTCCGCTACGCCCGGGCAGCCTATTTTGGGCTGATTAAAGTGAGTGCGCAAAAGCCATCTGAAGGCGATGTGTTTAAACCTGTTGAAAGCGGCTAACAGGCTGAGTGTGCCTGTTGCTGCCTAAAAAGGCGAGCTCGTATACCTGATTATCGGGTATTCGGGGAGGATTAAAGGGGATATTTGGGTAAAATCAGGGAGTGATTAGGGGCTGAAACAGCCGAAAACCTGTGTTTGGGTTTCGGCTGTCGAAAGGAAGGAGCTTTTTGCAAAGGTCTCTGCCAGCTGGTACTGACCGCCGAACAAACGGCCGAAAATCGAACGCCTGCGGAAGAAACCCGGCGTGGATACGGCGCGGCGGCTGGGAAGGCAAAGCATCAAATCCGTTTTAGCTTTCGCAGAAACTCGCTTCGCTTCGTTTTTAACTTCGTTGAAGCTGCGCTTTCAGGTAGCCTTTATAAACAACAAAAATAAAACACAAAAGCCAAAAACCACCCTGATGATTTCATTAAGAAAATATATTCTTCTCCAAACGGGATTGTTCGCGCAAAAGTTTCCCGTAAAATCATCCGCTTCAAAACGAATTGGGAAACACCATGAACAAAATGCCCGTATTGTTTGTCGGACACGGTAGCCCGATGAACGCGCTGGATGCGGAAAACCCGTTCAACCAAGGCTTCCGCCGCATTGCGCAGAAATTTGCCAAGCCCAAAGCCATTCTGATGATTTCGGCGCACTGGTACGGCAACCGTTTGCAGGTAACGTCCGGCGAACGCCCCGAAATGATTTACGATTTTTACGGCTTCCCCGCAGCGCTCAGCCAAGTGCAATATCCCGCACCCGGCTCGCCCGAACTGGCGGGGCAGGTGCGCTCGCTGTTGCAGCCTGAAAATGTGGAAATGAACCCAGAACGCGGCTTCGACCACGGCGCGTGGGCAGTGCTGAAACACCTGTATCCCGAAGCCGACATTCCGTGGTGCAGCTCGAGTTGAACCTGATGCAGCCTGCACAATGGCATTTTCGATTTGGCGAAAAACTCGTCCCGCTGCGCGAACAAGGCGTGCTGGTGGTCGGCAGCGGCAACATCGTGCACAACCTGCGCGCCATGCGCCGCGAACCCGCCGCGGGCTACGACTGGGCAACAGACTTCCGCGATGCCGTCAACTGCGCCCTTGCCGCGCAGGGACAACGACACGCTGGTGCATTACGAACGGCTGGGGAAGCCGCCGCGCTCTCCGTGCCGTCGCCCGAACACTACCTGCTGCTGCTCTACACCGCCGCGCTGTGCGAACCGCAGGACGATATTGAAATGTTTAATGACGAACTTGTCTTCGGCTCAATCAGCATGACTTCCGTTTTGATAGGGTGAGAGGGCCACGACAAAAACAACGCGGGTTGGAAAACCCTGCGCGCCTGCCCAAAAAGCCCGCTACGAAGACGGCTTGGACACGGCGAAATCGGACGTGTTGGCCGGCGTATTGCGGCAAATCGGCTGCACGCAGGCAGCGGAAATCCTGACCAACTCCGCCACCGAAGCGCAAGCCACAGCGCATTGCCGAAGGCGCAGATTGCTTCGGACAGTTTGGGCACTGACCGCCATTGTGCTGATGGTTTCCGGCAAACCGTGCAGCCGAAGGAAAAAGGACTAGGGGCGACAGCAGTATCGCCCAAACGCAAAAGCAGCCTGCACTTTGAATTTTCAAAGTGCAGGCTGCTTTTCTATCTTGCCGACATGTGTTCCAACACCTCCGCGAAATAATCCGCCACTGCTCTTACGCTGGGGCTGCGGCGTACGTCTTCGTGCATCACCAGAAAGAGTTCCGCTGCGAATTCAGGTAGCGGGGCATCTGGATTGAGGTGGGGACGGGATGCAGCCTGTCGGCGGGGAACACGGCGAAATCAGGCAGGATACCGATGCCGATTTGTTCGCACACGGCTTGTTTGACAGCGGCGAAGTCGTTGCTGGCGAAGGAATGTCAGCATCTTCGCCGATTTGTTCGGCAAACCAGCGGGAAAAACGGGTGTTTACGGCAATTTGCACGAAACGCCAGTCTTCGCGGCGGATGGTTTTCAGGTGGCCTTCATGCGGCTGTAGATGCGAGTAGGAGAAATGGGCGATACGGCGCGCGCAAGGTCGTTTTACTTGAGGAGGACGAGGCGCAGGGCGATGTCGGCTGACGACCGTGCAAGTCGGCGAGTGAGGCATCACTTTGAATGATAAGACGTATATCGTTGTGTTTGCGTAGAAATCGGCAGTATGGGGCATCAGCGGGAGTCGGGCGACGAATGGCGGTGCGGAAATGACGACGCTGTGCCGCAGCTCAGCCTGTTCGCGTGCAGTACGCTGCAAGCATGCTCATATCTTTGCAGATTTCGCAGGCATGGCGGTAAAGTCGTTCGCCTTCGGGGGTGAGCAGGTGGCGTTTGCCGATGCGGTCAAACAGGCGCAGGCCGAGTGCGTTTTCCAGCTGGGCGATTTGCCGCGAAAGCGGTGCTGCTGCACGCCCAGGTGTTCGGCAGCGGCGGTAAGGGTTTGTTTTTCCACGAGGGTGGTGAAGTGGCGGATGCCGTTCCAGTCCCAATCCATTATTGCTTCCTTTGTGCATAGCTGTGTTTGCCAATTTATCTTATTTTCGTGTTTTTGATAAATGGTTTAAACTGCACGATATGGATTTTTGAGGGAGCGAGATGAAAAATTGCCGAAAAAGTCACGCGGGCGTACTGTTTTCTTTTTACGTTTCGACGGTGATGGTGCTGATTGTGAGGCGCGGTGCTGGGTGGCGCTGGAGATACACGGTATCGACGCCGGGCTACCTGCAGCGCTTGTTGAAATCATATTTGATTACTTGGCGGTGGCATTCGCCAGCCTGCTCGGCGTGCGACCGTTGGTGGATGAAAATGGGTGGCGGATTGAGGCTACCTGAAAGCATAAATAAAGCAGTGACAACCCCAGTTGCATCAAAGTGTAGGCTGCTTTCAGCTTCACTGAGCGCCGCTTTTTCATAGACAAACTAATATTGTTTTTAAAATTTCAGACGGCTGAATACGGCCAAAAGCTCCTCTGAAAACCAGCCTTTGTTACCAACCTTGCAGACAGGAGGCACACATGTCCGATAGAGCCCATTCTCTACGTTGTAACCAGCAATGCCGTTAAAGGTGCAAAGCGGCCGCTCACGGCTTTGGTTGTCCGAACTCACCCCATGCACGAAACCGAAGCCGCCGGGCACCGAGAGCGAAATCGCCGCCATCCGAGCTGGAGTCGCCCCGTTGATGCCGACAGCCTGAATATGGATGACGTGAAGCGCCATTACTGGCAGCAAACGACCTGCAACAACGTTTGCAAGCTGCGCCCGGGCTTGGGCGGTCTGAACGGCACGCGGACTATTCCGCCATTCTGTTTCACGGCGGCTACGGTACGATGTGGGATTTCCGCGAAAGCCTTGACGCGCAACGCCTTATCCGCGAAGTGTGCGAAAAACGGCGATATCGTTGCCGCCGTCTGCCACGGCCCTGCCGCGCTGGTGGACGCGAAACTTTCTAATGGCGAATATCTGGTCAGCGGCAAAAACGTTGCCGCTTTCACTAACTGCCGAAGAAGAAGCAACGGGCGGAGCTAAAATCGTCCTCTTCCTGCTGGAAACCGCACTCGTTGAACACGGCGCAAAACACCATGCCGCGCCGAACTGGGCGGAAAAACGTGGTGGTGGACGGCCGTCTGATTACCGGTCAAAACCCGGCATCCGCCAAAGGCGTAGGGGTGGCGTTGGCAAAGGCATTGGGTTGATGAAGTGTTGATGAAAGCAGCCTGCACTTTGGAGATTGAAGTGCAGGCTGCTTTTTCATATATCCGGCTTTTATGTTTTCAGACGGCCTTCCCGTCTCCAAAAGCCTCAGCCATCCGCCTAATCCTTGTTCGAGTTGCGTGCGGGTGTCCGCATCCAGCTTTTCCAGCAGCCGCTTTTCGTTTTTCCACATGCGGGAACACGGCGTCTCAATCAATTCTTTGCCTTTATCCGTCAGGCGGACCAGCAGGCTGCGGGCATCGTCTGGGTTGAGGCGGGCAGTCGAGTTAAGCCTTGGTTTTCCGATTTTCGGGCGCGTGGTCATGGTGCGGACGTTGCCATCAGCGCTGAAAACAGCTCGGTCGGGGTCACGCGTATAAGGCGCGCCGCTGCAGCTCAAAGTGGCCACACATCGAACGAGGCCTTCGGATTCAGCCGTATTCTCCGTAAACTTTTTCCAATTCAGCGCGATTAAAGCAGCGGCGCGTTTCAGACGACCTATTAACAACATGTTTCTCTGCTCACCAATTCAGTAGTTCCTGCTTCCATTGGGCAGCAGCGCGGACCGCAGCATCAAGGTGTTCGGTCATAGAATGCCCCGTTCGGTTTTCAATGGCGTTATTTCTATCTTGACTTCAAGCTAATCCAGATTATATTTAGCTTGAAGTCAAGATACCTACTGGAGAAAACCATGTTTGCCGATAAACAAAGCCGTTTCGACGCCTTCCGTTTCACCGCCCGCAAAGTTGCGATGCGACGAAGAAAATCCCTGCCGATGATTTTGCTTATATTCTGGAAACCGCACGCATGTCGCGCGGCTCGTTCGGGCTGGAACGCTTGGCGGATTTTGGTGGTGCAGAACCGTACTCTGCGCGAAAGAGTTGCGCGGCATCGCATGGGGCGCGGCGGATCATGGATTGCAGCCATTTTGTGATTTTGTTGGCGCGCACGCAGCTGCCGCGCAGGCGGATTATCAAGATCTGGGATTGGCGCGCATGGAATGCCGCCTGCAAAACCGTTGGAATGATGCAAAATTTTTCAAGCAGTTTGCCGAAACCGTTTTGTGCCATTGCCCGATAATCCGCGCGCATTTAGCGACTGGGCAGCTACAAGCAGACCTATATCGCGTTGGCAAATATGATGACTGCCGCTGCTTTGATTGGTGCTGATTCCACGCCGATTGAGGCTTTCAAAAGAAAAATCTGGAAAAGTTGCTGTCCGGCAAAGGCTTCATCGATCTTGACGAATACCGCGTCGGCGTCATGGTGAGCGTTTGGCTATCGCGCGGGCGAACCCGACGCGCCAAAACGCGGCGAGGCAGTAGACGATGTGGTTGATTGGATTGAATAATTCATCCATACTGCCGTTTTGCTGCACATAAAAGGAAACGCCATGATTACCCTTTCGCACTCACCCCAATCCGCGCTTACCGCATCGCCTGGCTGCTGAACACCTCGGATTGGATTACCGCGCCGAAATCGTCCGCCGTAACGAACAAAACCCAACTCGCGCCGGATGCGCGTTCAATCCACCCGCTCGGTAAATCGCCGCTGTTACAGGACGGCAGCTTATCCTGCCCGAAAGCGGCGCGATTGGCGGAATACCTGATTGCCACGTCTGACGGGAAAGCAGGCAGTCTGCGCACCGCCGACAGCCCGAATTACCCCGACTACCTATTTTTGGTTTGCACTACGCCGAAGGATCACTGTGATGCCGCTTTTGGTCATGTCGCTGGTGTTCCGCAAGATAGACCAAAACCCGGTGCCGTTTTGCGAGCCGATTGCCCGAGATTACCGATGGGACACGCGAATTTCCTGAATCCGCAACTCGAGACTACACCTTGGATTCGTCGAACAGAAAGTACGGGGCAAAACCACGCATGGCTGCTGGGCGACACGCTCACTGGCGCGGACATCATGATGAGCTTCGCTGCAAGCCGCCGTGTCGCGCACCGAATTAAACCTGTCGAACATTACCGCCTATGTGCGCCGCATCGAAAGTCATCCCGACTATCAAAAAGCGGGAAGCTAAGCTGGGCAAACTGACGCTGTTGTAACCAAGGCCGTCTGAAAAGCAGCCTGCACTTGAATGAAGAAAGTTCCGGCAGGCCAAATTTCCCACCCGCTTATTCATTTATTTGGAGAACTTATGCGCTTACACTATTCCCAATATGCTCTTAATACCTATATGCACTGCTGGCTCGGCCAGCCTCACGCTGGATAGCACCCTTGGAAAGATTTGGTGAAACTGCGTGTTTACAAAATCAACGGCTGCGCTTTTTGTGTCGATATGCAGTCAAAGAAGCCAGCTGCACGGCGAAGGAGAACTGCGCCTGCACCATTTGGCCGTTTGGCACGAATCAACCCTGTTTACCGAAAAAGAACGGGCTGCGCTGCAATGGGCGGAAAACCTGACCCGCATCTCCGAACAAGGTATCCGCGATGCGGACTACGCAGCGGTACGCGCTCATTTTGATGAAGAAGAACTGGTGGCGTTGACCCACGTCATCAACACCATCAATGTGGAACCGCCTGAATGTGGCTTTTGCCACTCCGGCGGGCAGCATGGATAGTCTGATGATTGAGAAGGCTGGGCTGGTTTAGCTTAGCCTACAAGCCGAACGTGCAGCAGCCTGCGCTGTGTTAAAACCAGTGCAGCTCGCCTGAAACCCATCGGGCTTCGCTTTATACAGCGTTGTTGTTCATCGTCCAGCAGTCGGTGATTTTACCGTCTTTGACTTTCGAAATCCGTGCCGACTTTGACGGCGTTTTTGCCGCCGAGCGTGGCGGTAACGCGCCAATAGGCGAAATCATGTCGACGTCGCAAAACGGGCCGGAGCACGAGGTTCGTAATACAAATCGGCTTTTGGCGCGGATGGTGGCAATCCAAATCCTTCGCGCTGGCAATGTCGGTAACGGGCGCGGGCGGCGGGAGGTGGAGTCGGCGGTCAGGTGCGCTTTGAAATGGGGCGACAACAGTTCGTCGGCAATATCGAGATGGCCGTTCCACATCTGCGTCCATGCGGTGTAGATTTTGTAGTTGCGTCGGTCATGTTTTATCTCTAATGTATTGGATTACAATGAATATCGCTGCCTGGCGGCTGTGCCGCATAATGCGGTGAAACGAAGCTGCCGTCAAGGCGGGGCGGCGAAGCAATAAGGCTTTCAGACGGCCTTTCGGACAGATATTCAGGCCGAGACCTTTGCAAAATTCCCCAAAATCCCCTAAATTCCACCAAGGCATTTTGGGGATTTCTCATAAACACCTTCTTCCAGCAAACCGCACAAGCCATGATTGCCAAAACACATCGACCGCTTCCCACTATTGAAGTTGGATCAGGTGATTGATTGGCAACCGATCGAGCAGTACCTGAACCGTCAAAGAACCCGTTACCTTAGAGACCACCGCGGCCGTCCGCCTATCCCCTGTTGTCCATGTTCAAAAGCCATCCTGACTCGGACAATGGCACAGCCTCTCGATCCCGAACTCGAACACAGCCTCATCACCCGCATCGATTTCAACCTGTTTTGCCGTTTTGACGAACTGAGCATCCCGATTACAGCACCTTATGCCGCTACCGCAACTGGCTGGCGCAAGACGACACCCTGTCGGGTTGCTGGAACTGATTAACCGACAACTGGCCGAAAAAACCTAAAATTAGAAGGCATCCGCCGCCGTCGTTGACGCCACCATTATTCAGACTGCCGGCAGCAAACAGCGTCAGGCCATAGAAGTCGACGAGGAAGGACAAGTCGGCGGACAAACACACCGAGTAAGGACAAAAGATGCCCGTTGGATAAAGAAAAAAACGGCCTCTACAAACTCGGTTACAAACAACATACCCGTACCGATGAGGAAGGCTATATCGAAAACTGCATCACCCCTGCCAATACCCGCAGAGTGCAACCATCTGTTCCCTTTGTTGGAGGAGTTGCCGAAGGCATGACCGTCTATGCCGACAAGGGCTACGACAGTAAGGAAAACTCGGCAACATCTGAAAGAGCATCGAGTTGTTGAGCGGCATTATGCATAAAGCCCACCGCAACCGTCCGCTGACGGAAGTGCAAACCAAACGCAACCGATATTTGTCGAAGACCCGTTATGTGGTCGAACAAAGCTTTGGTACGCTGCACGTAAATTCCGCTACGCCGGGCAGCCTATTTTTGGTCTGATTAAAGTGAGTGCGCAAAAGCCATCTGAAGGCGATGTGTTTGAACCTGTTGAAAGCGGCCAACAGGCTAGAGTGTGTCTGTTGTCGCCTAAAAGGCGGCCCCGGATGCCTTATGTAGGAGGTATCGGGGAGGATTAGAGGGTATTTGGGTAAAATTAGGGGTGATTTGGGGCGAAAACAGCTGAAAAACCTGTGTTTTGGGTTTTGGCTGTTGGGGAAAGAAAATTTTGCAAAGGTCTCTATATCATTAATACAGCCCAAAAACCGACATAGGTCAAACAACAAGATGAAAAACCGATACAGGCCGTCTGACAGCCTGCAAAACGAAATCAATGATCGCTTGCTTCGGCTGCGCCCATGCCCGTCATCGAACGGACATGCTGAGCGTTAAAAACCCGCCTTGTCGCAGCGGCCTGTTCCGATTTGTCGGCCAGCGACACCAGCCAGGCCACGATAAAGGCCAGCGGGATGGTAAACAGCGCAGGATTACCGTAGGGAAGACGGGTTTTGTCGTGATGCACGCTCACTCACCCACACGGTCGGGCCTTAAATCAGCACCAAGGCGCCGAGCTGGCCCGCGAAACCGCCCGCAATCGCCCCCGCGTGGTCAGTCCTTCCAAAACATACTGAGCATCAGCACGGGAAATTGGCCGATGCCGCCAACGCGAAAGCCAACCCGACCATAAAGGCAACATTCACGATTCTCAAAAGGCTGCCCCCGAACACAACCGATGACCCCAAAAGTCAGCGTGGCCGCCTTGGAAAACCCGCATCTCCTCGTGCTGCGTGGCCTTACCTTTGCGGATGACTGAAGCATACAGATCATGGCTTGCAGCCGATGCGCCCGAAAGCGTCAGCCCCGCCACCACCGCCAAAATTGTGGCAAAGGCGACGGCCGAAAGTGAAGCCCAGCAGCAAATCGCCACCCGTGGCTCCGCCAAGTGCACCGCCGCCATATTTGTACCGCCCACCATTTCGTACACGCTTTTGCCTTCTTTGACAACCTGCGTGAAAAACTGCGGGTTATCGCGGCTCGGAAAATAATCGCGCCAAAGCCGATGATAATCGTCAGCAGGTAGAAATAACCGATAAGCCCCGTAGCCACCACCACCGACTTGCGTGCTTCTCGCGCATCAGGCACGGTGAAAAAGCGCATCAGAATGTGCGGCAGTCCGCCGTGCCGAACATCAGTGCGAAACCGAGCGACAGCGCGTCCACCGGGTTTTTGACCAGCCCGCGCGGGCGACATGATTGCCTCGCCGCTTTTTCATGCGCCGATACGGCCTGGCTGAACATGGTTTTCAGATTGAACCCCGCATGTTGCAACACAGCACGCCATCAGCGTCGCCCCGCCCAGCAGCAACACCGCCTTTAATCATCTGAACCCATGTCGTTGCCAGCATCCCGCCGAACAGTACGCAGGCCTACCATCAGCACGCCCACCAGTATCACGGCGGAAGGTAGCTCAGCCGAACAAAAAGCTGAATCAGCTTGCCCGCACCCACCACCTGCGCGATTAAATAAGAATCACCACCAAAAAGCGAACCTGCGGCAGAAAACACCCTCACCGGCGTTTGTTTCCAGGCGGTAGGCGGCCCATCCGAAAACGTGTACCGTCCCAGATTGCAGCCGCTCAGCCACCAAAAACAGCACAACAGGCCAGCCGACCAAAAAGCCCGTGGAATAAATCAGCCCGTCGTAGCCGCTGGTAGACACCATTGCCGAAATGCCGAGAAGAGACGCGGCGGACATATGGTCGCCCGCAATCGCCAGCCCGTTCTGCGTGCCGGAAATCCCGCCGCCGCCCGTATGGGAAATCCTTGGCCGAACGGTTTTGCCGTGCCGCCCGCCGGTAATCAGCAGCGTGCTGCCGACAAAGACGACATCACGATGGCCGTCCAATTGGTCGCCTGCCGCTGCACGTCGCCCGTCAGCGCGTCCGCATACGCCGCATTCGCAAATATCGGCGAAATGAAATATACTGTTGTTTTTATGTATATTTTTTCATCGGAATTTCCTTAATGGTTGAAACTGAGCCCTTTGGGGCGGTAGAATCTGGATGTAACACAGGCGTTATCCCTTTCCAATCGGACCTGTGCCTTATGCATGTTCCTGCCACGTTAGTACAGGATGCATCCCCTGAACTTCACGTACCACCTCCCGCGTGGTTTTTCGAAATATGCGTTGGCCAGCCACACATACGCCAGTGTAATAAGGAAGGAAAATACAATAACGGCGATGCCGGGCGTAGATGCTCAGTGCGTAACGCCTCCTTCGGAAACTTTGCGTCCCAAAAGGTCGGGGCGCGTGCCGATGATCCAGATGAAGGCCGTGTAAACGGAAAAACGACTACTGCCGAAAACGACCGCCCAACGACTTCTGCCGCGCCACTGGAATTTCGATTATGCAGATTTTCAGCCGTTAATCTGGCCTCTTCCGTAGATGATTTGCCCATCGGTTTGCTCCTTATGTAGGGGGTTATTTAATTTGCGAAGCGGCAGCCCGCCGAGATATTAAATGTCCGCCGCACGCGATGCCAATCGCAAATTCTGATGTAAAACTTATCCGGACTACCTATGGCGATTCAATTTTAATGAATATAAAAGAAAAATTTTAAAAACGATATTTTTGGCGGCGGTAATTGCAAATTTGGATAAGGATTATCAAAAGGTTGATGCCTAATAAGGCCGAAGTAATTCGGTTTCTGGTAGTTAATTGATTTTAAATAAGAAAATTCAAACAAATGCTGCAGATCAAACATGGGCAAAAACAGACAGAACGCTGCCCTCTGTAGAAAAAGAAGAATATATGGATATCAATCCAATTGCGCGCCTTTGTCACTGTGGCGCATACGCAAAATCGTGACACAGGCCGCCGAAAGGCTGTTTTTGTCGCAACCGACCGTTTCCGCCCAAAATCAAGGCCATAGAAAGCGACGTCGGTACGCCGCTTTTCATCCGCACCAGCAACGGTATGCAGCTTACCCGCGCAGGCGAAGTGCTGCTGCTCGAAGCCAGCCTGATGCAGCACAAGCACCGTTTGGAAAAGTTTGCCGAAACGCTGTCGGAACACTTCGTCTCCATGCGCGGCTCGGCCTGATCCACCCGCATAGCATCACACAAGGTAACCGAACTGACCCGCCTGATCCAACAGCGCAGTCCCGATGTGCAACTTCACATCCAATACGGTATGAGCGGCGAAATTTTGGAACGCCTGACCGCACAGCGGCTGCACGGCGGTTTTTTCCTCGGCAACATAGAAGGACGCAGCCTGCAATGCCGTTTCCTGCAAAACATCGCCTACGCCTTGATTTGCCCGGATGGGAAGCAGATAAGTTGCGGCGCGGTTTGCCAAAAAGCCTGAATGACTGACTTGGATAGAGATGTCCGGCATATCCGGCAGCCACAAAAACCTACAGCAGTTCTGGCACCGCCACAAGCTGTCGCCCAAAAAGCAGATCATCTGCGATTATCCTCAAACCATTATCGACTTGGTCGCCGATGGTGCGGGACTGGCCATGGTGCCCAAACATACCGCCAAAGCCGCCGCACACAAGGCAAAAACCCGTCGCCCTGATAGACGAATTCGAACAAAGCCTGCCGCTGCATTTCGTTTTATCTGGACGAATATGGCAGCGACCACGCCCTATTGTTGCTGCTGGATTGTGTGTTGAAGTTTGGCAGGCCGAAATCGGCAAAGCCTGACCAACCCCTTCTCCATCCCGTCAGAAACATCCGCCCCTTCACAAATGTTCTTCTGCAAGGGCGGCGGTCTGCCTTATGTCTTCCTCCGCAATGGTTAGTCTGCTGGTTGAATTTTCAACAATACCTATAGGCGGGCGGGAAAAACAGGGTGCAAACAGCCAGTTTGAACAGATAATCAACAAAGGCGATATGCGGCCAATTGGCAGCCATAAATTTGTCGCCGCTGCCGGCAAAGGCTATGCCGAAAAAGTAAAGTGTCCGGTGCATTGCGGCAAACATTGATGAAAAAGGCAATCCACCACGATTTCAGGCGGCGCAGCCGGTTGAACACGAAAAATATCCAATATCTGTCCGACCGCATAAGCCGAAAACTGGCGACGGCGTACACGGGAACACAGACGGTATAGACACGGCCAAAGAGGCAAAACCGACCCATGTGCCGTTTTGGAACAAGACGGATAATGCGTAAGACAGCGCCGAGGCGAAACATGACGAAAATACTATCCTCCGCGCCAGCCGCTGCCCGAAAAATCCGAACGGTCAAATCGGTAGCCAAAAAGATAAACAGGGAAAGATCAGCGCGCCCCAAGTGGAATGTACTTCAAATCCGTTGGGCAGGGTTACGGTGAAGGGGAATTGCACCAAATAATTGCTTGAGGCAATAATGAGCATATGGAACAACACCAGCAAAACAGCGCATGCCGTTGCTGGAGCATGAAGAAGCCGTTGTCTTGCATAGGAATCTTTGATTTTTTGTTTAAATATTTGAAATTAGAAGGCGGTAAAATGGAAAAATACTTGGTTTTTATTGGGCATTGGCTTGCTTTCCGCTTTGACGCGACTGTACTAAAGCCGGCTTGCAGGACATCGATTCGGATTTTGCCACCTTTATCCGCACATTGGTTATTTTTGGCTGCCTTGGCGGCATTTTTGAGTTATGCGGGCAAATGGCAGGGCGTGACCGATTTTTCCGCGCGCAATTGGACGTTCCTGATATTGTCGGGTTTGGGCCACAGGCGCATCTTGGCTGGCTTATTTTAAGGCCTTGCAGATGGGTGAGGCCTCAAAGGTCGCGCCTGTGGATAAATTCAGTATCGTGCTGGTGGCGTTATTCGCAGTGGTGTTGAAGGAATGGCGTCTTCCCAGGAATGGCCGTCTTCCAGGAATGGCTGGGCATTGGGCTGATTGCCGCGCGCGTGCTGACTTTGGCCGAGACCTTGCAAAAAGCACTTCCCCGACAGCTGAAAACCCAAACACAGGTTTTCGGCTGTTTTCGCCCCAAATCACTCTAATTTTGCCAAATACCCCTTAATCCTCCCCGGATGCCTCATAATAAGGCATCCGGACCGCCTTTTAGGCGGCAACAGGCACACTTAGCCTGTTGGCGGCTTTCAACAGGTTCAAAACACATCACCTTCAGATGGCTTTTGGCACTCACTTTAATCAGACCAAAATAGGCTGCCCGGGCATGGCGGAATTTACGGTGCAACGTACCAAAGCTTTGTTCGATTGCTGTCATTTGAAGAGAAAAAGTAGCAAGGTAAACAAAACTTGGTAGTCGGTACGAGAAAAATTCCAGCCATGGTTTTGACCAGGCGATGTACTAGGGTTCGTGTTGGAAAAATTTTTACTCAAGTTTGGGCCACATTTATCACGAAGTGTTCTACTACGGTCTGCATAAAAATAAAAAGATGAAGGACTGGTCTGCAAAGAATTATTTATCATTGGAGGAAGACTCTGATATGAGCGATATATGAAGATTTCGGAAGAATTTTCTTGGGAGGTAAAACTTTTGTGTTTTGCCTCCCGAATTTTGAAATTATAGATTTGGGGAAAAGTGGGCATGATATGTCCTAGAGATTGCTTTTTGTTTTTTCAAAGCGCATACTTATATTTATATATACTATATGAGTACCTATTATAAGAATATATATGTCATATATAGTATACATACGGTGATTTTGGAAATTTTTGGCTGACTTTCCCCATGAGAGGGTTTGACACGATGGTCATCCGGACGGGTCCGTCCTCGATATGCTGCTGTAGTGCTGCGGCTGTGGGTATATCCTGTACCGTCTAATTTCAAGTTCGGGCTCTAACTTTCCAGCTCATCATATTCCTCAATAGCTAAATGGTCTTTGCAATCGCGCTGACCGAACCTGATGCGCTGCCTCGTGGCAAATGTGACCGGCTGTTCAACAGCTCCCCATTGGCGCAATTTCTGTGCCGGCTTTTCTTCAGGCAATCGGCTGAAGCTTTGCGGGCGCTGATGCTCTGGGTGAGACGACGTTCAACCGCCAGCGAACCGAAATGCTACCATCGGTACTGTCGATTGAAGTATTCAAGTGTGTTTGGTGGCCTGGGTTTCGACCGTCGCCGACGACTGTCCGGCGCAGCCATTCGTGACCGCGGTACTGGTATCACGGGCGCGACTGAACCTCTTACTATAGCCGGCCAATTGCGCCTGTCGAACATCTGCGCGGGCGTTGCCCGCAGCCGCGAGCTGGCCAAGCAACAATGTGGTGTGGAAATCGAATCGATCTGGCGACTGGCGGCGACAGCGGCAGCCAGCCTGCATTTACCGCCAAACAATCATGCATGGTATGCTCGACCCGCCTCGGCGCGGTTATTCGCTTCGCAATGCGATCACAATGACTCTCCGTATCTTTGACCGGTGACCGTTCGGCGGCAACTGCGCTGATATCAACGTTCTGGCGCACGTAGTCTTTAACCGCCGTGTTCCGGATAATTTCGTCGTTCACTGTTTCTCACTCATCGTGTTGCCGTGTTGTTACTTTTCGACTCTTGTAATGACATATCTGACCTGTTCTTGTTCGCATCGGTGAAAATTGACGGTGCTTCACAGGAAGGTATGGCAGACCGCCGCCGCAGGGCGATTGTGAAGGGGCGAATTTCTGACGGGATGGACAAAGTGGCGGCATTTCATGAAACGGTGACGACGACGTTGCGTGCGACGGCTGTTGACGTGATGCCATCGACAATCGATAATGTTTGATGTCGCAGATGATCGTTTGATGTGCTGGCAATTTTGTGACTGCGGCCTCGGGCTTTGGGCGCGGGCACCGCGTATCGCTGGCGGTGAAATCAGGCGGGCTCACGGCATTGCCAGCACCTCCGCCGATACCGTGCTCCGGGCGACCATTCGCCGCTCGCGAATGATTCGGGCTGTATTGATATGAGATCGTCGCTTCCTTTCGTGGCTTCCAGCTGTATGTATCGGCTCGACTCGGGCCTGGCGCGGCACTACTGCGCGGTAACGCCGCAAACAACTGTGCGGATGGCACCGCTATGACCTTGAGCGAGAAACGACGTTTATTAAGCTGACTGATCGCACTGGTGACAACTCCCGCTGTTCTTGGCACTGGGATGAGCAACCGCGTTTATCTTGATGGCATTCTTGTTAAAGTGATTATCACTCGAAACGGTGCTAAAACATCGACCTTTGATCGCTGTCAAATTTTCGCCAAATATCGTTTTTTAAAATTTTTTCTTTGTGGGTGAACATGGGTGATCGGATGGGCAATCGGGGCGCGTTGACGTCGGTGCGACGTGACCGGCGGGCTGCGCTAAACCCGCGGGGCAGGCAATCGGTGCGTCATCTGCGGAAGGAAGACGAATTGACGACTCGAGTTAGTGACGTTGCTGGCTGGTGTTTTCCGTTTACACCGTCGTCTCATTTGCCTTGTTTGAGGCGCAGGTACCCGGCATCACGTGTTCGCTCGCTGACCGCTGGCGTGACCAGGCTGCGCGGGATATTTTGATTCGGGGGGATGGCCTGTACGGGGGCGAACACGGGTCCGGTGGGCGCTGTTGTTGAAATTCTACCGACGAAATTCCGTATACGTAAAGCTGGCGTATTACTGCGCCTGATGCAACTGTTTGACGGGCTGGTTGACCATCGTGACGCATTTCGCGCAACTGCCGAGCGCAACCTAAGCTGTTACTCCCGCGACGTATTCACGGGCGCAATCGACGCTGTTTGATGACGCAACTGCGTTTTCGAAGATATTGTTCGCCCGCGGTAAACGAGGTCACGGCTCGATTGCTGTTGTCGTGATTGCGGGTGGTAATGATCGGCTTTGTTCGCGCTCTGCTTTTGCGTCGAGCGAGTTCGATTCGGATTGTAGCGGGCGTTTACAATGGGGACTCCGACTTCCCGGCCTGTCGCTGGTGTCGCCCGGCGAGCGCGACTGATGCGTGCCTGACTCGCGGCGCGACGATGCTGGCACGATGCAACGCGATGTGCGTGAGCCGGCGACGGCGAGCACAGGTAACGGCGCGGGCCATTGCGGTGATGGACTGACATAAAACCATGATCTTCGATCATCACAGGCAGCCACGGCCTGGCTGAGCATCGGCCAGGGGCAGCTGGTGAGGTGTTATGGTCGGGCCAGCATGTTCCGTAGCGACTCTTCTTACGGAAGGACGACCGCTTGTTCACGAGGGCACTGATGCTGTTCGTACCGTGATATTTGATATCCGCGCTGTTCCCGCTGACGGCTAACTGTCGTTGAGCGACTTTGCGACGAAATCGTTCGTGCTGTGTGAGCGGCTCGTTTTTAACTGTTAACGCAGGCTAACGTAAACATTTCGCCCTTGTAATCTCCGGTCTGTACGCCGCGCGACAATGGTATCGATTCCGTCGCTAAATAAACGGACGTGAGCTGCGCATAATACCGTCTGGCAACGCTTTCTTCGAATGTTGCGGCTGGTCGACATGGCGACATTCCGGCAAAGATATTGCTGGTGGCGGGCGGTATCGACTGTAACCGGTGAGCCATTTTTCTTTGTCAAGCAATGTTGACTGGCTCGCGACCTTCCTCATCATTAACTGGGCATGATCGTAATTGAGCATCGCGTGACGACGGATATTGGCTCGGCCGGTTCAACAATGGGGCGGTCGCTCTTCTCATCGCACCAACGCAAAAATCCGCTGGTGGTATTCGGGACCTGGCGGGTACTGCTCGATCGATTATCGCGGTAATAATTGATCGTAACTGTGTGAAAATCTAAATAGCGGCGGTCAGGTGGGGACTGAAATTTACGGTCGGCGAATATCTGTCGACATCTGTGACCGCCCACTACTGGCGTACTCAGTGGCGACCAACAATCAGCCACGATAAGGGCGCGACAAACATCCCACGCCGCAGCATCGCTGTGCAATCGCCATCCACCCGCTGTGCCAACGCCGAAACGGATTGCCATTTCATTTGTCGGCGACTCATGACGCTGGACGATATTCTTTAACACCGCTATGGCGGCCCTCGGGTTTGTACGTGGCCTGTGCTGCCCGGTGGTCCTTCATCAAGAGCGCGTACCGTACGGGTATTCGGCTGCTGATGGCGGTGATTATGGCGGCTGCGCCGTGCGGCAGCGCTGACGTGCGCGTCGACCTGCGCTGCAGCCGGACGCTATCGGCGCGGTGCTTATAACGCGGTAATGTGCGGCGCCAGCGATGGTCGAGATGACGCGGCGTCGACAGGGATTACGACGGCAGCGGGCGGTGCTGTCAGGTGGTGCGAACCGAGGCCAAATGTTATCGCGCGTCATCGGCGCCTGGCGGCCTGAAAATCAGAACAGTGAAACCATCGGCGGCAATTCATACCTGACAATCAGTATTCGTCGCACCACTGGTGAACCAAATCCTGTAACTGCGCGACGAGCAGACAATTGCTTCGACGCAGTGAACGATGCACAACGGCGCAATCCGAGTGCAATGGCGCGGTGCGTAAAGAAATCGTAACGTGTAAACGGCGGTATGGTGTCAATCGGCGTCACTGCCGCAGCATGCACGCGATGGCCCCGGACAACCTGCTGGCTCGTCAACGGCGACGGTCGTCATGTTGCCCGGCGCGGTGTGGGTTTGTGGCTGCCCGATAAATAGCGCGGTTACGGCAAACACTGCATCGTCAACGACGGCGCTGCATCACGAGTAACTGCAATCCGTTTTGCCGCCGTTTAACGCTCTTCGCGGTAATTCCAGCCCAGCTGCTGTCGGCGAATATCGCGACGTGGCAGAAAAACGGGTGACGATTCGACTCCGGCAGGCTCAGGCTGTGCCGGCGCAAATTAGCGAAATCATCGCTCGTCGCCATTGAGCAGTAACCGATGTACGGCCCTCGTGTTTCTGGCCGCTGCTGTCGCGCGCGGTGGTTACAGGCTGGTCGTTCGACTGGCTTTCCCGCGCGCTGACCCCGACCGGCATTTCCGCGCGATGGCGCACCTGTTTCACCACACTGGCTGCTAAAACTGGTAATGTTGAAAGCAACAAACTGGTCGCAGTGCCTCAGGCTGGTGGCGGCGTGGCTGGTGAAACCGTCTGTAACAAAGCAGCCTGCGCTTCCAGTTTCCCAAAGTGCTGCTCATCGCGCCGCTTTTCGCGAAGGGGCAGATGCGATGCTTAGGCCGCCAGCGCGGCGCGTGACCCGCCGTTGGTTTTGGTCCTTATCGGCGTTGTGTGCGCCATTGTTCGTTTCGCGGAATCCATCGCCAGCCGCATTAGTAGATATCGCGACCAGCCGGCTTTGCTTCGTTACGGAGATTCTTGTCTGTCATCGAACCAACGTCGTCCGGCGGCTCATTGGCTGTCGGACGTGTCTCTGTCTGTAATGGCGGACTCAGCTGGCTTTGCATTCAGCCGTCTGTGTTCGGTATAACGTGGCAACGCGATGCAACCATCTCAGGCCAGCCACCACCAACCGTTCGGCAGGCGTCGACCACATTCGCTGCCACTGACCGTCGCTGCTGATGACATTTCGTCAATAAACAGATGAGGTTTCCTCTGCGACCACTACCGCCGCCGTTTGCCTGGCGTGCTGGCCGCAGTATCTGTGCTGTTCACCCGGCCTGCCATGCTGGTCATGCCGCCGTTGATCGCCGACTCGATGCCCATTGCCATTTGGTACTCGCTGCGACGCACCCGGCATCATGCGCTCGTCATCGCAAACGTGCCGCCTGTCGCTACAATATTTCACAAAACATGCGAACTGTTTCAAATGCCAGAAACCTGCGTCGGCGAAGATAACGTGCGGCTCGCCACTGTCGGCTATGAGCATCCCGTCGCCTGAGTGCAGCAATTTCCTGCACAGGCGCAGCAGTGTTGGTCGCAGCTGGCGAACCTGCGCGAAAATTCAAAGTGCCGACTACTGCGTTGTCGCCTGTCGCTGACTGCACGGTTGCCAGCGATCAGTGCTCGACGTCTGCGCCGCTGTCTGCTAGCAACTGCTGCTCGGTAATCGGGTGCCTGCGCGTTGCCAACCGCTACTTGGCGTCGCATAACCCGCGTTGATGATAAATGCGCTGTTCAACTCTGCATTTTAACATGATCGTTTGGCCTGTTAGCCGTTCGCGCATCGTCATTTCACGCGGCAAGGTCGCAATCAGTGCAAGCGGTTCCGGCGCATCGCACGGGTTGTTTATGCCAACGCCGTCAAATGCCATTGACATCGAGCGCCTGCGCCATTCCACCACCGAGCGACGACAAATACTGACAACAATCGTGGTGGCGATTTTCTGTGTTCTGCGTCGCGAAACGCAATGCGGCAGGCTGGTTGGTTCGTCAGCGGGCACCGGCTGGGCATTTGACGGTGAAAGGCTGGTGAGCTGCTGACCGTTGAAGAAAGGTATGAAATCGGCGAGCGTTTGTTTTGTTTACAGGCTACAACGCGGCTTCTGACCGGCTGCGGCTAAAAAAACGATTTGTCTGCCTTCAACCGCCCGCCTCGCGAACGTGTTCGGCGGTTGACGGTGGCGAAGACTTCTGCAAGCCCTCGAAGCGCATTCTTATTGAAACAACGCAATCCTCGAATGCCGATAATCGCCTTTGTTTGGCAACAACCACTTTCCGGCTGTTTAAGCTGCTTCAAAATCGGTAACCGCCGCTGACTGGCGTGCGTTCACTGGTGCAGTGGGCTTTGCGCACCAGTAACGTCCGTAATATGACTATCGAAGTGTCGTCTGCGCGCTGGTCGAACTGTTCGGTAACGGTGAAG